>Ga0306922_10004291_pt1 | contig 13502 bp, 16 predicted proteins | sample sta12Cox44000082_FD_203758 | JGI IMG/M metagenome (GOLD analysis project Ga0306922, IMG submission 203758) | Lab enrichment of tropical soil microbial communities from Luquillo Experimental Forest, Puerto Rico - statoxic.12C.oxic.44.000.082 (v2)... | ecosystem: Environmental > Terrestrial >... | reverse complement strand
CAGTCGGGACGAAGATAGATTTTAGCGTCTTCGTTGAGGCCGAGATGGTTGAACAGGAAATTGCGCGAGGGGTTGCGCACCACCTCGTGCAACGCCGGCCACGACGGCTCCGCATCGAGCGGATCGTCGAACAGCTTCTCGATCCAGGCAGAGAACAGGTTCTCGCTTGCGCGACTCCAGATGTTACGCAAGGGCCAGGTGCTCCCCGCCGCGGAGCCCGGCCCGCCCGGTTTTGTCCGGGCGCACCTTGATCTCGCGCGTGATCGGGCCGCATCCTGCTCCCGCCTGCCGGGGCGTGAGCGTCGCATGCCAGGAGCCCGCCGCCGGTGCCTTGATCTCGGTGAACCAGAAATACGGAGGGCCGCCATGGCGCTCCCGCGAGGTGGCGGCCACGCTGCCATCGGGCCCGGTCAGCGAGAGCTCTCCTTGAAGCGGCTTTTCGGTCACGAGCATGACGCGCAGCGGGGCGCCCTTCCACGGCGCCCACGGCGAGGGCAGGAACGCGATCTCGCCCGCCGCGTCCCCGCCGGGTTGCCGTAGATCGCCCAGATGGCCTCCTTTTGCCAATCCTCCAGCTTGATCGGCGTCCCCATCAGCCGCCCTTCCGGGACCAGACATTCCCTCTCGATGAAGCTGATGATCTGCTCGACGCGCTTCTGCAATTCGGCCTGCGCTGATTCCTTTCCGTTCGCCTTCGCCTTGGGCGGCGGTGGTGGCGGCGGCTTCGGTACTTGCGGGGGTGGTGGCTTTGGCTTGCCGGCTGCCTCGGCAGCCTTGTTGAGCACCGCCTGAAGCTCGCCCGGGACTAATACCCGCTTGCGCGGCCGACCCCGTTTTCGCTTGGGCGGCTCGACGTCCAATTACCTTTCCTCCCACATCCGCCGCTGTGGGGTCGATCGCTTCAGCGCCTCATCTCTCGGCTCGCGCTGCCGTTGCATCTTCGAGATGCGCAGCGAACGCGCGAGCGCAATCATCGCATTGGTCTGGATAGCATGATCCTTGGCCAGAGCACTATCGTGTGCGTGCCGCAGGATCGCGGCCAGCCGCTCAGCCGCCATGGCGTGGAAGCAATACTGCCGCAACAGCTCATGCGTCTCGGCCGTGAACCAAGTCGCAGGCATGGCGCTCACGGTTTGTCTCCAAATATCCTTCTCGCGATCGGAGATATCCTCGGGCGGTCCAGGCCGCTCCCATCCGCCAACTCGCCTCACCACGTTCAAATCGAGCACCGTCTTCGGTCCACGTTTTTCACCCATGTTTACCTCCTAAACTGATCAAAATGCAGGTAAAATCAATGATTTAGCCCAAAAATGAGCCAAAAACCGTGAATTTTGGGCGTTTTTGGCTGATTTCAAGCGATTTTGACCGTTTTTCGTAGAAAATTATGCTACAAAAACCTAAAAATGACCAGTTTTGCAGCATAAATTTGGATCGACGCGCCGCCGCGCCCGGCGGGAGGGGTACCCTCTGCGAAATTCTGTAGCCCCCCCAATGGCTTAACTGAAGTGAAGACTTCAGCCGCTCAACTCGGATGCGTTTTTGTCCGCTCCAGCTCGGATCCGGCATTCTCTCTTCGGTTTCCTCCGGACGGCTCTGCCGCCTTAAGCGGGAAATTTTAGAGTGACACTTGGGCGTGACACTTCGATTTCTCCCTAGGGACTTGAAGTGTCACGCTGAAGTGTCACGCCCCTCGTCCCATCTCCACCTTCGTCATCCTCTCCGGATGTTGCTGTTACATTCGGTTGACCAAGCCGGAAATAAGTGGTTTCGCCGATTTCATGAACGACCATGAGCCGATCGCATTCGGCTCGATCGACAGCACGGAAGAATTTCTGTCGCCGGAAATCCGCTTTTTGCTTCGGCGTGCCATCCGCCGGCGTGCAGGCATAGAACTGCTGCCGCACAATCTCCTGGTCTACCATTCGCACCACCGGCCCATTCGGTGGAACGCTCAAATCCACTCCCTGCTCAGCCAAGGCCTCGAACAACACTCGCTTGAGCCGTAGCACGGCCGTCCGCTGGTCTTGTCGCCGGGATAAGCTCCAAGGATCCGGCTCCGGCTGTGCTTGGGCTCCTGCCGCTCCGGCTGGCAGCCAGTCAACCACCATCGTCGTTTCCGGCTCCCCGTCCTCGTCGAGCTCCATTTCAACTTGCCGGAGGGCGAACGGGTACTCCTGCCCCTGCGGTCCGCCGCGGTTCTTACGTACAGCGAGCCGTGCATTGACGATCGCACCGGACAACTCTTTGTGTCCAAGGCAGACCAGGACGCTGTCGGCAGAGCTTTCCTTGGCTGCAGCACCGCGGGTCCCGGCCTCCAGATCTTTACCGAAGTGGTCGACGCCCAGTACGTAACAGTCGATCTCCTGTGCGACCGCCTTCAACACGTTCATGAGCGCTTGCCCCACAGCGTTGTCGTTCTCCTCGCCGCTCCGGCGGTAGCCAGCACAGGCTGCGATCGTGTCAATGATGATGAGCCCCAGCGGGAGCCCGTAGTCGCGCATTAACGTCGCCTCGGCCTGCCGGGCCATCGCAATGAGCTTCTCGACCGATCCCTTCTGCAGCAGCGTGGGCGCCACTTCGTACCAGCAGAAAGGCGCCCGCTCCTTGCCGTCCCCACACTTCTCCTTCCAGACGGCGTCGAAACGTAGCCGGACCTGGTTAGCGCCTTCGGCTGCAATGAACAGCACGCCACTCTGGCGCTTAATCACACGCCCGAGGAACGGCTGCCCGGTAGCGACTGCAGCCGCTAAATCGATCGCCATAAACGTCTTGGCGGTGCCCCATTGCCCCGACAACAGACCATGCCCCCGAGCGGGGAGCACGTGTTTCACAAGCCACGTCGTAAGCGGGCGGGGATCGGCACTGCCATGCACGAAGAGTTGCGGCAGATCAGACTGCTCGGGCTCGTCCTCATCAAGGTCAGCGTCGTCGTCTTCGGGTTCATCCTCAAGCTCCGGATCCTCGAGCTCCGGATCCTCCGGCTCCAGCGGCGGTGAAGGCTGCGGGGGTGGAGGCGGCTGCACAGGCTGTGGTGCTGGCGCAGCTTTCGCCTGCTGACCGCCGCCGTCCGTCCATCCGCTTTCACCGGACCACGGGAGCTCCACAGCACCATATTTGCCGGCGCTCCTACTAATCTCGCTGCGTAATCGACTTTCGCTCAGATAGCGACCGCCAATCCCATCAGGAAACTGTTGCAGGTGTTCAAAAATTTTCTCTTGATCCCAGCCAACGCCGAGATAGTGGCCAACGATGGTATGAAAGAGCTCGCTGCGGTTCGCTTCCGGCGGAGCTCCTTCACGCACGAGATGCTCGATCTGGTCGATGCTGTAAGCGCAGCCGTCGCTGTTAAAGCCATCGCCGCCGTTGGTAGTTCTGGCAGTTTCCTCTGCTGCCGCTGCTTCGGCTTTACGACGTTCGCCCCAAATCACCGCCCAGTCGAACACACGATCGACGTTGGTGAGCTCACGGATGGTATTGAGCCGATATCCTGTGATCGCGAGAGCTTTGCGAGTACACCGGAATAATTCGGCGCAAATGATCTTGTCCGGCTCGAACTCCTTCGGCCCCGCCCTGAGCGTGAACTTCTTGTGCAACGGACCGCCGTTAGCCAATCCCCAAATCCGGCAGCCGGCGCCGCTAGGCGTCACTTCCGTATACGTGTTGCGGCCGCGCTCTAGAAACAGCTGTGCCCAAATGTCGATCGAATACGTCTCGAGACAACGGCAGTGATCGAGATCGATCGCGGCGAACGGGTCGTCTTCCGTCAAGATGTAGCTGATGCCGTCGGCCTGCCGAGTTCGCACAGCCGCCAATGCAGTCTCGTAACTACTCCACGTGCTAGGATCCGAGGTACTGGCGTGCCGATCCGGCTGCGTCGCCATGTAGGGCGGCTTCTGCCAATTGCCGTCAGGCTTCTGCGTCCATCGCCAGACCGCCCATTGCGGCCGCTCGAGCAGCGGCGCCAACGCCCGCGGGAGTTTTGCGAGATCGCGCTGTTGTGTTATTGGTTTGTTGTTGCCCGACATGGCACACTCCGTGAAATGATGGGCTTGGAGGGTTTGGACTTCCAAGCCCGTTGCTCGGTTCCACTTCTAGAACCCGATTTCATCGTCTAGATCGTCGGAGAGGCTGGGCTTCTCCGGCGATTGCGCTTGACCAAACTCATCAAGCTGCCGCCGCGCTGACGGCGTCGGTGGTGACGGTTGCGGTGGTGCTGCCACAGCTTGACTGTTGCCTCCTTTCGGCGGAATGCGGACACGCAGGCCACCAACCATTTTTCCTCGCAGATCAACCATGGTGGAAAACAGGCTGATGATCTTGTCCTTCCAACCGCTGACGTCGTCGCCAAACGCACCTCGGAGGGTGCGGTTGTTGGTCTTGTTGAGAACAAGGCCGCGCTTATCGTTGGCGAACCAAACGACAAGCTTCTCCTCCTTCTCACTTCCCGTGCCAACCGCTTCCACGGTCACAGCCTTGATCCGAAATTTCTTTTCGGATTTCAGGTCTTCAGCACAGAGGTACTTCGACTTGTCGAAGTCAGACGCGAGAACCATTGAATTCACCTCCTTTCATGTTTTGAATGCTTCATTTGCGATAACGCGAGCCACTCCAGGCCTCGGCTGCGATCGGCAGATCGAGCGCCCAGGCGGGTTTACGCGTCATGAGACGGATAAATTCCTGCTCAGAGCCAAAATTTTCCGGCACCTCGCAGATGATCTCGTCGTGCACCGTTAAGATGATCCGATAGCCAGCGGCTTCGACGCGGAACATGGCCTCAACCAGCAAGTCGCGTGCGATGCCAGAAACAATATTTTCAACCCACAGACCGCCGTAAGCGCCAGCACCATAACGACAGTCTTTGAATTGCCCCTCAGCGTTATCAGCAAAAATCACATACTGATGGCGTTCGTCCTTGGCGCGGATGCGCGGCTGCGGATAAGAAATCTTGCGCCCAGAAGGCAGCTTCAACTGTAAAAAAGCGCCGTTGCTGCGAAACGCGATAGGGCCGCAAGTCACTACACGTCCGCGATCTCGCACTGCTGTCCAAGCCGCGCGGTCGACCGCGTACCAGAACTTCACAATGTTAGGATGCGTCGCGCGCCACTCGGCTTTGAATTTCTCAACCTCAGCATCAGTGAACCGGTCGGGCTCGAACTTGCGCCACGCATTCAATCCACCCATGTAACCGAATGCGAGATCACAAGTTTTGCCAACATTCCGCTCCGGGCTGTTCTTCCTGTAAGTGCCGTCCGGAACCCGGAAGATCTTGCAAGCAGTGATGCAATAAGGCTCGTCACAGGGATCGTGTGTAGCGTCATAACGCCGATAACTGTCAAGCTTCCATTGTTCGTCGGCGCCCCAAGCCAATGTGCGGCTTTCGATCGAAGAAAAGTCGCCCCCAATCAATTTGTGACCGGATGCCGCAATAATCATCGAGCGCGTGCAATCGCCGATCGCCGCGAGCGGCTTGGGATAGAGCTTGCGCACATGCTCGTAATTACCAGTACTGATTGCTGCTATAGCGTCATCAAGGTTCTCAATTGTCGGCCGCTTCAAGTTCTGCACCTGGACGCCTTGTCCCGAAAAGCGACCGGTACCGGCGCCGTGGTAGCGGAATTCATCACGAATGCGGTCGTCGTCGCCCGCTCGAGCCAGCAGCGCATCAAGCTTTTTCACAGCAGCTTGGGCACCGCCTGCACGGAGCTCGAGAACGCGCCGCACCGGCACCGGCAGCTCGGGATCGAGCAGTTGCTTCTCGATAGCTTTCTTGTCGAGGCTCTCAAGCGAATAGTCCTGCTCATGCAGCCAGTTCTGTATGCGGGCGATTTGATTGACGCCGGTAACTGCTCCGCCGGTAATATCAGCGAGCTCGGCGTCGATCTCCGGTCCGGCGGCAGCAGCGATTTGTTTTGCCGCTTTCGCCAATGCCCGATCGAAGAGAAAACCGCGTTCGTTGATGATGCAATTAAGCTGCCACAGCAGCTGCTCGGTCGGCGGCAATGGTGAGCATTCCTGATAGACTTCGCGCTCGACCTCCACGTCCTGGCACATATAGCTCTGCCAGCGTTCAAGCCGATCGGGATCGTCGAAGTAGTAGACATGGTTTGGATCCTCAGCCTTGCGAACTCGCCGCGGCTTTGACATTTGGTGCATCAACCGCTCGCCGCTGCGATCCTTGCGGTTTGCCAAATTCAAGGCGTCGGCAAGTAGGCCTAGCCGCGCCGGCAATCCGGCAGCCAATGCCATCGCCATGGTGCAACGGTGGCGCTCGATCGGGATCAAGGGGTAATTAAAGCGCGGCTTGAGGACGTACTGCTCGATTGCGCTCTCGAACGGATCGTTGTGGGCGGCAACACGCCAATTCGTATTGCGTGCAGCTTCGATAATCTCTGTCAGCAATGGTTCGCCCGGCCGCCACACCCGCACCGGACCGTCATCGACCGCGAAGGCTCCGAAGACAACTTCGGTAGAAGGATCTTTGGCGTAGCGATGTATGCCGACTTTCTTCATGCTGAGCTTACTGCGCGTTTCATAATCACGATGTAAAACATGCGGCACTTCAGATAGCGAAGTGTCGGCGAGAAGCTGTTCGCTAATGTGTTGGAGCGGAAGCGGCTCAAGCATCGGGCGGCTCCCGCTCGGTCGCGGTTTGGCGTGCAACATCGACGAGCTCGTCGCGCAGATAATTCTCAAGCTCCTGCGCCACGGTCATTGTCGGCGAAATTTTGATGATCTCCAGCACGGCAGTGGTGAGCGTTGCTGCTCGATCGCGGACAGCGTTGCTGCGCTTGATCGGAAATCGAATGATGGTCATATCACGCGGCCTCAGTGGAATGATCATGATGCGAGCTCAAGGATCTGCCGATACGCACCGACGGCGCAGCAGTCCGATCTATGGTTACGCAGAAGCCGAGGCGCGAGCGCCGCAGCGCCTTGCACGCGATTTCGCCTGCACCGATCAATACGATGCCGGTGCCGGGCTCCTTGCCGATCGAGCCATTGGGGCGAACGAATTTTGTTTTGCCGTCAGGGAAAAGCAGTAGCTCTGCGTTAGGAAAGACGACATCGTGAAACCAGTCGGCCGATGTGCGCGCAGCACACAGTGCAATGCCATTGCCGTGCTGAAAGAATTTCTGGATCCACGGGACCTGACCACGTCGGCCGCCGAACGGACAATTGAGCCACGTCAGGCCGTGCCAGCGTTGCCGTAAGCCGTCGTCGGATCGAGTGTAGATCTGCCGCGCCGGGACACAGCAATGGGGCATGCCTTCGCCCGGATGCGCTGGATCCAAATCATAGGTGAGACCGATCGCGTCGAAGATGTATTTCGGCGTGTACCATTCACTCGTTTCGCCGATGCTCGGCTCGTGCTCCGACATGACAGCAGATCCTCCTATTAAAAAAGAGCGCTCGCCGCATTCGCGCGGCAGCACTTCGTCATGCTGCTTCCGGCTTATCGCTGCTAGGATCGAAGTTGGCATTGCCCGTCTGCGCCCAGTCCAAGCTGATGGCGGCGACAGCGTCCGCCGCGTTGGTCAGCTCACACAGTTGTTCGAAGAGGTGCTCCGGGTAATCCTGCAGCTCGTGGAATGCATTCCCGAACTGCTCGACGGTCAGCTTCACGCTGTGTGCCAAACGCGCGAGGTCTTCCATCTGCTCCTGAGCTCGAACGGCCTTTTCCAACGTCTCGATATGAGTTGTCATTGCTTTGCTCCGTAAAAAAGCGCCGCCCCGCATTCACGCGAGGCAGCCGCCGCGTTAAGCTGAAAGTTTCACTGCAGCGTTTAAGCAAATCCGACAGTTAATCGGATCGCCGGGTTCTGCGTGAAACACAGAAGCTTTGCAGCGAGGACACGTCCCGAATCGGGAGACGACTACTGCTACGCGATTAATGTCTTTGGTATTGACTTCGTAGCAGTCGACCTTGGCCTTAACGACAGCGCGCCCCGGTCCGTTTTCCCAGGTGATAAAGATCGTGGCTCCGACCGTTTGGACATTGAAGCGGACCTGCGGGAAAGCGCGTCGCAATTCCTGCAGAATAACGCCGCACGTGCGGACGGCGTTCGTGTATGTCGTCATCGCACGTTCTCCGATTGAAAGGAGAACAGATCGGGCTGGTCGTGAGCGGACTTCTCGGCCGCCACAGCGAGCTCGAGCAGATAGTCGGATCCGACTGCACGGACGAATGCGACCTGCTGCTCATGGGTTAATGAGCGAAATTTCTTGAGCAACTGCTCAACGGGGTCACTATGGCGTTCACCAGCGTTACCGTTGTGCCCGTTAAGCGCAGAAACCGGGACACGAAACAGTGCGGCAAGTTGGTGATTGCTGAGACCAACCAGATTGAGCCGGCCTTCTTTGACGGCTCGGGCCTGATCGATCCGGTCGGCGATGGGCCCCCTATGCGCGGCGATCGATCGGCCGCGGATAGTGATAACGGGGATAGCCGAGGTGTGAGGAGGAGTGATATAGACTGTGCCAGTCATGGGCGTCTCCGTGGGTTCGGATGCGACCTTGGCGGTGAAGCCGATCCGACAGGCCGCAAACCTCGGATCGGGGAGAAAATCAAAACCCCTGCCGTGTTCTTCGAACCCACGGCAGGGGTTACGTTTCAGGCCACTGAGGCCGCCGCTGCCGCCGCTGCTGCCGCCGCGGCTTCGCGTTCGTGCTCAGCAATTTTCTGCCGGATCGTGCTGCGCCGCCCGGCGATTTTGCCCCTCATCTTGAAGGTGCCGAGCAGCCCTTGATTGTGCAGGTGATAAACCTTCCGGCGGTTCTTCTTGTTGTTTTTGCCGAACACGTCTTTGGCGATCGACCCAGCACCAAACATGAGGTCATTTCCCAACTCATCCATGGCGTGTTCTCTCTCCAAAAAATCTAGTTCAACCTTGAACTTATCGTGGGTAATTAGGGCGGTCAAGTTCACTATTGAACTTTAGCGGACGCCCTGCCATTTTTTGGGAATGGCACGTAATCAACGAGTTGGCTTCCAAACCCCCCACTACCCCTACGCGGCCGTGGAGCACGCTCTCGCCGCTATGATGGGCACCACTGACACTGCCACCCAGACGGGGCAGTTGAGGGGAAGGCTGAAACGGCTCCTCGTTTTAGGGCTGCCCCCTGCCGGCCCCGGCAAGGGCACCCGTCGGCTTTATTCCTGGGAGGAAGTCTGCCAACTCGGCCTCGCCCTGCTGCTGGAGGATGCCGACGTTGAACCGGTCGCCGTGGTCCAGGCCCTGCAAAACACGTGGTCCCACCTCGCCCGCAATGTGCGGCTGGCGGCTGACTGCCCGGCGGACAATCCCATGATGCTCACCGTCAGGCTGACAGCCGTGTCCGGCCCGTGGCGGACTGGCGATCCGGTCTCTGCCATGCCGTGGATCACGATCGATCGCCGCATCGATGAGCGCGCCCGGGAGCGCTACCGCAAGAAGCTCGGCCTTAAAGACAAGGACCCTCTCATCCGCGCCCTCAAAGATGTGGTCGCTCGTATCCAAGCCGACAACGTGTTGATGCTGATCAGTCGAAACGAGCCGGGGTGGGTCGCCACCATCAATTTGACCGCCGCGCTGAACAAGCTGCAGGCGGCGCTGCACGAGGAGGTCCACTAATGGCCATTCGCAAAAGGACCTGGACGACACCGAGCGGCGCTGCGCGCGAGGCCTGGGTCGCCGACTACACCGACGCCGGCGGTAAGCGGCGGCTGCGGACCTTCGCTACTCAGGGCGCGGCCAAAGCGTGGCTCACGACCGCCGCCTACGAGGTCAAGCAAGGCACCCATACTCCGGCGAGCATCAGCTGCACGGTCGGCGAGGCCTTCGCCAATTGGATCGAGTACTCCAAAGGGGAGGGACTGGAGCGCTCCACGATCGAGCAGCGCCTGTATCACCTCAACCTGCACGTCCTGCCGTTCCTGGGCGGCGTTAAGCTATCCGAGTTGACCGCCCCCCGTGTGCATCAGTTCTTGACCACTCTACGGCAGAATGGCCGCTCATTGGCAATGCGGCGCAAGGTGCTCACCAACCTCAAGACCGCGATTACATTCGCCCAGGCGCGCGGGCTGGTGGCACAGAACGTCGCTGCAGGCATCAAGATCAAGGCCGATGCGCGCGATATATCCACCGGCCCGTTGCGGGCTGGCGTCGACTTCCCCACCAAGTCGGAACTGCGGGCGTTAATCGATCACGCCCCTGATCACTGGCGTCCGTTGATCGTCACAGCAATCTTCACCGGAATGAGGATTTCCGAGCTCCGCGGGTTGAGCTGGCGCAACGTTGATCTAGGCAAAGGCATCATTCACGTCCGACAGCGGGCCGATGCTTGGTGCAAAATAGGCGCCCCGAAGAGCAAAACGGGTAAGCGTGACATCCCGCTCGCGCCGCTCGTTATCAACACGTTGAGGGAGTGGAAGCTGCGCTGCCCGAGGGGCGAGCTCGATCTCGTGTTCCCCAACTCGGTCGGGAAGCCCTGCACGGTACCTAACCTGCGCGACCGCGTGCTCGGCCCGCTGCAGGAAGCCGCCGGCATCTCAAAAGCGTACCGGCCTCAGTATGGATGGCACAGCCTGCGGCACGCGGCGGCGTCGCTGTTCATCGAAAATCTGGGCTGGAGCCCGAAGCGGCTGCAGGCGGTGATGGGGCATGCCTCGATCACCATGACCTTCGACCGCTATGGCCACATGTTCCAGGACGCTGCCGGCGACAGTGCGGCGATGGGCAAGCTCGAGGCCGCGCTGCGGGTGGTGTAGTTGCTCACCCTTGCGGCCCAGGGATCATCAGTCATGTATAATTTGCTCCGCCGCAATCTGTTCGAGCAGCAGACCGGCTGGTTCATCGCCTTGTGCTTCCAATGCTTTTAATGCTGCTACGCCGCCGACCGCGAAACGTGTGATCCCCTCGAGCAAGCCCGGCAGTCGTCTCGCCACGCGCTCAACATGCGGATTGAATTGAAAAAAGGCACCACCCGTCTCCTCGGCGATAACCCTGTACTTATTTGAGCGATCATCCTGCTGGAATACGAACAATCTAGTTCCTGCTGCACGCAACTGCTTGGCGGCGGCAATTGCGCTGTCAAGATCGCCATGAAAGCGGTCGCCGATAATAACGACGGCTTGGACGGGCCCCTGTTGGGTCTCCCGCAAGGCATGTTCGAGGATATCATTTATTGTGATGTAGCACCCACACACGCAGCCAGTCCGGCCCCGGTCCATGATGGCAGCCATGGTGTCGGCGTCGACGACCCAGCTCGTCGTGATATATGGCCGAACCTGGAGCGCGCCCTCAGCACCAAAATACGCGAATTTGATCTGGACAGGCCCCGCCCCAAACATTTCAAGCTGGAGCGTTTGAAGTTGATCCCAGATGAACTTGTCATCGGCTTCGGCTGCCAATGTGAGGATCACGCGCGGGTTATCGTTCATGTGAGTTCCTTTCTTTTTGGTCAGCCGTGGTCACCCGTCAATTGCTCACTTTTTTACGGGGATGAGGTCTCGCTGGTAGCGATGCTCGCGCTTTTCGTTTACACGCGGTCGGCGCTTCTCAAAGCCCAAGCGCGTCAAGATGCCAGCAACCCGCTTCTGGGCAGGTTGCGTCTGTCGCTCGGGCGTGAGCCCGAGCGCATGCCCAAGCACCTCCGAGAGACCGACGTCGGTGCGGTCGCTAATCCATTTGCGGACCGGTTCTTCCCAGGCGTCGGCGGCGAAGCGTGCAGACTGCTCGGCGGTCGCAAGCGCCTCGAGTTCCGGCGTCTCGAGCCACCACGGTGCGCCCGCCTTGTAGCAATGCTCGGCCTCGGCCCACAGCTGATCGCGTATTAACTCCAAACCGGCGCGGTCGATCATGCCGTGACAAGTGACCGGCCAGATCCGCCGCGCACCGGTCGGGTCTTTCAGATAGCCGCCCGCGGTCGGATTGATGGTGGCCGCGAACACGCACTGCCGCGGCCAGTTAATTATGTGCTTGCCATAGGGCGGACGGAAACGATCCTTGCGGCGAGTTAGGAAGGACTTCATGGCGCTCGATGTCGCCCTCGTTAGCGCGTCCATTTCCGCAATCTCGACGAGCAACACGCCCGCAATTTCAAGGGCCGCATCCTTGCTGGTGATATGCGAAAGCCGATCAGTGAACCAATCGTCGCCAGCAAGTGTGCGAAGCCCCTCGGATTTTAGTTTGCCCTGCGGGCCTTCAAGGATGAGAATGTGGTCGACCTTAGCGCCTGGTTCATAGATGCGAGCGACGGCTGAGATCAAAAACCGAGGCCCGATGGCGCGAACATATGGGCCGTCTTCGACGCCAAAGTACGTTTGCAGCCAAGTTTCCAAGCGAGGCACACCATCCCAAACAAGTGAAGCAAAATAGTCGCGCACTGGATGAATTAGGTTATGTCGAGCCGCTGCTTGTACTGCACGTCCGACATCACCCGCTGTTGCATTAATATGGTTCTGGATGAACCAAACCCGGGTTTGACTTTCGTGATGATCGGTCCACGGTGTGTTTGGTGCTGCTGCAAATGGCGGACGTTGTTTGATCATGACCCGCGCAGCGAATTCATCAAAGGCGAGAACACCTTTCCAATCGGGCGAACTTGTCAGGATCAGAATTAAATTCGCGATGTTGGCTTTGATCTTGCCCCCCCTGTCGAGGATCAGCCCATCGGTCCAATCCGGCTGCCGCCTCTTCCCACGCCGCAGCGCTGCTTCGCGCACTTTTTTCATCTCGGCGAAGCGGTTCTTGAGGATCTGCTTGAGGCCGCCCTCTCTGAGACCGCGAAAATGTTCCTGACGCCGGCCGCTCGCGGGATAGAGCACGTCGCGAATCGCCAAGATTATCTCGACGCTCTCCATATCGAGTGTGACACTGCGCAATTCCTCGATAGACTTTGCGGCGGTCACTGCCTTGTCCAAGCGAAGCTTCTTAAGTAGCGCATCGGCCCAATCAAAAAGCTGCTGATTGCGTTGCGTATCAGCGCGTGCATGTTCGTCGGCGCCTTGCGATGTCGGGACCGGCAGTTGGAGCACATCAGCCATTTGGGCACTCGTTAAAAAAGTTCGAAAAAATACGGGTGACCACGGGTGACCAACCCGGCTCTGTACTCCGGTTCACCGCTCCGACAGCGGCTGGGCCATTTCCTTTGAGGGCGCGCGAAAGGGATAGCCGCCCTTTACGTTCCGTTACCAAGAAATGCCAAATAAGACACCAGAGTTTAAGCGTGAACTTCTGGGAGTTCAAGCATGTACTTCTGGTGGCGGCGCTACTTAGCGTGATCGCAAGCTCACTGTCGCCCGCACCGACTGTCGGCTGTTGGCAGCGTTACGCGTCCTGTCGACGCGACAAGAATGCGACATGCGGCCGAATTGTTAAATGAAATCAACGATCTTTTCTGGCTCGACAAGCCGGTGCTTGCGATCAACACCTGCATCTATTGGTGGTCGCTCCGCCAGAATGGCATCGACGACAAGATCGAGGGCTTCGGCTCGCTCCTGCTGGAGCATTGACGTCATCCGT
>Ga0306922_10004287_pt1 | contig 13505 bp, 12 predicted proteins | sample sta12Cox44000082_FD_203758 | JGI IMG/M metagenome (GOLD analysis project Ga0306922, IMG submission 203758) | Lab enrichment of tropical soil microbial communities from Luquillo Experimental Forest, Puerto Rico - statoxic.12C.oxic.44.000.082 (v2)... | ecosystem: Environmental > Terrestrial >... | reverse complement strand
TGCTGGCGCAAATCGGGCGAGGCATTGATCAAAAACCAGTGCTCGCCGTCGGCACTGATCGCGACCGAGGCTTGCGTGCTCTTCAGTTCGGGATGTTCGCCTCGGGCTGCCCGGCATACTTCGCATCCGCAATTCCACTGCGGAACGCCGCCGCCTGCCGCCGCGCCCAGGACGACGACGCGAAGCATGATCCGTCCCCTGGAACCTTCATTCAAAGACTGCACGTAAAAATTCAAGAAGGTGGATACGGGCCCCGGTCACGCCCCCTGCAGGCACGTGGTCGCGGCCCGAAGCCACCTTGCGAAGAACGCGAAGCTGTCGCCGGCTAATTACTTGCGGGCGGCAGATGCATACATGTTGATTTCCATGCCGCAGGGCACTTCGACAATCTTCGGTGCTTTCCAGGCCATTTTGGCTCTCCTTGTTGACCCTTGTTGCAAACGGACGACCTCGCCCTCTCCATTAAATTAACGCGCAACCGCAAGTTAGCCAGCTAAATCTTTGTTGAGAGAGCCGCGCCTTTTGTTGCGCTGCAATAGCGAGTTTGGGCGTCGCAGCCGCCAAAAGTTCCAAATCAAAACGGGATCAATGGTTTCGTTCCCTGTTCCATCGGCGCAAGGCTGATCGGCATCGGACGAGATGCGGGAACGGCGAATAAAGAAGTTGTGAGAGACCGGCCGCTTCCAATTTCCAACGTTTCGCCCCAATTGCACTGGCTATGCCGAGATATTTTTTCAACACGAGAATCGGCGATGAGCTGATCGTCGACCCCGAGGGCGAAGAGTTGCGCAACGCGGACCACGCCTGGGAAGTCGCGCGCACGATGATCCTCGAGCTGATGCGAACCGAAGGTTCAACCGTGCTGCTGTTGAATGCCGTTATCGAGGTGACCGACGATGACGGGGAGATAGTGCTGGAGTTTCCGTTTTCGGAAGCGGTCCTCGACCTGCCCGACGAGCGGGTGACGCGGCACTGATACGCCGCCGCTACCCCGACCCCGAGATCCATTCCGGCGCCCCTTCCGATTGATCGCGGACGCCTTCGTCATGTTTCCGATTGCGCAAGGGACGAAAAATATAACAAACTGAAGCAGGAAGGCCGACCCCGGAACTTAACCGGTTGCGAGGAGCTGCGGCCGCCATGCAAGGGGAGGATGACATGATCGCTCGATTGTCGCCGCGCGGGCTTTTGCTCGCGGGCGTTTTTCTTGGTGCATTCAATCTTGCCGCAGCCGCAGAGGACACGCCGGCCTCGCCACCTGCCGCCGCGCCCGTGCCCGCACCTGCCGCGGTACCTGCGCCGGCGCCTGCCGAGACACCTGCAGCAGCACCGGCCGCGGCAGCACCTGCGCCGTCACCTTCTCCGGCTGCCGCCGCGGCTCCCGCACCGGCCGCAGCGCCGGCTCCGACCACCGCCGCAGCGTCCCCGCCCGCGCTTCCGCCGGGTTCCCCGATGATCGGCCGGCCGGACAATGAGGCCGCCCTGAAGCTTGCGCCGGTCGCGCCGCCGCCGCTGCCGGCCGCCGCCGACAAACTGCCGGCCGCCAGGCTCAAGCTGGCGCCCGGCTTCAACATCGAGGTCTACGCCTCGGGCATGGCGAACGCGCGTTCGCTCGCGCTCGGCGACAAGGGCACCGTGTTCGTCGGCAGCCGCCTCGTCGACAAGGTCTATGCCATCGTCAACAAGGACGGCAAACGCGAGGTCAAGGTGCTGGCGTCCGGCCTCTATCGGCCGAACGGCGTCGCCTTCCACAACGGCACGCTCTACATCGCGGAACTCTCAAAGGTCTCCAAGATCGAGCATGTCGAGGACGTCCTCGACAACCCGCCGAAGCCGACCGTCATCTACGACAAGTTGCCGAAGGACGAGGCGCATGGCTGGAAGTTCATTGCGATCGGCCCCGACAACAAGCTTTATCTCGAGGTCGGACAACCCGGCAACAACGTGCTTCATGACGATGCTCACGGCCAGATCCGGCGCATCAATCTGGATGGAACAGGCGCGGAAGTGGTCGCCCTTGGCGTTCGCCACTCGGTGGGCTTCGACTGGCATCCTGAGACCAAGCAATTCTACTTCACCGACAACGGCCGCGACTGGCTGTCGGAGGATGTGCCCGAGGATGAGCTCAACCGCGTCACCAAGGTCGGCGAGGATTTCGGCGCGCCCTATTGCTACCAGGGCAATATCCCCGACCCGGAATTTGGCTGGGGCAAATCCTGCAGCGACTACACCCCGCCGGTCGGCTTGATGGGACCGCATGCCGGCACGCTCGGCATGCGCTTCTACACCGGCAGCATGTTCCCCAAGAGCTTCAAGAACACGATCATCGTCGCGCGCCACGGCTCCTGGAACAGGAGCCGCAAATTCGGCGGCGACGTTGTCTTCGTCCATCTCGACAAGGACGGCAAGGTCAAGTCGATGGAGCCGCTGATCACCGGTTTCCTCGTCGACAACAGCTATATCGGCCGCCCCGTCGACGTGCTGCAAATGAAGGACGGCTCGATCCTGGTCTCCGACGACTGGAACGGCGCGGTCTACCGCGTCACTTACGGCAAGCAGAAGGTCGCGCATCAATAGGGATGTCAGGTAACGACGTGATTCCGAGCCGAAGGTCCCCGCGAAGCGCGGCCCGATGACAGGCTCCGCGGAGCAATCCAGTGCGACGATTCGATTCTGGATTGCCTCGGAGCTGCTCGCAATGACGAAAGTAGAGACCAGTTGATGCGCAAATTCTGGCCTGTACTCGCTCTGGCGCTCCTCGTCCCTTCTGTTCGCGCAGAAACCATCGAGGAGCGTGCGGTCGCCTGCTTCGCCTGCCATGGCGAGCACGGCCAGTCGCAAACCGATAACACCCCTTCGCTCGGCGGTCAGCAGGCGCCTTATGCGTTGATCCAGCTCTTCATGTTTCGCGAGAAGTTGCGAACCTTCGAGCCGATGAACGAGATGGCGAAGCCGCTGAGCGACGGCGACCTCCGCGATTTTTCCGATTTCATCGCCAGATTGCCGAAGCCCCAGCCGCCTGCGGATGCCGGCGATCCCTCGCGGATGCAGCGGGCGCAGGCGCTGGTGGTGCAGAATCATTGCAATTCGTGCCACCGGCCGGATTTCTCCGGCGGCGATAACGTTCCGCGCATCGCCAACCAGCGCGAGGATTATCTTGCGAAGACGCTGAAGGAATACAAGGACAACACCCGCCACGGTTATGACGCCACCATGGCCGACGTGATGCAGCCGGTGACGCCTGAGCAGATAGCCGATCTTGCCTATTACATCGCCCGCGTGCGGTAGCGCTTGATCACCCGGGAGAGGCAAGGGGGAGAGAGTCGCCTTGGTTGGCGCCGCCGTGTGTTTTGCAGACATCCGGCAAGCGGGAAAGGGAGACGGGGCCACGACTGGCCTTGCTGTTGCAGCGGCGCTAAAAGACCAAGCATCACACGGAGCAAGCCATGCAGGATCTCTGGCGCCTCTCGGCCATCGACCTCGCCGCCCTCGTTCGATCGAAAAAGGTCTCGGCAAAGGAGGCGGTCGCCGCCGCGCTGGCGCGGCTCGACGCGGTCAACCCAAAAATCAACGCCGTGGTCGATCATCGCTCCGACGACGTGTTGAAGGAGGCTTCACGTGTCGATGCGGCCATTGCGCGCGGCGAAGATGCGGGGCCGCTTGCGGGCGTCCCGGTCACGGTCAAAGTCAATATCGACCAGGAAGGCTTTGCCACCACCAACGGGCTGAAGCTGCAGGCGGGCGCCATCGCCAAGAGCAACAGCCCGGTGATCGACAATCTGCGCAAAGCGGGCGCCGTCATATTGGGCCGCACCAATTGTCCGGCCTTTTCCTATCGCTGGTTCACCACCAATCTGATCCATGGCGACACCAAAAACCCGCGCGATCCCGGCGTAACGCCGGGCGGCTCCTCCGGCGGCGCGGGTGCGGCGGTCGCGGCCGGCATCGGTCACATCGCGCATGGTACCGATATCGCGGGTTCGATCCGCTATCCCGCCTATGCCTGCGGTGTGCATGGTCTGCGGCCGACCGTGGGACGCATCGCGGCCTTCAACGCCGCCTTGCCGGAGCGCACCATCGGTCCCCAGATCTCGGCGGTGTCGGGTCCGCTCGCGCGCACGATCGCCGATCTGAGAATCGCGCTGGCCGCAATGTCCAGCAAAGACGTGCGCGATCCCTGGTGGGTGCCGGCACCGCTGGAAGGGCCGCCCGTGCAAAAGCGTGCCGCACTGTGCCTCAACCCGGACGGGCTCGATCCCGTTCCCGAGGTTAAGGCTGCGGTCGCCGATGCCGGCAAGCGGCTTGCCCGCGCCGGCTGGACCGTCGAAGAGATTTCAAACACGCCGCCGCTGCGCGAAGCCGCCGACTGGCAGACAAAACTCTGGCTCGGCGACGGCTATGAGGCGCAACTCGAAGCCGCGGAGAAGGAGGGCGATCCCGGCGCGCTCGCATGTCTGCGCGGCAACCGGGCAAACGTGTTTCCCTTCGATCAGGCGGCGTTCTCGAAGGCGTTGACCCGCCGCGCCACACTGACGCGCGAATGGCTGCAATTCTTCGAGAGCTATGCGGTGCTCTTGATGCCGGTCTCCGGCGAACTGCCGTTTCCGGACAATCTGGATCGCAAGGATGGCGCCTCCTTTGCTCGCGTGTGGCGCGCACAATTGCCGCAGATCGCTATTCCCTTCATGGGGTTGCCTGGTCTAACCGTCTCAACCGGACTGGTCGGAAAGATTCCTGTCGGCGTTCAGGTCGTCTCCGGCCGCTACCGCGAGGATCTTTGCCTTGCCGCCGGCGAAGCGATCGAGGCGGGCGGCGCGCCGCCATCGCCGATCGATCCGGTGAGCTAGAGTACGATGTGGTCAGGCAATTGAAACGGAAGTGCGCTCCCTCCCCCTGAAAGAGGGAGGGTTGGGGAGGGGGGTCTGATCACCTTCCGCTTTGCTCCTCGCGGAGCAAAGCGACCTCCCCCTTTTCAAGGGGAGTTTAGGAATAGCAAGGACTGAGCGATCAAGCGAACGAGGGAACTGGATGTCAGGCGTTTACGATTTCACCGCTACATCGCTGTCTGGCGACGAGGTGCCGCTCAAGCGGTTCGAGGGCCAGGTGCTCCTGATCGTCAACACCGCGAGCAAATGCGGCTTCACCCCGCAATATCAGGGGCTCGAGGCACTGCAGCGCGAATTTTCGCCGCGCGGCTTTGCCGTGCTTGGCTTTCCCTGCAATCAGTTCGGCGGCCAGGAACCGGGTGACGCCAGGCAGATCGCCGATTTCTGCGAAAGCAAATACGACGTCACCTTTCCAATGTTTTCCAAGATCGACGTCAACGGTTTTGACGCGCATCCGCTCTACGACTATCTGAAGAAAGAGAAATCGGGTCTGCTCGGGCCCTCCATCAAATGGAATTTCACCAAATTCCTGGTCGACCGTGCGGGCAGGGTGGTCGCGCGGCACGCACCGACCACGACACCCGATGCGCTGAAAAAAGAGATCGAGGCACTGCTGTGAACGATGACAACATGGATCAACTGCCAGACCGCCTGTCGGTCGATCCGGCAAGCCCGTATTACAACGCGGAGATTCTCGCGCGCGACGTCGGCATCCGCTTCAAGGGCATCGAGAAGACCAATGTCGAGGAATATTGCGTCAGCGAAGGCTGGGTGCGCGTGACTGCGGGCAATGCCAAGGACCGCCACGGCAATCCCCTCACCATCAAGGTGCACGGCCCGGTCGAGCCATATTTTCGCGACAAGAAGTGACGGTGCTGGCGTCAAACCGGCGCTCTTTGTATAACTCCATCATGGCCGGGCCTGTCCCGGCCATCCACGTCCTTCGCGCAGAGAAAGAAAAGGCGTGGATGCCCGGGTCAAGCCCGGGCATGACGAAAACAACCTGTGAACTTAATCATGTCCGTCCGCATCACGGATGTCTGCGAAGTCACAAAGCCGATCTCTTCGCCGATCCGCAACGCCTATATCGATTTCACGAAGATGACGTCGAGCCTCGTCGCCGTCGTCACAGATGCCAGGCGCGATGGCAAGCGCGTGGTCGGCTACGGCTTCAATTCGAACGGTCGTTACGGCCAGGGCGGGTTGATCCGCGAACGCTTTGCGCTGCGCCTGATGGAGGCCGATCCGAAATCGCTGCTCAATGATGCCGGCGACAATCTCGATCCCGACAAGGTCTGGGCGACCATGATGGCGAATGAGAAGCCGGGCGGACACGGCGAGCGCTCGGTCGCGGTCGGCACCATCGACATGGCGGTATGGGATGCCGTTGCGAAGATCGCAGGCAAACCGCTGTTTCGTTTGCTCGCGGAGCGGCACAAGCGCACTGCGAACCCGCGCGTCTTCGTCTATGCCGCCGGCGGCTACTACTATCCAGGCAAGGACCTGTCGATGCTGCGCAGCGAGATGCGCGGTTATCTCGATCGCGGCTACAATGTCGTGAAGATGAAGATCGGCGGCGCGCCGATCGCGGAGGACCGCGAACGTATCGAAGCGGTGCTCAAGGAGATCGGCAAGGACGCGCAGCTTGCGGTCGACGCCAACGGCCGCTTCGATCTGGAAACCGCGATCGCCTACGCAAAGATGCTGCGGGACTATCCCTTGTTCTGGTACGAGGAGGCCGGCGATCCCCTCGACTACGCGCTGCAGGCGGCGCTCGCCGAGTTCTATCCCGCGCCGATGGCAACCGGCGAGAACCTGTTCAGCCATCAGGACGCAAGGAATCTCATCCGCTACGGCGGCATGCGCCCCGACCGGGACTGGCTGCAATTCGACTGCGCGCTGTCCTATGGGCTCTGCGAATATCAACGTACGCTGGCGGTGCTGCATGCCCACGGCTGGTCGCCGAGCCGCTGCATCCCGCATGGCGGACATCAGATGTCGCTGAACATCGCGGCTGGCCTCGGCCTCGGCGGCAATGAGAGCTATCCCGATCTGTTTCAGCCCTATGGCGGCTTTCCTGACGGCGTCCGCGTCGAAAGCGGACACATCGTGATGCCTGAACTGCCCGGCATCGGCTTCGAAGGTAAATCGGACCTCCACGCCGAAATGAAGCGGCTAGCGGCTTAACCGTCCGGGCGTATACTCCCATTTTCTACTCTCTCGCGCCGCACTTGCGAATTTGAACCCTCGAGGCGCGCTTGAAGCGGGCCGCCGGCTGTCATGGCGGCCCTGTTCAAAAACGACAAAAGCATGCAAGCCTTCGTTTTCGGGAGTAAGGACGGGGTGGTGATCGACCAGGGCAGGTAGCTCGATTGAACACCGAGGCAGGGAGCACATCGATGCGCAGCTTCGCTACGATCGTCGTTATCGCCCTGGGATATTTGTTCTCGGCGGTCGAGGGCTCGGGCCAGACGGCTGTGGTCGTTGGATCAAGCTGCGTTGTGGTGAACCAGAACGTCAAGGCCACCGACGGCGGCATCGTCGTCAACCAGCTTGAGTGCCCTGAATCTCCCGAAAACAGCTTCATTCTCAGATATGTCTGGCTGGATCGCACCGCCTCATCCCTCATGCTCGTCAGTCAGTTCGACGAAGCGCTTAAGCCGCTGGTCGGCGACGTGCAAACCGTCATTCGCAACCCCGTCTTTGACCAGGTCGACACTTTGGTTCAGAAGTTCGGAGCGCCACCAGTCAATGTGCCCGGAACCGGCGGCATGTTCGACAAGGGGATGCGCTACAACATCATGGGAAAGTCGGACGCCGAAGTGCAAAGCGCCGGCACGCCCATGCCTTCCAAAAAGCTGAAAACGTTCAAGCTCTATGACGCCGAGACAACAATCCTGTTGCCTGACGTCGATGGTCTCCGGGAGGTCTTGAAGACACGCGGTTGGCCCAGGAATTACGGGCTGACCTATTCGACGGAAAACGTGAACCTCAATTTCAAGAACAAGAAACCGGAAAACGAAAACCTCGCCATCTCGTGCGTGTTGCTGCACCGGCCGGTGCCAAAATCGGAGCTCGAAAATTATTGGCCGGCGATGGAAAACCTCGAGAGGGCAATGGACGCCAGGGAGTTCCGGCCAAGCGAAGTCATCAGCAACGAAGTCGGCGGCACGGATTTCAGGGTCGCGGCAGTCCAGAACCGCGCCATAGATGCGATGCTGTATTTCGGCGAAAAATCCTGGCCGGACGATTTTCTTATGTCTTTCGGCAATGCGGTGTCCGACCAGTGCGGGGACGGTTACAGCTTCGGCTATTTCGCCCCGCCGCGAAGTCTCTACACGCTTGTCGCGGTCGTCGAGGCCAAGAACAACAACATCGAGGTGCAGCAGATCAGATATCTGGTCGACGATGAGACCGGCCTGCGAAAGCTGAGGAAGGGTACCAGGGATGACCAATCGCCGGTCGGCGTCGTGAACCTGAAGCAAGGCGAGTCGCTGTTGATCCCGCTTCGGATCGAGTTGCGTTACGATATGGAGGTGTGGCCGATGTCGGCTCTCAACTCGCAGCCGGCCGCCGAGGATGTACGTCAGAAAATTCTCGAGGCGCCGATGAGCGTGCTTCGCTTCCAGGGCAAGGACGATCCCGGCGACAACAAGGCTCTGGCGCGGGTCGTCTTCGAAAAGCTGCGCTCGGAATTTCGCCCTCCTGAATCGCGCGATGTGACGCAGGCTTATGTGTTTGGTCCGAGCTATGCCATCGCGAACTTCGACATCAACGGCAAGACCGTGGTGGTACGGCAGGCTCCCTCCAACGCCATCGCCTATCTGGGCGATACCGGAACAGGTTCGTGCCCGTTCCTCTACGTGGATTCGACGTCCGGCGATTGGAGAAAACTGGGGCGCATCCTTGTGGCCGCGACGAATGCGGCAGCGCCGCGCGAGGAACAGGTCGCGCTTCCGCCGGGGACCCGCGCTCTGGTCATCAGCGAACAGGAGCCGGAAATCACCCACATCGAATTCGTCTCGGTGCGGGACGACGAGACCGGGCAGGAATTCGTCCTCGCGGAGAAGCTGGAGCTTCATCCGGGCTGGTCGAAGGAGTTGCGGTTGCCCGATGCGATCGGCGATCAGGCGACGTTGCGCGTGAAGGGATACTATCAGCCGTTGAGGCCGCGTCCGGAAACGGTGCGCTTCAACTGAGCGAAGTGATCCAGAGCAGCGTGCGAGGCCCTCGATCTGCTATCATCCACACCGGGCGCTTGCACCTGGAGGAGATCATGCAGGGTGCGGCTTCACTCATGACGCGACGCGATCTCATCGCGGGCTGCCTGGTCTTTCTGGTGACGATCGCAGCCGGCGTTGCGTCCACGCTTTGGGTCGATCGCGCCTTTCCGCAGCGAACGACGCCGAACGCGGCAGACGCCGGTCACAAGCGCATCTGCATCACGCTCGGCGGCAAACGGTTCGAGTGGGATTTCCCGAACCCGCCATTCGGCGCGCTGAGTTGCTCGGAGTAACGATCAGGACAGCCGCATGTCCAGAAGCCTGCGGCCTTCGTGCTTCAGGAGCTTCTTCACCGAGTTCGAGGCCACCACCTCGCCATTGTTGGCATAGGCCTCATGGTTCTCCTCGATATCGTCGAGGCGGTAGAGATAGTTGACCATGATGCCCGCGGATTCGCGCATGCTTTTCGGCGAGAGGTCGCCGAGCCAGTTGATCCGCTCCAGCCGCGCGCCGTTGCCGAGATGGAAGCGTGCGACTGAATCGATGATCCGTCCCTTGGAGTTGCGGGCTTTCAGGAAATAGTAGGCGGCGAGCGGCTCCAGCACCGGGCGGAGCAGGGCGGTGGTATGCGCATCCTCGAACCATGTGGGCTCGTCGAGATGTTTCAGGAGCGCGCGATCGTCGTCCGACAGCGGCACGTCCTTGGCCTCCGTCAGCCATGGCATGAAGCCCGGCACCGGCGACAGCGTCACGAAGGTGTCGAGCTTCGGCAATTCGCGGCGCAATTCCTCGACCACCTGCTTGATCAGGAAGTTGCCGAAGGAGATGCCTCCAAGACCGCGCTGGGTGTTGGAGATCGAATAGAAGACCGCGGTGCGGGCGCGCTCGATCGCCACTGGCTCGCGATCGACCGCGAGCAGTGGCGCAATCGCCGAGGGAATCGTCTCCGTCAGCGCAACCTCGACGAAGATCAGCGGCGCGTCCGCCAGCGCCGGATGGAAGAAGGCATAACAGCGGCGATCGGCGGGGTCGATGCGACGGCGCAGATCGTCCCAGTCGCGGATCTCATGCACCGCCTCGTAACGAATGATCTGCTCGAGGATATTTGCCGGTGTCGACCAGTCTATCCTGCGCAGCACGAGAAACCCCCTGTTGAACCAGGACCCCAGCAGATGCACGACGTCGCGGTCGAGTGCGGCGAGATCCTTGTGACCATCCATCAGCGTCAAGAGATCGGAGCGCATCGAGACGAGCTCCGAGGTCCCCCCCGGTGCGCGGTTGAGCCGGCGGATCAGCTCCTGCCGGCGCGGCTCGGAGGCAAAATGCAGGAGCGTCCCGTTGCCGTCGCCGGGTTGCGCCTGCCAGACTGCGATCGCCTCGGCGAGCTTTTCCCGGTCCGGGCCGAAATCGCGCACCAGCGCCCTGAAAAACGACAACTGGCCGGCCCCATCGAGCTCGTGATACTGGTCCAGCACCTCGCGCGCCATGGCGGTGCCGGACGCTTCGCCGCGGCCCGACAACAGCGCCTCGCAAAGCTCGATCAGGCCGTCGGCGTCCTGCTTGCCGTCGGAGGGTCCGGCGCCGCGCAGCAGCGTGCGGCCGCGCTCGGAAATCGTCGCGAGCAAATCGGAGAAAAACGCGTTGGCCATGACCCTTACGGCGAATCCGGACGGCGCAGATGATCACATCAATTTAAGGCGAAGGCAGGCACAATCAAGCGCCTCCGCACCCCTCGAATACCCGCTTTCGCCCGCCGTGACGATTATCTGTTCGGCCTATTACCTCTTTTCGACGAATTCCGTGGGCGTCCGGCCGGTCACCTGGCGGAACGCGTGGGAAAAGGCCGGGACGCTGGCATAGCCCAGATCGGCGGCGAGCTGCTTGACCGATACGTTGGCCTCCGTCGACAGGCTCTCGATCGCGGCCGCAATCCGCGCACGCTGGCACCAGCTCTTGAAGCTCAGTTGCGTCTCCGCGGAAAACAGCCGCGACAGCGTTCGGGCCGAGGTGCCGACTTGGCGGGCCAGCCGCTCGATTTCGTGGGAGGCTGCGGGCGCGCGCAGCACGATGTCGGCGGCGCGGCGGCAACGCGGTTCGTGAGGGAGTGGGATAAAGGTCGCGGAATCCTCGGCCTGGTGCAGCTCGAGCATCGCGAGCTTGACCAGCAGTGCGATGCGGTCGGGCGAGCTGTTTCTGTCGAACAAAGCGAGGATCGCCTGATGCAGGAGGGGAGAGACCCGCACCACGAATTCCGATTTGAGGTGCGTGCTGCGCCGCGCGCGCTTGAGCCAGGCGAGATCGAAATAGAGCGTGCGCATCTCGATGTCGGCGAGCACGTCGATCGCATGTGCAAGCCGCGCCGGCACCCAGACCGCGCGGTCCGGCGGCACCAGCCAGCGTCCCTTCGGCGTCGTCACCTGCATCGTGCCGCGTGCCGCATAGACGAGCTGCGCCTCGCGGTGCATGTGGGTGTCGAGCCGCACGCCCTTTCTGTAGGCTTGCGCCACCATGGTAACTCCGTCGCCGGTCGCATGGTGGCTGCCGCGGACCGCGGAGAGTGGCTTTTCGACGATAGTCATTGGCTGCATCCCGTAAGCACAAAGCCATATAACCTCATCCGGTAACTTTAGGGAATCGCTCGAGGACCCGTCATGAACAGCCCGAGCCGGGTGATCGGCTTTGTCAACCTCGCCCATTTCATCGATCATTATTCGATGCTGATCTTTGCCGCCGCCGTCATCATCATGGGCCCGGCGCTGGGCATGGCCTATTCGGAGCTGTTGCCCTACGCGACGCCGGGCTTTGTCGCGTTCGGCGCGGGATCGCTCCTGACCGGCTGGCTTGGCGATCGCTGGAGCCGCCGCCACATGATGGTGATTTTCTTTCTGGGCATCGGCGCCTCGATGATCGCGGTCGGCCTCGTGCAGACGCCGCTGCAGCTCGGCGCAGCCCTGCTCGCGATCGGCATCTTCGCCTCGATCTATCATCCCGTGGGCACGGCGATGATCGTATCCTACGCCGACAAGCTCGGCCGCGAGATGGGACTGAACGGCGTCTGGGGCAATCTCGGGGTCGCCTCCTCGGCGCTGGTCACCGGCGCGATCGGGCAATATCTCGGCTGGCGCTTTGCCTTCATCATTCCCGGCATCGTCACCATTCTGATCGGGGTCGCCTTTGCGTTGACGGTGATGCACGAGGATCGCAAGGGGACGAGGCAGGCCGCAGCGCAGGCGCGCGTCGCGAAGGAAGACATGTGGCGGGTGATCGTGGCGCTCTTGATCGTGGTGATCGCGATCTCGACTACCTTCAATGCGGTGACGGTGGCGCTGCCAAAGCTGTTTGCCGAGCGGCTCGCCGACATGACCAGGAGCCCGGCGTTGCTGGGCGCGATCGCGGCCGGCGTTTACGTGTTCGGCGCGATGACGCAATATACGATCGGCAAGCTGCTCGACCGCCACTCGCTGAAAACGGTCGCGCTGCCCCTGTCCTTCATGCTGGCGCCGTTCCTGTACTTTGCGGCGACGCTGTCCAATCTGCCGCTCATTCTTGTCTCGATCGGCATCGTGATGGGGGCGTTCGGCCAGGTTACCGTCAACGACGCCATGGTCGGCAAATACACCACCGAAGAATGGCGCTCGCGCGCCTACGCGGTGCGCTATTTCGTCGGCTTCACTGCGGCCGGCGTCTCGGTTGGACTGGTGGCATGGCTCTACGAGCAGGGCGGCTTCGTCACCATGCTGCATGCCTTCGCGGGCTTATGCCTGTTCGCGATCGCAGCCGCGATCATCCTGCCGCGGGAGATCAGGACGCCGGCGGCGCAGGCGATGCAGTGATCGAAGCGGTATTGCGCGTCGGTATCCAAGCTCACGTGCCTGTCTGCTCGGCGGCCTTCGGCGCCGATGTCTTCTTCTCGCTTCGCCAGTTCTCGAAACGCTGCACCACGATAAAGAACGCCGGCACGAACAGCACCGCAAGGCAGGTGGAGGCGAGCATGCCGGAAAACACCGTGATGCCGATCGACTTGCGCGCGCTGGCGCCGGCGCCGGTTGCAAGCACCAGCGGCACGACACCGAGAATGAAGGCGAACGACGTCATCAGGATGGGCCGGAAGCGCGCACGTGCGGCTGCCACCGCCGATTCGACCAACGGCTTGCCGTCGCGGACGTGCAGCTCGAGTGCGACCTCGACGATCAGAATTGCGTTCTTCGCGGACAGCGCGATCAGAAGGATCAGGCCGATCTGGACGTAGAGATTGTTGTCGATCTTCAGCGCCTCGAGCACCAGCATCGGCCCGAGCAGCGACAGCGGCACGGCCAGGATCACAGAGATCGGCGCAAACCAGCTTTCATATTGTCCGGCGAGCACGAGATAGACCAGCAACATCGCAAGGCCGAAC
>Ga0306922_10004284_pt1 | contig 13506 bp, 10 predicted proteins | sample sta12Cox44000082_FD_203758 | JGI IMG/M metagenome (GOLD analysis project Ga0306922, IMG submission 203758) | Lab enrichment of tropical soil microbial communities from Luquillo Experimental Forest, Puerto Rico - statoxic.12C.oxic.44.000.082 (v2)... | ecosystem: Environmental > Terrestrial >... | reverse complement strand
CGATCGCGAGAGCGGCCAACAGGCAGGCGAGCGCCCGACCCACCGCGGCAGTATAACGAATCTGTAACGTCACGCCGTCCTCACATCGACGCCACACGGCCGACACGCGCCGCCGCTAGCCTTCCACACGCACTTGCTTGACCCCTTGACCAACGTGGCCGAAAGGAGGCTTCAGTGAACATTCGACGACAGCGAAGGCTCGCGATGATTTCGATGGTCACGCTCGTCACGCTCGGCGTGGCAACGAGCCGTCAGCTGACCATCGCCGCCCGAGCTGGTGCGGCTCCCTCCCTGGCCGGCGACGATGCCGGGCCCGACACCGTCACGCCGATCAAGCACGTGATCGTGCTCATCGGCGAGAATCGCACGTTCGACAACATCTACGCGACCTATGTGCCCAAGTCTGGCGAAGACGTGACAAATCTTCTCTCCAGAGGCATCGTCCATGCCGACGGCTCGCCCGGCAACAAAAGCGCGGCCGCCGAGCAGTCGCGACTGACCACGATCAACCCGGTGGCGTACTTCGTCGACACGAACCAGCTCGTGAACCCGGGCAAGATGCCGTACGCGCCGCATCTGCCGACGCCCGAGGTCGGATTCGCGCCGCCAGAGCCCGCGACGTTGGCGCAGCTGCTGAAGGATCCGGCCAACACGGTGGCCCCGTTCGACGCGACGACCTTCTCGCTCAAGCTGCTTCACAAGATCTCGCCCGTGCTCGACCCGAGAGACCTGGCCCTCCTGACGACCGGGGCGACCGGCTTGAAGAACTGCACGACCGACCCGACCGAGCCGCCGTCTCCATGCGCGGAGCCGGACACCCGTGTGGCCAACTTCGACACGTTGCCGAACACCTCGTTCCAGATCACTGGGACGCGTCTGCCGTACGACACATACACTGGCGACATGGTGCACCGCTTCTACCACATGTGGCAGCAGTCGGACTGCAATGTGGCGAACGCCACACCCTCCAACCCGTCGGGCTGCCGGAACGATCTCTATCCCTACGTCGGCATCTCGCGCGGCGATGACTCCGGCAGCAACTCGATGGGCTTCTACAACGTGCAGAAGGGCGACGCGCCCGTGTTCAAGCGTCTCGCCGACCAGTACACGATGAGCGACAACTACCATCAGCCCGTCATGGGCGGGACGGCGGTTCAGCACATGTTGCTGATGACCGGCGACGCGATTTCGTGGGAAACGTTTGACGGACTGCCCGCGCAACCGCCGCTCGCGCAGGTTGCCGATCCGACGCCCAAGAGCGCCACCAACGCGGGCTTCACGCGTGACGCGCGTTGGACCAAGTGTGGGGATCAAAGCCAGCCGGGCATCCTGCCAATCGTGAAATACCTGCAGTCGCTCCCGTGGCGGCCGGATAAAACGGCCTCAAACTGCGCGCCTGGGCTCTACTACATGATCAACAACACGCGGCCGGGCTACCTCTCGAACGGCAACGTCAATACCGCCGGCATCACCGCCGGCACCGCCGTGCCGCCCTCCTCGCTCAGGACGATTGGCGACGCGCTCAACGAGAAGAACATCAGCTGGGCGTACTACGGCGGCGGCTTCCACGCCGCAGCGCGCTTTGACAGCGGCTCCACCGATCCGGTCGACGTGCTCATCGGCACGGGCGGCAACTACTACTGCGACATCTGCAACCCGTTCCAGTACGTGAAGTCCATCATGGGCGATCCCACGCAGAGAAAGGCGCACATCAAGGACGCCACGGACTTCTTCACGGCCATCGACAAAGGGCAGCTGCCCACGGTCTCGTACCTGAAACCGGACAGCTTCGACGACGGGCACCCGGCGAGCTCGAAGCTCGACGTCCTCGAGGCGCTCATCGAGCGCGTCGTCGACAAGCTCGAGTCGCATCCAGAGCTCTTCAAGGACACGGCGTTCTTCGTGACCTTCGACGAAGGCGGCGGCTACTGGGACTCGGGATCCTTCCAGCCGATCGATTTCTTCGGGGACGGACCGCGCATTCCGTTCATCGCCGTCTCCAAGTTCTCGCGCGGCGGGCACATCGTCCACAGCTACGGCGACCATGCGTCGGTGCTGAAGTTCATCGAGCGCAACTGGCGCTTGAAGCCGCTGACCGCACGCAGCCGCGACAACCTGCCCAATCCCATCACCGCGGGCGGCAATCCGTACGTTCCCGTCAACATGCCGGCGATCGGCGATCTCTTCGACATGTTCGATTTCGATCGCGATCGCTGACGCCGCCTTTCCTGTCCGTGATCGACGGGCCTGGCACACGGCCACGCGTGCCAGGCCCCAATCCCGAATTACGTCCGTGTAAGCGGCCGTTGACGAAAGACGTCGTACGACCGTCGCGCGATCGACATCAGTGTGTTGTATTTCATCTTTGCCACATGATGTTGACCCTCGAGAGCGGTCGTACACAATTCGGCGTGGGCACATCGCGTCACATCTCGGTTGTGACCGAGACATATCGTCCGGAGATCAATGGTGTCGCCCTGACGCTCGGCCGCCTGGTCGACGGCCTTCGCGACCTCGGCCACCTCGTCACCGTCGTGCGCCCGCGCTGGCACAAGGCAGAGCCCCGCTGGCGGCAGCAGGATGACGCCGGGGCTCACCCCGGCGTGACCGTCGTTCCCGGCATCCCGATTCCCGGCGTGCACGGCGTTCAGTTCGGGATGCCGTCAGCCGGCCGGCTCCGCCGGCTGTGGCAGCGCGAGCGCCCAGACGTGGTGTATGTCGCCACCGAAGGGCCGCTCGGATGGTGTGCGGTTCGCGTGGCGAACCAGGCCGGCATCCCGGTGTTCAGCGGCTTCCACACGAATTTCCACAGCTACTCGGTCCACTACCGTTTTGGATGGTTGCGGACGGCGATCCTTCACTATCTCGCCTACTTTCACGCCCGTGCCCGCGGGACCATCGTCGCCAGCCTCGATCTCGCCGACCGCCTCCGCGAGCTCGGGCTCGAGCACATCAGCGTTCTTGGCAGGGGCGTTGACAATCGCCTGTTCAATCCCACCCGGCGGTGCGCGGCGCTGCGGCGTGCATGGGGCGCGGGGGAAGACGACTTGGTCGCCATGTCGGTCGGCCGCATCGCACCCGAAAAAAATCTGGGCCTCGCCGTGAAGGCCTTTCGCGCGATGAAGATCGTGAGCCCCTCCGCGCGACTCGTGATGGTGGGCGACGGGCCGTCGCGCGCGTCGCTGCAGAAGCAGCATCCCGACGTCATGTTCGCCGGGGTCCAGACCGGCGACCAACTCGCCGGGCACTACGCATCGGCCGACGTTTTTCTGTTTCCCAGCGAGACCGATACCTTCGGCAACGTCACGCTCGAAGCCATGGCAAGCGGCCTGGCCGTCGTCGCCTACGACTATGCCGCCGCGCACCAGCACATCTCGCACGGCGAGACCGGGCTGCTGGCACCCCTGGGAGACGCGCAGGCGTTCATCGAGGCCGCGGCGTCCGCGGCGAGGGAGACCGGACGCGCGCGCGCGATCGGTCTGCGCGCGCGGACCTCGGTGAGCGCGCTCGATTGGCCTTCGGTGGTCGAGCGGTTCCTGACGATCCTGCTGCCGCCGGGTGAACGTGAGAGGAGCGCACATGCAGCTTGAGACCGGTAGCTTGACCCCGACCGCGGTCGTTTTTACCACTCTGGCCATTCTGGTCGCCTCGCTCATCGCCACAGCCCTTTTCCGCCGCCTCCTGAAAACGCTCAGAACACTCTCTACGCTGCCCGCCCTCGCGTTCGTGCCGCTGGTTTCACGGCGGATGGCGGGATGGGTCAGGACCCGCGACTACAGCGAGGACGAGTTCCTCACGGCCGACGGTGCCGGATCGATCTGGGTAGACCGGCGCAGGCAGGCCGTCAAGGACCTCGCCGAGCGTCTTCAGGTCCGCTACGCGAAGTCCGTCGCCTGGGGCAACAGCGTGCGCGAGAGCTTTTCCGACCTCCGGTTCACCGACGTGAGCCGCGTCCCGTTTCCCTTCGCTCGCGTCGCGCGCGAGAAGTTCAACCTGTGTTCCGTCGTGACCGCCTCCAATGGTTCGAAGCTGCAAACCCTCGACGGCGACTGGACGATTGACGTCAGCGGCTCGTACGGGTTGAACGTCGCCGGGTTCGATCGCTACAAGGAGTGGATCTCCAGGGGTTGGGAGCGAGTGAAGGATCTCGGGCCCGTCCTCGGTCCGCTCCACCCGGTCGTGGCCGAGAACATCGCGCTGCTCAAGCAGGTGTCCGGTCTCGAGGAAGTCTCGTTTCACATGAGCGGCACGGAAGCCGTGATGGCCGCCGTGCGCCTGGCGCGGTTCAACACGGGAAAGAAGCAGATCGTCTGTTTCTCCGGCGCGTATCACGGATGGTGGGATGGCGTGCAGCCGGGGATCGGGAGCGAGCGCCCGCTCGACGACTGCCTGACGTTGAAGGACATGAGCCCCCGGTCGCTCGCCGCGATCCGTCGCCTCGCCGGCGAGATTGCCGGCGTTCTGGTCAACCCCGTGCAGTCATTTCACCCGAATTCGCCGCCGCCGAGCGACGCGGTGCTGATGACGAGCGAGGTTCGGAAGACCGAGGCGTCGACCGAACGGTACGCCGAGTGGCTGCGAACGCTGCGACGGGTCTGTACCGAATGCGGTGTCCCGCTGATCTTCGACGAGGTGTATACAGGGTTCCGCCTCGCTGTCGGGGGCGCGCAGGAATACTTCGGCGTTCGCGCGGACATGGTCGTCTACGGAAAGACCGTCGCCGGCGGCCTGCCCATCGGCGCCGTCTGCGGCCGCGCCGCGCTCATGCGTCGCTTCGACCCCTCTCGCCCCATGCGGATCGCCTACGTCGTCGGCACCTTCTCGGCGCACCCGGCCGTGATGGGTGCCATGAACGAGTTCCTGCGGTGGGCGGCCGAGCCGGGCACGCCCGCGCTCTACGCGGCGGCCAACGCGCGATGCTCGGCCTGGGTGCGCTCGACCAACGAACGGCTGTCCGAGGCGCGGCTGCCGGTCCGACTCGTCAACCTCACGACCGTCTGGACGGTGCTCTTCAAGGAGCCGAGCCGCTACAACTGGCTGCTTCAGTACTACATGCGATCCGAGGGGGTGACACTGAGCTGGGTCGGAACCGGACGCTGCCTGAGCAGCATGGATATGACCGACGAGGACTACGAAGCGCTGCAGACGAAGCTTGTCACCGCGGCTCGCACGATGAAGGGCGACGGGTGGTGGTTGACCAAGGACGAGTATCCAGAAAGGGAGCGACGTATGAAGTGGCGTTTGATCCGAGATGTGCTCGGCAGCCTGGTGAGCGTGCCAAAACCGGTGGAAGCTTTCTATGCGCAGGTGATGCAGCGGAAGCACGACGATCATCACGCGTCGCACAACGACATCGGCAATCAAATGCTGCACCTCTTGAGCTCGAGCGTGTTCGTGTACTGCTATTACGTGATCTTTTCGGATCTGACCACGGCGATGTGCATGGGGTTGGCGTCGCTGTGCGTGCGGCAATTCGGCCACGCGATCCTCGAGCCGCCCTGCCACGACGAGGAGAAGCTCCTGCTCGGTTACACGACGCGCGACAAGACGCTCATCGTCTTGGGCTACCTGATGATTCCGGTGATTGAGCTGGTGCGCGCCGGCACGTTCACCTGGCACGGCTTCCGTTCACATCTCGATGTGATCGCGCTCCACTGGTTCCAGTGGACGCTGTTCGTTGTGGCGCTGCGGGTCGTCTACTTGATCTGGAAGCACAATGTGTGGCTGTCGCTCATCTGGTTCGTGAAGCTCGTCACCGACCCGGTGACCGACATCATCGCGTACTTCCCCCGTCCGCGAAGCCTGCGCGCCTGACGTGACCTTGTGGTACGTCGCGGGCGCCGCAGTACTCCTGAGCATCGAGCGCTTGTGTTACGTCTGGATTTGGCGCTATCCCGGATCGTTCCGCGATCATTGTGGGCGTCTCGCGATCGCGCCGCTTCGGGAGCCGGTTGCGGCGCTCCGGCTGCTGTTCGTGTTGTTCAAGCTGCTGCAGGTCGGCGTGTTTATCGCCTGGTGCCTCCTTTTCAGCGGAGGAGGCCTCTCGGGCATGCCGGCGATGTCGATCCTGTGGCCGACGTCGCCGGGCCAAGTTCCGGCCATCCTGGCCCTTGGACTGATCCTGCTCCTTGCGGGTCAAGTATTGAATGCGGGCGTCTTCGTTCGCCTGGGCCAGGTGGGTGTCTTCTACGGCCGCAAGTTCGGGTACCCGGTCACGTGGTGCAGCGGGTTTCCATTTTCCCTATGCGCCGATCCGCAGTACGTCGGTGCGGTGCTCTCGATCTGGGGCTTCTTTCTGATCGCGCGCTTCCCGCACGACGACTGGTTCATTCTTCCTGTGCTCGAGACGGTCTATTACATCCTGGGCGCCCGGCTGGAACGTGAGAACGCCCGCGAGAGCTTCCACGAGGACGGGACATCAGCGGTGTCGTCGCGCCTTTTGTTGTAGGCTCTTCGTTCGATGCCCGTGGCATCGCGCGATCGGGTGCCTGGACGGCGCCGCTGTGCCTGATCGTCGGCGTGGCACTCTTGTGGCAGCTGCGCACAACGCGAGGCACGCGCGCGAAGGGCTGACCTTTTGCACAAACTGCCAGACCGACCGTTGACCAGCCTCAAGATGGTCATCTAAAATGACCAAATATGCCACGCCGCACGGAACACTACGTCAACATCGCCGAAGCGAAAGCCCGACTTTCTGCTCTTGTGAATAAGGCTGCCAACGGTCACGAGATCCTGATTGCGCGGGATCACAAGCCTGTTGCACGACTGGTGCCCCTCGCGCGGACCCGCGGGTCACGCAAGCCGGGATCCGCGAAGGGCCAGGTGTGGATTGCTTCAGACTTCGATGTGATTCCTTCCGATTTCCGTGCCTACACCAAGTGAAACTCCTCCTGGACACTCACGCCTTTCTTTGGTGGGTCGAAGGGACCCCTGCCATGGGAAGTCGGGCGAGAACCGCACTGGCGCATCCTGACAACGACGTTCTACTCAGCATCGCCAGCTGCTGGGAGCTGGCGGTCAAACTCAGTTTCGGCAAGCTCCGGCTGGCTAGGAGCCTGGACCAGTTCATTCCCGAGCAGCTCCGTCTTAACGGATTCTCGCTCCTCGACATCCAGCTCAACCACGTTGTTCGCGTCGCTGATCTCCCGTTCCGGCATCGAGATCCGTTCGATCGACTCCTGGCCGCACAAGCCCTCGAAGACGACCTAACGATGGTCTCTGCGGACCGGATCTTCCGGAAGTACGGCGTAGCCGTTATCTGGTGAGCCTCACACGGCTTCCTTGTGTCGCTCGGCCTGGCTGTCGCGGTTCGGCCTGAACGACACCCCTGCTCGGTCCCTCGCCAAGGCCGCCAGCCGGCGTGCCTCCTCCTGCAAATGCGCCTGGACGCGAAACGGCGCCTCGCCTGGCGCCAGCGGCCGTCGCCGATACTCGCCGTCCGCCGCCAGCCACCGCGATTTCACGTTGTCGCGAAACATCGCCCGCAACGTGTACAACACCTTCGCTTTGTGCTCGGCGCTCTCTACCGGAAACATCAGCTCAATCCGCTTGTCGAGATTGCGCGTCATCCAGTCTGCGCTCGCCAGGTACACTTCCTCCTCCCCCCCATTGAGGAAGTAATAAGTGCGCGAATGCTCGAGATACCGGTCGACAATCGACACCACCTCGATGTTGGCACTGAGGGTCGGGAGGCCCGGCCGTAGCGCGCAGATTCCGCGGACGTTCAGCCTCACTTTCACGCCGGCCTGGGACGCCGCATACAACGCGGTGATGATTTCCGCATCGATGAGCGAGTTCATCTTTGCGACGATCTCCGCCTGCTGACCCGACTCTGCCCGCCGGCGCTCCCGATTGATCAGCTTGAGAAACCGGCGCCGCAGCTCGGTGGGGGCCATGACGAGCTTCTTCAGCCGCGGCGGGTCCGAGTAGCCGGTCAACGCGCTGAAAAACGCCGTCGCATCCTCAGCAATCGCCTCGGACGTCGTCAAGAGCCCGAAGTCCGTGTAGACGCGCGCCGTCCGCTCGTTGTAGTTGCCCGTGCCGAGGTGCACGTATCGCTTCAAGCCGTGACGCGTGCGCCGCACGATCAAGCAGATCTTCGCGTGGGTCTTGTAGCCATGCACTCCGTAGATCACGTGGGCGCCGGCCTCCTCCAGCGCGCGCGCCCAATGAATGTTGCGCTCCTCGTCGAACCGCGCGGTGAGCTCGACGAGCACGGTCACCTGCTTGTTCTGCTCGGCGGCGCGCTGGAGGCTCGCGATCAGCGGCGATCGTGTGCTCGTGCGATACAGCGTCTGCTTGATGGCCAGGACGTCCGGATCGTCCGCCGCCTGCGCCAGGAGCGCCATCACTGGGTCGTAGGCCTCGTAAGGGTGCTGCAGCAGCAGATCGCGCTCCTCCAGCACCGAGAACAGATCAGTGTGCTGCACGTCCGCGAGCACGTCGACCGGTTGTTGCGGTGGATCTCGCAATCGATCGAGACCGGGCAGCTCCGTCAAGCCCATGAGCACTCGCAGGTCCAGCGGCCCGGGCACGACGTACACGTCCGTCTCGCTGATGCCCACCTGCTCTCGCAGCAGCTTGACGAGCTCTTCCGACGCCTCCGCGCCGACCTCGAGCCGCACGACCCCGCTCCGCCGCCGCCGCCGGATTTCTCGCTCCACCAGCTCGAGCTGCGTCCGCCCGCCTTCATCGTCGAACTCCAGCTCCGCATCGCGAGAGAGTCGGATGACGGCGGACTCGAGGATCGGCTGGCCAGGGAACAGGCCCGCGACGTGTGCCGAGATGATCTCGTCGAGCAAGACGAAGCTGAACCCCCCAGGGGTGAATCCGCCCGGCTCCGCGATCGGAATCAAACGGGTGAGCCCCTGCTGTGGCACTTGAACGATCGCCAGCCGGCGCTCCGTTGCTCCCGGCGTCGGACCGAGACGCAACGCCAGGTTCAGGCTGAGCGAAGACAACAGCGGAAACGGACGCGACATGTCGATGGCGAGTGGCGTCAAGACGGGGAACACCTGCTCCCGGAACAACGTCCCGAGCGCCGCCTGGTGGTTGCGCCCGAGGTCCTTCCACGCAACGATTCTGACGCCTTCCTTCTCCAATGCCGGCAGCAGATCCTCCGTCGTCAGCCGGTAGAGCGATGCCACCATCGCGTGGGCCCGCCGAGCGACGGCCGTCAGCTGCTGGGATGGTGTCAGCCCCGAGAGGTCCGGTGACTCGTCCCCGTCCGCGACCGCATGGTGCAGCCCTGCCACGCGGACCATGAAGAACTCGTCGAGGTTCGACGCGACGATGGTGACGAACTTGACGCGCTCGAGGAGCGGCGTATCCCGATCGCGCGCCTCCTCGAGCACGCGCTCGTTGAACGCGAGCCACGACAGCTCGCGGTTAATGAAATCGCTCACGTGCTCAGCCCCACCCTGATGATCACCGCCCGCCCGAATGTCTCGGTGAACAAGTCGGCGCGCGCCGTCGCCGCCAATTGCTCCATCGTCAAATCTCCGGTTCCGGTCACCTCCAGCACCCATGTCGGCGCCGAGCGCATCAGCCGGAGATCCTGGACCTTCTGGAGGTGTTCTGCGTCGAGCGCGTTGGCCAGCCGCAGAATCGCCGCGAGCTTGTTGACGATCAGCCGGTCGCGCCGATCGAGCGCCGCATAGGGCAGGTGGCTCCGCTGCGGCGCTCCGCGCCGGTGATACCGCGCGATGTTCGAGACGATTGCCGTCTCATCGTCCGACAGACCGAAGATTTGCAACGACGCCAGCAGATACTGCGAGTGCTTGTGATGCGCGCGCAGGCTCACGTAGATGCCGATGTCGTGAAGCAGCGCCGCGACTTGCAGGAGCAGCCGCTCGCGCTCGCCGAGCCCGTGGTCTTCGCGGCTCTCGTCGAACAGCCGTGTCGCGAGCGCGGCGACGTGACGGCCGTGCGCGCGGTCGAAGCGGTAGCGGTGTCCTACCGCCTCGGCGCTGGCGAGCACCTGGGCCTCGAAATCGCCGGCGCTCAGCCGGCCGCCAGGCGCGGCGAGGTCGATGAGGACGCCGGTCCGGAGCGAGGCGTCGGACACGACGATCCGGCGGGCCGTCGTTTCCGATAAGAGTGTCCGGTACACGAGCAGCGACGGCACGAGCGTCTCGGCTTCGACCGTCGGAAGGCGAAAGCGATCGACGAGCTGCTCTTCGTCCAATCGCTCGATGGAATCGCAAAAAGTGAGAAAGCCCTCGCGCGTGACGACGCGCACGTCAGTCCCGGACTCGCGCTCGAGGATTTGCGATGCCGCGAAACGAACGTCCCCGCCCATGACGACCATGTGCGTGACGCGGCTGAGCGGGATCTCGAGGCGAATCTCGTCGATGACGTTCGCGATCGATCGCTTGAGCAGCGAAAGCTGGACGTCGTGCGTCAGCGGCCGCAAGTTCAGCTGCTGCCTCAGCCGCACGGCGCCGAGCGCGTACACCCCTGAGCGGTTCGGCTGCCCTTTGCGGAGCAGCGTCAGGCTCGTACTCCCGCCGCCAACTTCCGTCAGCAGCGTCCAGGCGCCTCGCAACGCGGCGCTGCGGCCCAGCATGCGCCGCACGGCCAGGAACACGAGACGGCTTTCCTCGGCTTCATTGATGATTTCGAACGCAATGCCCGTTCGACCCTGAATACGGTCGAGGAACATGTCGCCGTTCCGCGCCTCGCGAACGGCGCTGGTCGCCACAGCCCGCACGTGGTGCACGCCGTAGCCATCGATCACGCCGCGAAACTTTTCGAGCGCGGCCAGCGCGGCGTCCATGGTCTGCGACCGAATCGCGCCGGATGAGAACGTGTCGCGGCCGAGCTGGACCCCTCGCGACGCCTCCTCGATCATCCGAATCGACCGGTTTGAACCGATCTCCGCGATGACCAGGCGAATCGCGCTCGCGCCCATGTCGAGCACCGCCACGAGCTCGGGCGTCGACGCGGACCTGTCGGCGCTCGCGGCGGAAGTGGCGGGCGCGCCCGGCGAATTCGCTGGTTGTGCGTCGCTCACCGACGGGGTCGCCGCGTGCGAGGTGAGCTGGTCGTCCTTCAGAAAGGGGTTCACAAAGAGGGCCACAAGGGGCGAAGTGTCTTGAAGATAGCGAAAAAACGCCGCCGGGCCAAGAGTCTTTCGCAGGGCCGAGAGCACGGCGGGCCCCCGAGGGGTCGTTACAGGCCGGTCACCGGGACGTCTCAGTGCCGTCGCGCCATGCGTGCAGGATCATTCCGGGTCAAATTCCCGGGTCAAGCGCAATGCCTATCCGATTCTTGTCGCCGGTGTTCCGTCCCCTCCCCGCGGTCCTTTCCGCGGGAGGACTGTCCATTTTGACGGTTTTTGGGTGCGGCGGCCCGCCTGCGGCAGCTCCGGGAGGAGCCGGTGGCGAGGCGGTAAAACTCCAAGGCGCTGGCGCGAGCTTCCCCGCGCCGCTGTACACCAAGTGGTTCAAAACCTACACCGCCGCGCACGAGAACGTCCTCGTCGACTACCAGTCGGTCGGCAGCGGCAGCGGCGTCAAGAACGTCATTGACCACACCGTCGACTTCGGTGCCAGCGACGCCGCCATGAAGCCCGAAGACATGGCCCGGGTCCCAGGCGGCGTGCAGCTCTTTCCCATGACCGCCGGCAGCATCGTCCTCGCCTACAACCTCAAAGGAGTCGACGCGATCAAGCTTTCCCGTAAGGCGTATGCCGGCGTCTTTCTCGGAAAGATCAAGCGCTGGAACGATCCCGCCATCGCCACGACGAATCCGGGCGTCACGCTTCCCGACCTTCCCGTCAACGTCGTCGTTCGAGCCGACAGCAGCGGGACGTCGTTCGTCTTCTCGCAGCACTTGAGCGCGATCAGCGGCGACTTCCGCAAAGAGGTCGGTGCCAACACCATGCCCAACTGGCCCGCCGGCACGAAGTCGAAAGGCAACGAGGGCGTCACCGCCAGCATCATGACGACGCCGGGGTCGATTGGCTATATCGAGTACGGATACGCCAAAAGCCAGAAGATGCCGATGGCGGAGCTCGAAAACAAGGCCGGCCGGTTCGTCGTTGCGACGACGGCCACGGGGCAGGCCGCGCTCGCGTCGGCCTCGCTCCCCGACGACATGATCGCTTGGGTGCCCGATCCCGAGGTGCCCGACGCCTACCCGATCGTCACGTATACCTGGTTGATCTGCTACAAGAATTACCCCGATAAGCACAAGCTGCAGGCCATGCAGGATCTCCTGCGCTTCGGGCTCGGCGATGGGCAGAAGGACGCCGAGACGCTCGGCTACATTCCGTTGCCGACCGCCGTTGCCGGCAAAGCGACCGCGGCCATTCAGAATCTGACTACGCCGTGAGTTAAAGACAGGCCGATGGCCGTCGCCCCCTCTGCGGAGACCTCGAACACGTCCGGCGATCTGTTCGACCATCGGTCGGGCGAGATCGCTCGAGCTCCGAGCAGTCGCCAGCTTGTCGTCGATCGCACCTTTCGCGCGATCTGCGTCGCGTCGGCCTTCTTCACCGTCGGACTTGTTGGCTACATCGTCTGGCGCATCTCGTACTCAGCCGGGCCCGCGATCCAGCGGTACGGCGCGACGTTCATCTCGGGCCGCGTGTGGGATCCGAACACGGAGCGATACGGCATCCTCGCCGAGGTGTGGGGGACGCTGTATACGTCGGTACTCGCCCTCGTGATCGGTACGGCGTTTGGCGTCGCCGCGGCGATCTTTCTCAGCGAAGAGTATCTGAGCCAGGCGTCATTCAACCTGTTGCGCCGCGCCGGGCTGCACCTGCATCCGGTGTGGGGAGCGCTGCCCGATCAGCTCGAGCGCCTGCTGCGGAACCTGATCGAGCTGCTCGCCGCGATTCCGAGCGTGGTCTACGGGTTGTGGGGCCTGTTCGTGGTCATTCCGACGATCCGGCCGATGTGCGACTGGGTCAACTTGAAGCTCGGGTGGATCCCGTTTTTTGCCACGCACCTCAGCGGTCCCGGCGTCCTGCCCGCGGTGCTCGTCCTCTCGATCATGATTCTCCCGACGATTACCGCCATCAGCCGCGACGCGCTCGTATCGGTTCCGCCCAAGCTCCGCATGGCTGCCTACGGCCTCGGCGCCACGCGGTGGGAGACGGTGCTCGCGATCATTGTTCCGACCGCCTCGCGCGGGATTTTCGGCGGCATCGTGCTCGCGTTCGGGCGTGCGCTCGGAGAGACGATGGCGCTGGCGATGCTGGCCGGCAACGCCAACCAGATCAGCCTCTCGTTGTTTTCCCCTGCGAACACGCTCGCGGCGCTCCTCGCCAATAACTTCCCCGAAGCCGGAGCAAAGCAGGTCAGCATCCTGATGTACGCCGCCCTCATCCTGCTGGCCATCACCCTCGCCGTCAACGTGGCCGGCGCCGTGATCATCCAGCGCGCGAGCGTCGTCCATGCCGATTAGCAGCGGTTCGACCAACGTGCCGGACTCGCACGTTCGACCCGTCCCACTCGACCGGCACGCCGCGTCCGACCCATTCGCAGATGTGGATTT
>Ga0306922_10004281_pt1 | contig 13510 bp, 7 predicted proteins | sample sta12Cox44000082_FD_203758 | JGI IMG/M metagenome (GOLD analysis project Ga0306922, IMG submission 203758) | Lab enrichment of tropical soil microbial communities from Luquillo Experimental Forest, Puerto Rico - statoxic.12C.oxic.44.000.082 (v2)... | ecosystem: Environmental > Terrestrial > Soil... | reverse complement strand
CAATGGTACGACCGAAAGGATAGGGGACCCAGGAAGGGATCGGCCGACTCTCTTCTGGCCACCACATTCGCCGCGCAGGTGGCGGCCGCTCCCAATACCCGCGTCTATACCGTCTCGCTCGATCCCATCAAAGGCGACATCGTGACGGCGACTCCTCAGGCCCATACCTTCTGGATGGATAGCGAAGGCCGGTTTACCACCACGGGCGACAATCCTCAGTGGCTGGCGGAATATAACGCGATGCACCCTCTCCAGAATTTGCACGGCAAAGAATGGTTGGCGGTGGGCGCCAAGAGCGGTGCACCAGCCCTGCGTAGACTGCTCGATGAGCGGCCCGAGGAGTTCTTCGCCCTGTTTCAGGCATCTCCGTTTTCGCAGGACGCTCAATTTGACTTCGTGAGCGAACTGTTGACGCGGGAAAAGATCGGTCAGGGCAACACGTTCGATCTTCTGTGCGTGGTGGTGAGTTCAGCAGCCAGTCTCGGCTACGAGACCGGAGCCAATTCGGCGCTGATGCAGCAAATGACGTTGCGTCTGGATCAAAAGCTGGCCGTGTTGCTCGACCAGCTGGATCGAGCTCCGGGCGGGGATACCTACGACCTAGTGCTGGTCGGCGCGCATGGCGCTCCTCCCGGGCCTCCTTCAGTTGACCGGCCGCGCAGTGTGGTGAACGGAGAAAATCTCGCACAGGCGATTCAACGGAGGCTGGCGCAGGCCAAGATCCCTCGCATTGAGAAGTATCTCTATCCGTTCGTCTACCTTGAAACGGCAGGCGGCCGGGCGCCGGATGCGGCGGCTGTGGCCGTGGGGCGCGCGGCGTTGGAAGAGGATGAAGTGGCCGCTTACTACACGGCTGGCGGGGATTGCTCGGTCCACAACCAATGGGAACAGCGTTTCCGCAATAGCTTTCATCCGGTGCGTTCCGGCGATCTCATGCTCTCCTACCAGTCGGAGTACGTGGAAGACTTTGGAACCGGGCACGGGATTTCGTACGGTTCGATCTACGACTACGACATCAAAGTACCGCTCTGTTTGTTCGGCCCACAGTTCCGAGCTGGCGTTTTCGAGGCGCCGGTGGAATCGGTGGACATCGCACCCACGCTGGCACGGGCCATCGGGATGCCACCACCTTCGTCCAGCACCGGCCGCGTGCTGGGTGAAGCCTTCCTGGGCTCCGAAGAGCCCAAGTAAACCACCCTTGCCTAAAGGCGAGGGCTTGTGACTGCGGCTAAAAGCCGCCTGAAGCGAAACGAATGCGACAGACGATTCTCGACCGCGTCAGGTTCGGCCTCTTTGTGGCCCTGCCGGATCTTCCCGGCAGCGTCCGGGTCGGCAGGCGAGAGCTTGACTGTGACGGTCAGTCGCGTAATTCAAGTACACAAGACCAACTTCAAGTTAACCGCCGGAAAGGCGGTGGTATCAGACCGGGAATTTAGATCATGAATCCTGTAGACCCGCTCGCCACTTCGTTGTGCGGGATTCACCTGCGCAACCCGGTGATCGCAGCGGCAGGCGCGTTCGGCTACGGTGTGGAATTCGAGAAGCAGGTGGACTTGAGCGCGCTCGGCGGCTTGGTCGTGAAGGGTCTGTCGCGGGAGCCTATCGAAGGCAATCCGGCGCCCAGGCTCTTTGAAACCGAAGCGGGAATGATCAACTCCGTTGGCCTGCAGAACATCGGCGCGCGCGCTTTTGCCCGTGAGAAGTTGCCCGCTCTGGCTCGGCTCGGCGCCGCGGTGTTTGCAAATGTCTTCGGTTACGCGACCGAAGACTACGTGGAAGTAGTGAGAATTTTGGAGGACCATGAAGGTCTGGCCGGCTACGAATTGAATGTCTCCTGCCCCAACACCCAACACGGAGGGATCTATTTCTCGAGCGATCCAGCGCTCATGAGCGAGGTGGTATCGGCAGTAAAGCGCGTGGCGCGGCGCCCGGTGATGGTGAAACTTTCCCCTAACGTCAGCGCTATTGAGCCTCTGGCGCTCGCAGCGGAATCGAGCGGCGCCGACGCGATCTCGCTCGTCAATACGTTTATTGCGCTGGTCATCGATCCGCACACGCGGCGGCCGCGGATCGGCGCGGGGTTCGGCGGGCTCTCCGGACCGGCCATAAAGCCGATTGCGTTGCGCCTGGTCTGCCAGGCCGCTCGTGCCGTGAAAATCCCGGTGGTAGGGTTGGGCGGAATCGCCACCGGAGAAGACGCCGCCGAGTTCCTGATCGCCGGCGCCACGGCCGTCGAGGTCGGCACTGCCCTATTCTGGGATCCGCGTGCCGCACTGAGGATCGCGGCGGAACTCGGTGGGTTTCTGCGTCGGGAGAAGGTTGCGAGCGTATCCCAGCTGGTGGGGACGATCCAGTTGTAGGCGAGGGGCTCCGCATCGGATCAGCACCCGTTACGCCCAACACGTCCGCGAGCTCAGTCGCGCTGGATGGCTCGTGATTTCCGGTGCTGATGGCTCCCAGCTCATTCAGCAAGCCCCAAGAAGGCGCGCCAGCCGGCTCGGCCTCGCCCTGGTCGAGGCCAAAGGGCTCCTCCCCGCGCCAGAATGTCGGTTTCCGAGACTTGTGGCGTCAGGGCTTGAAAGTGGGGCGACGCACCCCGCGCCCGCCGGAGTTGTCGACGAGCCCGGCGGTCTTCGGGCGGTCAACTGCGCTTTGTCTGCCCACACCTTGCCTGCCCACACCAGCGCACGATATTTCCTTCGATCTAGAGCAGGCCGCCGGCGAGACGGTGACGCCAAGATCCGGCGCCACAGATCGAGCCCGAACGCCGTCTCGAGGAGGCTTTTTGATCGACTCGGTCCGGCGCGAAGTTGGGAACCGTCTCCAGGCCCAGCGAAGTCACGGCATCTGAATGCTGCTGATCCGCCAAGCAGACCCGTAGATGGCGGAGTTGACGATCCGCATCAGTTCCCCGGGCCGGCCCGCCATCGGCACGAATGCGATCCACGACCTCACCGGAGCTGAACGTTCTGCTTCGACAGCAAGCCCAGCGGTTGAGCGGCGACTGCCGGGATCGTTGGAAGGCGGCCCAAGCCCCGGTGCTGACCTTCCAAAGACTCGGCGCGCGGGGATGAAGGCGTGCGCTACACTGCAAAGGCATGAAACGCAGCCTGACTCGCATCTTGACCACACACTGCGGCAGTCTGCCGCGTCCCAAGGATCTGCTCGATCAGATGAAGGCACAGGCAACGGGCGAGTCTTACGACAGCAAAGCCTGGGAGGCTCGGGTACGCCGTGCCGTGGCAGAGAGTGTTCGCTGGCAGGCCGAGACCGGCATCGACATTCCTAGCGACGGAGAGCAGGGCAAGCCAGGCTTCTTCGCGTACGTGCGCGAGCGCCTCGACGGCTTTGAACCGAGGCCCGGCGCGAACTTTCCGCGTTTCACCGCCGAAACCGAGGCTTTCCCGGAGTATTATGCCGAGTACATGGGCCATGCCATGACCGGTGCGGCGGTCGTTCCTATCATCCCGCTGGTATGTACGCGGCCGGTCCGCTATCGGGGGAACGAGGCGGTCCAGCGGGATATCGACAATCTGAAAGCGGCGGTGTCCAACCTGCCAGCCGAAGAAGTCTTTATGCCGTCGGTGGCCCCGAGCGGTGTCGGCTTTAATGAATACTACCGGACCGAACAGGAATACTTTGAGGCCGTTGGCGCAGCCATGCACCATGAGTACGAGGCGATTGTGGATGCCGGCTTGCTCGTTCAGATTGATGACCCTTTTCTGACCGAGATCTTCAGCCGCCCTTGGTTGAGCGCTCGGGAGCAGCGCAGCGCGGCCCAGATGTGGGTCGAGGCGCTCAATCTCGCGCTCGCAGGAATTCCCGCGGAGAGGGTTCGGTTCCACACCTGTTATGGGATCAACGAGGGGCCGCGGATCCACGACGCGCCGTTGAAGGATATTGTGGAAGTCATGCTCCGGATCAATGCCGGTGCGTATTCGTTCGAGGCCGCCAACCCACGCCACGAGCACGAGTATCATGTCTGGGAAACGGTGAAGCTGCCGGAGGGCAAAGTGCTGATCCCTGGCGTGATCACTCACGCGAGCAACATCGTGGAGCATCCCGAGCTGATCGCCGAACGCATTACACGCTATGCCGAGCGCGTGGGCCGGGAGAACGTGATCGCCGGGTCCGACTGCGGTTTCTCGTCACAGGCCACCTACCATCCAGAAGTCCATCCCACTGTGGTCTGGGAAAAATTCCGGGCCTTAGCAGAGGGTGCGCGGCTGGCCACGCGGCGGCTATGGGGGTGAACCGGGTGCACCTCGGTCAGGCGCCGGCGGCGGTTGAGCCGCTGAGCGCCTCTGCCATCACCAGCAGCGCCTTCTCGCATCCCGCGCGATCGACGTCGTAATGAGTAACGGCGCGCATCTCGCGGTCGTTGATGCCGTTCATCAGGACGCCGAGCCGCTTGAGTCGGCCACTGATTTCCGCGCTCGAGAGGCCGGTAGCGGCGACATTGAAAATCACGATATTGGTCACGACTTTGGACGCGTCGGCCTGGATCCCGCGCATGCGCCCTAGACCTTCGGCCAAGAACTTGGCGTTAGCGTGATCGGCTGCCAGACGCTTGGGAGTCTGTTCGAGGGCAATCAAACCTGCTGCTGCGAGCACGCCGGCCTGCCGCATGCCGCCGCCCAGGCGTTTGCGATAGAGCCGGCCGCGCGCCATCGCTTCCGCCGTTCCGGCCAGCAGCGATCCCACCGGCGCGCCGAGCGCTTTCGAGAGACAGAACATCACCGTATCCGTGGCCGATACGAGATCGCTGACGGGAACGCCGGTGGCAACCGATGCGTTGAATACACGCGCCCCATCCATGTGCACTTTCAGCCCCCGCTCATGTGCCCCGGCGCAGATCTCGCGAATGGCGCTGGGCGCATACACAGTTCCGCCCGCCATGTTGTGCGTGTTTTCGATTTCAATCAGACCGGTGGGCGCCCAGTGCGGCCCCAGTGGCCGAATCTGACCTTCGATCTGATTCCAGCTGAGGATCCCGTCCTCTGCCGGAATAGCCCGCGCGACGCAGCCCGAAAACCAAGCCATCATGGCTAGCTCGTAATTGAGCAGGTGTGAGCGTGCGTCACAGATGACCTCCTGGCCGTGCTCAGTGTGGACCTTGACCGCAATGGTGTTCCCCATGGTGCCTGTGGGGACGAACAACGCCGCCTCCTTGCCGGTGACTTCCGCTGCTCTTTGCTCGAGGCGGTTGACGGTGGGGTCCTCGCCATAGACGTCGTCGCCGACATCGGCCTCCATCATCGCCTTCCGCATCGCCGGCGTCGGCCTGGTGACCGTGTCGCTGCGCAGATCGATCATAAGGTGAGGAACTCCTGTAAGACTTCGTTGGAAAGCAGCACGCCGCGGTCGGTAAGCCGCAGCAGGCCATCCTCGGTTTCGAGCAAACCCGCATCGAGAAAGCGGCGAATGGGCGCATCGAAGCGCCGCCAGCCTTCCGGGTCCGGGCGGATGCCGGCGGCGAGCCGCAGACCCACGAAGAAGCGCTCGTCGTCCACTTTCGCCGGAGTGGTTGTCGCGGGCCGACCGTCGGCATAGTCGCCGGCTGATTCCGGATTCTGCCGTCGCGTGCGGCCATCGAAGGAATGCGCGTCGGCGCCGAATCCCGCGTAAGGCTCCAGTCTCCAATATTTCAAGTTGTGGAGCGATTCGAAGCCCGGCCTGGCGAAATTCGAGATCTCGTACCGCCGGATCCCCATCGCTCGCAGGCGCTCGACCGCGATTTCATAAAACGCGGCCGTTTGGTCGTCATCGGGAACATCGGCCGCCCCGTAGCGAACGCCGCCGAGCAGTATCTCTTTGCCGAGCCGGCTGTCCATGTCGACCTCCAGCATATAGACCGAAACATGCGGCGGAGCCAGCCGTTCGATCCAGTCCAAAGACTCCCGCCACGTTGCCTCCGTCTGGCCCGGGAGCCCCGCGATTAGGTCGATATTGACATTGGCGATGCCGGCTTGGCGAAGAAGGCCAAGCTCTTGCTCGAGCGTTTGCGCGGTGTATTTGCGCCCGGTCCGGCGGATCTCTGGTTCCGCGAACGATTGCACGCCCAGGCTGACCCGACTGATGCCGCACGCGGCCCACCCGCGAACCCGCTCCGGCGTCAGGGTGCCCGGCGCGGCTTCGAGCGTGGCCTCCATCCAGGGCCGCCCCGGCACGAGCCCAATGAGAGTGCGCAGGTCTGCGCTGTCCAAGATGCTCGGTGTTCCGCCCCCCAGGTAGAGTGTTTCCGGCAGCCACTCCCACGCGTAGGTCCGCAGCTCATGGGTGAGCGCGGCTATGTATCGCCGCTCCAGCTCCCTCGGAAACACGCCAGAGGCGAAGTTGCAATAGGTGCACTTCTGGGCGCAGAAAGGATATGAAATATAGATGCCGGCCACCGATGTAACCATCATAACCGCGGCAGTACACTGGAGAGAATGTCTGCCTTCACCTGGAACGCCCGGCCGGAGCCGGTCAGTGTCGACTTGAACAAGTCGGCGGTGGTTGTAGTGGACATGCAGAATGCGTTTGCGAGCAAGCACGGCATGCTGGATCTCGCCGGCGTCGACATCTCCGGCGCGCCGCGCGTGGTCGAGTCGATTCGCTCGATCCTCGACGAGGCCCGCCCGGCCGGCATCCCGGTTGCGTATCTGCAGATGGGATACCAGCCGGATCTGAGCGACAGCGGCGGCCCATCTGCGCCCAACTGGCACAAGGAACTCGGCATCCGCATGATGAACCGCCGTCCCGAGCTCAAAGGCAAGCTGGTCACGGTCGGCACCTGGGACTTTGACATCGTCGACGAGCTCAAGCCCCAGCCGGGTGATCTCGTCGTCGTCAAGACTCGCTACAGCGGATTCGCGTACACCTCGCTCGATGCGGAGCTGCGTTCGCGCGGCATCCGCTATTTGTTCTTTACCGGCATTGCCACCAACGTCTGTGTGGAATCCACGTTGCGGGACGCATTTTTCCTGGATTACTGGCCGATGCTGATCACCGATGCGACCATGGCCGCCGGACAGCCAGCCCTGCACGATGCCACCGTCGAGAACGTGGAAAATTTCTTTGGTTGGACCGTGCTCAAGGCCGAATTCATTGAGCGAGTCCGGCTGGGGCGGGGAACCGCCGCCGCGACGTAAGCTTGGCGACCCCAGCCTGTGCCGGCTCTCGATCTTCTCCACGCCCCAGTCGCTTTCGCGGCGGCATTTCTCGCCGGTCTCATCAATTCGGTGGCCGGCGGCGGAACGTTGCTCACGTTTCCCACGCTGATCTGGCTCGGCCTCAACTCGGTCACCGCCAACGCTACCAGCACGGTCGCGGTCTGGCCGGGCACGCTAGCGAGTTGCTGGGGTTACCGCCGGGAGCTCAGAACCGCCGAAGGGCGGCTCCTCTGGCTTTTGGTCCCAAGTGTCATCGGAGGGCTGGCGGGCGCCTGGCTGCTGCGCTTTACGCCGCTTGACGTCTTCGACCGGCTGATCCCGTACCTGATCCTGTTTGCGACTCTATTGTTTATGGCTCAAAATCCGGTGCAGCGCTGGATGAAGGCGGCCGATCCGGCAGGCCGCCGTTCAGGCGGGTGGCTGGCCGGAGCCCTGGTGTTCCAACTGTTCATCGCGGTCTATGGCGGCTATTTCGGCGCCGCGATTGGCCTCCCCATGCTGGCCGCGCTCAGCGTCCTGGGGCTTAACGATATGCACCAGATGAACAGCCTGAAGGTTCTCATGGGCGGCGCCATTAACGGTGTCGCCGTCGTCTACTTTGTCTCAAACCGGATGGTCTCCTGGCCGGATGTGGTCGTGATGGGGGCGGGCGCGATCGCGGGAGGATACGGGGGCGCCGGTCTGGCCCGCCGCGTGGGAGGGGCAGCGGTCCGCCGCATCGTGATCGTGATCGGCTTCGGGCTGGCGCTATCGTTCTTTTTTCGGCGGTAGGAAAGCCGCAATTTCCGGTTGGTCGTCCGGAAAGAGTTCAGCATTACCGCAGCGGAGTGGCAACGGAGAGGGCAAACGTCCCCTCAATATTCATTAAGTGTCTCTCAGTCACCTGCCTGCATCACCGGTGCGAGCACTGGGCGCGGCTTGCGTAGGCGGCGCCATTTCTCGAGTAGCCCCGCCATATACGTGTAGACCACCGGGGTCAGATAGAGCGTCATCAATTGAGAGAACGCCAGACCGCCAACCACCGCCATACCGAGCGGCCGCCTGGCCTCGCCGCCGGAGCCGTACCCGAGCGCGATCGGAATGCCGCCCAACAGCGCCGCCATGGTGGTCATCATGATCGGCCGGAAACGAATCATACAACCTTCGTACACCGCCTCCAGCGCCGACTTGCCCGCGCGCTCGGCTTCGAGCGCAAAGTCGATCTGCATGATGGCATTTTTCTTCACAATTCCGATCAGCATGATCAGCCCGACGAAGCTATAGATGCTCAAGTCGATCTTGAACAACAGTAGTGTCAGCAGCGCACCAAAGCCCGCCGACGGCAGCCCGGAGAGAATAGTCAGCGGGTGAATGTAACTTTCGTAGAGCACGCCGAGGACAATGTACACCACCAAAATGGCGATCAGCAGCAGCAGTCCCATGTTCTTCATCGAGTCCTGGAACAGCTTGGCGGAGCCCTGAAAGGAGCCCGTAATCGTGGCGGGAAGAATTTCTCGGGCGGCCTGCTCGATTTCGTCGGTTACCTGACCGAGGGAAAAGCCCTTACGCAGCCCGAACGAAATGGTCACCGATGGCAACTGCCCCGAGTGCGGGATACTGTTCGGACCGGCATTGAGAGTTAGGTGCGCTATGGCGTCGAGTGGCACCAGCTGGCCGGTGCTCGATTTCAGGTAGAGCAGCTTAAGCGAATCCTCCTCCCGCTGATAGCGCGGTAGAATTTCGAGCAGCACTCGGTATTGGTTGTTCGTTCCGTAGATGGTCGAGACCAGCTGCGGGCCGAAGGCGTCGTACAACATGTTAGCGATGTTGTTCCAGTCCACGTTCAGCGCGGCGGCGCGGTCGCGGTCCACCGTGATCCGAATCTGCGGGTTCTTCACCTGGAGGTCGCTGATCACGTCGACGGCCCCGGGCAGATGGTTGATGGCCTGCTCGAGCTTGGGGGCCACGCGGTAGAGCTCCTCGGTGTCCGGCCCGTATAGCGTGTAGTCGTAGCTGGAGTTCGAATTGCGCCCGCCGACGCGGATGGCTTGCGGGATCTGCATCGAGACGCGCAGTCCCGGCAGGTTGGCAATTTTGGGCCGCAGCCGGTTCACGATATCGACCACTGTGGCCTTGCGCTGTCGTCGCGGCTTCAGGTTGACGTTCAAATTGCCGTAGTTCGAGGAGCCCCCGCCGTTCCCACCGGTCCGCATGAAAAAGCTCTCGATGTCGGGGTCTTGAATCACGATGCGGGCCACTCGCTGGCCATAGTTGATCATTTGGTAATACGAGGTTCCCTGCGCCGCCTGCATATTGACGTTGAACTGGTCGTTGTCGGTGTCGGGAATGAACCCTTTGCTGACGGCGGTGTACAGATAGAGGGTCGCTCCGATGACCGCCAAAAATGTCACCAGCATAACAGGGCGGTGCTCGAGCACCCAGCGAAGACTTCCGCCGTACAGACTACGCATTTCGTCGAAGCCCCGCTCGATTGAGCGATATAAGAGGCCGTGTGTTTCGCCGTTGGACTCTCGTAAGAACCGGCTGCACAGCATCGGTGTTAATGTGACCGAGACCAACCCCGAGATCACAATGGCCGCGCAAATGGTCACCGCGAACTCGCGGAACAGTCGACCGAGGATTCCCGCCATGAACAGGATCGGGATGAACACCGCCGCTAGCGAGACCGTCATCGAGACGATGGTGAAGCCGATCTCTTTTGAGCCGCGCAGGGCTGCGAGTCGCGGTTTTTCGCCATGCTCGATGTGGCGGACGATGTTTTCCAACATCACAATCGCGTCGTCCACCACGAACCCGATGGACAGAATTAAAGCCATCATCGAGATGTTGTTCATGCTGAAGTTCAGCAGGTACATCACCGAGAAGGTGCCGAGGATGGAGAAGGGCAATGCCATCGCCGGGATCATGGTGGCCGGAAGATTCCGCAGAAACAGGAAGATCACCAGGATCACCAGCGAGAGCGTCGCGACCATCGTGAACTGAATGTCCTGGAAGGCTTCGCGAATATTCTTGCCGCGATCGCCACGAATAATCAGGTGCGCGCTCGGTGGGAGCACGGCGTTGAAACTCGGCAGCAGGGCCCGGATGCGATCGATCACTTCGAGGGTGTTGCTGCCGGGCTGCCGGCTGACGGCGAGCTGCACCACCGGAGCGCCGTCCCTGGGGAAGCCGCCGCCGTACATGCGTGCGGTCTGCTTGTCGTCTTCCACGCTGTCGATGACACGCGCGACCTCGCTCAGCCGGATGGGCCGGCCGTTCCGGTACGCCACGATGATCGGCCCGTAATCGGCGGCATGCCGGAGTTGCCCGTTCGCCAGAACGTTATAGGCAGTGTGCGGTCCATACAGCGTTCCGGTGGGAAGATTCACGTTCCAGTTCTGGACCGCATCCTGCACTTCGTTGAGGCCGATCTGGCGGCTCGCCAGGGCATCCGGGTCCATCTGAACGCGCACCGCGTATTTCGCGGAGCCCCACACCTGCACCTGCGCCACGCCCGGTACCATCGAGATCCGCGACGCGAGCATCGTCTCGGCATACTCATCGACGTCGGACATGCGGAGCGTGTCTGAAGTCACTGCCATGAAGATGATGGGCTGGTCGCCCGGGTTCTGTTTGCGGAACGAAGGCGGAGTGGGCATGCCCGCGGGCAGCAGCGGCGTGGCCGCGGCAATCGCGGTCTCCACGTCAACCGCCGCTCCGTCGATGTCCCGGCCGAGATCGAAGGTCAGCGTGATTTGACTCGATCCCATGCTGCTCTGGGAAATCATCGAGTCCAAGCCGGCAATGGTGGTGAACTGCCTCTCGAGCACGGTCGCCACCGACGACGCCATGGTCTCCGGGTTGGCCCCGGGGAGGTTGGCCTGCACTTGGATCGTGGGGTAGTCGACCTGGGGCAAGTCGCTGACCGGCAGCGCCTTGTAGGCGATCATGCCGAACATCGCGATGGCCAGCATCAACAGGCTGGTCGCGATGGGCCTTCGGATGAAGACTTCAGAGATATTCACGCTGCGCTCGCCCTAAAAGGAAAGGCGTCACGCGGCTTGCTTCCTGTTACAGGCACGAAGGGGTCACCGTCCACTAGCCCTTTAGAGTCTTGAGGATAAGGGGGTGGCCCAAACGCCCGGAGGGGGCGCAAGGGGTGGGGCCGTTCAGTCGCCCGCCTGCAGGGCCGGCTGGAGAACTCGGCGCGTCCTGCGCCGCCATTTCTCGAGAACGGCAGCCATATACGTATAGACCACCGGGGTGAGATAGAGCGTCATCAACTGAGAGAACGCCAGACCGCCTACCACCGCCATACCGAGCGGCCGCCTGGCCTCGCCGCCGGAGCCGTACCCGAGCGCGATCGGAATGCCGCCCAACAGCGCCGCCATGGTAGTCATCATGATCGGCCGGAAACGAATCAGGCAGCCTTCGTACACTGCCGCCACGGGAGACTTGCCGGAGCGCTCGGCTTCGAGCGCGAAATCGATCTGCATGATGGCATTCTTCTTGACGATGCCGATCAGCATGATCAACCCCACGAAACTGTAGATGCTCAACTCGATCTTAAACAGCAGCAAGGTCAGCAGCGCTCCAAAACCGGCGGAAGGAAGACCCGAGAGTATGGTCAGCGGATGGATGTAGCTTTCGTAAAGCACACCGAGCACGATGTACACCACCAAAATGGCGATCAGCAGCAGCAGTCCCATATTCTTCATCGAATCCTGGAACAGCTTGGCCGAACCCTGAAACGTCCCGGTGATCGTGGCGGGGAGAATCTCCCGGGCGGCCTGCTCGATTTCGTCGGTCGCCTGGCCGAGCGAAATGCCCTTCCGCAACCCGAACGAGATGGTCACCGAAGGCAACTGGCCGGAGTGCGGGATGCTGTTAGGCCCCGCATTCAACTGCAGTTTGGCCAAGGCGTCGAGCGGCACCAGTTGCCCGGTGTTCGATTTCAGGTAGAGCAGCTTGAGCGAGTCCTCCTGGCGCTGGTAGGTGGGTAGCACTTCGAGCAGCACCCGGTACTGATTGTTGGTCCCGTAAATGGTCGAGACCAATTGCGGTCCGAAGGCGTCGTATAACATGTTGGAGATGTTGTTCCAGTCGACATTGAGCGCCGCAGCGCGATCGCGGTCGATCGTGATCTGTATCTGCGGGTTCTTGATCTGCAGATCGCTGATCACGTCCACCAGCCCGGGCAGCCTCTCCATGGCCGCTTCCAATTTCGGAGCCTGCTGATATAGGTCCTCGGTGTCCGGACCATAAAGCGTGTAATCGTAGCTGGAAGCTGAGTTGCGTCCCCCCACGCGGATGGCCTGGGGAACGCGCGTAGTGACCCGCAGTCCGGTGATGCTGGAGATTTTCGGCCGCATCCGGTTGACGATATCGACCACCGTCGAGGTTCGCTCGCGCCGCGGCTTCAGCATCACGTCGAGGTTGCCGCCATTGGCGCCGCCCTGGCCGCCGCCCGTCCTCATGAAGAAGCTGTCGACGTCCGGATCCTGAATGACGACGTTCGCCACGCGCTCCCCATATCGGATCATCTGGTAATACGAAGTGCCCTGCTGCGCCTGCATCTGAACGTTGAACTGATCGTTGTCGGTGTCGGGTATGAATCCTTTGGGCACCACGACGTAGAGCAGAGCGGTGGCTCCAATCACCGCCAGGAAGGTCACAAGCATGACGGGACGATGAGCCAGCACCCAGCGCAAGGAGATGCCGTATAGATCGCGCGTGTTCGTGAAGGCCGCTTCGATCGCGCGGTAGAACAAACCATGGCGTTCCGGCTTCGCCTCGCGCAGAAAGCGGCTGCACAGCATCGGCGTCAGGCTGATGGAAACCAGGCCCGAAATCAGGATCGCCGCGCAGATTGTTACCGCGAATTCGCGAAACAGCCGCCCCAGGATCCCCGCCATGAAAAGAATCGGGATGAACACGGCCGCCAACGAGAGAGTCATCGAGACGATCGTAAACCCGATTTCTCTCGATCCCCGAAGCGCCGCCACCCGCGGTTTCTCGCCCTTCTCGATGTGGCGGACGATGTTTTCCAGCATCACGATGGCGTCGTCCACGACGAACCCGATAGACAGAATCAAAGCCATCATGGAAATATTGTTCATGCTGAAATTCAGCAGGTACATCACCGAGAAAGTGCCGAGGATGGAAAACGGCAGCGCCATGGCCGGAATCATGGTCGCGGAAACGTTCCTCAAGAAAAGGAAGATCACCAGGATGACCAGGCTGAGCGTCGCCACCATGGTGAACTGGATATCGTGGAACGCCTCGCGAATGTTCTTGCCGCGGTCACCGCGGATGATCAAGCGCGCGCTTGGCGGAATCTGCTGATTGAAGAACGGCAGCAGCGCTCGGATGTTGTC
>Ga0306922_10004280_pt1 | contig 13511 bp, 11 predicted proteins | sample sta12Cox44000082_FD_203758 | JGI IMG/M metagenome (GOLD analysis project Ga0306922, IMG submission 203758) | Lab enrichment of tropical soil microbial communities from Luquillo Experimental Forest, Puerto Rico - statoxic.12C.oxic.44.000.082 (v2)... | ecosystem: Environmental > Terrestrial >... | reverse complement strand
CTCTTGATCGAGTTCAACGTCCTTTCTGCGTCGCAGCGCGGAAAGAGCCTTGAACCGCGTAATTGCCAAGAGCCAGGTGGAAACGGCGGATCGGCCTTCAAACTTGCCGGCCTGACGCCACACATCGAGAAAGACCTCGCTGATGAGATCTTCCGCGACCTGTTCGTCCCGAACGAGCCGCTGCCCGAAACGGAACACCCTGACATGGTGCCGTCCGTACAGCACCTGCATGGCGAGCCGGTCGCCTTGAGCGATCCGAGCGATCAGAACCTCGTCCGAAGCCGCCTGTGTCGCACTCAATGGCCGTCTCGCAGGGTTGGTCGGATTGAGATGACGGGTGGTTCGATCAGAAAGGCAAGATTCTTGAAACTATGGCAATAGCGGTTTTCGGACTGTGAGGTGCCGCGCAGAACACCGGCACGGCCTGGCCACAGCGATTTCTTCATACATTATCGGTATTATATTACTACCAACATTGACGCCACTGCCGGCTTGGTCAGACCGGAGAGGACGGCGCGAAGCAGGCCGGAGCGGGCAATTTCCATAGCAAACAAAGGGCTGAGTCAGCCTCGGTTGCCGAAAATTCGGGCTGAAAGATACCAAACCTAAACGCTTTGCCACGTAGATTTTTCTCGCTTGTTCCACCAATGGCGAGATCATGGACACCGTCGCACTGCCTTTCCTGAATCCACCTGCGGATAGTTTGGAAGGCGCGGGCCGCAAGCCAACGGCGGAGGCGCTTTCGCGCCGGGCGCAACAGCGGCGTCAAATCCAAGGAATGATTGGCATCAGCTATGTCATCGATGGCTTTCTGCTTGTGATCTACGCCCAGGTCGGCGCGATCCCCCCGATCATCGGTCCCGCCTTTGCCGGCTGCGGCCTCCTTACCGTGGCCGTCAACATCGCGCTGTCGGAATCAGGATTCACCGAGCGCTTCAAGGATCATTATTTCGCCACGCCGCAGGTACTGGTCAGCATGACGATCATGCTTGCCTTTGCCTACGTCGCGCCCGAAGTAGGCGTGATGTTCCTTTGCACGCTGTTCGTGGTGTTCAACTTCAGTTCGCTGCGCTCGACGCCGATGCAGACGGCAATCGTCTGGACCGTCATGGCATTGGGCCTCGCAGCGCTGTTTTTATTGACGGACAAACCGATCTCGATCCCGCACGGCACCTCAATGGAGCGCTTTGCGACAATGTCGGTGTTCGTCCTGGGCATCGGGCGTTGCATGTCGCTCGGCATCTTCTCCAATTCGCTGCGTCAATCGCTTTACGCAAAAAGCCTGGCTCTCAAGGAGGCCTACAAGCGCATCGAAGAGCTTGCCGAACTTGACGAGTTGACCGGTTCGCTGAACCGGCGCTGCATCATGCGAATGCTCGAAGAAGAGATCTCGCGCGCGCATCGCACCAATTCCAGCTGTTCGATCGCGCTGATCGATCTCGACTGGTTCAAACGCGTCAACGATACGTTCGGTCATCCGACCGGCGACGAAGTGCTCAGAACATTCGGTATCACCGTCTTCGCCAATCTACGCGACATCGATCGGTTCGGTCGCTTCGGCGGCGAGGAATTCCTGCTGGTGCTTCCTGACACGCCTCACGGCACGGCCGCGAGGATTCTCGACCGTCTGCGTGCGATCACCGCCGACCTGGACTGGAGCTCATTTTCGCCCGGCATGCAGGTGACCATTTCGGCAGGCATCGCGACGCTTCGAGTGGACGAAACTCCGGACGCCATTCTCGCGCGCGCCGACCGCGCGCTTTACCAAGCAAAGGCGCAAGGACGCAACCGCATCGTTAGCGCCTGATCCGATCACCCGTTGCAGACGAAGAAGCCGTCGCCGGCCGCAAGGCCAGTTACTCCAGGAAAGAGTCATGAGTCCTAACCCCGCATCCACTTCCGAAAGCTTGCTCGATGAGTTGCAGACGACGCTGGCGCACGGCACCGTCGCGCGAAGGGTCGAAACCCTGCGCCGCGTCACCGATCTCTTCCTCAGCGGCGCTGTCGATTTTTCGGACGAGCAGATCGCGCTGTTCGACGACGTCTTCCAGTGTCTGATGCATCACATCGAGAATTCCGCGAAGGCGCTGCTTTCGACCCGGCTGGCGCCGGTTGACCGGGCGCCGCCGCTCACGATCCGCGCACTGGCGTTTGACGATGCGATCGAAGTAGCCGCGCCCGTGTTGTCCCAGTCGACACGGCTCGACGACGAGACGCTGATCGAGACGGCGCGCAACAAGAGCCAGGCGCATTTGATGGCGATTTCGACACGCAAGATTCTCAGCGGCGCCGTCACCGACGTGTTGGTGCTGCGGGGCAACGACGAGGTGGTTCACAGCACCGTTAACAATCCGGGCGCCGAATTCACCGAACGCGGCTTCACACGGCTGGTCACTCGCGCGGAGGGGGACGACAATCTCGCAACCTGTCTCGGCCTGCGGCCGAACATTCCGCGGCACCTCTATCTGAAATTGCTGGCCAAGGCTTCGGCGACGGTGCGGGCGCGGCTCGAGGCCGCCAATCCTCCGCTTGCCGACGAGGTGTCAAACGCGGTGCGGGAAGCAACGCGGATGGCGCGCACCGCGCCTTCGGCCATGACAGAGGAAACCGCGATCGCGCATGCGCTGGTCAAATCGCTGTTTGACGACGGCAGACTCGACGAAGATCAGGTGGCGGCATTTGCCGAAGCGGGTAAGTTCGACGAGGCCAATGCGGCGATCGCGGCGCTCGCCAGCGTATCGGTGTCGATTGCCGAGAACATGATGGTGGAAACCCGCGCCGAGGGCGTCATGATCCTGGCCAAGATTTCCGGGATGTCCTGGTCGACGGTGCGGGCGCTGATCAACATGCGCGACGATCTCGCGGGCAAGGAGCGCTCCGATCTCGAGGCGTGCAAGGCCACCTACGAGCGGCTTCGACCCTCGACGGCGCAACAGGTACTTCGTTTCCATCGCATGCAGCAGACGGCGACACCCGCGCCCGCAGCGTGAACGCAGATCTGAAGGATTCCTGCATCACAAAGCGCGATTGCCAGACCGCTGGTCGCGAGTTACCCGGATCAGGTTCTAAAACTTGAGAACCTTTGATCCCACCAGCGCGCCGACAGCCGCCACGAGCGCGGTGGCGATCGTGTACCAGGTCACCACAAACAGCGGTGAATCATCGGTGCAGTGCGAGGCGTACAACGTCGCCGCCAGTCCCGCCGACAACAATCCGGCGATGGCGCCGGCGATCGCGGGACGCGTCGGCGCCCCATGACGCAAGCCGATCAGCGCCGCGGCGAGCAGCGGCAGGGACATCAGCGGAATAGCCGTCAGGCAAACCCGCGAGTTGCTGCCGACCAGTCGCGTCATCATCGGCACCTTTTGCGGCATCATCATTTCGACTGCGACTCCGCCAGCGAGAATTCCGACCGGGATCAGCAGCAGCCATCCCCAGCCCTTCACGGAAGCCTCCGGCCGCGACAGATGCAGGCTCACGACAATGGCCGAGATCGCAAGCGCCAACGTCTCAACAAACTTCAGGTTGAAAAACGGATTGTGCATCGCCGTCATGACGTCCGGACGAACGCCTAAACCCGCCAGGAACATCGCCACCGCAACCGGCGCCGCAGCCAACAAGGCCAAAGCCAGCACCAATCCTACCGGGCGGGCGCGGTGCGCGTTATCGGCGGCCAGGGTTCGAATGAGCTGTTCGGTCTTCATGTTCATTGCTCCCGCAATTTCGCGGTGAGGCTGGTGAGCGCGCGGTGCAGCGCGACGCGCACTGCTCCCTCGCTCATTGCGAATTTAGCCGCCGTGTCCCTGATCGAGGCGCTTTCAACCGCGATCGATTGCAATACGTCGCGCTGGCGCGGCGGGAGGGTCCGGAGCTGGGCTGCGATTTCGGTTGCGGAGGCCGTCTCTGCGGCGGGTTCGTCCGGGATCATTTCGGCGAAATCATCGATGTTGACGAACACGCGCCGGCCGCGGCGGCGCAGCGCATCGATCAGCTTGTTGCGGGCGATCGCAAACAACCAGGGGGCGAACGGCGCGTTCGTGTCCCAGGTATGTCGCTTCAGATGCACGGCCAACAAAATGTCTTGCACAATATCCTCGGATTGATCGACTGGTTGACCAGCACGCGCCAAACCTCGGCGCGCCCCAGCCCGCAGCACCGGTGTCAGGGCCCTGAGCAAACGGTGATACGCCGCACTATCGCCGGAGATGGCCAACCGCATCAGGCTGGTCCACTCGTCTTCAGTCTCGCGCACGCGCGCTCCCAAACTTCATTTCGGTCGTTTTTTCAATTTGTTACGTCGCCGGCGTTCGATCACGAATTCGTGATAAATGATTGAACCAACCCTCGATCGGCAGATCGGATCGGGAATCGCAACAAAAGGTTTCATCGCAAGGCTCTTAACACTGATCGATCCGGCTGACACCCGGTCCGATTGCTCCAGGGTATTGTCCAAAGGGTTATCGCAGCCAACCTGACGGATGCCCCGTTTTCGCCCGGACTCGTCCGAAGATTCCCTCTTTCTGCCCCGCTGCCGACACGCCCGAAGGTCTCTTCTCGCCGCGGATGATGGCAAATGGGGAGATTGCCAGATGAGGTTCGAAGCGAGCGGGCGCTCGGTATTGATAGTGGCAACAGGGTTTTTCGTGTTTTCCGCCGGCCCATCGGCGGCAACAGTCGGCGCGGACGACGCAAGCGCCAGTTCGAAATCGGCAACCGCCGCAGGAGCGCCGACGCTCCACAAGAACCTCAGGCACGGTTGGCGCCAAAGAGAGATCCACGCGTATCGCCGATCCCATAGACTTGCCTTGAAGCTTGATACCGAAACGAAAGCCACCACGGCAGACGTCGCCGACGGCAACGAGGCCCTTTCGAACATTCCGCCCTCCGTCGCCAATGCCAATGCCCAACTGCAAGCGCCGGGCGTGCCGGGCGAGGAGGTTAAGCCGGCCCCGCCGCGCCCCGAAGGTATTGCGCAAGATCCAGCCAACGCGAAGTCCGACGATGCGATCGTCGCCGCCGACCAGCTTAACGATGTCGACCGCGCCTTGCAGGAGGGCGGCAACGCGCCGGCGGCACTGTCCGCGATGGCCTCGGCCAATCCGCCGCCGGAGCCGGTCAACGCAGCACCGCGGAAAAGTTCCCTCTGGGAGCAGACTTCCCTGATCGGCAAGATCTTTATCGGTTTCGGAGCCCTGCTGACCATGGCTTCGGCCGCCCGCATGTTCATGGCCTGACGGAGTGATGTTCTAAAGACTCGATTTTTGAATCTGTCGGCTCGCGAGCAGCTGATTGATCGGATGCCACAGCGCGTCGCACAAAAGGATCACTTGAAGCGCACTCCGCCAGCAGGCACATTGCGGCATGCCGAGCAGGACGCGGGGTGAAAACATGAGCGCATTCGAACACATCATCGTCGAAAGCAAAGGCGCGGTCGGCATTATCGCGCTGAACCGGCCGAAGATGCTTAACGCGCTCTCTTTCGGCGTGTTTCGCGAAATCGCGGCCGCGGTCGACGATCTCGAGGCAGACGACAAGATCGGGTGCATCGTCTTGACCGGTAGCGAAAAAGCGTTTGCCGCAGGTGCCGACATCAAGGAGATGCAGCCGAAGAACTTCATCGAAATGTTTGAAAGCGATTTCATCGCGATCCGCGGCGACCGCGTCGCCAACTGCCGCAAGCCCACCATCGCTGCAGTCGGCGGATATGCACTTGGCGGCGGCTGCGAACTGGCGATGATGTGCGATATCATCATCGCGGCGGAGACGGCGAAATTCGGCCAGCCGGAAATTACCCTTGGCACGATTCCGGGCATCGGCGGAACGCAGCGGCTGACCCGCGCGGTCGGAAAGTCCAAGGCGATGGATTTGTGTCTCACCGGACGGATGATGGATGCGGCCGAAGCGGAGCGATCGGGTCTGGTCAGCCGCGTCGTGCCTGCGGACAAGCTGATGCCGGAAGCACTCGCTATCGCCGAGAAGATCGCCGCGATGTCGCGCCCTGCCGCCGAGATGGCAAAAAGCGCGATCAACCGCGCGTTCGAAACGCCGCTCTCTGAAGGACTCAACGTGGAACGCGACCTGTTTCATTCGACCTTCGCGCTGGAGGATCGCTCCGAAGGCATGGCGGCGTTCATCGAAAAGCGGAAGCCTCTGAACAAGAACAAGTAATCATTCCAGCGGTAATCGCCTGTCATTGCAGGCTCTCGGTTTCGCACCACGACGTCGATCCATCTCTCAATTGGACAGCCGGCTTCTCGCCAGCGCCGCGCTGACAAGCGCACTGTAGACGCGTTCCGACCAGGTTGCCGGCTTGTCGAGTTCGAGCCGCGCCAGGCATTCAAGGTCCGCTTCATCCGCATGGCCGGTGATTCCATGCCACAATAACCCGGGCAAAAGCTGCGGCGAGCGCTGTGCCTCCTGCAGCAATTGCAGGGCTGGGATCAGCCGCTGCTCGACATCGGTGAAATCGCTGCCGAATGGAAACGGAGGCAACTGGCCCGCCTCGCGGGCCGGGCGAAGTGCCATGGCGATCCGGTCCGGATAATTCTCGCGGCAGACGGACGGAATCTCGAAATTTCGAGGAAGCTTTCCGGCGTCCTTGGCCCGCCGCTCGAGTTCGTCCTGAAACCGGGAATCCGCGATCTGCAACATCGCCGCGATTACGTCGGCGTCGGATTTTCCCCTGAGATCGGCGACGCCATATTCCGTGACGACGATGTCGCGCAGATGGCGCGGTATGGTCTCGTGGCCGTAGCTCCAGCGAATGTTCGATTGCGGCCTGGCGCCGGATCGCCGCGTCGCTTCGAGCGTGAGAATGGACCGTGCTCCCGATAGCGCAAAGGCCTGCGCCACGAAGTTGTATTGCCCGCCAACGCCGCTCACCACCTGTCCGTTTTCGAGCCCGTCTGAAATTACCGCGCCCATCAACGTCGCCATCATCGCGTTGTTGACAAAGCGCGCTTCGACGCGGGCTCTGCGCTTGGCGTCCTCCTCGCCATAGAGCTCGTTAGTGAAGGATACCGGCATCATTTTTATCCGCGCGATCTGGTCTGGCGGCATTTCGCGCAATGCGCGGTAAAACGATTTCGGCCCGAGAAAGAACGCCCCGTGCAGAACGGTGCCGTCCACTTCGCGCTTGAGTATGCCGGCCTCGATCAGGCCGAGGAATGCCTCGAATAGCATTTCACTGACGCCATAAAGACCCTTATCGAACGGCCCGGTTTCGAGCGTGGGGATCCGCTCCGGCAGAGTTATCAACCGCTCCATGATCCTCTGAAATTGCCCATCGTTGCGGTGGCGAAGAATCAGTCCCTGCGCCAGCGCGTCGCCCTCCTGCCCGATGCCGATCTGCAGCGTGCCGCCGTCGCGAACGAGGCCGGCAGCGTGGAGTCCGATCGCATATTTCGTGTCGCTGATGGGCTCGGAGGGCGGTGCGAAAAGCGGAAAGTCGGTCTCGGGGCTATCGAGCACGGCGCTGAATTCTCCACCTGCCAGATCTCCCGCGCCCGGCATGAACGGCAGTTCGGAATTGACCTGGCCTATCAGCTTGAATGACGCCCGGCCCTCGGCCCGCGCGCGCAGGACGTCCAGCGTGGTATCGGTGTTGCAGCTCAGGCTATAACGGGTGATGCCGTCGACGACGCGCTTGGCTACGAGCTGCGCAACAACGTTGAGGCCCTGTGCCAGCAGGTATGACGAAGCATGGGTGTAGTTGGCGGAGATATAATGCTGCTGCGCGAAGGGCACATGCAGCCATCTGCCGGCCAGAAAGAAAAATTCGATCACCTTGACGTTGGGCGGCAGTGCGTTGGCGCGCACGGCCTGCGCGTAGGCAAGCTCGGGATAGCGTCCGAACAGGCGATCGATTACAGGTGCGATGAAGCGCCGCTCAAGCAGGTTCGAAGGCCGCGGTTTTTCAAGCGTGAGCGCGGAGAAGAAAGTGAGATCGATGCTGCGGTCCGCGACCGCGCGCGCATACAAGGCGTTGGCGACGTGGTTGGCCTTCCCCAGCCCGAGCGGCAAGCCGACGACGAGCCTGGTGCCGACGTCGCGGATGATTTCTTCCGCGACGGCTTCGGGATCGGAGAACAGTTTTGTCATATGTTGCTTGCCGAGGATGGTCCGGGGATAGCCGACCGTGCACGAAGAATTCAAGGCTGATCTTCGCCGCTGATCGGACGGCATGCAATATCCGGCTGGTCTTGTTGGCGAGGCTGCGATAACAGCGTTGTCACGGCAAAAGACCGTCTGACGGGAGGAATCGAGATGATGAAGTTGTACTACGAGAAAGGCACCTGCGCGCTGGCATCCCATATCGCGCTGGAAGAGGCCGGCGCAGAATATTCCACCGTCCGGGTCAACTTCGCCGTCCAGGAGCAGCGATCTGCGGATTATCTCGCCATCAATCCCAAGGCACGCGTCCCCTCTCTGGTCACCGACAGGGGGATATTGACGGAGACGCCTGCCATGCTCGCCTTCATCGCCCAGAGCTTTCCAAGGGCCCGCCTCGCGCCACTTGATGACCTCTTCGGCTTCGCCGAGGTGCAGGCCTTCAACAGCTATCTGTGCTCGACGGTGCACGTGGCTCATGCCCACCGCATGCGCGGAACGCGCTGGGCCGACGATCCCGCCGCGATCGAAGCGATGAAGCGCAAGGTGCCGGACTCCGTGGCTGCCTGCTTCGACCTGATCGAGAGCAAAATGCTGAAGGGCCCATGGGTGATGGGCGAAAGCTATACGATCTGCGACGCCTATCTGTTCACGATCACGCAGTGGCTGGAGGTCGACGGCGTCGATCCCACGCGATTTCCCAAGGTCAAGGGCCACCGGGACCGCATGTCCGAAAGGCCTGCCGTTCGCACGGCGCTCGCGGCGGAGGCTGGATAGCGATCGCATTCGCCCGCGATTGAAATCGGGGGAACCTTTCTCAACCCAAATCATTGGAGCGATGGATTTCCAGGTCCCCTTCTCAATCCGAAAACTGCAAAGCGAGCCCGGATTCGGTCGCTGCCCCTTCACATCGCTGCTGTGACGGGCTAGGAGATTTTCAAGCCGCCGGCATTTGACAGACGCGGAACGCGCAACGGGAGGTTTTTCATGGCGATTGCGGAAGGTGCGCAGACGATCGAGCGCCGAACGATCGCAAAAGTTTCCTGGCGACTGCTGCCTCTGGTCGCGCTCGCCTACTGCATCGCCTATATCGATCGCAGCAACATCTCCTTCGCCGCGCTGACCATGAACAAGGACCTCGGGTTCAGCGCCTATATTTACGGCTGGGGCGCGGGAATCTTCTTCTTCGGCTATTTCCTGTTCGAAATTCCGAGCAACCTGATTCTCGAAAAGATCGGAGCGCGTATCTGGATCGCGCGGATCATGATCACCTGGGGCATCATCTCTGCTCTCACCGCCTTCGTTACCGGACCCACCAGCTTCCTGATCATTCGTTTCCTGCTTGGCGCGGCCGAAGCCGGGTTCTTCCCCGGCATGATCCTTTACTTCACCTACTGGTTTCCGTCCGAATATCGCGGCCGGGTGATCTCGACATTGTTCGTCGCACAGCCCGTCGCCAATGCGGTTGCCTCGATCGTTTCCGCCGCCATTCTCGGAATGGACGGCATTCTCGGCTTCAAGGGTTGGCAGTGGATCTTCATCCTCGAGGCCTTGCCGGCCGTGCTGCTCGGTCTGGTCATCCTCAAGGTGATGACGGACAAGCCCGCGTACGCCGACTGGCTCGCCGACGACGAGAGAGCATGGCTGCAAGCGCGCATCGAACAGGAATGCCGCCAGGTCGAAAGCCACGGCAGGCTGACATTGATGCGGGCGCTGGGCGACCCCCGCGTGGTCGCGCTTTCGCTGATCTACCTGATGAGCGTGACTGCGAATTACGGCATCGTCTTCTTCATGCCGCAGATCATCAAGGGGATAGGTCTTTCCAACATGATGACGGGCGTCGCGTCGTCGATCCCCTATATCGTCGGCACCATCGGGCTGATCGCCTGGGGCTGGTCGTCCGACCGTAACCAGGAGCGCCGCTGGCACCTGATCGTGGCCTCGACCCTTGGTGCGTTGGGCCTCGCCTTTGCCGCCTGGTCGGGCGCCTCCTATTGGGCGCTGCTCGGAATGTCCGCCGCCACCATTGGCATTTACGGCTCGCGCGCCGCCTTCTGGCCGATGCCGTCGATCTTCCTCACTGGAACGGCGGCGGCGGGCGCGATCGCCTTGATCAATGCCATTGGCAATCTCGGCGGCTATTTCGGCCCCTTCATCGTCGGCTGGATCAAGGACGCTACCGGCAGTTTCCAGGCCGGGCTGTACTTCCTGGCCGCCTGCTCGCTGATGGCCGCGATCATCGCGCTGTTCGCCGCTCGCGCGGCCGGCGATCCCGCGGCCACGGCGAAAGCCAGTGCAAGAGCTGCCGCAGCCGAATAACAAGAACCGCATAGAGGAGACGACCCACATGCTCAACAGACGTGATCTTCTGCTTGCTTCAATCGCCGCCGGTGTGGCCGTTCAGGATCGGAACGCGCTCGCAAAGCCGTCCCAACCCACAACGCCGGTGAACTTCGACGTTCCCGCCGGCGCCTGCGATTGCCACACCCACATCCACGGCGACCCGGAAAAATTCCCGTTCTTCGCGGGCCGGGTCTACACGCCGGAGCCGGCTTCGCCCGAAGAGATGGCGGCGCTGCACAAGGCGCTGCATATCGAGCGCGTGGTGATTGTGACACCGAGCGTCTACGGGACCGATAATTCGGCGACCCTGTTCGGCATGAAGTTTCGCGGCAACACGGCCCGTGGAGTTGCGGTGATCGACGACAAGACGCCGGAAAGCGATCTCGATGCCATGGGACAAGCGGGCATTCGCGGCATTCGCGTCAACCTTGCTACCAGCGGCGTCAACGATCCAAGCGTCGGACGCAAGCGTCTCGAGGCTGCGATCGCCCGCGTAAAAGGGCGCGGCTGGCATGTCCAGGTGTACACCAACCTTCCGTTGCTCCCGTCGATCAAGGATGTGCTGGCCTCCTCGCCGGTCCCGGTTGTATTCGACCATTTCGGCGGAGCGGACGCAGCGCTTGGTCTCGAACAACCGGGCTGGGCGGAACTGGTCGAAGCGGTGAAGAGCGGCAAGGCCTATGTGAAGATCTCCGGCGCCTATCGCCTGTCGAAGCAAGCGCCGGACTATCCTGACGCTGTTCCATTCGCAAAATCGCTGATCGCTGCGAACGCCGACCGCATTGTCTGGGGCACGGATTGGCCACATCCGAATTCGGTGACGCCGCCGGACAAGAAGCCGACCGATGTGACGCCACTGCTGCAGATCGGCGACGGCCGCTTGCTCAACCAGCTCCCGGTGTGGGCGCCCGACGCCGGCATCCGAAAGAAGATTCTGGTCGACAACCCGGCCAGGCTTTATGGATTCTCCTGACCAGCGCGATTTAAGCAAACCACTAGCGCGCCCCTGACACGGGCGCACTAGTGGTCTGGTTCTAACATTCAAATCCACTACCACTGCGGAGCGTGACTGCCGAGCGGCATCGCCGGACGCGCCCAGAAGGCGGGCGTCTTCGACAACTTCGCCGAGTGGCTGATGAATTTGAGTTGGCCGAATCCCGATGACGCCTCTTCCACAAAGAGCGCGATCGCCTCGCCTCTCAAATCTTCGGTTGCAAGACCGTCTGGCACGCGACCTAAATTCCAGATCCAGCGTCCGGTCTGCGCGAGCGACACCCGGACGTGCCAGCTTCCTCCTTCGTATGATTGGCGCGCTTTGGCCATCATGGCGCCGAACGCCATCAGATAGCCGGTGGTGTGGTCGAGGATCTGCGCCGGCAATTCCTTCGGGCCATCGAGGCCAGCCGCCCGTCCTTCGGCATGGTTGAAGCCGGTTGCGGTTTGCACCAGCGAGTCGAAACCGCGGCGTTGTGCCCACGGCCCGGCGTGTCCGTAGGCCGAGAGCGACACGCAGACAATGCCAGGATTGATCCGCGCCGCGTCTTGCGGCGAGAAGCCGAGATGGGCGAGCGCAAGCGGGCGATAGCCTTGCGAAAAGATATCCGCCTCCGTCAGCAGGTCGCGCAATTGCGCCCGCCCCTTCCCGCTTTTGAGATCGACAAAGCTCGTCAACTTGCCGCGGCCGGTGTCGATGGTGAGCCACGGTATCGCCGGCAGATCGGCGCCGGAAATCAACATCACGTCGGCACCGTGCGCGGCGAGCGTTCGGCCTGCCACGGGACCTGCGATCACCCGCGACAGATCGAGCACGCGTAAACCCGAAAGCGGACGATCTCCTTGCGGCCAGGGTTTCGGCGCGGCCTCGCCGATTTTTTCGATAGCGAGCACCGGCAATGCGGCGAGTGCTTTCGCCTGCGGCAACCCGCACCATTCCTCATGTGAGCGCATTATGGAAACCACGCCGCCCGCGGCATAGGCGGCGGTTTCGAAGCTTTCTGCGTCCCATTGCATCAGCGCGGCCTGAACGGCGTCGCGTTCCGCCTTGCAGTCGAGAAGGCGGCAGACTGCTTTCCGGTGATGCGGAAAATTGGTGTGCAGGCGGACGAAACGCCCGTCGCGCGTCCTGTAAATGCCGGCGATGGTATCCCAGGCCGGTGGCGGCGGCTTGCCGTCGACGCGCAAATAGCGCTCGCTGCGGCATTCGACGACGGCGTGTCGCATGTCGACCGCGACCTCCTGGCTTTGTCCGGTGCGCAATTTCCAGAGGTGCGCGGCGGCAACCCCTGCCGCGGCGACGCTTGATTGCGCGGCGGCTGCGACGCGGAACGACGACGGCAGTTGCGGCTCCTCGCCGGTCAGCGTGACGGCGTCAAGTGCTTCGAGCGGACCTCCGGCAATCGTCCAGAGACCGGTCAGGATTTCGTGGGGCGTTTGCATGGGCGATTCATGATCAGGCACGTCATAACTTTATCACTGACGTCATCATCCGCGAAAGCGGTTGATCCAGTACTCCGAAGCATTGCATTCGTCGCTGCCGCGGTGTGCTTGATACCCGCCCTCACGGGTATTACGAACGTCGACAGATGTTTCTGTTTGAACAGTTCGATTTCCTGGTTCGCGGCCATAGATCTTTGATCCCGCGGCGCATCCGACGCCAGGGTTTGCCAACAACGACCCTCGATAAAGAGGGCGCAGGGAATGCCGGGTGCTCAGCCGCACCCGCAGCCTCGCGTGCAAAACGAAGAAGCACACGAGCAAAGTCACCACAGGTAGGCCGAAACGATCCAGCATTCCCTGCGCGATGGTTTACGGTTTTCTTCGCGCTCTCCTCGGTGAGCCGGGCTTTCTTGCCACCGTCGTCGGCGCGATGCGCAAGCATCGTCGCCTACTTGGCATCAGCATCGGGATGCCGGGACCACACGTCCTTATTTCCGTACTCGGATGAACACCGCTGAACTACAAACCCTCTATGAATCAGGCAGTTATCGTCTACCCTGTTCATGGGTGTTCGGCGCGCGTCGTCAAAAACTAGGCCCGGCCTAAAGCCTCTCTTCCCCTTT
>Ga0306922_10004279_pt1 | contig 13512 bp, 11 predicted proteins | sample sta12Cox44000082_FD_203758 | JGI IMG/M metagenome (GOLD analysis project Ga0306922, IMG submission 203758) | Lab enrichment of tropical soil microbial communities from Luquillo Experimental Forest, Puerto Rico - statoxic.12C.oxic.44.000.082 (v2)... | ecosystem: Environmental > Terrestrial >... | reverse complement strand
CACGATGTAAATCCTGCACAGATTGCGTGCGCTGAAACACGAACCCATTTGGAGCGAATATGTCAGCCAGTTTCCATCGGGAGAGAACTGAGGCTGGTCTCCTTTCGGCACGATCCTCCTCGGGGTGCCGCCTAGCGCGGAGACGACATAGATCCCAGCGCTGCCTTCCTGCTCAGAGCGGAAAGCGATCGTGGTGCCGTCGGGTGAAAAGGTCGGCTCGTGCTTGTCGCCAGGTCCTCGGGTCAACCGAAGCGGCTCGCCACCGCCCACTTGCCTCACGTAGATATCTAGGTTTCCTTCTCCAGCTCGGTCGGAAGCGTAGGCAAGCAACTTACCGTCTGATGAAAAGGCGGGATCGGTGGTGAGCCCGGAATCCGACGTCAGGCGCGTGAGCGTGAGGGAGGGAGGGGAAGCCGTACGAGGGGCGCGGAGGAACCACCACGCGATGCTAGCTACAACTAAGAGCAGGACCAACGCTGTTAGTGTCCACACGGAGGCGCGGGATACGCCCAACTGCACAATGGTGCTGCCAGGGTGACCGCTTGAATCCGACAATGCTTCCAGCGCGAATGCCAAGTCGGAAGCCGACTGAAAACGCTGCTCCGGATTCTTTTCCAGACAACGGTGCACGACTCGCTGCAAAGCAGGAGGAATGCTCGGCATGATCTGCGAAATGCCTTGGGGATCTTCGTTCAAGATCGCACTCATCGTCTCCGCCGAGGTCGGCTTCTGAAACGCGCGCTTTCCGGTCAGCATCTCGTAAAGGGTGGCGCCGAAGGCGAAGACGTCGGCCCGATAATCGACGGCGCTGCCTCGGACTTGTTCCGGCGCCATGTAACCGACCGTCCCCATCACCACACCCGGGTCAGTTTCCGCGCTGACCGTGGGTGCATTTTGATCCAAAATCGTTTGGTGCTGTGTCAGTTTCGCCAGCCCAAAGTCGAGAATCTTCACCCGCCCGTCTCTGGTCACGAACAGGTTCTCGGGCTTGAGATCACGGTGGGTAATCCCTTTCTCGTGCGCTGCCGCTAAGCCGCGGGCGATCTGCACGCCGTAGTCGATAATCTTGCGGAGCGGGATTGGACCGTGCGCCAATAAGTCTCGAAGCGTGCCGCCCTCCAGCAACTCCGAAACCAGATACGGCGCGCCCTCATAAGTTCCCAGCTGGTGCACAGCGAGAATGTTGGGATGGTTCAGCGCAGCGGCGGCCCGCGCCTCCTGCTCAAATCGTCGCAGCCGCTCCGGGTCAAGGGCAACGAATGACGCCAGAACCTTCACAGCCACGTCGCGTCCCAGGCTTGTATCTCGCGCCCGGTACACCTCTCCCATCCCCCCAGCACCGAGAGGTGATTGGATTACATAGGGACCGAGCTTTGAACCTGGAGCGAGGGCCATAGTTGGTGAGGATTATACCCAGTTAAAAAGGCACGTGACGCTGGCGGGATTTTCGGGTTGTGAGGGCGAACCGGGCGTCCACGGAGGAAAAGGCCCGAGAGTGTGAGTCCCAAAACCCGCTGTTTTCTCCGGTTATGTTGCAGTCCTTTGGTGTGGGGTCATCTGCATGCCGTACCTGAGATTAGACACCGGCCGTTGGCCTATCGGATTATCGTCTGTTCGCTTCAAGGAAGTCAGTGCCCGATTTCCGGACAAATCAGCGCAGGTCTATGATGACTTTGCCTTCGCGTTGGGGAAATTTGCGCTGACACCATTTGCTGATTGCGTCGGCGACTGATGGGCTGGCCGAGTCGGCTTGCACCTTTGTAAGTTTGCCGGTAAAGGTAATGGTGTAAATGTACGAATCTCCGTCCTCGCCGGTCTTGATGGCTGAGAAGGCGGACTTAACGCGAGTGGGTTTGGTCATGTCTTGCTACCTCCCACGTAGCTCTCTCCACGTCTGCGGATCGGCTGATACCAAGCAATTGTGAGCGAAGGGAATATACAGCGCAACCCCCTCGAACCCCCTCGGATCGGCTTGAACTCCATTGAGAATAGATCGATGATCTATCTGTGCTAACACTGAAAGAAACACACAATGGCTAACCGCAGCCCGAACACGAAGGGCCTCATACCGTGGAAACCCGGTCATAGCGGCAACCCGTCGGGCCGGCCGCGCACGCAGCCGATCTCTGATCGCTACGCCCACATTGCCGAAGAGAAGCTGCCCGAGAATATCCGGAAAAAACTGAAGCTCGGGCCAGGCGCAACCTATGGCGATGCCATCGCATTGCGGACGTTTCAGGCTGCCCTCGAAGGCGACATCGCCGCGACGCGTGAGGTCCGCGAAGCGATCGAGGGCAAGGCCGCGATTCGCGTGACGGAGGAGCGGGAGTCGCCTCAGGTCGATCTGAGCGCGATCCCGACGCGGCATGTCCCGGTCCGCCCCAACTGATATCGACATCGGCCGCTTCTACACGCCGCAGCCCGTGCAGCGGAAATTCCACGCGTCAGAAGCCCGCTACCCGCTGCTCGAGGGCGGCCGCGGCGGCGGCAAGTCCACTGCCTTGCTCTGGGAAGCAATCTCGCAATGCCTGCTTGTGCCAGGTGCGAACTGCCTTCTGCTTCGTCGCACACTCACTGCAATGGAGAAAGGGGGCATCGAGGACCTCTTCAAGAAACAAGTTCCCCGGTCGCTTTATCGCAGGTACAACGCGACCAAGCACGTCATCACCTTCTACAACGGCTCGAATCTTTTCTTCGGGCACGTGAAGACAGACGCGGATTTGCTACAGTACCAGGGCGCCGAGTTTCTCTTCATCGGCTGGGAGGAGCTCACGCAGTTCACGTATTCGCAGTGGGATTTCCTCAAAGGCTCGAATCGCTGTCCCATCAAGACTTACGAACACAAAGGCCGCATGTACGCCGCCAGGCCGCGTATGGCCGGTGGCACTAACCCCAATGGAAAAGGCAGCGGCTGGGTGAAAGCACTGTGGATCACGAAGAAGCCGGCCGGCGAGATGGCCGCGAAGTACGATCCGACGGAATACGAAGCGATTCACTCGACCTACGAAGACAACCTTGTTTACCGCGACGACGCGAACTATATCGCGTCGCTCCAGAGCATCGTCGATCCGGTGCTGCGGCAGGCTTGGATCCCGGGCTCGTGGGATATTCTCGCCGGTCAGTTTTTTCAGAACTGGGACCCGCAGCGGCATGTCAAAAGCTTCAGTCAGTGCGTCTTCGAATCCTGGCAGCCGCGATGGATATCGATTGACTGGGGCTTCGAGCACTCGACGGTGGTGCTGTGGTGGACCCGTGTCCGCATCAAAACTGATCTTGATCAGAAAGCCGAGCGCACCGTGCTGCTCTGTTACCGGCAGCTGGTCATGCGGCAGATGAACGAGCAGCTGGTGGCGGAAAGGATTGCCACGGCGAATCACACGGGCGACAAGTCCGATCCGATCCAGCACGTCTACCTCTCGCCGGATCGTTTTTCCAAGATCGATCAGTTTCACTCGATCGCTGACAAGATGGGCGACATCTTCGTTCAGTACGATCTGCCCCGTCCGGAGCGTGCAAACAACCGTCGCGTCGACGGCTGGCGCCTGTGCTACACGCTGATCGATACCGACGGCCTGGCGGTGCTCGACAATTGTCCGGACGTGATCGATTCCATCCCGAAGCTGATGCGGGACGAGAAGAACATCGAGGACGCCGCGAAAGAGGGCAACGATCTGTTCCTCGACGTGTGCGAGGCGTTCCGCTACGGTGTCATGAGCTACGCGAGCGAGCAAGGCATTCCGCGGGAGGTCGAGATGCAGCGCATCATCCAGGCCATTCCGGGCAACACGCAGAAGTACCAACGCTATCTGGAGCTGACTGCGAAGCAAGCGAATAGCATCGTATTCACGATTCCGAGGCGCCGGTGGTTTCATTAATCTCCGCCGAGTAACGATACGATTTACCCTTAATCGGGCAGTCAGACGTAATACGTGATCTCGAGCGGGTTCCCATCCGGATCGGTGAAATACATCGACCGTGACATCCCGTGGTCCTGCTGGCCAAACTGAATTCCCCGCGACTCGAGATGCTTCTTCGCCGCTTCAAACCCCGCCTCGTCTGTTAGCCAGGCCACCCGTCGCCAACCTTCGCTGATTCGCAGAGACCCTGCGCTCGGCGCTCTTGCTGAATTCCTGCGAAAGAGCGCCAACTTCGTCGCGCCAGCGCCAATCATCACAGGCTCAGGCTCCCACCGCATCGTCTCCTTGAGCCCCAGCACATCCTCATACCACTTCGCAGCCACCTCGATATCGCCGACAAACACCTCCACGTGATCAATCGCCTTCACCGCAAAACTCATCGTATTCTCCCGCGCCCATCCTAAACATTATGGCGACCGGTCACAATTGACGGTTAGTGGCCAAGTCACCGGTAACCTCGTTTACCAGGACTTGGGGAAGGTTCGGGCACAAAAATCCGATTCATTCGCTCTATCCCAACTGGATTCTGAGTCCGCCTTTTGCAGGCGGGTTAAGCTGACCACGAATTATTTTTCCAGAGAAAAGTAAAGGTACAGAGCCAGACCCACATAGTAATTCTGCCGATTTGGCTTTTTGCCTGTGTCGTTCTCGAACTCATAGTAGAGATTGAATTCGACGTGCTTTCCTACCGGGAATAAGGAACCCGCATAAAGATCGGTAGTGCTCCATTTCTTGTACTGACTCTCGTAAAAGGGCTCGGCCGCGACGTACGGAATTAAATGGTAAGAGCGAATCGCAAAAGTGCGCTCCAGTGTCAATTTGTTCCGGTAACGCCAGGTGAAACTGCCATTCTTCCAATCGAGGTCAAACCGGTTCCGGTCCGAGAGCAGGATCTGGACAAAAAGCGGAAAGCGAAAGGTAGCCGCCTCCTGTAAGCGATTTTCGTTTGGAGTATTCGGAGCGGTGATGAGACGGTATCCGCTCTCAAGAACCAGCGGTCTCGATTTTGCGTCATCCAAATCGAATTGGGTTACGGATTTAAGCTTTATTAAGGGTTTTAGATAAAACTCGATGCTTGGGCCAAACGTAAATTGCGCCGGGTCGCCGCCTTCTCGATCGTCCTTGGCTTGAACGTAGCCTCGAACATAGCGATTGAAAGTGAGATGCGCATCAATTTCCGGCAGGAATTGCGTATCTTGTGCGTGAACGGGAAGGCACGCGAAACACGCAAGAAGTATCCATCTCTCGAATATTCTTCGAGCTTGGGTCGTCAGGTCCCCGGCTTTCAAGGGGTTCAAGTTCACTCCTTATCAAAGGCGGAGCCGTTAGGTCGGGAGTATGCCACCTGATTCGGCGGAGAAAAAACGAGATCACCTGGAACGAGGTCCTCATCAGGTGGCACGATAGGAAGTGGGCGCTAATTTCCAGTTGGCAACGGAATGCTAACGCCTTCCTTCTGAAGTTGTTCCCTAATCCACTGGAACTTTTCAAAGCCCGATAGGGTAATAGGTCCTGTGTAGGCGGCGCTCTGCGGCTTCCGCGGTGGATATTGTATGTACGTCTTCATGAGGTCCTTGATCGCTTGGCTGATGGTCACTAGGGTCCAGGTGCGCTCGGTATAGTTGTTCATGAAGATGTCGTAGCGTTCCTGTGGATCCTGCCAAAGGTCAAAGATCTGTGGCACGGTTGCGACGTATTTCGCTTGCCCCTTCCAGCCAAGGTTGGTATCTACCGCGAGCCCGCCCGTGGCCTGTCCATCGTCGCCGCGCAGATTGAACACCGCTTTGTAATTTCCGACACGGGCGGCGCCGGGGGTCAGTTCGTCTTCTGTGAAGTAGAACCAACTATTGCGTGCCCATTTTCCGGTGCCGAAAAGAAGCGGGGACATGTCATAGCTGTCAAAGACCATCGGTTTCCCTTCCCGGTCCTTCTCCGGCAGCTTCACACCAGCAAGGGCGGCGAAGGTTGCCATCAAATCCAGGCCCCCGCAGATATCGTAATTCTTGGAACCGGCTTTGATTCCAGGGCCCCAGGCAATTGCCGGGACTCGGCTTCCACCCTCGCGCACTGTGCCCTTGGTGCCACGGAAGGGTGTGTACCCCGCGTCAGGGTATACGTCCTGCCAGGCCCCATTGTCGGTTGTCCAGAATACGTAGGTGTCTTTCTCGAGGCTCAGTTCGCGAACCTTGTTCAGAACTCTGCCGATCCGGGTGTCGTTCTCCACCACCGAGTCTGCATATTTACTCTTTGAGAGTGACTTGTAAACGAAGTCGGGGTGCGGCAAGTTAGGCTGGTGCACCTTCATGAAGTTGATGCTCATGAAGAACGGTTTGTCAGACTTAGCTGCCCTGTCGAGATATTCGACCGCGGCCTTCTCCACGTACTCGTCGAAGAACGGAATGCCAACGACTCCTTTTTCGGGCGTGTTCACATATTGGCCGTTGACTTTGAAGTCCTCGGTCGCTTTCTCGCCGGCCTTGCCGGACAAGGCACCCTTGGTCACTTTGTTAAACATGTCGCGCAGTTCCGGATCCATGTCGGGGAACCAAGTTGGGTCTCCATAGGTATAGGCGTTCAGGTGGTACAAGCCGACGTATCTCATTTCGTCGTAGCCCTGGGCATTGGGTAACGCATAGTCCGCTTCACCCAGATGCCACTTACCCGTAAAAAACGTCTGGTAGCCTCCCTGTTTCAAAACAGACGCCAAGGTCCATTCAGCTGCGGGCAGGCCGCCCCCCTGACCTTGGAAGGCCACTGTAGTCATGCCGCTGCGGTTCGGAATCCGGCCAGTTTGGACTGCCGCTCGACCGGGTGTGCAACTCGGCTGGGCATAGAAGGTGAAGAACGTCATGCCCTCAGACGCAAGACGATCAATATTCGGTGTCGGCATGCCGCGATTGGGCCCACCACCATAAACCCCGGAATCCCCGTAACCAAAGTCATCGGACAGAATAAGAATGATATTGGGTTTGGTAGGGGGCTTCTGTTGTGCCGCAACCGAAGTTGCTCCCAATAACGCATAGACCGCTAACAGGAAGAAACCTACATTCGTAAAACGTCCGCGAAGCTTCATGCTTCCTCCTCATGGCTTTTTAGACATTTGATTCCGATTGATCGGAACTTCCAACCTCGTATCTCGATTGCATCATTCGTGGACTGGTCTCGCGGGAACGAGTTAGGTATTCCGGACCAAGATCGGACCCGGATTGATGACCCAAGGGCGGGTTGGACAAGCGCGATGATAGGTCGCACCGAAACTTGTGTCAATTACATCAAATGAGATCCCACGCGCATAATGGGTCACTGCCTGGTAAGTCGCATTATCGGTAACTTGTCCTTTAGGGCCTGCGGCCCGCAAAAGCGCATGAAAATCACTCACTAGCAGGGGTACACTCGCTTCACTCATGAGAAGTTCAAAATCAATTAACCTCGGATGATAAGTGCGGGACGGGGAATCCCCTGAGAAAAGAGATGCTCTCGTCCCGCGCCGTTTTTGGGGCGGGTTTGCCCGCGCAAGTGAAGTTGCCCGACCGCGATTGCTCTCGAGCAGCCTCGGAGCTGCTTCGGGGCAGCGACACTTTGCCTTTGCGAAATTAGACTGGGGAAGTCGAACGGGGCATCCGCCCGGTAGGTAAAGCGCACCCTGTTCGCACCCCAGGGGGTCATAGGTAGGTCGGTCCTGTCAACCCTGGGGCCTTTTCACGCTAAGCCGGGGAAGCCGCCCTCCTCAGGCTTGCGCCTAGCACAGATCATTCTCTCGGCACTGCCTCTCGATGTGCGCATCCGCGGTTGCCCAGAAACAACTGTTTTGGGGCAACTGGGATTCATGAATCCAAAGCACGTGTAGTCAAGCACTTACGGGAGCAACGGAAACAGGGTTTTTGGGCAGGCTATGAAATGGATTAACACCCACTTGCATTACCTCAGCCTTTGGTTGCCTGCTCTTTGATCACGGCCCGTGCATCCTTGTCGTCACGCAGGCAACGAAGCGTGGTTTTGAAGTCTTGTGCTTGTGTGCTTGGCACAGACTGGCGGTTAGGGCGGTTACGAGTGAGGCCACAATTCCTATTGTCTCCCATCCGTTCATTGGCTTTTATCCCTTCACCGCAAAATAGACCAATCGACGATCCATAAGCCAAGGCCAGCCACGAAAGTGCCCCAGACCACAAAGCCACAGATATTTCCTGTGTTGAAAGGTTCGCGCATGCTAACCATTTTAGGAACTCACATCCAATGAAGCATCCTACGATGCTAGCGTCGTGCCTCAACAGCCAACAATTCAGGACATCACTGTCAAATTCGCGCGGTCGCAGCGCGCGCTCTCGAGGAGGGTTGAAAGACTATTCGGTGCCGGGAACTCTTCTGGCCAGAAACAAACCGTAGATTTTCACGTCGGGAAAGTTTTCGGAGAGTATTTTCTGCGCCCCTTTGAAGTGTGCGCCCGTCGTGATGACATCGTCGACGACCGCAATGGCATTGGGCAGAGGGCGCACCAGCTCGCCTTCAATCACATAATTTTCGTAAATTTGGTTCGGATTCTGTCGATACTGCGAGAGATGCGTCACGGGCGCATTCACCCTCTGGTAGATGATTTCTCGAAGTTCTGCGTGCGGGCCAATCGAGCGAATAACCCGGCTGATGCGGTCGTCGTACAGAGGATCATCCCTCGATTTGCTGGGCGGAATGGGAACAAACGTGCCGTTCTGAATGAAGGTGGGATTGAGAAACTGGCTCAATGCATATCCGGCCTGGGCTATGGCCTCTTCTTTGAACCGGTATTCGGCGAGACCGCGTCTGTCGACGCTCTTTTTCAAATTGTAGATGAGCTGGTTTGTCGCGCTGTGGGCATAGCCTCGGCCTGCGGTGTACTCGCCAATGAAGTAGCATTCATCGGCCGGTTCCAAGTAGTAATGATCCGCGAGATTCAGCTCATCGATTTTGGTTAACATGAGCGGCGAGATTTTTGCGGATGTCGTCGTAGGTTCTGACGCGGATCGCCCCCAGAGCCTCAAACTCCTGCGGCCAGGTCAAATCGGGATTGAGAAACGAGCGATCGAGAATGAACAGTTTCCTTTTCTGTTTGATGGCCGCACGGGCCTGAATCAAGGTCCCCGAGGTTTTTCCTGCTTCGACGATGATGGTCGCTTCGGTCAAAGCCGACATGGTTTTGTTGCGCTCGGGGAAGAAAGTGCGGTTGCGGATGTAGTTCTGTTGCGAATAGCGGTATACAGGGACTTGCGAAATCACGAGGTACTTCTCGGCGAGGGCTTGCTGCAATTCGGCGTTTTCCTTCGGATAGACGCTGTTAATCGGTGTTCCGATGACGGCGATGGTTTTGCCCTCGAAGCGAATCGCAGATTTGTGCGCGGCGGTATCAATGCCTCGCGCCAGCCCGGACACGATCGTGTAGCCGTCCTTGACAAGGAATTTGACAAGCCGTTCGGTACTTTCAAGCGCGGTATCGGAAGGCTCTCGCGTGCCCACGACGGCGACGGAGGGCATCTCGACGAGGTCCCACAAGCCGCGGTAATAAAGCAGCTCGACAGGGTCTTCGGCGTCGCGCAGTTTCCGGGGATATTCCCCGGCGCGGTGGACGCGGATGCCGAACTGCTTGATGCCGCCCTCATTCAGCATCTCGCGCACTTTTTGCGCGAAATAGATGCTTTTGTAGTCGGGGACGAAATCGGACGGCAGGCGCTCGGGAAATTCACGGAATTTCTCGGCAAGGGATTTGAAACTCGCGTCAGGTTCTGCCCACAGGGCTTCGTAGGCCCCCATCTCGGTGAGTGGAGAAATTGCGCGGAGGGTCGGAAGCGGTGCCGTCGCTGCCATTAACTGTTGGATGATATTTCAAAACGGAAGGTTAGTTCTAGGCTCTTTTCCCCTCGTTTGTGGAAAAAGGAACTGCCGCGTGGTCGGAGGCAGGTACGTTGCAGCATCGCGAGCGCGTTGGCGGGATCCTGAGCGCTGGTGCCGCGAATCCATTGGTAGATCGCCGAACGGTCGACCTCGAGCTAGTTGGCGAGATTCGTCGAGCCGAACGAAGAGACAAAACGACCCAGTTTTAGATTCCCAACGTCTATCGGCGGCGCGTTCCATTTGTCTTGATGGTCGAGACCCTACCATGCCGGTCGCGGGCTTGCACTCGGAAAAACGTTTTGTTCAGCGAGAAACGGCAAGTCTGGCTGGGCAGATACCGGGAAGACATCATCCAGGCTAACGGAACGACAATTCGCAAGCGGCCGAAGGTTGTTCTCGGCACAAAGCAAGAATTGCCGAAGTTTCACAGGCTTGTTCCACGTCAGGGGATCGCCCCTTAGAGGCTTGCAGCCATTTGCGACTATGCGCGTGGCATTTCATTTCGTAGCGCGGTTTGCCAACACATAGGCAAGTTCCTTGACGTGGGCTGCTTTAAGAATTCGCAAACCGCAATGCCGACACAAACGGGCCAACGCGGTGCAGTCTAGTAGGGCATAAAACGAAGTGCCCCGTTTACCTCGAACTAGGAAGCCATCAAGATATTTCGTGGCCTTCTTGGTAGTTCTCCAGTTCTCGAAATGGCTGTTCTTGTATTGGGTTGTAACAAGAAGTTCGCCGTGCGCTGCAAGGCAGCAGCGGGCTGCTTTCATCAGGGCTTTACGTGTCTTTCGACAAGGGATAGCTGACAGAACATTCGAGCAAAGGATGATGTCGTAACGTCTTAGTCTCCAGTTTTCATTATCAAATGAATTTAAATGAACATTAGGCAATGCCTTCGATACGTATTCCCGGACTGAGCGCTTTTTGCCGAAGAGCAATTGCTTTCTGTCTAACTGAATCGCGGAATCGACTGCAATTACGGAGGAAACGCGTTTGGCCAAAGGGACGGTATACCGTAACTTCCCACAACCGAGGTCAAGCACCTTCGCCGCTCGTGGGAGTTTGTTGATCCAGTTGAGCATCCAACGCCCGGCCAAACATGCCGGTTTTGCCGCATTCTCGGATCGAATCAACATGCCACGAACGGTGTAGCGCATCCTGTCTGCCGGGCTCGGTTGGGTACCCAAATCGGTGCGTACAAAAACGGAAATTGCAGCACCGGGTATATGAGTCCGGCAGCCCGTTCCATCCTCTCGGCAATTCAGGTATAGGCAGTATGATGGCGTTCTCTATGTATAGTAAATAGTTGTTATACGTTCGGTATACGAATTCGACACCGGGACATTGCTCAAGTGGGAGGTGAAGATTGTTTTTTCCGCGTGCCGATACTGGCCCACTGGCAACGCCGCAAATGTACAGGGAATCGTAGTCTCTGACTTCGGACAGAAAAAGAGTTGTCTCAATTGGGGTTGACTTCGTCTTAATGAGTGAACTAAGAGGGCCTCGCAGCGAATGTTGGCAATGAACCTTGTGATTGAACCCGCGTAAGTACTTAGCCCAGAGGTGGAGAAAACCGGTGACAAGCCCACCGGACTGGGTAGGGTGCGTAATGGTGACGGCAATCGGAGGTTTTTCAGAGCACAGAGCAGCGTCAAGGTTGGTTTCGTATTCGCTGGAACTCAGCTGTAACTTCATCTGCCCGTTGTCCATCAGCCACGATTTCCTCGATCTGCGCATCGGCTAACCGTCCACAAACGCTATAGTACGTGGAAAAGACTAGCACGGCTATGAGCAAAACCGCCAACACAGCTCCTGCTCCTGCATAGGCCCTGAGACCGAGAAGAGCAGCTCCGGCGATGGCGAGTACTGCGCAGCCTTCAAGTAATATCCAGTACCAAGTCCAGCGGTCAGCCGAGCTGAGAACGAGAGCCTTGGAAATCTTTGGCTCTTCGAAACTTGCGTACCTGTAAAAGGTTCTTGCCATAACCGACGTCCGTTGGTTCCGTAATTTTTCTTTGAACCTGTTGTCAACAGGGATTTGTAGGGCCTGACACAGCGGTATCAGAATCCGATTTAAATCGAAGCGCTCGCGTATTCCCAGTACGTTGGATATTTTATCGTGTAGCCTCACAACGCGTGCGGCGATGGCAATGATAGCCGCAGGAACAACATACAAGAGAGGAATCTTGACCGTCAGGATTTCCACTGTCGTGGTCTCGGACTTTAGCAACGCGGCTATAGGAGCTGAGAAGTGCCCCACCACCCACGTCAACGCCAATGTGCAAAGGAACGTGGACAGGCCAATTTTGTTGAGCATTTCGCCGTAGCCTGTTGGGCGGTCAAATGGAAACATACGGTGATGTTAATTAAATTGGAGGTCGCGCAGCACAGGTGGCTTAACGAGTTGCCCAGAAGGGTAACCCACCCCCATTGAGAAGCGCTGTGATCTCATGTCATATCTGGCGTTGCTGTGGTTGACGCGACCCTTGCCTGATCTGCACGACAACCTCATGCGGGACCCACGCATGCGATTTAACTGATTAACCGGGCCTCTACTTGAACAGTTTTTCGTTTAGCTACAGAGGCGCCTGTTTTCCGCGAAAGGCAAGAGTTGTAAACTCACATCATCGACTCAAGCACCTATCTTTCCGGCATTTCGGTCAAGGAGTGGTCGATTATATTTGGCCCGACCATGTCTTCCAAACTTATTGAACTTGTGATAGCGGAGGCGACTTCTAGGGGTTTGCGGGTTGAGAGGATACCCAGCAAGTCAAGGCGAAATCCATTCGACAAACGACGACTTCTGATCGAAGGGACTCCCTGTCAAGTTGTTCCTTCGAAACGAAGCAACCCCAGCAAGGAATACCCACACGCTGAATATTTTCCACTGTACCTGCCGAGAAGTGATTGGCCAGATTTTCTGATTTACGTCTCCATGGTCGACGGTCAACCTGTTTTCCACATTGTTCCTCGAATTGAGATGGCGAAAGATACCGGCCTTGCCCCCAGAAGCTTGACTGTTTACCGAGGAATGTGGGATTTGCTCCACCAAGGGTCCTCGGTTGATCTTGGCGCAAAGAGGTTTGAAACTCTTAGTTGGCAACTGGAGATTGTTTCGGAGTCCGCCAAACATGCGGGGCTTGAAGTACAGCTCATCCAGAGGGAAAATTATCGGAAGGGCGGTAGGTGGCCACCCATTATTAAGCGTCGCATCATCATTGCGGGGAAAAAATGTGCCCTGTTTTCAGCTGTGCGCCTTACTCAAAACCCTACCAAGATCCAATACAACTATGCGCTTTTCAGAATTTCAAAAGAAGCCTGGCCAGAATTTCAGCTTTACGTCGTTGAGAATCCGCCAGGGAGCCCTTTTGATGTCTATGTCATTCCCCGCCACCATTTAACGAAGGAAACAACAGCTTCGCTCGAACATCCGGAACTTGTGAGATACAAAAATGCCTGGAGCTTGGTAACTGCAAGTCGAGAAATGCTATCAACCGTCCCGCCCATCCAGTGGAGGGAGCAAACTAGTCCACCACCTCCTACAAGGCACTTCCTAGATTTGCAGGAAACTATTCGCAAGGCTGAAGACCTAGGCTTGCTGGTCGAACCTGCTGAGGGGGAGGTAGCCTCTCCAATAAGCGTTCAAAGCTTCATCTACATCAGCAAGAAACCTTGTCAGGTAATTCAAGCCAAAGTGCTCACGATGAGGCCGAAAGAGAAGAACTTTCAATACCTC
>Ga0306922_10004274_pt1 | contig 13516 bp, 9 predicted proteins | sample sta12Cox44000082_FD_203758 | JGI IMG/M metagenome (GOLD analysis project Ga0306922, IMG submission 203758) | Lab enrichment of tropical soil microbial communities from Luquillo Experimental Forest, Puerto Rico - statoxic.12C.oxic.44.000.082 (v2)... | ecosystem: Environmental > Terrestrial > Soil... | reverse complement strand
TGCCTCGACCGGCATCATGATCGATGGAACAGCCACCGCGGGCTTTGTTAACTTCGCAATATCCAGCATCGTATCCAACAGTAATTCCGGCGATGGCATCGACGCATTAGGCGGCGGCAACGTGAAGGTCGAGCTCAGAGACTCAACTATCAGCAACAATACTTTCAATGGGATTACGGTATCCGATGCAATCTTGGGCCTATATGCCAACACGATTGTATTGAACAACAACTCGGGCTTCGCCATCGTGAACTCTGGGCTCATCAATAGCTGGGGCAACAATGTTATTACGGACAACCACGCTCCAAGCACGGGCACGCTCACTAAAGTCAACGGGCAATAACAGACGCACACCCTCTTGTGACGACGGGGCCAGCATTCGCGCCGGCCCCGCGCTTGCAGCTGATCACAGCGGCCGGCTTCGCCAACAAGCCGGCGCTCGCTGCTTCAGGTCACTTATGGCAGATGAGGACTCAAATGTGATAAATAACCGCAACAAAAGCGTTTCGTGATCACGAACAACTTATTCGTTTGAGGAATGTTTATATTCGACCGGATCACGGGAGGAGAGAGGTGATGACGGGTAATCCCGCCGACTGGGACCAGATTTTAACCGGCGTCACTGGGACGCTCATGAACGGCGAAGAACGGATCAGCACGCACGACTTACTGACGAGCATCTAGGTGTGGCGATTACTGATCGTGCCACCCGGCGGCTCCGACGGGTTATGCGGCGGCTTGGATGGCGTCCGCGAAATTGTCGAAAGCCCGGTCAAACGGCCACGACGGCCATTCGGCCACTCAGAACCGCAGTACCCCAGAGCGATAATCTGGCTGCCGAGCTAGCGGTGGTCGCCGAGTTGGGGTTGCAAAATTTGAGAGACATCCTGTCAGCGCCTATCGACCATGAGGACGGGCCTCTACTGCGGGCCAAGAACGCCGCAGCACAAACCGCGCTCAACGCACAACTGCGGGCAGACGAAAACCAGCTTTGGCAGCGACAATCGGACGACGTACTCAAAAAGCTGTTGGAAATCATTGCGCAGGAAGAAAAGCGCTTATACGGCGGTGTAATCGACAATCCATAGATCGCGCCAGTAAAGCAAACTTCTTTGCACTAGGTCTCTAGTCCGATCCGTTCCTGAGTTTCGGTCGCTGGACGCTTTCGCGGGGGTAAAGCGGACATCGGCGGGCGTCGCCTAACGCCATTTATGGAACGTTATCGCCAGTCTCACTCTGGCTCGATGTTCGCGAACTTGATCACCTTGGCCCATTTCTCGACCTCTGCAGCAATGAATTTTCCGAATTCGGCGGGTGTCATCGGTTTCGGCTCAACACCTAAATCGAGTAGGCGCGCCTTTATACTAGGATCAGTGGTGACGGCGACGATCTCCGCGTTGAGCCTCTCAATAATCTCAGTTGACATGCCTTTGGGTGCACCAATGCCTAACCACGCATTCACATCGTAGCCCGGCACGAATTCTGCTATGGCCGGGACATCCGGCAGCGCAGCCGAGCGCGTTGCGCTGGTCACTCCAAGCGCACGCAGTCGCCCGTCTCTGATGTACCCGACAGCTAGAGGCGTTGGACTGAAATAGAACTGCACTCGTCCGGCGAGGAGATCGGGCATCAAGGCGTTTTTATATGGCACATGAACGAAGTTAATGCCGGTCATCATCTTGAGTAATTCGCCAGAGATGTGAGGCGTGGTCCCGACCCCCTGCGATGCCATATAGAGTTTGCCGGGGCTGGCCTTAGCATAAGCGATGAACTCGGCCGCGGATTTGACCGGCAACGAGGGGGGCACCACCAGCACAAACGGGTTGGTGCCGATCCTGCCGACGGGGACAATATCACGGACGAAGTCGAAACGTAGGGTTTTGTAGAGAGTAGCGTTGATCGCGTTCGACGTGACGGCGAGGAGCAGCGTATAACCGTCTGGCGCTGCCGTTGCGACCGTTTCGGTACCGATATTGCTCGCGGCTCCTGGCCGGTCGTCGACAATGAACCGTTGGCCAAGCCTTTGAGACAACGGTTCACACACCAGCCTTGCAATGATGTCTACCGTAGTGCCGGCGGGAAACCCAACAACGACGTGCACCGGCCGCGACGGATAATCGAGTGCCGATGCAACGCGAGGCATCGCGGGAAGCGCGGCCGCACCTGCCGCCAGATGCAAAAATTTCCTGCGGGGAAGTTTCACGGAAGCGCCCCAACAAGTGGCATTCCCAGTGCAACTTTCGCTCACAGATTACCTCAACCCCGCTCTGGCGAATAGGGGTCGCCTATTGGCACTTAGGGATCGCCAGACGCGTCGCTATTGTGGTCGCTATCGGGGGTAAAGCGGACACCACCACGTGGGGCCGGAAACGTCGCTTTTGACCCAAAGCCGACATCGCTTCACCAGATTTGGTGCAGCGCAATGAGGCCCTTCCAGTGCGCCGGTCGGACCCGCTACCATCCCTCGTAGTGGGGCGATGGCAAAGCCATGAAGCGGCGCTCAAAAGCGGTCGGGAAAGCCAGCAAGGCGAGGCGCCGCAAGCCGGCGACCTTTTTGCCAAAAGCCACGTCAAAGCATCGCTCTTCTGCAACCTCCCAAGAAATGGAGATCGCGCGCCTCACCCGCGAACGTGATGAGGCGCTGGAGCAGCAGCGAGCCTCGGCCGAAGTGCTGAACGTGATTAGCAACTCCATTTCAGAGGCCGAGCCGGTATTCGAGAAGATCGTGGAAAGCTGCGAACGGATCTTTACCACGAGCCGAATCGGCCTCAACCTAATCGGACCAGATGGGCTGGTTCATGCGGGCGCGTACGGGAAATTCCCTGGTGCAGAAAAGTTCCGAAGGGAGAACTTTCCACACCCGCTCGCGGGGTCGGCTACGGGGGCCGTTATCAGCGCGGGCCGGCCCATTCAGTACCCGGACGCCCTCAGCGGCCCCGATGTGCCGCGATACGGCCGGCGCGCCGCCGAAATCCTAAGTCTTAGGGCCTTCCTCCTGGCGCCGCTGCTCTCTAAGGGGCGCGGCCTCGGTGCGATCTTCGTTGGGCGGGAGACGGCTGGCTTTTTCTCCGACGCTGAGATCGCGCTCCTGAAGACCTTCGCCGCGCAGGCCGTCATCGCCATTGAGAACACGCGGCTGCTCAACGAATTGCGCGAGTCGCTGCAGCAGCAGACAGCTACCTCTGACGTGCTTAAGGTCATAAGCCGCTCGGCCTTTGATTTGCAGACTGTACTCGATACGTTGATCGAGTCGGCCGCGCGCCTCTGTGACGCTGATATGGCGACAATTACGAGGCAAAAAGGTCAGGCGTACTTCCCCGCAGCCGTCTATCGGTATCCGGCGGAACTGCACGAGTACCTGAAGGGCATCGCGCATGAACCAAGCCCCAGTAGCATGACCGGACGGGTCTTGTTGACCGGCAAGGCGATCCAGATCGCAGACGTCTTAGCAGATTCAGAATACGAAATGCTCGAATTCCAGAAGAAGGCGGGATTCCGCACCCTGCTGGGAGTACCTTTGCTGCGAGAAGGCAACCCGATTGGCGTCATCGTGCTGGCGCGCCTTCAGGTCCGGCCGTTCACCGAGAAGCAAATTGAACTAGTCACAACATTCGCCGACCAAGCTGTGATCGCTATCGAGAACGTTCGGCTGTTTGATGCCGAACAACAGCGCACGCGTGAGCTTTCGGAATCGCTGGAGCAGCAGACGGCAACGTCCGAGGTACTTAAAGTCGTCAGCTCATCGCCCGGCGACTTAGAACCTGTATTCCAGGCCATGCTGGAGAACGCGGTTCGCATCTGCGAGGCCAAAGCGGGGAATATCTATCGGTGGGAAGATGGCGCGCTGCGGCTAGTGACGACGCACAAAACGCCTTCTGCATTCGCAGAATTCCTGAGACGAACGCCGTTGCACGCGACCGCAAACAATCCAGTGGGTCGGATGCAGACGACTAAATCATTGGTTCACACGGCCGATCTTGCAACGCAACGGCCGTACATTGAGAAGAGCGATTCCGCCATTGTTGCAGCGGTCGATCTCGGCGGATGTAGAACCGCGCTCTATGTTCCACTGCTGAAGGAGGACGAATTCATCGGTGCCATCACCTTATGGCGCGACGAGGTTCGTCCCTTCGAAGACAAGCAAATAGAACTGGTCCAGAACTTCGCCGCCCAGGCCGTCATCGCAATCGAGAACACGCGGCTGCTGAATGAGCTACGGCAATCATTGCGGCAGCAGACGGCTACCGCAGACGTGCTCAAGGTCATTAGCCGTTCGACCTTCGATCTCAAATCGGTGCTCAATACGCTCATTGAATCGGCGGCGCAGCTCTGCGAAGCGGATATGGCATCGATGGCGCGATTGATCGGTACAGCCTTCGATCGGTTCGCGAGCTACGGCTATTCTCCCGGCTTCCACGAGTTTCTGCAAAGCAATCCGACCCTGCCAGGGCGGGGCAGCGCCTCCGGTCGTGCCGTCTCGGAAGGCAAAACAATTCATATTCCAGACGTTCTTGCCGATCAGGAATACGACTACACTGAAGGCCAGAAAGTTGGTGGATATCGCACCCTTCTCGGCATTCCCTTGATCCGCGAAGGTGCGGCTGTTGGCGCCCTGGTCTTGGGGCGCTCGGAGCCGCGACCGTTCACCAGCCAGCAGATCGAATTGGCCGAGACTTTCGCCGACCAAGCGGGCATCGCCATCGAGAACGTGCGCTTGTTCGAGACCGAGCAGCAGCGAACTCGTGAGCTTTCGGAATCGCTGGAGCAGCAGACCGCGACATCGGAAGTGCTGCGCGTCATCAGTTCCTCGCCGGGCGAGTTGCAGTTGGTATTCGAGGCCATGCTAGAAAACGCGGTTCGTATCTGTGACGCTAGGTTTGGCACGCTCCAGCTGCGAGAAAACGACGCCTTCCGCGTCGCCGCCATGCACAATCCGCCGCCCGCATTTGCTGAGGCTCGACGGGCCAATCCCTTAATCTATCCCAGCGCGCAAAACGCGCTCGGGCGCGTTGTCGCCACCAAACAACCGGTTCACATTACCGATTACTCCACTGAACTTGCCTATAAACAGCGCGATCCGGCTGCGGTAGGTCTAGTTGAACTTGCGGGAGCGCGAACCTTTGTCGTTGTTCCGATGCTCAAAGAGGGCGAATTGATTGGCAATCTCCTTCTCTATCGCCAGGAGGTTAAGTCATTTACCGAGAAACAAATTGCACTGCTGCAAAACTTTGCCGCGCAGGCCGTCATCGCCATCGAGAACACGCGGCTCCTTAACGAATTGCGCCAGCGCACTGACGATCTCACCGAGTCGCTAGAGCAGCAGACTGCGATGTCAGAGGTGCTGCGCGTCATCTCCAGCTCGACCGGCGACTTACAGCCGGTATTCGAGGCCATGCTGGCGAACGCCACGCGGCTCTGCGAGGCAAGCTACGGCACGTTGTGGCTCCATGAAGGCGACGGGCGGATGCGTGCTGCGGCATTGTACGGTGGCCTGCCTGAGGCGTTCCTCAAGTCCTGGGGAGTTGGCACGGTGTTCCGGCCGAAAGCCTCCGTGCCTTCGGCGCGCGCTGTGCACAGTCGAGAATCGGTGCAACTCGTCGACCTGAAGGAGGACCGGTCATATCTCGAGGGTGATCCTCTAGCGGTAGCTGCCGTGGAGGTCGCAGGAATCCGCTCCCTCATCTCCGTGCCGATGATCAAGGACGGCGTGGCGGTCGGTGCCATGACCATTTACCGGCGCGAGGTCCGGCCCTTCACCGATAAGCAAACTGAACTGGTCAGCAATTTTGCCGCACAAGCCGTCATCGCTGTCGAGAACACGCGGCTGCTTAATGAATTGCGCGAGTCGTTAGAGCAGCAGACTGCGACATCAGAGGTACTCAAGGTCATTTCTAGCTCACCGGGCGATCTTGAGCCGGTCTTCAATGCGATGCTAGAAAACGCGGTTCATATCTGCGACGCCAGATTTGGCAATTTATTGCTTTATGATGGCAACTTATTCCGGCACGTCGCACTGCATAATGCCCTGCTCGCCTGGGCAGCAGAACGAGAGCGCGATCCGGTTCCTCCTCGCGACTTGGCGCGAATTCTTTACCGCGTCGCTGATACGAAGCAGGTTGCGCACGTTGCTGATATGGCAGCGGATAACCCCGATGAACCAATCGCTGTAGTTGCTGGCGCTCGGACTGTTCTCATTGTTCCGATGCTCAAGGAACACGAGCTGGTCGGCGCAATTGCCATCTTTCGACAAGAAGTGCGTCCCTTCACAAACAAGCAGGTTGAGTTACTCAAGAATTTCGCTGCGCAAGCTGTCATTGCTATTGAGAACACGCGATTGCTAAGCGAACTGCGGGAATCGTTGCAGCAGCAGACCGCGACTGCTGACGTCCTCAAGATCATATCAAGCTCGCCCGGTGAACTTGAGCCTGTATTTAACGCCATGCTTTCCAACGCGGTGCGCATTTGCGGGGCAGGGTTTGGGGGGTTGTGGCTTTGCGAGGATGACGGATTTCGGCCGGAAGCGCTGTACAACGCTCCGGCGGCCTTTGCTGAGGCTAGACCACTAGGGCAAGTCGTTCGGTTCCCTTCAGGCAATCCTATGTCGCAGGCGCTGGCCACAAAACAGCCTGTCCAGATCGCTGATGTACTCAAGGATTCACGCGATGACGCGCAGCTCCGTCTCTTCGCCACGAGCAGCGGCGCGCGATGTCTTTTGGTCGTACCGATGATTAAGGACAAAGACGTTGTCGGTGTTATCGGGATTTACAGCCAGGAGGTACGCCCATTCACCGAAAAGCAAATTGCATTGGTATCGAACTTTGCCGCCCAGGCCGTCATCGCCATCGATAACACGCGGCTCCTTCATGAATTGCGGCAATCGCTTCAACAGCAGACGGCGACGGCGGACGTGCTAAAGGTCATAAGCCGTTCGACGTTCGATTTGCAGACAGTGCTCAACACCCTGACGGAATCGGCTGCGCGGCTGTGCGATGCGGATGTCGCTGCTATCCATCGCCAACAGGGCCCGAAATACCAAGCCATCGCCACCTACGGCAGCAACTCTGAGCATCGCAAAAAGATTCTGAGCCGACTTCCGTTCGAGGCGGGGCGAGGCAGCGTACTCGGCCGCACCGTTCTGGAACGCAAGCCAGTCCAAGTCTCAGACGTCCTGGCTGACCCGGACTATTCACTACACGACGTCCAGCAGACCGTCGGGTTTCGTTCAGTGTTGGGCATTCCGCTTATGCGTGAAGGCAATCCGATTGGTGCCATCGTGCTGATGCGTCTCACCGTCCGACCATTTACCGAGCAGCAGATCGAACTTGCTACTACCTTTGCCGACCAAGCGGTGATCGCCATCGAGAACGTGCGGCTGTTCGAAACAGAGCAGCAACGTACGCGGGAGCTGGCGAAGTCGCTTGACGACCTGCGCACCACCCAGGACCGCCTCGTCCAGACGCAAAAGCTCGCTTCGCTCGGTCAGCTAACGGCTGGCATCGCCCACGAGATCAAGAATCCGCTCAATTTCGTCAATAACTTCTCCGGCGTCTCAGTCGAGCTGATCGAGGAATTGCAAGACGCACTTCGCGATGTGCTACTGAGCGATAAAGCGCGTGAAGAGGTCACCGAGCTTTCCGACACCCTTCGGGACAACCTCGACAAGATTGCGCAGCACGGCAAGCGCGCCGATTCCATCGTGAAGAACATGCTGCTGCATTCGCGAGAGGGCTCTGGCGAGCGCCGGTCGGTCGACGTCAACACCCTGGTCGAGGATAGCCTCAATCTCGCATATCACGGTGCCCGCGCGGAAAAGCAGGGCTTTAATGTCACCTTGGAGCGGTCCTTCGACCCGTCTGCTGGCGAAGTCGATGCTTTTCCCCAGGAGATCACGCGGGTGCTCTTGAACCTGATTGCCAATGGCTTCTATGCAGCCACCAAGCGACAAGGTCAGGAAGGCGGCAACGGGTTCGAGCCGACAATCTCCGCTGCGACCAAGAGCCTCGGCGACCGCGTGGAGATCAGGATACGCGATAATGGTATCGGCATTTCGCCTGAGGTCCGGGAAAAGATGTTCAATCCCTTCTTCACCACCAAGCCAGCTGGCGAGGGTACGGGCCTTGGCCTGTCGATCAGCCATGACATCATCGTCAAGCAACATTCCGGGTCTATAGAGGTCGACACTGAGCCCGGTGCGTTCACCGAATTCAGAATCATCCTACCTCGGACTGCCGCATAGACTTCGCTAGACACAACACTGCTTCACAAAAGCCGGGGGGCGAGCGTGAGCCTGCTTATTCTTGTGGTCGACGACGAACCCGACGTCGAGGTGCTATTTCGGCAGCAGTTTCGGCGCGACCTCCGCTCTGGTCGGTTCGTGATGGAATTTGCGCAATCCGCTCCTGCAGCGTTGCAGCGTATCAGCGACGCCGAAGGTGTCTCGCTGATCCTCATCCTATCCGACATCAACATGCCGGGTATGACCGGCCTTGAGCTTCTGCCCAAGGCCAAGGCCATGCGGCCTGACGTGCCGGTCATCATGATCACCGCCTACGGCGACGCCGACACCAAGCGCAGGGCGCTGGAGGGTGGCGCCGAGACGCTCCTGACGAAGCCAATCGACTTTGCGGCGCTTCGCGCCGAGATCAATAGCCGGATCGCGCAAGCTGCTTGACCTTCGGGCTGCCGGATTGCTGCACCGCACTTTGGTCGCTAATGGCACAAAGCGGACATCGCCGAGTATGTCCGCTTTTGGGGGTAAAGCGGACATGGCCGGATGGGGTCGGAAACGACGCTTTTGACCCAAAGCGGACATGCGCGACCCAGAATTTGCTGCTCCGCAAAATGACGACCACGGCCTATTCCGCAGGTCATAAATCCCTGCTGTAATCAGGCCGGTTTTAGGATCAGGGAGAAGTCATATGCGTACCCTCATCGTCGTGTCGCTGACGACGATACCTATTTTGATAGGTTGCGGTGTGGCTCAAGCGCAGAACATTCCGAAGGTATGCGATGCTGAATGCGTACTACGTCTTCAACAGAGCGTCAGCGATCTTCAACAAAGGGTCCGTGCGTTGGAGCAGGCGAGCGAAGATCAGCTGACGACCGAGAGCGTTGGCCGGCCGGGCCCCGACGTTTCCGCCTTCACGTACACACCTGACCCGTCGACACTCACGCCATACGTATGGGCGCTCAGCTGCCAACATCGTGAGCAAACCGGGACGGTCCCGTCAGAACGTGGCGGCACCCAGGAGATCACCGTCAGGCGGTGCTAAAGTTGCACACCGTGGGGTATATGGGCACCCTTACGTGCGGAGAGTGTATCGCTGAAAGTAACTTGACTCGGCGCGACGGACAGGCGCTACGGCGATCTGTGCAGTGGCGATATTCGCGGCGACGCAAGGCTCCGCGAGGTTGAGCTTGCGTAAGGGCAAACTCGATCGATCAATACCGCCGCGCCGCCGGTTACGTAGATCATCAATCTCAAGACCACCAAGGCGCTCCCCGGAAGTCGCGGCAGTCCATCGGGGCTTCACTGGTGCCTGAATCGTCCGATGAGACTTGAGGCCGCGTTAGTATGCCCTTTGAGAGCGGCGAGCAGTTGGACGCGTGTTAAGCCGGGCGGCAAAGCTGAAGGATCGAGGTCGGTTGCAATCAATGTGAACGTATAGTGATGCCACCAGTCCCCGGGCGGCGTGCACGGCCCCATATAGGTCGGGAGGTTGGGCGTGCTTTTGCCGCCGATAAAGCTATCCGATGGTTTGCTGATCTCGCCTTCGGCGAAACCGTTCGTCGACGCGGGGATGCCATAGCCCACCCAATGCACCACACCGAGGCCGGCAAGGCCTTCCGGGTCGACGATGATCATCGCGTAGCTTTTGGTCCCCTCAGGCGGATTCGACCAAACGAGCGGTGGCGAGACGTTCTCACCAACACAATTCGGGTTCGATTTGATGTTACCCGCGTTCTTGAGAGCGAGCTGACCGTTGTCCGCGAACGCGGGCGAGTTGAGCATGAATGGCTCCGCTGCCTTCGCTTCGCCAAGCATAGCGGCCACGGCGATAGCCAGCGCCAAGATGGCGCTGGCTGGCCGCTTCGTCGCGAACACAAGTGCCGCGCAGGCCATTGAAATCACTCCCATCATCCCATTCGTATTGAGTTCGCCGAACAGGCTTTCAAACAGCCGGTTTCCGAGAAAATGACCTTTTCAAAATGTGGAGAGTAGACGCGAAAATGTAAAAACACTTATACACTGTACGTATGAGTGATCGGCTTCAGGAACTCTCGGTCTTCGTTCGGGCTGCCGAGACCGGCAGTTTCTCAAAGGTCGCCCGCGAATTCGGCGTGTCGCAGCCATCGGTGTCGCGGATGGTAGCCAGCCTTGAGGGCCGACTGGGAGTGAAACTGCTCCTACGCACGACGCGCCGGATTACACTGACCGATGCCGGAGTTGTTTTTCTTGAGCGCTCCCGCCGGATCCTTGGCGAACTGGACGAGGCCGCAGATGCCGCACGCGGGGTCGACAGCCTGCATGGTTTGCTGCGGGTCGTCATGTCCAGTGCCTTTGCGACTCGCGAGGTGATTCCGCGTCTGCCGCCATTTCTGGAGCAGCATCCAGGTTTGAAAATCGAGCTCCTGATCTCCGATCGGACGGACGACCTTGTTGCCGAAGGTGCCGACATCGCGTTGCGCCTGGGGCATCTTGCCGACTCCGCCTTCGGCGCCCGCTTGCTGGCCTCGGCGCCGCGGCTGGTCATTGCGTCGCCGGCATATCTGGCGGAGCGCGGCGTTCCGCTCACATTGGCGGACCTGTCGAGGCACCATCGCATTGTCGGACCCGGGCTGTTGGGTCGCCGAGGCTGGGCCTTCGGCCGCTCCGGCGCCGTCACTTCGGTTGCCGTCGACGGCCGAGTGCAGGTCGCATCCTCCGAGGGCGTGTTGGCCTGCGTGAAGGCGGGGCTCGGGATTGCCGTGGTGTCGCGGTGGATGTGCCGGGCGGAGCTCGAGCGCGGCGAGGTGCGTCCGGTCCTTTCCGACTACGTGCTGGAGCCGGTCGATCTGCACGCTGTCTATCCTGCAGGACCTCACCCAGTGCCGAAGGTGCGCGCGTTCTCGGACTATCTCACAGCGAAGCTCGGATAGACACGCAATGACGCGACAATCGGCGACTGCTCGGGAGTTATGCCTAAAGCGCAGTCATTCGGCGGGTCCCGGACCCAAGGTCCGGGACCTTGTCATTTGTGATAGACGCCCTGCCGCTACGAAACTGTCGCTGTGCTTCTCAATCGCTAAACTCGATTGAAAGGCCCTTCCTTTTTGCTGCGCTGCACTTCGGTCGTTAATAGCACTTAGCGACCGCTCGGCAGGTCGCTATCGGTCGCTTTGGGGGGTAACAACGGACATCGGGTCTGGATGCCAAACGACGCTAATGACCCGTAGCGACGGTTTGCCGCCGTGAATTGACGCACTGCAAAAAGGTTTAGTCGCCTATGGTCCGCCGCCTGGTAGGCGGAATAGTCAAAGACATTTTACGCGGTCAGCTTCCGCAGTGAACAACGGCGTACCAGGGGATGGCGAGGAGGCCCGTGCCAGAGTGCACACAGACGGTGCCGCCGCGCTGGAAGGAGTCCCAGAGATCGGGTTGGACGTGGATCCAGCTCGTGCCTGCGGGTGAGGCCTTGGGGTCGACTTTAACTTGATACCAGACCGAACTGCCTTTTGGTCCCCCTGAGACATGGATGCGCTTGTGATCGATGACGGTTTGTGTGTCGTGGCCTAACGACGGATCGAGCTCGACGTCAGCGAAGGCAAGTACGCCGTAGGAGTAGACGACCGCAAAGACTGCGATTGTGGCACATTGATTGACGTCTCCCCTAAACTGCGGATCGAAATGCCAGAAAAGGGCGAACATCGCCAATGCCGTGATCGCTGCTGCTGCGATCAAGGGCGGATAGTTTTCGAAATTGAGATCGATGCTCGCGCGCACGGCGAGCGCAAGCGCGGGCAACATGAGGATTGTGGCGAGCGAGAGCGGAGAGCGACGGCTGCGCCGCGCTTCGAAGTCGAGGGGTCCTCTCGCACGTATGTCGAGGGCGAGACCCCAGAGCGGAAGAAGAATGCAGAGCAACAGGGCAGCCGCATAAATATAGGTCGGGAAAAGGATGGTACACAAACCGATGGCACAGGCGGCGATATTGCCGGCCGCGACGATGCGCTTAAGTCGTGCTCGACTATAGCCAGGGATGTGCGTGGCTGGAGCGTGTGCGTCCATGGTGGGAAAATCGCTGGCAAATAGAAAATAATGGGTAAACGGGCTTTCGACCCCCGGCTTTCCCCACTGGCAGCGTAGAGCGTGAGGAAATAAAGCTGCACAATCGGGGTTATGATCGCCATTGAGATCGTTGAGGCGTGATGGAGTTCATCGAATGACAATTGATAACAAAGAGATGAACCGTCGCCTGATCAAACTTTCCGAAAGCCCGACCACACGATTTTGGCGCATCGATTACGATAAGCTATCGACCCCCGAGCAGGTTTTTTTACTAATTTGGGAACTCGAAAGTGAGGTGAACAATGGGGGCTTTCATCAATATTTCTATAACAGTAGCGGAGCGCTAGCGCCTAATGTTGTGAGCGCCTTAAAAATCTTAGGCGCGGAAGCTACCGCCGAAATAGCACAGCGAGCGCTCAATGCCGTCGTTGATGCGATCACTTCTTGGTCTAATGATGCGGATCGTCAAGCAAGAATCAATCGGCTTTCGTCGGGAGTCCGGCAGACCCTCGAAAACCTGGACCAAGAATATTACAAGTGTCCCGAAGATCTCACTCCATTGCTCTATAAGTACGTTGCTGAGCATCGAATAGAAGTTCGCGCGCCGTCAGATTTTAGCGCTTGAAATTTGGATCTAAACTCGCCGCTCACAAAATGGTCGAAGAAGATTTTCGAGAATCTTTCCTGCAAGCTTTGGCAGACCGGCTTTGGCGCGTAGCGACCTCCCGGCAAGTCGCTGTCACGGTCGCAAACAGGCCAACAGCCGACATCAGCCTAGGAGGCCCGAAGACAATACGTGACCCTTCCAATATGATCGTTTGAGCGGTTACGATCCAAAAATAGGGGGCGAGTATGCCGCTTTTCAATGTCGGGTTTGTCATATTCCCTGAACTGACGCAGCTTGATTTCACGGGTCCTCTACAGGTGCTGTCTCGGCTTCCTCAATCGGTGACCCACATTGTCGCAAAATCGATAGCGCCGGTTCCAAGCGATTGCGGGCTTGGTCTTGTGCCGACGCACACCTTTGCGAATTGTCCGCCCCTGGATTTGATCTGCATACCTGGCGGCAGCGAAGGCGTGGCCGGAATAATTAATGACCGCGAAACCATCGAATTCGTCCGTCAACAGGGAGGCACCGCAAAGTATGTCACGTCGGTGTGCACCGGTGCTTTCGTTCTTGGTGTGGCTGGACTGCTAAAGGGCCGACGAGCAACGACGCACTGGGCCTACGCTGATCTTTTTCCCTCT
>Ga0306922_10004272_pt1 | contig 13525 bp, 10 predicted proteins | sample sta12Cox44000082_FD_203758 | JGI IMG/M metagenome (GOLD analysis project Ga0306922, IMG submission 203758) | Lab enrichment of tropical soil microbial communities from Luquillo Experimental Forest, Puerto Rico - statoxic.12C.oxic.44.000.082 (v2)... | ecosystem: Environmental > Terrestrial >... | reverse complement strand
AGCCACACGACGCCGCCCTCTTTAGAATCTCTACTCTTTCGGCGGCAGTAATGAGTTGCGTAGTCTTGGTGGCCCGTAGCGCCCCGCCTCCAGCAGGCGCAACCGCCAGGGCCGCGGCACTGGCCTCATCCGGCATCTCCAGAATCAGCACGAAGAACTCATTGACCATGCGTCCTCCTAGCTTCTCCACCACCGGTCGAAGGGTGTCGAACCGGTCGTGCGGATTGCGAATCAATGCACTCCACGCCTCGGACGTGTAACTCGCTTGGGTAAGGAAATAGGGCATACCGAACCTCCTTCTAGTGCTCAACAATCACGGAAGATTTTGCGTGCAAACGGGGTCGCGTCTGCCGCGCTGCGAGTTCGCGGACGGATTTGCGCACAAGCCTGCGCCCGTCCTGCCCGGCTGTCGCGTTCCAGGCCAGTTCTGTTCGAGGCCAGTTGAAGCGCATCCGAAGTCTTTCTGTAGGTTGGGCCGCGCTTTGCCCACGAGGCGCAAAGTTAGCGCTTCGAGACAAAGGACTAGCGGAATGGAGGTCCCTGATGGGCTTGGGAATAACGAGCTTAGGAATAGTTGGCAAACTCGTGCTTCCCAAGGCCACGTGCGAAGCCACGAAAAAGCTACCTGTAGGGGTCGAAGATTTCGTACTCCGCAGCCTTCGTTCGTATCTGTCGCTGCCCGGCCCGCCTGAGTCTTCGCGCTCGCAGAGCCCAGTTTGAGCTTGGCCGGCGATGGAGAGATCAGTCGCCGTTAGAGCCATTGAGCGCCGCGGCTACGCGTGCCCTGTCGAGAGTCAGCGGAGCCTGCAGCACGATCTCAAACTGAAATCCAGTGTCGAAATCACTGGTTTCGGGCGGGTGGCGGTGCCGCCAGAGGATTCCCACAACGGTGAGTGCGGCCATGCCGCCCAGAGTTGCGGCAATGAATGGTCCTTGGGATGGCCCGACTTGGGGAAGTGGCGGCGGGGTTGGGGTTGGGGAGGGGGATTGTGGCAGATTGTTCGCGATCACTGCCGGAGTCGCTAAAGCCTCGGTTGAGTCTGCCGTTGGAGCGATGGCCTCCGCGTTCAGCACCCACCCAGTAAGCGTGACGGTGTATCCGTTCGAGAAGATTACCCTATTGAACACAATTTGCAGGCCATCGAAACGTGTCGAGCCGCGTTTGCCGATTCTCGCGATGCTTCCCTCGACAAAGGAACCTTGGGGAATCGCCATGTCTTGGCCGACGGTCACCGGGAAGGTCGTCACCGCACGAACGCTGTCGCCAATGTGCGCAACGTGTGTGCGGATCGGGTTTGCGAGGGCGAGTTCGAAGCGCGTTCCTTCGGGAACGGTAATGGTTGGCTCAGGCTGAGCTGTCTGCACCTGGGCCGCGTAAGCCGTTTGTTGCGGTCCAGTTGAGGGCTCTACCGGCGATGGCTGGGGGCCGGGTGAGATCTGCGCCAAGCACGGCCAGGCGCTCAACAGCATTAGCATAATCATTTTTCGCATCGGTTCTCTCCTGATGGAACTCAGCCTTTGAGCTGCGTCCGTAGCGGCCTCAATCGAAAATGAGCACAAAGCTTTCGCCCGCGAACTCCAGCGAAGCGATGGAATTCGAGCCATCTGCATTCCTACGCGTCACAACCTTGTCTGCGTGCGACTTCTCCGCCAGCAGGCCGATTCGCGCCGGCGCAAGCGCGATCACCTTTCCGCGCGTTAGGACTTCCAACTGCACTTCTGTAGCTGTACCCAACCAAGTGACCTCGTAACGTCCCGAGGAAAGCTTCTTGCCGGAAACTTGTACCTCGTCGGCCACCTGAAACGACTGCCGATGGACTTGCGGTCCGCTAAGTCCAGGAATTACCGCGGGCGGAGCGGGGCATGGTATTGCAGGCGTTCCCGGAGTGCCGGGAATAATGGTGTCCGGCGTTCCTGGGGTTGGCGGGGTGCCGGGAATGGTAGTACTCGTGCCATCCGGTCCGGGTATGACGACGGGCGGTGTGCCAGGAGTACCCGGCGTTCCTCGAATTACTGTATCTGGCGTGCCCGGTGTGGCGGGAATGAGGTGGCACAGGGAAGCCGATGGCGCAGGTCCAATCGACAACGGCCGGGATCGGCGTACGGCATCTGCAATTCGGTTGGCATCTAGCGCCAAGGGAGTTTGCACCGTCATGTCAAACTGCCCCCCATTGTCGAGGAGCACGTCGTTTCGCGCGGTCACCTCGACGTGTACTGTCGCCGTGGCGGCCTGCACTGGTGCGTCAGCCAGCTGCAACGTGTAACCGTTGGCAAAAATGATTTTGATGAAGTGCATCTGGAATTGGGCGCGGGGCGACATCCATCCCGGCTTGGTTACCGAGTCAATCTGGCCCAGAACATAGGTTCCGGGAGGGATCAACATTGTCTCGTTCATTGCAACAGGGAACGAGGTGAGTGCGTAGACGGGGTCTCCGGCCTTCACGGTTTTGGCCCAGATCGGGCTGGTGAGCGCCAGGGTGACTTTGGTGCCTGGGGGGATTGTTATCGTGCGGGCTACGGAAGCTCCCGTGGTTGTTTGGCCTGCTGCCTGGGTTGCGCCCTTGGAAAGAGAAGCTTCTGGACTGACCAGGCCGCCGAGAATGAGGAGCACTGCCGGTGCAAGTAGCCTCATGAGCCACCTCCACTGACCGAACCCACTCGCTGCCAATGGGACGTCGGCAGGTCCCCGCCGGTTTCGAAGGTTGATGAAGTAAGGGAGCTATCAAGGACAGGAAAGAAAAGAGGCAACATTGCGGTTTGCGATGTTTCCTAGGCAATGAGCCAGTTCTTCGATTTGCTCATAGAGAGGCGCTGAGGCATGGCGACCATCGACGCGCAGTCGCTTGAGCGCGCCGTTGCAATTGCTCGATGGCTCCGTCGGCTTTGCCGAGATGCTCGACAGTTTCCGAATGCTTCGTTGGCCTACGAATCGTTCGTAAAACGACCTACTGCTGCGATTTCGGAAGCCGCTTTAATGGGCCAACAACAAGAAAGGTAGTCGCCGAACCGCCTTATGGGACCGCGAGGCAATGAACTGTTCGGGGAAGGCTTGGCAGCGATACCGGGATTCGAACCCGGATTTTAGCCTTGAGAGGGCTACGTCCTAACCCTTAGACGATATCGCCGGAGACCTGCGCAAAGATCAGATCCGCCGGGAATCCCCGGCGCGACACCTGATTTTCGCATGGACGATCATGACGATCAAGCAAAGGCAGGATCGAAGGATCCAAACGATCCAGGATTCGCAGCAAGCCAGCTTGCGAGGCAGTCTTTCAGTGACCGTTTCCAGAGGTCCGGTACGGATTTACATCCTCGCGATTCTTCTACGCGGGCGTTACCTCTCACGAAAGATCGCGCTTGAGGGCGATCTGCTTTCAGAGGAGAGCACCACCACGGACAAGGAGCAGCGCTCAGCGGTAGGCAGCGGCTTGGATGCTGTACAGCTCCGAGTAGTGGCCTTTCCTGGCCATCAGCTCATCGTGTGTGCCGACCTCCACGAGCCGGGCGCCCACCATTACGAGGATGAGGTCGGCCATGCGCACTGTCGAGAAGCGGTGCGAGACAAGGATGGTGATACGGCCGCTGTTGTTCTCCTTGGTGCTGTGTGCGGCTGCAGCATAGCGCTCAAACAGAGCGTGCTCCGTCTCGGCGTCCAGCGCCGCGGTCGGCTCATCGAGGATGAGCAGCAACGGCTCTTCGCGCATGAAGCCCCGCGCCAGCGCCAGTTTCTGCCATTGCCCGAACGACAGTTCGACTCCGCCGGGCCACGTCGGACCCAGCTGTGTTTCCAACCCCGCCGTTAAACGAGCAACTACATCCGCCGCGCCGGCGCGCTCTACCGCCGCAAGCACCGCGGGCTCGTCGTCAAGTCGAGGAACGTCACCCAGACCGACGGTGTGCCGTGCGCGAAATTCGAACCGGAAAAAGTCCTGGAACGCGCCCGCGAGGCGCTCCCGCCACTTGTTGGCCTGCACGCGTGCCAGAGGCGTCTCGTCGAGGAAGATGGAGCCGGACGTTGGCTCGTACATCTTCGCCAGAAGTTTCACGAGCGTGGTCTTGCCGGCCCCATTCTCGCCGACAATCGCCACCACTGCGCCCGCAGGCAGCTCCGCCGACACATCGTCCAGCACCACACGGGACGTGCCTGGATAGGTGAACGACGCATGATCTACTCGAATCCCTTGCCGCAACAGACTCGGAACCGGGTGGTCCCCCGATGCCGCAACGGCGGCAGCGTAATCCTCCAGCCACGCCAGCCGCCGTGATCCGTCCATCCAGAACCCTCTAAGGAATCCAAGCTCGCCCACAGTCGCGCCAATGTACGCCGAAAGCCGCGCGCCCGCGGCCAGCGCCAGGAGCACTTGGCTCGCCGATGCGTGAAGCCCCGACGAGACGAACACGACTGCGCCGACGTACCCGGACCCGAAAATCGCCCACGCCACCGCGTGCCAGAATGCGGACTCCCAGCGGGCGGGAGCCACGAGCCCGTACCAGCGTTGCCACGCCGCCCTCCTCTCTGTCGCTAGACGGTCTCCGATTCCTATTACACGCACTTCCTTCCCTGGAGACGCTGTCGTAGCCATGTTGAACAAGTGTCGCGCCAAGCGGATCGCTTGTGCTCCGCGCTCCTGCGCCGACCGCTCGACCTCGGGTCGCCATGTCGAAGTCCATACCGTTGGCACGGCAAACGCGGCAAGCAGAAGGAGCGCCGGGTGAATGGACCCGAGCAGCGCCAACGTTACGCTCAGCCGCAGAATCCACCCCAGCATGGAGAACACCGCCATATACATGTGGTCGAGGACGAACACCTGATTGCGCAGCATGGACAAGCGGTCGAGATACTCGGGGCGCTCGTGATGCTCGATCGTAGCGATCGATGCCTGCAGTTTGGCCACGTGGGACTCGAGGGCGATCGTTACCTTGTCGCGAAAGCGCCGTTGCATGCGCGTGCTCACCGTGCGGAGAAACCATGTTGCCGCTGCCGACACGGCAAGCCCAATCGCCGCTCCCAGCACGAGCCCGGCGCGGTGCTCCAGTACACCCTTGCCTAGCAGCATCAACCACAGTGCCAGGAGCGCATCGGGCAGGGCGGCGAGCTGCGACAGCACGAGCGACGCCAGCATCAGTCGCGGTTCGTGCCGGTAACCCAGCTTGCACAAACGCCACATGGATGGGAGCGCGGGGGGCAAGGGTGAGATTGTCGCGCTTTGGTTAGGAGAGGACGTCATACGTCGTACCTTCCTCGTCCGCCGGAACGCTAAAGCGCTCCGCTTGCAGATCGAACATCGTTCGATAGCGCCCTCCGAGCGCCATGAGTTCGTCGTGTGTGCCGAGCTCAATCACCCGACCATGTTCAAGCACGCAGATGCGATCCGCATGGCGCACCGTGGAAAACCGATGTGAGATGAGGATGGTGGTCGAACGCCGCGTTGCTGCCAGCAGGCGGTCGAAAATCTCCGCCTCTCCACGCACGTCGAGCTGCGCGGTGGGCTCGTCGAGCAGCACCACGCCGGCCCCCAACCTCACGGCCGACAAGGCCCGCGCAAGTGCTATCCGCTGCCATTGTCCGCCGGACAGGTCTGTGCCGCCGTCGTATCCACGCGCAAGCACGGTGTCGAGCGAAGCCAGGTTCGCAGCGCCCGCCGATTCGAGGGCGGCGCGCACGACATCGTCGGGAGCGCCTGCAGGAGCGACATTGTCGCGCAGGGGCAGTTCAAGCCTTATGAAATCCTGAAACACAGCCGCGATGCGGGCGCGCCAGAATGCCGGATCGAACTCCCGAAGATCCACGCCGTCGATCTCAATCCGGCCGGACTGCGGGTCGTAAAGCCGGCAGAGTAACTTCGCGATCGTTGTTTTACCGGCGCCGTTCTGTCCCACGATGGCGAGCGACGAACCCGCCGGAATGGTGAGATCGAAGTGCGCCAGCACGGGCGCGGCCCCTGCTGTCGGGTAAGCAAAGGTCACATCGCGCAGGCGAATCTCGTGCGCGCGTTTCACTTCCACGGCGCGGCTACCGGAACGCAGCGCGCCGGCAGGACGCATAGCCGGCTCGAGCTGCAGGACGGCCGCGACCGGCGCAGCGGCTCCGTCGAGCGCCCAACTGAATCCGCCGAAGGCGATCATCGAAACACCGATGGCACTCTGCATGTAGGCCACAGCCTCGCCGAGACTGATTCTCGCGTGGATCGCGCCGCTAGCGAGGGCCCAGAACACTGCGACGTTTGCGCCCACTACCAACAGCAGGCTCCAGAGCAGGGGCCGCTCGCGCAATCTCGTGGCCGCGTACTGCAGCTCGTGCAAACGCGTCCGTCTGGTGACGAAGCGCTCGATGGTCCAGCCAACGAGACCAAACAGTCGCAGTTCCTTGCTTGCGGGCGGATCCACCGCAAGCCGATAGGCATAGTCCGCATCACGCTGAGCGCTGCGCACCTCTTCGGTGTTGCGATCGCGCCAGATCGCGCTCTCGCGCAAGAGCCAATGCGTGGCCGCCCATGCTCCCGCGAGTAAGATGGGCGCCCACCATGCATATCGGACGAGGATCACTGCACACGCAATGCCGCCTACCATCTCCACCATTCCGCTGGCGATGAAGTCCATGGAGATGGTCAGTGGGGGGCCGGTCATTCCGAGATCGAAGTCGCGTGCTACGGTCAGATCGCTCGTCAGTTTTGGATCTTCGAGGTGAGCCATGCCCGGCGGGCGGACGCACGCCTCCGTGAGCCGGTCATAGAGCCATGCTGCCGTGCGGTCGCCCAGGTTGGCACTGATGGCTTGATGAATCGGGCTGAGTACTTCGAGAAGGATGAAAATTGCGCCGACAAGCGCGAGCGGACCAGCAAGCGGGTTACCGCGTTGGACGGCCCCGACAAGAACGCCCATGGCAATGGCGAACGCTGCCGGCAGTGCGCCTCTGAGCAACAGGGCAAACCACCATGCCAGAGCCAGGCCCGGAGCCGCCCTGGGCAAGACGCTGAAAAACTTCCATTCTTTGCGTTCGAACACCCGCTCGAGCATGTCCGCATTGTGCCTGAAAAAACCTGTTTGTGCATAAATCGCGCGTTAAAGAACGGGATCCGACAAGGAGAACACCGCGGACTGTTTTGCGTAAGGCGCCGCACTGCGCGTAATCTGGAATTTGGCAGGCTCTGTACGAGTCGGAAACCCGCGAGGGATCGAGGGCGGGTTCCCGGGCAGCGTTGTGTATAATGAGCCGCTGGGGGAATCCTAGAGTTCCATGTCGAGAGGCTACGGAAAATCGCAAGCTTCGCTGAAGGTGTGGTTCTGGCGCGCGTGGCGCTTCTTCCACACACGCACGAGAGAGGTGCGCGCGATCGTCAAGGCGCTGGTTTCCACCAAGCACCCTTTCCTGGTACATATCATTCCGATCCGCCGATGCAACTTGGCTTGCACCTACTGCAACGAGTTCGACGATTTCTCGCCGCCGGTGACGCTGGGAGAGATGAAAAAGCGGCTCGACATCCTGGCGGATATGGGAACCTCCATCATCACCATCAGCGGGGGAGAGCCGCTGCTGCATCCGGAACTGGATCAAATTATCCGGCACATCCGGCGGCGCGGGATGATCGCGGGGATGATCACGAATGGGTTTCTGCTGACACAAAAACGTATCGAGGAACTGAACGACGCGGGGCTCGAGCATCTGCAAATCAGCATCGACAACACCAAACCCGACGAAGTCTCGAAGAAAAGCCTGAAGACGCTGGACCAAAAACTTGAGCTGCTGGCGCACTACGCGTACTTCCAGGTGAATATCAATTCGGTGCTGGGGAGCGGCGTAAAGGACCCGGAAGACGCCCTGCGCATCGCGCACCGAGCGGTGGACCTGGGGCTGACCAGCACGGTAGGAATCATCCACGACCACAACGGTCAATTGAAGCCTCTGGGAGGGCGGGAAATCGAGATTTTTGAAGAGATCATGACCCTGAGCAAGCGGTCGTTCTCGCGATTCAACCGTTTTCAGCACGACGTGGCGCGCGGGAAAGCCCACAATTGGCGATGCCGGTCGGGTGCGCGGTATCTGTATGTTTGCGAGGATGGGCTGGTGCACTGGTGTTCGCAGCAGCGCGGGTACCCGGGGATACCACTCGAGCAGTATACGGCCGAAATGCGACACCGCGAGTTCTATACGGAAAAGTTTTGCGCCCCGTTGTGCACGGTTTCCTGCGTACAGCAGGTAGGGATGCTGGACAACTGGCGCGCGCCGCAAACGCTGAAGCCCGTGCCTGTGACGCCACCCGCCGCCCAGCCGGAACTGCTGCAAATCGGTCCGGCGCGCGGCGATTCCTGATTCGAAAGGTCTTTTTGGTTTCTTTCCCTGGCTGTTTTCACTCCCTGCACATTCCGGCTTGCCTGGGATTGACGGTCCAGCATGCGCCACTAAAAATGGAGACATGACAGCAACAGCGATCGAAACAGAAAATCTGACCAAGGAATACCCGCACGGGTTTTTGAGCCTGAAGAAAAGAAAGTCGCTCGAAGGGCTGAACATGCAGGTGGAAACGGGCGAAATCTTCGGGTTCATTGGCCCCAATGGCGCCGGGAAGACAACGGCCATCAAGTTGTTGATGCGGCTGATCTTCCCGACTGCCGGAACGGCGCGGATTCTTGGCAAACCCATCAGCGACATCGACATGCACCGCGACGTCGGGTACCTGCCGGAGCAGCCGTATTTTTACGATTATCTGACCGCGGCGGAATTGCTGGATTACTTCGCCCGCATTCACGACCTGCCGGCTGCCGAGCGCAAACCGCGCGTAGAGAAGATGCTTAAAAGGGTGGGGCTGGAAACGGCCGGGAAAATTCAACTACGAAAATATTCGAAAGGGATGCTGCAGCGCGCGGGGATGGCACAAGCCATCCTGCACGATCCGAAGGTGGTGGTTTTGGATGAGCCGATGTCGGGATTGGATCCCGTAGGGCGGCGGGAAGTGCGCGACATTATCCTGGAGTTGAAACGTGAGGGCAAAACGGTGATGTTTTCCACGCACATTCTCAGCGATGCCGAGATGCTGTGCGACCGCGTGGGCGTGATTGTGGGAGGAAAGCTGCGCGGGGTAGGCGCGCCGGAGGAACTTGTGGGCGTCAAGCCGCAAGCGATGGAGATTTTATTTGAGTTGGCGGGTCAAAGCTCGCCGACGTTATTGGCCAAGGCAACGCGTACCGGTGACCGTTTCCGATTGCAAGTACCCGAGGCAGAGCTATATGGCACGATCGATCAATTGCGCGCGGCCGGAGCGAAGATTCTTTCCGTGGCACAAGTGAGAGCGACGCTCGAAGAATTCTTCATGCACCTGGTGGAGGCGGACCGCGCGCAGGCCGCCGCGGTCGAGGTGAGCGGGAAATGAGGCGCGCGGGCGTGGTGGCGTTGAATACCTTCCGGGAGGCGGTGCGGGACCGCGTGCTTTACAACCTGCTGTTCTTCGCGCTGGTGATGATGGCGGCGTCGATCATCGCCGGGCAGATTTCGATCGGCATCGAAGAAACGGTTATCGTGACGTTGGGTTTGAGCGCGATCTCGCTGATCGGCCTGCTGATCGCCGTTTTCATCGGCGTGGGGCTGGTGTCCAAAGAAATGGACAAGCGCACGCTGTACGCGGTGCTGGCCAAGCCGGTGCGGCGGTGGGAGTTTCTGGTGGGGAAGTTTGCCGGGTTGGTGCTGACGCTGGCCGTGAACGTGTCGGCGATGGGCATCGGTCTTTTCCTAGCCATGATTTATGTCAAACCCGCACTCGAACGGGGCGACGCGACGGTTTTGACAGCGGTGTATTTCATTTGGCTGAAGCTCGCGCTGGTGGTGGCGCTGGCGCTGCTGTTCTCGTGTTTCACCACGCCGCTGCTGGCGATTCTGTTTACCGCCGGCATTTACATTGTCGGCCTCTATGTGCAAGAGCTGCGGAATATGCCCATGCAGGTGATGAGCCGAGGGATGACTCTATTCACAAAGTGGCTCTCCTATCTACTGCCGAACTTCGAGAATTTCAACATCATGGCTATGGCTGCACATAGCCGCCAAGTGCCCGGGACGTTGGTCGCGCAGAATACTTTGTACGCGGCAATTTACTGCGCGGTCGTGCTCGCCGCGGCAGTCTTGGTCTTTTCCAGGCGGAATTTGAAATGAAGACCGCGAAAACCATGGTGCTCATGCCGGTGCTCCTGCTCGCAGGGCTTATGGGAGTGTGGAAACTGCAGCATACCCTCGACCAGCAGCGAGCGGCGCTCAGTGAAGATCGCGATTACGTGCTGCTGAGTTCGCCGAAACTGATAAAGGCGGTCAGCCTGGAATATGCGCCGCTCATGGCCGACTTCTATTGGACGCGCGTGGTGCAATTCTACGGAAACAAGCACGTGCGCGGCGATGCAAATTTGCAGCAACTGTGGCCGCTGCTGGACATTACCACAACGCTCGATCCGAACTTGATCGTGGCGTACCGGTTTGGCGCGATCTTTCTCAGCCAACGCGCTCCGGGCGGCGCGGGAAGGCCAGACCTGGCTGTTCGACTGATTCAACGCGGCATCAAGGCGAATCCGGACTACTGGCGGCTTTACGAGGACTTGGGGTTTATCTACTACATGGATCTGAAAGATTATACCAAGGCTTCGGAAGCCTTCTTGGAGGGCAGCAAGAACCCCAAGGCGCTCATCTGGATGAAAGTGATGGCGGCGAAGGTTGCGGCAGAAGGAGAATCCTACGAGACTTCGGTGTTTTTATGGAACGACGTTTATACCAACACAACCGATCCGCAGATCAAGGAGAATGCCAAAGCACACTTACAACTGATAAGGGCCCAGGAGGATTGCCGACAGCTCGATCTGCTCGGTGGCGAGTACGAAAAGCGCTTCGGACACCGGCCAAAAGGTGTCAGCGAATTCGTGGATGCCGGGATGCTGCGCGGCATTCCCGCCGATCCCCTGGGCTACCCGTACACCTTCGGCGAAAACGGCAAGGCCGCTCTGAATCCGAACAGCCCGCTCCTCGAAAAACAAGAGTTCTTTGAACGGTTTCAATGAGAATTATTGTTCGTGTTGCCGGCCCTTACTCTGTCGTGCACAGCAGTGTCATCTGCGGATCAATCAGAATTTTGCGCGGAGCGCTAGAAGCATGGAAGTGGAAGGACGTTTCCGGGCCCGCCGCAACAACTTGTCCAAGAAACCAGCGCCCACCGGTGCCGCCGGTCGCAAAAAGCGGGACGCTTGCGAGAAACCAGTGCGGGACATCAGTTTGGAAAAGTTTCCCGCGGACCGAGTATCCATCCTCTTCGCGGTGCACGGTAAATTCGACTCGATAATGCGGAATTCCCGTGCCGCGAACCCATTCGTCGAAAAACCAGTCCATGGAGTGCCCGCCCTCGAGGGCCATACCGGTAGTCATGGCGGATTCGACTTCGTGCTGCAGGTCGTCCGTTGTGAGGGCGCGGTAAGCGTACTTGTTTTCCAGCTTCCGGAGCAGCGCCGTAAAGCGCTCGTCGGGCTGCTTGCCGCCTCGTTCGCGAAGCATTTCGCGGAGCATGTGAATGATCCACGAGCCCTTCGCGTAGACCACGCGCTCATAAGCAGAGGGCGATTTTGAGGAATTGAGGCGCAGGCCGAGCGTAAGCGCGCCAATCTCGGCCGCTGGCTCGTCCGCATCGGGGGCCTTCTCGGTGAGCTGGTGGCGATAACGGGAAAGCCAGACGCGCAGCGCGTGTTCAGGGTTTCCACGCGTGTCGGCGAACAACAGGGCGAGATAGTTGGCGATGGCCTCATCAATCCACTGGTCGCGGTAGCTGGACCAGCCAACCACGTTACCCCACCACTGATGCGCCACTTCGTGATAGGGAACCAACTCGGTGAAGTGCTCCTGGCCGGTCGGGGTAAGACCGGCCCGCCTCTGCGCATCCGGCGAAAGAAACGAGAGCGTAGAGATATAGAGAAGGCCCGGCCAGCCTTGCCCGAAAGTGCCAGGAATCTGAGAGACACTGAGATTTTGGAAAGGGAAAGGGCCAGAGAAGGTATCGTAAAAATGTACGGAGGAATCGATTTCTTTAGCGAGCTGTTTTAAGGCGTCAGCGGGACTTGGTGGGAGCGAAGGCAGGGCAAGTGCGAGTCTCGTCGAAGGAGCACCGGAAACAATGGGCATGCCGCCCGGCTGTAAGGCCATCAAGCGGTCTTTCAGATTCTCTTCGAGCTCGCGGTTGGCATACACATCAATGGAGTGACCGGCGGAGGCCACCGAAAATGTAACGTACTCCCCGAGATTGAATCCTGCCACCGCAACGGGCTTCTCCGTCCTCCAGTGGCCAACGTGGAATTCGCCCTCGTCGTGTTCGCCCAGTTTGGAGCCCGTGGCGACGAGACGAAGCTTGCGAGGCCACCGGATGGTCAGGTCATAGGTTGCAAAGGCGGAAGGATCGCCAAGATGCGGGTACCAGCTTTCCCTGGCACCCACGAATAGCACGCCGTTTCCAGCGTCTTCGATTACGTTGCCGCGATAGTGAAACTGCAGCGTAAATGTCTGATTTTGGGGTGGAACGCTGCTTAGCATCACGTACAAAGAATCGTTTCCGCGCGTGCTGCGCTGTTGCAAGGTCATGCCCTCATTTTGAAAAAAAGCCAGGGGTTCGCCGTGCTCTCCGGTCACGCGGTCAACGGTGAGGGCGCGCGAAAGCTCAAACGCCAGAACGCGCGCCTTGCCGGTTTCCGCACGAATCTCGACGACGGCGGTTGCATCAAGAGCATTGCTCGGGAGAATCGAGGCCTCTAGTGAATAATGCAGCGCGTGGAAAGCAACCGGACGAGCCGGGAAATCCGGGAGGCTGTGGGACGTCCAAGTATCATAAAAGGTTCCAGACGCGTTTTTGACTGTTTGTCCGAGCACAAATTGCTCATCGCGGCGCCCGTCCACCACGATGTCGAAAGGGCCGGTGGATACGCCGTCCACCCAGGCGAAGAAGGCGGGCCGCGGATCAGGTGACAGGAAGTCGATGAGTATGCGAAGAGTGTAGTTCGCATTGATGCGGGCGAGTGTAGGCTCCCACTGGGATGCCAGAGCGGTATCCGTCTGTGGCGCTAGATTGCGTTTGCGAAACTGGGAGAGCAGCTCATCCGCCGTTCCGTCGGTGAACCGAAGGTAGGCGCTGCCGAACGCTTGATCGAGAACCGGGGCGCCTAGAAAGCGCCCCATTTGCTGCTTCTCGACCGGGTCGCGAGGCGCGGCAAGCACATGGCCGTGGCCGGAGAACACCCCTCCCGTGATGCGTCCCTCGAGCGGGGAGAAGAATGCAAAGCTCCCTTCGTCCAGCGAAATGACCGCTTCGCCGCGGCGAAGCTCGATGCGGTTTTCAGGGGCCAGATGATAGACCTGGGAAGGATCGACAGAGAGCCCGTTGATGGCATCGAACAATTCGTGCGGTGATTGCTCGGTCGCACAAACAGCGGCCGGTATGAGCAGACACCCTAGCGCAACGACTCTGGCCCCAACCCGCATACAAGCAGTGTAGTCAGATTCGGCATGAGGGAACAAGGC
>Ga0306922_10004271_pt1 | contig 13527 bp, 12 predicted proteins | sample sta12Cox44000082_FD_203758 | JGI IMG/M metagenome (GOLD analysis project Ga0306922, IMG submission 203758) | Lab enrichment of tropical soil microbial communities from Luquillo Experimental Forest, Puerto Rico - statoxic.12C.oxic.44.000.082 (v2)... | ecosystem: Environmental > Terrestrial >... | reverse complement strand
GCATCGTCGTTCCAGTCGTAGATCAACGGGTGCGGCGCTACGCGCACGGGGACACCGGCTTTGCCGGAATGCGAGCGGCTGCGCGCACGAGAAGATATCCGGCACACAGAATCGCCGCAGAGCACGAGCTGGCAATCCACAGACCGCGCGCGACGGCTGGCCGCATCCAGCTGTCCATGTTCTCGTAACCGGACGGATTTGCTCCGGGAGCCCTTTCCCCTCCGCCGGTGAGCTGCGCTGGATCACCGCTCGTGGCATGCGCTTGCGCCGCGGCGATGTACTCTCGCCCCGCCACGACGATCACGTGATCGAACACCACGTTCCAGACGATGACGGCCCAGGCGAGCCAGAGCAGGAGGGCAATTCGCGAGGCGCTGTGAGGCTGCCTGAGCGCGGCGACACGCTGGCGCGCGACCGCGGTCAGCATATGGTGCGATTATCGCACGACGCTCGTTCCTCGCGCGGCGCTAGCCCACATGGCGCAGGAAGTACGCGGCAGCCATGAGCAGCGCAAGAACCACGAGAACGATCCATACCATCCTCATGCCACCCGGTCCGGACGACCGTGCCGACCGGATCGGCGGCGGCTGGTATTTCGCCTCGGTCGTGGCGGTCCCGCAACGGTAGCAGATGAGCGCCTTGTCCGCGATTTCAGCGCCGCACTGTCTGCACGTCACGCTCGCCCGCCCCCACCCGCTCCTCACTTGGCAACAATGGCCGCACCGCCGCCATGATAGCCAGAACGAGACCGAACGTGCACACGATCGTCGCGCCGGTTGGAAGGTCGACGCGCAACGACAGATACACACCGAGCGCCGACACCAAGGTACCCATCGACCACCCGATCGCCAGCCGTTTGCCAATCGATTCGGCATACAGCATCGCGGCGACCGACGGAACAATCAAATAGCAGAACACCAGGAGGACTCCCGCGATCGACACCGAAGAGGTGACGACGAAGCCGAACGACGCATAGAACAGAAAATCCCAGAATTTCGTCGAGACGCTGTGATCGTATTCATTATGGTGCGCCAACGAAATCGCGAGGAAGCGCTTGCGGAAGATGTAATGGAACAGGCCGATCGCGCCGTACAGGAGCGCCGTTTGCCCGACCTCCGGCCATGAGACGGCGAGGATGTTCCCCACCAGCATGTCCTTGAGGTGCTCGCTCTCGGAAGTCGCCTTGCTCATGGCGAGAATCGCGGCAGCTGACGCCACCGCGTAGCAGATCCCGATGATGGCTTCCTGTGGGATGCGCGCACGCTTCGCCCGTAAGGTTGAGAAGACGAGCGCCCCGAGAAACGTGAACCCGAGGCTGATCCAGTAGACGACCGGCGCATGTGGATCGCCGTTCGAGATCGGCAGGAGGATCGCGATGGTCGCGCCGAGGGCGGCGATCTGCGCGAGCGACAAGTCCACGAAGATGACGCCTCGCTCGACCACGTGCACGCCGAGATACGCATGAATGCCGGTCAGGATGAGGCTCGCCGCAAACGGCGCCGCGAGGAACTGGAGGGTTGTCGTGTCCATCATTTGTCTGCGCCGCTCTTCTTGATGGCATCGATCACGATCGATACGTCGTAGTCGAAGAGCTTGAAGTAGTCGGTGACCTCTTTGACGCCCCCGACTGATGGCGGGACGACGAGCACCTGCGCGCCGGTATCGTGTCCTATCGCGTTCGGCGTCTTGAGGTCGAAATACGGCTCGACGAGTACCAACTTCACGTTCTGGCGCTTCATCTCGTTGACGAGATCGAGCGTGTGTTGGGGGGTCGGCGGGATGCCTGGCCGCGGCTCGACGTACCCGACGATATCGAGACCGAACCGCTCCGCGAAATTTGGAAACGAGCGATGGTACGTGACCATCTTCGTCCCCTTGTATGGCGCCATCTGTGCCAGCCACCGCTTTTCCGCCGCATCGAGGCGCGTCGTGAAGTCCGCGAGCCGCTGCTCGAAGACGGGGCGGTCGCCGGCCCTGAGCTGTGAGAACTTTTCGGCAATAGCCCTGGCGATGCGCTTGCCGTTCTCGGGATCCAGCCAGTAGTGCGGGTTCCCAAGCGGGTGAACGTCGCCCATCGCTCGCGTGATCTGTCCGGTCGGGATCTCCAGAATCTCGGCGGTGAGCGAGGCGTCGAGATAGCCGTCGGCGCCGGGCTGAATCTTGCCGTTGCGGCTCTGCTGGATGAGCGGGGGCAGCCAGCCGATTTCCAGCTCCCGACCGACGGCGATCAGCACGTCGGCCTTCTGGAGCTTCAGGATGAAACTCGGTTTCGCTTCGACGAAGTGAGGATCCTGATACCCGCGCGCCAGCGCCTCGACGGTGATGCGGTCCCCGCCGACCTCGCGCGCGATCGACGCCAGATCCTCGGTTGACGTGACCACGTTGAGCTTTGACTGGGCGAGCGCGGGGCCGGCAAGCAGCGCCAAACACGCGGCGAGAAGGGCTCGGGTCGTTTCACACTTGAAAGTCATGGCACACCTAGAAGGGATGCGCGCCGTGCGCGCCGATCGAGAACTGGAACTGAAACAGGAGCTCGTTGGCGATCTCTCCCGTGCCGTAGTTGGTTCGCCGAAACTGCCCGCGCACCTGGCTGAACTCGCTGGGCCAGTAGGTCATCGTCAATGAACCGCCTCTGTCGATGAGCGAGGCATTGTAGGCACGCGCGCTTCGATCATACCGAGCGCCCGCAAACCAGCGGCGGGCGAACTGATAGTCGCCGGAGACATAGAATCCGCTGCCGCTTTGAAGACCGTTCGGCTGGTCGCGGCGGCTCCAGACGACCTCTGAACGCCCGATGAACGATCGGTAAATCGATCGTTGCAGTGGTCGCCAGCGATATGTGGCGTCGATGCCGTACAGCGATGTGGTCAGCGTGCTGGTCTCGGGGGCGTTCGGCGTCGCCGGCAGGCCGTTGTGACCGGTCGAATAGGAGAAGCCGACGTCGACATTGCTGTCCTCGGTGATGTCCTGGTACGCGCGCAGGTGAGCCACGTAGCTGAGGTCGCTTCGCGTGCTGGATTGGTACAGGGGGCTGGTTTCGCTGCCCGAATCGCCGCGGAACACTTGACCCGTCACCTCCAAGAACAACCACGGATTCGGAATCAGCCGTGCGACCGAGAAGCCGGCGTCCGAGATGCCGTCCTCGCCCCCGACCAGATTCTGCGTCACGAGCGGACGATCGGTCCACGGCAGGACATGGTTGTGAAGCGTGTTGACTTTGCCGAAGGCGGCCCGCATTTTCCCCACCCTGGTCAGCAGACCGCCGGGCAACGACGTGAACGTCATGTAGCCTTCTTCGAGATTGACGCCGGACTCGCCGAACGAAATGAAGAAATCCGCGCGCGCGTACGGGTCCACCACGGCCTGGAATGACGCCTCCGACTCGTGCATCTCGAAGGCGGGCGGCGGCGCCACGGTGTTCGTCCCCGCCGCGCCGAGGAAATCGCCGATGACCGCGATATCCGGATTGAAGATCTTCGAGCCGGCGATGCCGGCGCCATAGACGGGCAGCGCACCCGCGGGACCGCCCGCTCCTGCCGCACCTGGCGGCACTTGCACCGTTGGCTGGGCCGCCGCCGCTTCCGGCGGCTTGGGTGGCGGCGCACCCTCCAACGTCGCGAGCCTCTGCTCGAGGCCTGTCAGCCGCTCGTCGTACTGGGCTCTCAGCGCCTCGAAATCTCGGCGCAGTTGATCCATCTCCTGTCGCAATGCCTGCGCGTTCTCCTGCGCGGAACTCGTCGCGGGGGTAAGAGAAACACCCATGATGACGAGGGTCGAAACCGTGACTCCCCGGATGGCGCGCATGACAAACACCTCCATCGTGGCCGATACGCCGGCCCGGGCGGCGACGCCGCCCCACAAACGCCGACTAGTGGACGATGACGCGTGAAACGAGAAGGCCTACACCAGGGCCGGCGGAGAACGACCGGTCGACCGCGCGACGAGCATGAGGCTGTTGGCGGCCAGGTCACGCGGAACGGCGCTGCCGGCATCGGTCAACTGCCCCGCACCGGGCGCCGTGGGGATTTGGGGATCGGCACCGACAGCGCTGGCAACACAGGCGGTGCAGTGATCCGGAGTCTTCAACTCGCAGGACAGGTCATGGTGCTCGAACGGCGTCGCGAACAAAAACAGCGCGTACAGCGCTACGCCGGCAAGCGCCGCAACCCGAAGGCGACTGGCATCACTGCCCGAGTTCGAGATCGCCACTTGAGACTACCATCCGGCAGATGATACGACGCGATCACGACGGCAACAACTGCTCGGCAACGGTGGCAAGGGGTCCCGTCCCGTGAACGTCTCGCGGAAGCTGGCGGACCAGGACGCGCGGCAGCCGGGCAAACCGTCGTGAGATCTCGTCGAGATACTCATCTTCCTGCGCCTTCCGCGCCTCGTAGAAGCTTCCTGACAACCCCTCGGGCAGGACACGATTCACGACGAGCGCGCCGACGTCCAGCCCGGTCTCGCGCAGCGCGTCTGCCGCACGTGCGGTCTCATCGATGGCGAGGCGCTCGGGAATCGTCACGAGCACGAATGAGGTCCGCCCGCGGTCGCTCACGTGAGACCGCAGCTCGACGAGGCGCTGGTACCGTCGATCGAGCGCGGAAAGCACCGGATCGGACGACGCGGCCGCATCACGCTGCTCCTGAGACGGGTGATCGATGCGCAGCATCGCCCGGCGATGCCTGACGAGCGCTTGAATCCACGTTGTCATCGCTTCGGGCATGCGGAGGAGCTGCAGAGTGTGGCCGGTGGGGGCTGTGTCGAAGACGATGAGGTCCCATCGGGATGGCGCGGCATCGTTCGAGACAATCAGGTCGATCATGCGATCCAGCAAGGCCACCTCGCCGAGCCCCGGCGACGCCGCGGCCAAGTCGATCTGCTTTCGCGCGCGCTCCACGACGGTTGGGCTGAACATCTTCTCCATGTCGCGCTTGACCTGCTCGACGTATCGCCTCGACTCGCGATCGGGATTGATCTCGAGCGCCCAGAGCCGGGCCGAGAGCTGCCGCGGCTCTGCGCCGATGGGCTGTTGGAAGATATCCGCGGTCGAGTGTGCCGGATCGGCCGACACGAGAAGGACGCGCTTGCCTCGTTCGCTTGCCGCGAGCGCGTAGGCGGCCGAACAGGTCGTCTTCCCGACGCCTCCTTTTCCACCGAAGAAGATGACCCGCCGATCGATGAGCGTCAGCAGCACGGCAGCGCGCCGAGCGGAGAGTGGTCGATCCCCATCCGCTGGTGCCACGCGTGAAACTGCTCGAGCAGGTAGGGGTATACCTCGAGAAGATACAGCGTGGCCGGGTTGGGCAACGCTGTGGCCTCCATGAAACACAAGAGCGTGAAGAGGTCGTGCAGGTCCGCGGTCTGCTTCCGCAGCTCCCGCTCGTAGGGGCCGAGGGCCACGCCCCGCAGCACGTCCCCTAGCGCAGCCGCCAGCTTCCCCGGCAGGGTGCGCCGCATCTCCGGCAGCTCGTCTTTCACCGCGGGAGCCTGTTCACTTGCCGACGATGGCCTTGACCCGGAAGGAAAAGCCGCCGAGGTTGCTCTCGTTCAAGTCCTTGGAGATGCCTGCATCGCCAAGGATGCCGGGCACGTACGTGTAGTGCACGTCGGCGGCCACGCCGAACCACTGATGAAGGCGCACTTCCGCGCCGCCCTCGACGATTCCGCCAACATGATGTGTGTCGACGTTCTCCGCGTCGGTCGAGAAGCTCGATACCTGCTGGTACCCATAAATGCCCGCACCGCCGCCCACATACGGGCGAACGGGCGAGCCTGTGCTGAACCGGTAGCCTCCGGTGATCTCGAACGGGGTGACCGTCACGGTTTGGGGAATGCCCAGTGGAAACGCCTGACCATTGTTGACGAACGCGAGCTGCCCCGTTTTCTTGAACCGGGACGCGCTCAACTCCAGGTAAAAGCGGTCCTCCTGCGTGACGTTGAGACCGCCGCCCCAGAACGACCCGCTCGAGCTCCCAAAAGCTGCTGTGAACGTCTTGTCGGCCGCGAACTTCTGCTCGCTGAACATGGCAAACGGACGGAACGAAAAGTCCTGCGCGAGCGCCGCCGCCGGCGCAAGAAAGCCGAGCGCGAAGGCTAGGGCGATCGAGGCCGTCGAGCCTGTCCGGGCGGTCAAGGCTCGTGACGTCATCGGGCGATCCCCAATCCACGCAGGGCGTTGCGAGCGTTGACCAGTCCGTAGCCGTAGAGATCATCGCGGCCCGGCGGCCCCAGGTCGGTCGCGAACCGTTCCAGGGCGGCCTCGACCGCCGCGGGATCTGTGACCCCCTGCTGCATCATCATCGCTGCGACGCCGGTGACATGAGGCGTGGCCTGCGATGTGCCGATGTAGCCAATTATCCCGATCTTGTTGAACAGGGGCGGACCGTACTGGTCGAGCGGAAGCAGGAACGTTTCCGTGTAGCGAAAGTCAAACGTCTGCTGCCACACATAGCCGTCTCGACCGAACCCGCGTTCCGAACCGCCGGGCGCAGCAAGCTCCACCCAGCTTCCGGAACTGGAATAGTAGGCATGGCACGACGGCGATGTGGCCGTCCCCGCGCACTTGCCGTCGCCGGCCAGCGCGTTGCGGTCGACCGAGGCTACCGCGACGGCTCCCTGCACGCGGGAAGCGATGTCCGCAATCACTTCCTTCTGGTTCCCTTCCTCGTACCCATTGCCGGCGGCAATCGCAATAAAGACGCCTTTGCTGACCGCGTACTTGACGGCATCCTCGACCACGGGGGCGGTATCGGGCGGGCCTGTGCGACCGATGCTCATGTTGATGACCTTGGCGCCGTTGTCAGCCGCGTAGCGAATGCCTTGCGCGACCGTGGCGTCGGTCCCGGAATTCGGCGCGCCGAAGAGATCGTCCCACATGCTGTCGATCACCTTCACCGGCATCAGCTTCACGTTGAACGCCACACCGGCCGTATCGATGCCGTCGTTCGTGAGCTGGCCGATCGTGCCCGCCACATGCGTGCCGTGACCGTCGAAATCGAGCGGTTTGTCGCTGTCCCAGATGAAGTCGTGCGGGGCGACGATGCGTTCCGGCCGCACCAGCTGTGTGGCGGCCGAGTACGGAATCGTCGCCTGACCGAGCGCGGGGTACTGCACACCCTGATCGCTGACGAACCCTTGGATCGTCGGAGTCAGGGTGGCATTCATGTACGCCATACCCGTATCGAGTACCGCGACCGTGATGTTCGACCCGGCCTGCGGCTGGATGTCCCACGCCTGCTCGAGCCCGATCAAGGGAAGGTTCCATTGGCCGCCCCAATTAGGGCCCGGCTTGTAGAGTGGGTCGTTCGGCACGAACATCGTGTGCACGCGATACGCAGGTTGTGCATAGGCGACTTCGGCTCGGGTCCCGAGCAGTCGCGCGACAGCTTCCGCGTCTTCGTTCGCGCGGATCGTGACGATGTCGAAGTTTGAATACGAGGGCCGCGCGGTAATGGCGCCGGTCGGTGACGCTGACCGCACGGCATTCATTCGAGCTGTCGGAGTCGCTTCGTCGCGAAACTTGACGATGACCTTGCCGCGGGCGTAGGGAACACCTGATGACCCAACGCCGTCGGAGTGAAGGGCGGAGCGGATCGCCGCCCGGCGCCGTGTCTCGAAGGTCGCAGGTGTGTGCGTGTAGTCTGCTACCACTCCCCAGTCAATGGCTGGGAGTCCCACGTTCGGCCGAAGCCCCAGCGGGTCCTGGTCGGTCGCTGGGGTCGTTTGCGCGCGGAGGCCGAGCGTAATCAGCCCGGCAATCAGCGCAACGCCGCACGAGAACACACGAGTTCGGGACATCCGTGTATTCTAGCTGTTGAGGCGGGATCGCAGCCGCCCGATCTGAACATGGCTGAGGCACTTTTTCACAAAGTTTGGAACGCCCACACGGTTCGCCGCCTGCCGAGCGGGCAGACGCAGTTGTTCATCGGATTGCATCTCGTTCACGAGGTGACCACGCCGCAGGCGTTCGACATGCTGCGCCGTCACGGCTGGAGCGTCCGGTTTCCGAATCGCACGTTCGCCACGATCGATCACATCGTGCCGACGAGCACGCAGCGCCGGCCGTTCCTCGATGTCATGGCCGAAGAGATGGCCTCGTCGCTCGAACGGAACTGTCGCGACGCGGGCATTCCGCTGTGGACCCCCGACGACGAGCAGCAGGGGATCGTGCACGTCATCGGACCGGACCTGGGATTGACCCAGCCCGGCATGACGATCGCCTGTGGCGACAGCCACACGTCGACCCACGGCGCGCTTGGCGCCATTGCCTTCGGGATCGGCACGTCGCAGGTGCGCGATGTCCTCGCGTCGCAGTGCCTGGCGCTCGATCCCTTGAAGGTTCGGCGCATCGAGGTGAACGGCCGCTTAACGCGGGGCGTGTTTGCCAAGGACGTCATTCTCACGATCATCCGCCGGCTCGGTGTCCAGGGCGGGGTCGGCTACGCATACGAGTACGGCGGCAGCCTGATTGATGCGATGACGATGGAAGAGCGCATGACCGTGTGCAACATGTCGATCGAAGGGGGCGCGCGGGTCGGCTACGTCAATCCGGACAGGACGACGTTCGCGTTCCTGCGCGGCCGGCCGTTCGCGCCCGAGGGCGGCGCATTCGATCGCGCCGTCAAGTGGTGGACGTCGATGGCATCGGATCGCGACGCCTCGTACGACGATCGCGCCGTCTTCGACGCGGACGGCATCGAACCGACCGTGACATGGGGGATCAACCCGGGGCAGTCGGTCGGGATCGACGAGCCGATCGCTGCCGAAAGAGACGATGAGGCGCTGGAATTCATGGGATTCCGCCCGGGTGAGTATGTGGCCGGGACGCGGATCGACGTGGCCTTCATCGGATCGTGCACGAACGGAAGGCTGTCGGATTTGGAGGCCGCTGCCGCGGTCCTTCGAGGGCACCGCGTCGCGCCGCACGTCAAAGCGCTCGTTGTGCCTGGATCGAAGAGCGTCCGCAAGGCGGCGGAGGCGCGTGGGCTCGATCGTGTGTTTACCGCTGCGGGCTTCGAGTGGCGGGGGGCGGGCTGCTCGATGTGCCTGGGCATGAATCCCGACAGGCTCGAAGGGCGGCAGATCTGCGCGTCTTCCTCCAACAGAAACTTCAAGGGCCGGATGGGCAGCCCGACCGGCCGCACCTTGCTCATGAGCCCCGCGATGGTTGCTGCCGCAGCCATCGCGGGCGAGGTCGTCGACGTGCGCACGATGCTCGAGGGAGCGCCCGCATGAGCCATCAACCGTTAGCCATCAGCCATATCAGTGGCCGAGGTCTTCCGTTGCGAGGCCACGACATCGACACGGATCGCATCATGCCCGCGCGCTTTCTGCGCGCCGTGTCGTTCGAGGGGCTCGAAACGCACGTGTTCGAGGACGATCGCGCGGCCGATCCAGCCCATCCGTTCAATGATCCACGGTACACCGGCGCCGCGATCCTGCTGGTCAACGCGAACTTCGGCTGCGGGTCGTCCCGGGAGCACGCGCCGCAGGGCCTGGCGCGGGCCGGGATTCGCGCGCTCGTCGGCGAGTCGTTCTCGGAGATCTTCCGAGGCAATGCGGCGATGATTGGGCTCCCCTGCTTCGAAGCGGAGCGTGCGTCCGTTGAGCGACTGCAAGCGCTCATTGAGGCCGAGCCGAACGCCGTTATCGAGGTCGATCTGACAACGGGTCGCCTGCACACCCGCGCGCTTGGCTCGGACGTCGTTCTGTCGGCGACGCTCCCCGCCGCGCTTCGGGAGGCGTTCCTGACCGGTCAGTGGAACCAGACGGCCATGCTGCTCGACAGGTTCGAGGAAGTCCAAACGGTCGCCGACCGCCTGCCGTACATCCGCGGGTTCTGACCCGCGAGGTCGTGGCGGCGGTTTGCCGGCCCTGCAAGTAGATTGCCCCCGCCCGGATACCGCTAGTCGCTCTGTTCCTGCGCCACGCCCAGGAACGCTTCGCTCGCGTGAGATCGGTGGCTCTTCCGGCACACGATCATCACCTGACGCTTCCTCGACACGCCGGCGACGGGCACGGCCACCAGTCGCCGGTTGGCAATCTCGGTGATGGCGCAGCGGCGGGGCAACAGCGCGACGCCCAGTTTCAGTTCGACCGCGCGCTTGATGCCGTCGAGACTCGGAAGGGAAATCACCATCCGCAGTGGAACGTGCTTCGACTCGAACAGGCGCAGCACGCGCTCGCGCGCCGGCGAGGGGTCGTTGTGCGCGACTACCGGTTCCTTCCCGACGTCCTCCATTTGCACCTGACGGCGCTCGGCGAGCTCGTGGGACGGCGGCACCAGGAGCACCAGCTCGTCGCTGCCAACCGGGACGACGAGGAGCCCTTCTTCCGCCGGGTGAAACGTCAACGCCCCAAAATCGAGGCTGCCCTGCTGCACCTCGATCGCAATCTGACGGGCGGGCACCCGGCGGACATCGATTGCAATATCGGGATAACGCTGGCGGAACCGTGCAATCAGCGGAAGCAGCGTGTGAACGGCTGCCTCGTTGGCCCCGATGAGCACCCTGCCCCGCCGAAGGTCACGAAGCTCTCGCACTGCCGACTCGGTCTCCTCCGCGAGCCTGATGAGCCTCTGTCCGTAATTCTGCAGCATGCGCCCTGCTTCGGTCAGCGTCCCGGTCTTCGACGACCGGTCGAACAGCTGCTCGCCGAGCTCCACCTCGAGTCGGCGTACCGCCTGGCTCACGGCCGGTTGCGTGCGGTGCACCTTGGCCGCCGCCCGGGAGAAGCTGCGCTCCTGCGCCACCGTGAGGAAGATTCGAAGGGCGCTCAGGTCCATAATTGCTGTTTATTCTAACGTAACTATTATCACTTTGACTTCTAGCCCTGCATGACGCTACAACCAGAGCATGAGCAGTCCAACGCGCATCACCGTCTTCGACACGACGCTCAGGGACGGCGAGCAGGCCCCGGGGTTTTCTCTGGACGTGCCGGCAAAACTGTCCATGGCGCGCTCCCTCGATGCGCTCGGCGTCGACATCATCGAAGCGGGGTTTCCGATCGCCTCGCCGGCCGATGCGGAGGCGGTGCTGCAGATTGCGACGACCCTGCAGCGTCCGGTGATCGCGGCGCTGGCGCGGACACGCGCCGCGGACATCGAGGAGGCGGGGCGCGCGCTCGCCCCCGCTCAGCGTTCACGCATTCATACGTTCCTGGCGACCTCCGACCTGCACCTGACGGCCAAGCTGCGCATCACACGGGACGAGTGCCTGGCCGCCGCCGTCGACGCCGTCAAGCTCGCGCGACGATTCACCAACGATGTGGAGTTTTCAGCCGAGGATGCGACTCGCAGCGACCCCGATTTTCTCTGCCGCGTGATTGAGGCCGTCATCGCGGCGGGATGTACGACGGTCAATCTGCCGGACACGGTCGGCTATGCCACGCCTGATGAACTGCGTACATTCTTCGCCGATATCGTCGGCCGCGTGCCCAACGCGGACAAGGCGGTATTCAGCACGCACTGTCACGACGACCTGGGGCTGGCGGTTGCCAACAGTCTGGCGGCCATCCAGGGCGGCGTACGCCAGGTCGAGTGCACCGTCAATGGGATCGGCGAACGAGCGGGCAACGCGTCGCTCGAAGAACTGGTGATGGCGTTGCGCGTTCGGCAGGATCGCCTGCCCTACGACACAGCGGTCCACGCGCCTTCGCTGTTCGAAGCCAGCCAGCTGCTTGCGACGCTGACAAGCGAGCCCGTCCAGGCGAACAAAGCCATCGTCGGCCGCAATGCCTTCGCGCACGAAGCCGGGATTCATCAGGACGGCGTGCTCAAAGACGTCCGCACCTACGAGATCATGAGGCCGGAGGACGTGGGGCAATCGGCGGCCTCGCGGCTGGTGCTCGGGCGCCACTCGGGCCGCCACGCCGTTCAGCAGCGCTCGGAGGCGCTGGGCTTCACGCTCACGAGCGCGGACCTCGATCTCGTCTATCGCGCCGTCATCGCGCTCGGCGAGAACCGCAAGGTCATCGGCGACGGCGACCTGCGACGGATCGTCGAACGGGTCCAGTCGCCGCAGGCGTCAGCCGCGCTCCCCTCGACGGCGCCGCACGTCGAAGCGGTCGGTTACGGGCATGGAGTCTAGACAATAAATCCGCAATCCTCGGGTGGAGTCCGCAATCTACAATGATTGAGTGATTCCCCTCCGGGACGTCATTCCCTCGCGCACGACTCCTTACATCACCATCACCATCATTCTGCTGAATGCGCTGGCATGGCTCTACGAGATCAGCATGCCGGAGCGGATGCTCAACAACTTCCTGTTTGTCTACGGAGTGGTGCCCGCGGAGTTCAGCCCGGCAACGCTCGTCACATCGATGTTCCTGCACGGCAGCTGGTCGCACGTGATCGGGAACATGTGGTACCTGTGGATCTTTGGGGACAACGTCGAAGATCGAGTCGGGCACGGGCGCTTCATCGTCTTCTACCTCTTGTGCGGCATCGCCGCGGCGCTGGGCCAGGTGGCCATGGACCCGACCTCCACGCTGCCCACGATCGGCGCAAGCGGCGCGATTGCCGGCGTCATGGGCGCGTACTTCGTGCTCTACCCGCAATCGCGGGTGCTGACGCTCATCCCCTGGATCTTCATCCAGATCGTCGAGTTGCCGGCCGTCGTGCTGCTCGGCTTCTGGTTTCTGATGCAGTTGGTGAGCGCGGGCACGATCGCCGTGACCGCGGGCACCCACGGCAGCGGCGGCGTGGCCTTCGCCGCCCACGTCGTCGGGTTCGTCGTCGGCATGGTCGCGATCTTCGCGTTCAGGCGCCGGGATCGCGACTATTGGGATCGGGCGGAGTACTACATGTAGGAGCGCCTGCGCGCCATGCGTAAGTGCACCGGCGCGTCACGACTTCGCTTTGATCTGAAGCGAGACGCGCGCGAGCTCAGTGAGAATGCGTTCGAGCTCGGCCGCGTATTGCTCCGGCGAGAGCGCCTCCCTCCGCGCTTTCAGCTCCTCCAACGCAGCCTCGAGCGCCGCGCGCCGCTTGACGAGCACAGCCAACCCCGCGTCACTCGGCAGCTCGAGTGCCGGTTCGGGTTCTAGGTAGGTGACACGCGCGAGCGCGCCGTCGACGCCGGGTGCCTGCGCTTCCCGCCCGAGGCCTCCGCCGGTATCGTCGAGCAGCGCGCGTTCGGTCGGCAGCTCGCCTTTCTGCTCGAAATACTGACGGACCGCGGCGCTTGCGTAGACGAACGCCTCCCAGATCGACACCCGCCCGCTCTTGTCGACGTCCGCCGACGCGTCACCGAACGCCTTGATGAAGAATTCCGGAAAGACTGTCTCGAACTGCTGCGCGGCAGAGTCCGTAGCCGTGAGCACCACGCGGCCGCGCCTCGCGAGCTTGTGCAGGAACGGGAAGCTGGCGGCGGTCGTGTTCACGAAGACGAGGCGGCCCGACAGCGGCTTCAACAACTCGGACCATTCGGTCGCGCTCAGATCCGGGCCGACGAGATTGAACTTGCCATCGTCGCCCACCGAACCTTCCGGTCCCTGCGAGGCTCGCGGGCTGTCAGCCAGGGTACC
>Ga0306922_10004267_pt1 | contig 13529 bp, 14 predicted proteins | sample sta12Cox44000082_FD_203758 | JGI IMG/M metagenome (GOLD analysis project Ga0306922, IMG submission 203758) | Lab enrichment of tropical soil microbial communities from Luquillo Experimental Forest, Puerto Rico - statoxic.12C.oxic.44.000.082 (v2)... | ecosystem: Environmental > Terrestrial >... | reverse complement strand
CATCGGCAAGCCTCTTTCGAAAATCGATCCGTCAAGCAATCGTGTCGTGAAACAGTTTGTCGGCAAGGGAGGAGATGCGCTGCGAGTCGGTCTAGGCTCGCTTTGGCTGGCCAATCATGAGTTCCATGAAGTGTGGAGGATCGATCCAAAGGGTCTCTGAAACGAAGCACGCCCTTTGTTTTCGCTTCGGTTCCCGGACTCGCGTATCCTTCCGTCCCCGAGCGCAGATTTGTTTGAGAACCACGTGTCACGCGACTGCCAAACGGCCGTCGAAGCGGGCGGGTTCCGGGTTGATTCACGGGCGGGCCTGCTGAAATCGGGACCTCCACTGATCCCATGCGATCCCGATCAATGCCTGCTGCCCCAGGGGGCAAAACAGACTGGTTGACCTCAAGTGCCCCCGGGGCGGCCAACTGAAGCCTCAGGAGATTCAAGCGCTGATTGAGTGGGTAAAAATGGGTGCTCCGGGCGATGGTCCCGGCGGCCGCTTAACCTCGCGGCTTAGGTGAGCCAACAGAATACGGTATTTGCAGTTATCTCACAGGGCCGCAGCTTGTTGATTTCTCGTTGAACCTGCTGTGCTTACGAGTGCCATTTGGTGCCTGCGGTGCGGCAATTGTCCAAACACTGTCCAAACGGGCGACGTTGCACAGGACGGCTTCCGGGTCTCGCACAAGGAAAAGTTCACGGGTACACGCGCACCGAACGATTCTGGAGCGGATAGCGCATCAGGAAATGGCATTTTAAACGGCAGGCGGGCCGATACATTTTAGCCATTCCATGATTTGGACTGGAATTCCCCACAATCGAGCAGAGGCCTGGCAGTGCTTTCGGAATCGCGTTCTTTGCCGGTGAACTCACTTGTTCAGATGGTTCATCAGCCGGATCAGTCTTCCTGAACTGCGTCAATCGCGTCTCTTATCTCACGAACTTCCTCGACGAGATCGACCACAGCGGTGGAAAGAGCATCGCCTTCGGAAGATAGGAATGAAGGCACCACACGGCTCGCAAGGACAGATCCGCCGAATGCCGCCTCTGCGAGATGATGGGAGATGCGATCATCCTCTCCAGGATGCAAAAACCCTATTGCCACAAGTTTGGCCGAAATCTGGTTCTGTAGCGCCAGAACTTTCTCCACCCATTCCCTAGCCTGTTCAGCATCGTCGTCGTGTCAGATCTCAGTCATTCGCACCTCCTACTTTGCCGCATCCGCCAGCCGCTTTGCGGGTTCAGCCCGTATTGCTTCGAGCCTAGTTCAAACCCCACCCTTGCCGGCGCAACGGGGGCCCCAGCGCGCCAAACAAAACGGGGGGCATTCTACGAGGCGGGCGGCTGGCGGCAGCAACGGGCTTTATCGCGGGCTTAAATCTGCCAAGATAGACAAGGCCGCACGCACCTCTCCGCCGCAAAATTACGTGCCGCCCAAACCCCAGGCCGGTCTTTTCGATGACGGGCCCGATGCAGATGACGAGGATGGTATTTAATGACAATTGGCGGAAGTCTTGGGGTATGCAGTGACAACTCTCTCGTGGAGCGCCGGCTCGCTCTTTCTGGAAAACTTATGCGGAGCTAATCAAGACGTCCACATACGAAAGGCGCGATCAAAGTGTCTTTGCGAAGTGGCCCCACTTTCATTACCCGGCCCCGAGGAGTGATCGAAATGCAAAATGAACGCCCTCTCAACATTCCCGTACTGTTGGGCACCGTTCGCAAGGGACGCGCGAGCGCCCACGTTGCCCGATTTCTTCTGGAACAGGTCCGCGAGCGCGAACGCGTTGTTACGGAATTGATCGACATCACCAAGCTCTCCTTCCCTATTGATGATGCGGGCCAGGCCATCAAGGACAAAGACCTGTCCGAAAAGATGAACTCGGCCGACGGCCTTGTGATTGTTGCGCCCGAGTATAACCACAGTTTCCCAGGTCTACTAAAGCATGTGCTGGACAGCAACCTCATGGAATACGTCCATAAGGCGGTCGGAATTGCCGGCGTCTCCGCCGGTCCTTTCGGCGGCACACGCGTGATTCAGAATTGCCTCGCACCGATGCGCGAGTTGGGATTCGTTACCATTTTCTTCGACGTCAACTTTAGCAATGTCCTCAAACTTTTCGACGAATCGGGCAATCTTCTCGACGCCTCTTTTGTGAGACGAACGGAGAAATTTTTGAACGAACTGATCTGGATGGCCGCCACATTGCGATACGGCCGGGAAAACATCCCCCTGAAATAAGCAGGAGCCAAAATGGCCGAAACCGAAACTAAAATGATTTGTCCAGACTGCGGCGTGCAAATGAATCAGCATGCCGAGAAGCTGATAGAACCCACGACGGCGGAGGAGGCGCGGAGAATGAATCCGGAACTCGGCGCGCTTGTCGAAGAGTTTCATACGTGCCCGAAGTGCGGCAAAGGCGCGGCGCGGCCGGGACGCTAACCAACCCCACGCCTTACATCGCCTCTCGCACTCGCTGATTCGGGCGTAATGTTCGTAGCTCCCGTCCCAGCCCCGCCTGGACTCTCGTACTCCCGCACAGTTCCGCGCTTTTCAGAGCTTTGCACCAGAGAGTACTCCAGCCCCACCCTCACTCGTGCTTACCGCTAAGCATTTTCCTCGTGTCACCCAATTCCCCCCATGTCCCCGACCGGGCACCTGGCCGGAACTGCCCGCGTGACGGGCGCAACCGGGGCCGACCGTGTGCGCCGGCAGCGGCCGGCTGTAACTCCATGACGGCTTGGGTCCGTTTTGGAATTACGATGGGGCCGGCAGTTCCCCCGCGGGTGCCCAGGCACCGACCAAGGCTAAAGTATGACGGTCGCGGAGTTCTGGGAACGGGTGTTCTACCCAATCGTCTCCCGGCGCTTGATGCGCAATAGCAAGAAAGCCTATGAATCGGCATTCCGGCTCTACATCGGTCCCTCGATGGGCAAACAGGAATTACAGCACGTCGTGAAGCACGGGATTGAGGAAATGCTCGGGGAGATGGCGGACCAGGAAAAGGGCGAAGCCACCATCCGGCGCACTTTCGTGCTGGTCCACGAGCTGTCCGTCGTATACGGAGTGTAACCGGAGAGAAGGACTGTGATTTACTGACAGAGGGGGCTGGTCGAGATCGTCGGTTCACGAGGAGGGCTATGGAGTCGGTTTGGCGCGATCTAAAGTACGGGTTCAGGACCTTGGTGCGCACGCCCGGGTTCACAATTGTGGCTGTCCTTTCGCTGGCCCTGGGGATCGGCGCCAATACTGCGATCTTTACCCTGACCAATGCTGTATTTCTCAATCCGCTGCCGGTGAAAGATCCGGCGCACGTGCTGGAACTGTTCACCGTGGACCACGCGACCAAAAACGTCGTAGCGAACCTCACGCGCACGCCGATGTCGTTCCTGAACTACAAGGACTTTCGCGACCAGAACAATGTGTTCACGGGACTCGCCGCATACTTCCCAACCGGAATTACACTCACTGGCCGAGGCGATCCCAAACCCGAAACCGCGATGCTCGTTTCGGGGAACTACTTCGACCTGCTGGGAGTGAAAGCGGCTCTCGGGCGCACATTTTCCCGGGACGAGGACCAGCAGGAGGGTGGCAATCCGGTAACCGTGTTGACCTGGCAGATGTGGCAGCGGCTGTTCGGCGGAGAGGCCGGAGCAATTGGGAGAACCGTGGAATTCAATGCCTTGCCGTACACCGTCATCGGCGTCATGCCGCCGGCTTTCAAAGGCACACTGACGGTCATCAATCCTGATCTCGCCTTTGTCCCCATGAGCATGCACGCAGAGGCGCTCCCGGGGCCGTTGGAGGCAGTATTTAACGAGCGACGTATGCGCATGATCAGCGTATTCGGCCGGCTGAAGCCTGGGGTTTCGGAAGCGCAGGCCCACGCCGCACTGCAGACCATCGCCGCACAGTTAGAGCGTGAATATCCGGCGGCTAACGGCGGTCGTGGTGTGGAAGTGGATACGCTCGCTAACGCCGCACTGGGCTTTCTGCCGCGAAACCAGTTGGTGCTCGTGGGTCTAGCCCTTTCGGCCGTGGTAGCGCTCGTGCTAATGATCGCGTGTGTGAACCTGGCGAACCTGCTGTTGACTCGGTCGGCGCACCGGGCGCGGGAAATGGGCATCCGCACGGCCTTGGGTGCCGAGCGCGGAAGGCTGGTACGGCAACTGTTGACGGAAAGCCTGCTGCTCTCTCTGACGGGCGGCCTGACGGGGCTGGCAATCGGCTCGATGGGATCACAACTGGTGTGGTCGTTTCGGCCCGTTTTTCTCCAGGCAGACAGTTTGCGGATCCAAACGGATTGGCGCGTGTTCGCGTTCACTACAGCTGTGACACTGCTCACCGGAATTCTGTTCGGCGTCGTTCCGGCGGTGCGTACGTCAATTGGAGATCTGGGCGAAGTGCTGAAGAGCGGCGGTGGCCGCGGCGGCACTGAGCTCTTCACGCGTAGCCGATTGCGGAGCGGCCTGGTGGTGGGGCAGGTGGCGCTCGCGATAGTGGCGCTGGCCGGTGCGGGCTTGTTCATCCGCAGCATGGATCACGCGGAGAAAACCAATCCCGGGTTTGAGGCGCACAATCTGTTTACCTTCAATTTCGATCTGGGATCGCAGCGTTTCGCGCCCGACCGCGGCCGCGAATTTCTGCGGAGCATGCTTGCGCGCGCCACCAACGTGCCGGGCGTGCATTCCGCAGCACTGACGGCCAGTCGTCCGTTTGCAGGCGGCGGCCTGCTTGGGACCCTCCTCAAGGAGGGCGAGGACGATCCAAACCGCGGGCTTCTGGCCCTGATAAACGAAGTGTCGCCCGGCTATTTCGACACGATGCGGATTCCCATCATCGCGGGCCGCGGCCTGACAGTGTTCGACCGACAGGGATCGGCGCCAGTGGCGGTAGTGAGCCAGGCGCTGGCGCAGCATTTCTGGCCCGGCGAAAATGCCATTGGGAAGCGGTTCCGGCTGAGGATCGAAGCGAACTACCTCCAGGTCATCGGCGTGACTGCGAATTCTGTAGCGTTGGCGATCGGCGAGCGGCCCCAGCCCGTGGCGTATCTTTCAGTCGACCAACGATACCAATCGGCAATGGCCTTGGTTGTCAGGACGGACGGGAAGCCAACCACCGTGATGCCGGGAGTGCTCAAGCACGTGCAGTCGCTGAATTCGAATATGGCACTGACCAATCCGCGGACGATTCAAGAAGACATCGCGGCGGGCTTGTGGGCGCCCCGGATGGGCGCCGCTCTGTTCGGGATCTTCGGCCTGCTGGCAATGGCGCTGGCATCAGTGGGGATCTATGGCGTGATGGCCTATAACGTGGCGCAGCGTACAAATGAGATTGGCATCCGTATGGCTATGGGTGCACGTCCTGGCGATGTCAGGAGCTTGGTGGTCGGCCACGGTATGCGCCTGGCGGCGGCCGGAATCGCCGTGGGCGTGGTTTGCGGGCTCGTGGTGACACGCCTGTTGGAGACCCTCCTGTTCGACGTGCAAGCGTACGATCCGTTGACTTATGCGAGCGTGAGTGCGCTGATCGCAGCGGTTGCGTTCGTGGCCGGCTGGCTGCCGGCGCGTCGCGCCGCGGGCATCGATCCCGTGGTGGCGCTGCGGGTCGCGTGATGAGACCGAACCGTTGGCTAGCGACCCTTCACACGTAACTACGTGGAATTCCGCAAGGACGCCGGTTCAGGCACATTCCGATATCAAATCATAATGCTCCCTGCAGCAGTCGGACCGGGTAGCTGCTCCTTCGACTCAGTCGCCACCGAATTCGCCAGGATGCCCACTGTTCCATCGATCTGGGCGGCACAAATCGGGCGTCGACACTCTTTAGATAGGATTGATTCAGAGTTTGTGCAGCCACACTGGACACGCAGATTGCACGCCCGTGGATATTGTGTAAACGGATGCCTTGACTAATGTCCCCGGTTGGGAATTGCGTGTGCTAATGTGATCGCCGGGGGTATCCCAATGTCAACTTCGACGTTTGCAACAGAGCCCCAGCAGAACAGACCTTCAGTCAAAGAAAGAATCCGGCGACGAGCGCACGAGCTCTACATCCAGCGAGGTAGTCAGCCAGGGTCAGAGCTCGACGACTGGCTTCGTGCCGAGGCGGAGATAATACGCGCTCAAGACGCTGCCATCGACGAAGCGTCCGAAGAGTCCTTTCCGGCCAGTGACGCGCCTGCCTATTAAGACAGTCCGAGGCATCAGGTCCTCGTTCTAGAGGAGGAGTTCCTGATTGACCCGGGCCGTCCGGGCTGGCCAGCGGGCGCTGCCCTTGTTGTCTCTCATGTCGAGCCTCCATCATACCTACACTCTTAGCGTTCTTGAGTTTGTTCTTGATTCTTTTGATCCAGAGAGCCTTCGCGTGCGCGGCCGATCGCTCAAGGCTTTCGATTGTTTTCGAGCGCCTTCCGGCGCCCAGATCTTTTCCAGCCCCTCTTTTGGAGGGTCCAGGGAACGGCTCAGGAATTTTCTTGCTGGCTGTTTCGAAGCCGGTAAGTTCGGCGCCGCCAGTTTAGAAAGCCGTGCTACCCAGCGCTTCCTCCAGACTCGTGGGGATGCCGTTGACTCGGAGCTCGCAGTTAGCAAGCGCAGTGGTAGCATCCTTTTCAGGTTTCACGAGAAAGTACGGCAAACGGCATGTTAATGGTTTGACGCTCATGCCCGCTACCTTACCTCAGCCGATCAAAAATCAGAGTGTAGTTGACTTGGTTGCCTTCTGGGTCTAGTCCCTTGTAGGTAATGGTCATGGTCTTACCGTCCTCTGAAACGACACGCGTGGTCTTAGCGATTTCCTTACCTGCATGCATCAGGGTTGATTCGGCGGTGTACTCGTTGATCTGTTTCAGACCGACGGAGTCGGCTGGGCCGCCGGACCCACTAACAGTGTGCTGTTGGCCATCGGGGGTTGTGAGATAAACGCTGGTAACCTGCCTACCTTTGCCGTTTACGGTACGGATCGTCACTTTCACTCCGTCCCTTTGTTCCTCGTACGTGCGAGTCTCACTTCGAAAGCCAGGGCCGGGCAGGAACCTTGATTTTTGCACGTTAAGCTGCCAGGTTCCAAGAGTAGGATCAACGGCCCATAAGGCGGTCGCTGCCACGACGGCGAACACAAGCAATCGCGTGATACGGACTCGAGGGATTTCCATACTGGCCTCCCCAGACTGAGTATACACCCGCAAACGCGGAGCCTTTTTCCGCACTACTCAGCCCTTCGGAGCAGCAACCCTGGCATTACGGTCGTTTTCCCCCTCGGACCTCTAAAAAGAAAGGGGCGGGCGGTTCGGCCCCGAACATCGTTCATGACGTCCGCGTGACACCGAGCGCCTGCCCGTCTTCGCCGTCACCCCTGCCAGATACGCCCTCCGTGAACCGCCACTCGAGGCCCCGACGTTGTCGTGACAACGCCTCTGTTGGAGCAGGGATTGCGTATCCAGGCTTTCAATCTCTGTGCTCTCCGTGAGAGTGAATCATTCTCGAGTCCGATCCGGGTGCTGATCACCGGCCCGCAAGGCTTCTAGTGCCCGGTGCTGTTCACTGCGGACCCGGAACCGGCGATGGACTAGCCGAAAGATACAGGGCTTAAAACCGGACGCCTGATACACTTTTAGAAATGCAGGGGGACCAGAGGGGCCGTTTTCCAGAGGGCCAAGTAAAAGGCGAGAGTGCCGCTCACGAGTCTCCTTTTAGCCAGGGTTTGGATCCGTATGTTCGCATGGCGATGGCCGAAGTAGATGGCTCGAGTATCCAGGCCGAATCGGAGGCGATCGCGAAGCTATCGCTTGAGGAGCGTTACATTTGGCGGATTGCATCTGCCCTCCAATCGACTTTCGCAGGCTTCGACGCTCTTTATGTGCGAGCAGACAGGAAGACACTCTCGGATTCGGACGTGGCGAAAGTACTGGATCTCCTCGAACTTCACCCCATGCAGTTTTGCCTGTACTTGCGAGCGTTGGTAGGTCCGGCAGAGATGGAACGCATTATGGTCCAAGCGATAAAAGTAGCCAAAACGGGCTTGTGCAGGGGGTCAGTCAGGTAGTTCCACTTAAGCTTTTGTGAAGCCGTGCCTCACATGGCCCGTCGACAGCGGCTTAGTTCCATCCTCGAAGCTCGGTGCACAGGCGCCGCCATAGAATTTGCGTCTGTATAAGTATAGGATTACCGTCTTCCCGCCGATACAAACGAACATAGACCGCGCCACGACATGAACTAATCGATTAGCTTCAAGCTCCGGTCTGAATCCGGCCCGGCCTAGTCGACGCGAGATCTCTGACTGTAAGCTACGACGTCGCTCGCCACCGGCGCCATGCAGTCGAGGTCCGGCTGCAAACGTCCTGTTTCCAGCTCAGCATCGCGGCATGAACTTGCAAAAGCTTCTGCAAGCCGAACGGAGTAACTGCACAAGTAGCCCGAGGGTTCGACACCACCATTCCTCTATCTATAGTGCAGGCTCGACCAAGAATGCTCGTGCTCGCACGTGCGCAATTCCGAAGATTACTGACGCCGGACGGCGCAAACTCGTTAGTGGGGCGCCAAGTGTCAATGTAACATCAGGTTCCCAACTCGTGGCAACGCACGGTGCATCCACCGTACATCGTTGTAACAGTCGCGTGCTTTCTCACAGGAGCGAAACATGCCAAAGTTGCAAATAACTTTCCAGATGGCAACCCGGCGAGATGCGATAGATAGGCGACCTGACGCAAGGCGCCTGCTTGCCTTCAAAGGAAATTATCATGTGTCCGAAAGATAGTTCTAAGTTGGCGTACACTTCCTGGCTCAGCCGTCGCAGGTCAGATGCCATACGGATGTTGTCGAGGGTTCGATGGGCCTGAATCGTTCGAATCCAAAAGTGAGTCTTACCAGTGTGGCTGTAGCCGCCGCCTTCGCGCCTGCCCAGCACGGCGGTTCTGCCGTCGACTCGGCTTGCGAGGTTAGGTCGTCGATCATCAAGCCGGGGGATCGTTATACCTGGAATACCGCGTGCAAGACGCATCGTCCTAACGTTGCTCGCACTTCCCTCAAGAATCCACATTCCCAGAGCGTGGCTGCGATCTACATCGATTTGTTCGGCGCTTTGAAGGTGCACCTGCAATGACCAAAACACAAACGTACTTGTATCGTCTGATGGTCCAAGGGTCCCTGGTTTGGGCTGCTTCTATGGCGGCGATGTCCGGGCAAACCAACGGTTCGAACGCTTCTCAAGCGTTCACGGCGGCGTCCGTGAATCCAATTGGCGTGAAGGGAGAATTTACTGGCGACGTGGGGTGCAGGAACTGCCACAAACACGATAAGATCTGGGACAGCTTTTACAAGAATCCACACTTCAAGAGTGTCGCCTCGGGCAAGGAACCTCCGGAGCGGACCGGCTGCGAGGGGTGCCATGGCCCAGGCAAAGCGCACGTGGATGCGGGCGGAGACATCAATACTGTTGTCCATGCCTTCAGCGTCATGAAACCGCAGGAAATCATTTCCTTATGCCTGAACTGCCACGCCCAGGAGTTCAACCGTGCCAACATCCGACGCTCGGAACATACCGAGCACGATATCGCCTGTACCGCCTGCCACTCGATTCACGGGGCGGCAACGACCGAACACTTGCTCTCCAAGAGCCAGCCTGACCTCTGCTACGGATGTCACGTCGATGTGCGCTCGCAGTTCAATCTGCCCTCCAAGCATCGCGTAAACGAGGGCTTCATGGCGTGCAGCGATTGTCACAACCCTCATGGCGATTTCACGCCCACCTTCGGCATGGGTCAGACCTCCAAGATGCTAAAACAGTCCCACGGTAACGAGCAACCCTGCCTCAAGTGTCATGTCGACAAGCGTGGTCCATTTGTATTCGAGCACCAGACGGGCGAGGTGGACGGCTGCATCAGTTGCCATCGGCCTCATGGTTCGACCAACACCAAGCTAATCACGCGGCCCACTGTTGCGGCGCTCTGTCTGGAGTGTCACACGGGCTCTGGCGACTTTGGGGTCCGATCGAACCGCGGCGTCACGTACCCGGACCATGCCACACACAGTCTGGTCGATCCACGCTATCAGCGTTGCACGGCCTGTCATGTGGCCATTCACGGCTCGAATATTCATTACCGCTTCTTGCGGTAGCCCACGACTCGGGGAGAAGGCAAATGTACTTGCGATCAATAAGACTAACCGCATTTTCTCTGTTGATGTTGCTGCCGGTGCTCGACGGCCAGCCTGTTCTGACACCATCGCCGGATCATACGGGCGCGGAGGCGGGCCAAGACATCGGCCCCTACAACGTGACCAATTCCTTCGAGACCGGATACCGTTTCACCACGGTGGGAGGCGATGCCGACCTCTTCCGTAGCTTCGAGAACTATGGCAACGGGCTGCGGCTGTTCGGTGGCAATTTCATAGCCAAATCCAAGGATGGCCATGGAAGGCCCTTCGATTCGCTATCTCTCAGCACATCGGGGCTTGGTAATGACCCCTATGGCATGGCGAACCTGCGTCTTGACAAGAACGGGCTCTACAACTACGACATGAATTGGCGCCGTAGTGATTACCTGAATCCCGCCGAGCTCAGCGGCGCGGGCCAGACTCTGAAGATGACGCGCCGCACGGTGCAGGATCACGATCTCAGCGTTTCAGCCACCAAGTGGGCGAAGCTCTTACTCGGCTACAGCCGGAACCATGAGACCGGTCCCGAATTTACGTATTACGAAACCTATATCGGCGGCCTTGCCCGCAGTGAATTGCCTCTCGCCCGGGACACCCGAAGAGACTTTAACGAATACCGACTCGGCACGGAACTCGATTTCGCCGGATTCCGCCTGGCGATTACACACCGCTGGGAGTACTACAAGGACGATTCGTCCGTTGCTAGCCTGGCTCCGGGCCAGCCGTACGCGGCGGGTTTCCTGCTGAACCTACCATTCGATCCTGACCGGGAAGTCACTTATCGGCAGGCCGCCACGGCCTACTACCGGAGCCAGCCGATACACACGGGGATCGGGGCATGGTTCGGCAATCTTAACCGCACCGCAAAGTACTGGGCCATCAATGCTCGCATGACGTACAGTAAGAGTGAGAGCACCACTGACTACTTCGAAACTCAGACGGGAGCATCACAAGCTCCCGGGATTGTTCCCACAGGCGACGGACGGTTTCTGACTGGCAACAACTCCGGTTACGGCCCTACAGCCACTGCCATTGACTATATGCCGGGTACCGCCCGGCGCCCCTATAGCGCAGGTGATTTCTCATTTAGTCTGTTTCCTGCTAAGAATCTGACTATCGTGAACAGCACTTCAGTCGATAGCAACCGCTACGACGGCACGGGAACTGAGTTTCGGGCAATCAGCAACGGTTCTGCAATCATCAACAGATTCTACTCCTTCCATATCGGAACAGGGAGAGTCTCCGATGCGCTGGAGACCAACTATCACGTCACCAAATGGCTAGGACTGAATGCCGAGTACCGTTACACTTCGCGGTTCATCGATAACAACTTCGTCCGCGCGGGCACGACCAAGTCCGTGGATCGCAATTCCGCTCGCAACCACCTGAATACCGGAACATTCGGCTTCCGCCTGAACCCCCTTCGGCCGCTCACGCTTACCGCAGACGGGACCATCGGACGTGACAACCACCCGGAGACTCCCGTGAGTCCTGCGAATTTTCACACCATTAAGGCGCGCGCCGATTATCGCACGCGGAAATTGCGGCTTACGTTCTCCTATCGGCAACTCTATAATCTGAATGATCCACTCTCGGTCTATTCGCCGTCCACCGGAGTCCTGGTGGTTGGTCAGCAGCTCGACTACTATGCTTCCCACTCACGCGACTATTCGGCCACTACTTCATTCGAAGCAAACAACCACCTGTCGTTCGATGTGAGCTACAGCAAGGCGCATCTGGACACCCTCGCCAACCTGTGGGCGGAGTTGGTGCCCCCCAGCTCGACCACGATCACCTCAGTCAGCGTAAGAGGCTATATTTCTCAATACATCAGCAACCTCCATACGGTATCGCTCATCGCAAGGACTAACCTTAGGTGGGGCACGTTCTACGCCGGCTACAATATTTCACGCGACACCGGCGATGGCCGCAGCAATCAGAACCTGGGCCTGACTGACCTCGCCGCCTCCTACACAGCCGCGTGGAGCACATTCCCGATGACCTATCAGGCTCCGCTGGCGCGGCTTTCCATCCGGATATCGCCAAAAGTGCAATGGAATGGGGGCTGGGAGTTCTACCGCTACAACCAGAAGTTCGCGTATTTCGGCAACCAGCCATACTATCGCGCACATACCGGCTATTCAAGCGTCTCGTTGACATTTTGAGCGTTAAACGGAGGGCCCAAATCGAAGACCGATATGACAAAACAAGGTACGCAAACGTTCCTGGCGGCAATTGCGGCCGCACTATTCTGTCTCAGCGGGATCGACTCGCCGGGCAGGGCGGCCGGGACTGGGACTGCCCGGACCGTGGAATTAATCGCCGACAAGGACAACAGATTCAAGCTCCCGGCCGGGCAGCGAGGCCCGCTCACGTTGAAGGCCGGCGAAATCGTTAAGTTCCGGGTGACCTCCTTGTTCGGAGGCGAGAAGGCCAAGGACGGCGCCGTCCACAGCTTCGTAGTCCGCAAGTTGCGGGACAACGATCCGGCATGGTCCGTTCGGCTGAAGGAAGGCGTTCAGGAGTTCACCGTGACCGCGCCGAAGACCGGCAATTACCTGATCGAATGCACTGTGGAATGCGGGCCAGGCCATGACAACATGAATCTAAAGATGGTGGTTGTCAAATGAAACGGCGAGTGAAATTCGCGGTTCTTGCTTCACTGATAGGTTTAGCAAGTGCCCAACTGATCCAGCCGGACATGCACAACCCGCCGGTCAACCCCGCGCGACGCTTATGGAACGGGGATGTGAACCCGCGCGTTGCCCGCATCATGCGTCGGGCCTGTGGCAACTGTCATTCGTACGAGACTCAATGGCCGTGGTATGCAAAAATCAGCCCTGTCTCCTGGTTCTTAGCCCGGCATGTCAGGGATGGCCGCGCGAAGCTCAACTTCGATGAATGGTCCGCTGCCGCCGCCACGGATCAGTTGGAAGAGATCTACGACTCGATCGCCAAAGGGAAAATGCCCCTGGCGAGCTATCTGTTGATGCATCCTGAAGCGCGTCTATCCCAAGCCGACAGGGACGCTGTGCTGGCTTGGGCAGACGGCAAACTCTAGTAGGAGTGCTCGGGGAGCAGCAGTTGGACAATGCCAGAGTTTGCAAGAGCTATCGGTTGAAGTTGCGATCATCGAGCTGCCCCACTGCTCCACATCAACACCACCAACAGCACATCTGGCTCTGGAGTTCGAGCGTACCCGGAATGGGATTGGAAGCAGATCGTGATCGGATCGACCGACCTGAACGTGGTGCCCCAACCTGCCGCGGGCCTGCCTCTACGCCCGCATCAGTAGTATCGGGAAAGGCCGCCTGGCCCCCGGCCAACCCTGCTCGATCGGGGCCTTCGGCCTCGCGAGGTTATTTTGCGATCGACACCAGCGCAACCTT
>Ga0306922_10004265_pt1 | contig 13533 bp, 13 predicted proteins | sample sta12Cox44000082_FD_203758 | JGI IMG/M metagenome (GOLD analysis project Ga0306922, IMG submission 203758) | Lab enrichment of tropical soil microbial communities from Luquillo Experimental Forest, Puerto Rico - statoxic.12C.oxic.44.000.082 (v2)... | ecosystem: Environmental > Terrestrial >... | reverse complement strand
AGCACGAGGTGCTCGGCCCAGGCCGCCTTGATCGCGCGCACCGCGCCCTCGGACAGCTCCCTGGTCAGATCGACGCCCTTGATCTCGGCGCCGCAGGCGGCCGACAGCGGCGTGACCTCTATGTCGAGGATGTCCTGTTGTCGTGCAAACATCGATTCGGCGGGACCTTTCTCTCCATCGGCGGGGTCGGGGCTACGTCCGGGGCTACAAGACTAGGCTAATTGGGGGTGGGGGCTACCAAGCCTAGGGCAAGGCCCGATTAACTCACAAGCGGCCTCCGCAGCCCGCCTAAGCGACATCATCGATGCAATCGTCGTTATGTCAATTCAAGCGCGCGCGGGCGATCCGACCCAAAACCTCGAGCGCCGCGTTGATCAAGCTGTTGATCATCTTGTCGCTGACGCCTTGGCCGTAACGGTCCTTTAGGACCCTGGCACCGTGCAACCGTGCCACGGCATTGAAGTCCAGTTCGCCGGCGGTACCGTTCCGCAGCTCCAGAAGACCTGCGATCAACACGCGGCCTTGCTCCTTGGTGTCGGCGCTCATTTGGCCATCCATCCTCCCGCGCGCCCAGCATTCGCCCAGACCCTGAGCGAACAGGCAGGCGGTCGCAGCGATCAATTCGCCAATCAGTCGTTCAACCGACGGATCGACGGTTTGGGGCTCCTGCGGGCGGGACAGACAAGGCGACGGGGTGTGCAGCAGCATGGTGAGTACCTTTGAGACGCGAAGCTTTTGGCCACTGGTGGACGAGCCTGATGCGGACGCCATGCCCGCCGCCAGTTGGCGGCGCCATGTAAGCCATGGCGCGGTGGTGTTTACAGTAAGGCCCCTCAGCAACTGGATTGCCGCAGAAGCGAAAATCAGGGCGCCGAGGATCGCCACACGGCCAGCGGCAGGCCCCTGGGGCAAGCGCGATGACCTTTTCAGCAGTTGTGGCTGCCTCGGCGCGCACCAGGACGGCCGGCGCCGGCGCCGGCTCGACGAGAAGGGAAGCGGGCGGTTCAGGTTTGGCGTGGCCGTTTGTCCGGGCGGGGACAGGGACGGCGGCCTGTTCGATCTGGTCAACTGTAATCACCCCGGCGGCCAGAAGCCGGAGCACAATGCCGACGCCACATGGGACGCGACGGTCGCCATGCTGCCAGCGTCTGACGCTCCTCGGACCGACGCCGAATAGCTGGGCCATGCGGCGCTGTGTGACGCCGAGCGCGCCAAACATGTAGAATTCAGTCACTGACAGGTCGCTTGTGAGAGCGCGAAAGGTCATACTGCGGCCGGACGTGGCGGCTTCAACGCCACGCCGGCCTAACCTCGACAAGGGACGAGGACCCGTGTCATGGCTAGCGACCCAGATAGCACAAATCGTTGGTTGACATTCACTCCCGAGCCGACCCCCGACGCCGGGGTCGGGGCAGAGGAATCCAAGCCGACGGTTGCCGAGCCGGTGCCCACTCAAGGCGCGACCGAAGTCCGGCCAGAGGAATCGCCACCACCCGATAAGCCGGATGAGCCGGCGCCTTCCACGTCTGATGCTCTTGAGCGCGATACCGAGAAAACCCCTGCAGTAAACGCATCAACGTCAGAGGCGGAGACAGCATCTACTCCAAACACTGAGACGACGCCGATCGCAGACGGTGGACTGGTCAACGTCGGTTGGGTCGATCCGGCGATAGCCCATGCAATTGGACGGGTACTCAGATCACGGGCCCGCGGGCTGGAGAAATCGCTACCGCCTGACGCGCAGCCGTCCAAGCCAGCGCCCACCCCTGCGGTGTGGTCAGAAGCTCAAATACTTGCGTGGATCATCTCAAGGGACGAGACAAAGGTGTTGACCCCCGAGATGCTTCCAAAAATTGAATGGGCCGGGAAAGAGCTGACCGAAAAGGTGAACAAAGAGCTGAATAAAATGTTGGCGAGGTCCGTCGAAATTTATCGTGCCGTACTGGAAGGGCAAACTCCTCACAGGCTGAACGAAGGTGTATTTCGTATTTCGGGGCTTCGCTCCGGAGAGCTGGCCCACCTCCTCAGAGCTGGATATCTAACCCCGGAAGACGTCCAGTGGCACGACATCGATGGCGATCCGGAGGGGGTCAAACGGTTATGGCCCGCCCGTAACATACCGGCATCCACCCCTGCGGTGACCCCGGTAACGCCGACCACGCCGGCGGATCGGCAGCTTTATGCCGAGGGCGGGTCTGAGCCAGCAGCGCGCGCCGAGCCGGTGTCACCGCCACCTGCGACTCAACCAAACGAGCGGGCGGTCGCCGATCCGGCGCCTGACGACTCTGAACTTGTCGCGGCCAAGAAACGGGTGAAGCGACAAGGGCCCGACCGGTACGGTGAGAGTGACCGCGCGCTATTCCTAGAAATGACCAAACTCATGAAGGAGGAACAGCTCAGCGCGGAAGAGGCTGCTGGGCGGTTAGGCGCTCTCGGTAAGATTAAGGGGCGAGGCAACGCCGACAGCCGAAAGCATCGCCTGGCCAAGAGATATCGCGACGAACGCGGAGAGCCCAAAACTCCCTAGCGCTCCCACAAACTCCCACAAACTCCCGCGCAAACTCCCTCGTTAAATGAAACAGATACTCCGCAGCAACCAAGGTCGGCCAGTGCTGGCCTACACCGCGGAGTAGTTGGTCGACCCCGACCTCGATCTCCGCACCATCGGAAGCTTGCGGAGAAAACTATGTCCCCCGAAGTCCAGTCCGAAATCGAGGAGCTCCGCGAGCGCGTGGAGAAGCTCGAAAATGCGGTCAGGCGCACCAGGCGCGGCCGTACCAATCAACGCGGTGCTGCCGAGTATCTGGGAAAATCGCGCGAGTGGTTACGGCAACGTCACCTGCGCGGCGAGGGGCCGGTTCGCGATCCCGACGGCACTTACACGTACGACAATCTTGACGCCTATTCCGAGAAAGGGGGACACGCCATCGCTCGCGTCTCTCCGTCCCGTTAGTCGAGTTTTCCGAGTTTTCCGTACCGCCGGCCTGGTCGCTGCCGCGAGGCAGCCGCAGGAGAGCTTTGTCCGGGCTCTGCTTGAGCCTTATCGCAGGATCATCTCGTCATGTCGTCGATTGAAGACACTGAGACACCGCGCTTCACCTCCATCATGAACGACGGTGCGTGCGCCGGCTTTCTTATCAACCTCGGCGCGCGCGGCGTCGAGGCATTTGACCAGGATGAAAAACCCCTCGGCGTTTTTCCCGACACGATTAGTGCCGCGACCGCCGTTTTGCATCCAATAACTCGCAAATCGGCGGGGGTGTCGAGCTACTCCCGCGGTGCGCACTTTGAGTTGCGGCTGCCCGGTGACCGACTCCGGTGCGGTTGCTGCGGGCATTCGGTGAGCGCGCATGCCTTCGACATTGTCGAGCCGGGCTTCATCCGCGCGGTGTGTACGCACTGCCATGAAGATCTGGTCACGATCGAAATGCGGTGAATCGCTATGCGCGAGCGCCTTCCAAACCGCAGAGGATCCGAAACGTTCGATTTCGAGGTGCCCGCCGGAACCGCTGTGCTGCACTACACAGCGACGGTCGGTTACTACGCCAACGGCCGCATCGGCGAGCTGTTTCTGAACAACCACAAATCCAACAGCACTGCAGACACTAACGCGCGCGACGCGCGATTGCATTTTCGTTTGCCGTCCAGCACGGCGCCAAGATTGAAGACATCCGCCGCGCGCTCTGTCGCGATTCACATGGCCGCGCCTCCGGCCCGCTCGGAGCCGCGCTTGATCTCTGGCTGGGGGATGAATCATGAGCACCGTCTTAGGCGTCGATCCTGGCATTAGCGGCGGGTTGGCCATCGTCGAGATTACTGACAGGGCCGCCCCCGTGCTGGTGGAATGCATCGATATTCCTGTCGTTGGCACCGGCGCCAAAGAGCGCGTTGATGTCGCCGCCATCCGCAACTTCATCGATCGGCACAAACCAATCCGCGCTCTGATTGAACGGGCGCAGGCGATGCCGAAGCAGGGCGCGTCGTCGGGTTTCAAATACGGGCGCGCGGTCGGTGCGATCGAAGCAGCAATCACACTGTGCGCGGTCCCTGTGGAGATCATCGAGCCGTCCGCGTGGAAAAAATTCTGGAAACTACCGGGCAAGGACAAAGAGAGCGGACGGCAAAAGGCGCTGCAGTTGTTTCCCGCTGCTCACGCCGCGCTCGCGCGTAAAAAAGATCACGGTCGCGCCGAGGCATCGTTGATCGCGCTGTATGGGGTCGGGCCATGAACGCTCCGTTGGCGCCGACTCATTCACCCTTCGGCGGCAGCGTCGCAGCGCGCGTCTTACGCTGCCCAGCATCCGTCGGCCTCACCGAGAAAGTACCAGCCCATCTGCGCAAGTCCTCCATCTACGCGAATCGCGGCACGGCGTGCCACGCCGCAATGGTGCTTCTCCTCGATGACCCCTCGCCAACGCTTGATAGTCTCGCCGGCAAGACGTTCGACGATTATGTCATCACAACCGACGACATCGAAAACGCTATCAGGCCAGCATACGCCTATGTGGACGCCCTCCTCGTCGAGCCGGGAGCCGAGTTTTACTCAGAGCTGCGCGTCGCTTTTCCGACCATCGCCAGTGCCTACGGCACGGTCGACCTACTAGTCCGTATCGGCCGCACGATCCATGTGATCGATTTCAAATTTGGCAGCGGCGTGCGGGTGCTGGCGCTTACCCCGGACGGCGACACGGATATCCTCAACGCGCAATTGCTCTTCTACGCCGCCGCCGCGCGCCACTCGCTCCCCGAATTTTTTGCTGGGGTCGAGACCATCAACCTCACAATCTTGCAGCCGCAATCAATCGAGCCGGACGCCGAGATGGCGTCATCCGTCACGGTAACGCACGGCGAGCTTAACGAATTCGTCCCGGTCTATCGCGGGGTCTGCGCAGAGGCGCTATCAGACGCGCCCCGCCTGGAGCGCGGCGACTGGTGCAGATTCTGCCCGGCGCGACCGATTTGCCCGGCGCACACCCGACCGCTGCTCGATCTCGCTCAATTCATAGTGCCGACGCCGCCGGCCGCGCGGACCGACAAGACCGCCTATTTGCAGACGCTCGCCACCGGCTTGGACCTCATCGACGACATCAAGGACCTTCGCGCGGCGCTACACGATCAGGCGAAACGCGCCCTTGAGAGCGGCGACATCGTACCGGGCTATACCCTCTCAGCGGGTCGTGCCGAACGCCATTGGCGCGACGACGAAAGCACCGCAATCGCCGCGCTGGAGAGCCTCGGCCTTACCCGCGATGACATCGTCGCCGAGACGATGCGCTCGCCGAAACAGGTCGAGCTGCGAGCAAAAGCTCGCGGGCTCAAAATTCCCCAGGAACTCATCGCTTCGCACCGCTCCGGCACCTCGCTGACACGGTGTGAAAACGCGCACGCCCCGGTGCCCCGGCGGGACGAAATCGCGCGCTTATTCTCCGCGGCATTGGAGACCCTTCATGAGCAATCCTAACCACAACCCCGACAACCGCGCCGATCACGGCCACGACAATGACAACGGCCAAAGGGCAGTCGCACCTGCGCCGGCGAGGAGCGCGCTCGCCTCTCTGCCGGCGCTCACGGCGGCGCTCAACCGTGTTGACATGACGTCCATCGGCGGCCGTTCGGGAAAGCCGATGTTGCAGTTCAAAAGTCGGGAAAACAGCGGTACCTGGATGTTTGGGCAGCAACGCATATCCCCTGAGGCCGGTAGCCTTTGGGCCGTCAACCCGCAGACGTTCCAGTGGGGCTACATCTGCTTTTCCAACGACAACAAGCCGGCTGGCGAACGCCTCGTTCCCATCAGCCAACCGATGCCTGCGATCACGGAGCTCCCTGACAAGGGCTTTCCCTGGCAGGAGCAAATGGCTGTCGATCTGAAGTGCATCAATGGCGCCGACGCCGGCACTGAGGTGGTCCTCAAGGTGTCAACCGTCGGCGGCATCCAGGCCGTCACCGGACTGATCGACACGGTGCGCGACCGGCTCAACGGCGGCCAGCACGACGGCAAAATCGCACCGATCGTGCGCCTTGAGAGAGACAGCTACCAGCACGGCCAGTATGGGCGTGTCCCGACGCCTGTGTTTACCCTCGTTGACTGGATGTCACTCGACGGTCCGGCCCCGGCGCCAGCACCAGCGCCGCCGCCTGCCGAGCAACCACGTCGCCGGCGCCTCGGGTAACGCCGATGCGCACCTGACCAGCGAGGCCGACCTGCAGGCGGCCTCGCCTGACCTTTTGAGGGGCCCGATGTCTAACGTCAGCGATCTCACTTCGTTGGATTTCGAGTCGGCCGGCGCGCTCGACCTCAAGGCCGCCGGAACTCTCCGCTACGCCACTGACGCCTCGACGCGCGCAATCGTTCTAGCCTATGCCATCGGTAACTCACCAGCTCTCACTTGGCATGCTGACGGCGCGATCCTCGATTGGACCGACGCGCCTGATGATCTTCGCGCCGCCTTCGATCGCGGCGCAACTTTCGCCGCGTGGAACGCGAGCTTTGACAGCGCCATCTGGAACTATGCCACCCTTAGATTTCCCTTTCTCGCGCCGGAGCGAATCATCGATGTGATGATCCAGGCTGGCGTCTCCAACTTGCCGACCGATCTTGAAAGCGCTTCGCGCTATCTCGGTGGCGAGGGCAAACAGAAAGATGGCAAAAAGCTGATCAAACTGTTTTGCGTCCAAGGTGCAGACCCCCGCGAATATCCAGAACAATGGCAGCGCTTTCTCGACTATGCGCGCCGGGACGTCGGGGAGATGCGCGATGTGTACCGCCGGACGCGACCTCTGCCGCTCGCCGAATGGCAGCAATATTGGGCATTCGAGCACATCAACCGACGGGGCGTGGTGCTCGATATGCCCTTCGTACGCTGCGCTGCCGCCCTTGCGGCCGAGGACGCTGCCGCCATTGGCCGTCGGCTGGTCGAGCTGACTGATGGAGCCGTCACCCGAGTCACGCAGGCGAGGGGGATAGCGACCTGGCTGTACGATACTCTTGCCGACGCGGCGACGCGCGAAATTCTAATGGTCGGCATTCCGGCGGACGACGATGCCAATGATCACGATGATGATGATGATGAACATGAAGATGATGATGAAGAAGCGAAACTCAGCCTGACGCGCGATCGCGTCGCCCGTGTTCTCGCCATGCTCGAGGCGAAACACGCCAATGGCGGTCTTAGCGCTGATGAGATGAAGGCCCGTGAAGCAGCAACGTTACGCTTGTTCGGTGCCGGGGCTTCACCAAAAAAGTTCGCGCGCCTTGAAGCGCAGCAAGTCGATGGCGTGTTGCGTGACCAATACCGGTTCAGCGGCGGCTTTCAGACTGGGCGCATGTCCAGTAAATCCGCTCAGATCCAGAATCTCACACGGGACGTACTTGGCGAGGATGGCGCCGCCGAAGCGCCGCTCGTTGATGCGATCGCCGATGGCTGCAGCTATGCCGAGGTGGTCGCGGCGGAGCCTGTCGATGTACCGGTAGCGCGCAAGCTTGCCCTTATCGTGCGCCCCGCACTGGTGGCGGCGCCGGGGAAAACGTTCGTATGGTCGGACTGGAACGCGATCGAAGCGCGGATCACGCCCTGGCTCGCTGCCTCGCCGGGCGCTGAAAGAGTCCTCGATATTTTTCGCGCTAACGATGCCGATCCGACACAGCCCGATATTTACACCATCGCCGCCGCCGACATCGTGCACAAGGATTCGAGTGCGATAGCCAAGCCGGAGCGGCAGATCGGCAAGGTGGCAACACTGGCGCTGCAATTTTTAGGCTCCATCGGCGCGCTCAAGAGCATGGCACTTAAATTCCGTATCCATCTGGACGACGCCGAGGCGCGACACATCGTCGACGCCTGGCGCGGGGCCAACCCATGGGCAATGGAATTCGGCGGCGTTCACCGCAATGGAGAGAGCTTCGGGCTGTGGGGCGCCGCTATGAGCTCCTGGGAGCTACCAGGCCAGATCACCACAGCAGGCCGGATCGCCTTTGTCTATCGCGAGGACTATCTCGGCGGCGCGCTGTTCATGGCGCTGCCATCAGGTCGCTTGCTGACCTATCCGCGACTGCGCTGGCGCGACGTTGACGTGCTGGATAAGGACGGCAAGCCGACCGGCGAAAAGCGTAACGAGCTGTCCTTCCGGCGCGCACACGGGCGGGCGAAACTGTGGAAAGGAGTTTTTTGCGAGAATGCGACTCAGGCAGTTGCTGCCGACATCCTGCGCACAACGGTGACACGGATTGAAACGAATCCCGCGCTCGCGTGGATGCCGATCCGCATGACCACGCACGATGAGATCGTCTGCGAAGTCGACGAGGCGCGCGCCGAGGAGGCGAAAGCAATCCTGCGGCGCGAGATGCTGACGCTTCCAGACTGGGCCGCCGGCTTGCCGCTCGCGTCAGAGGAGTGCTCGTGCCCGTATTACACGAAGAGCAAAGCCGCGTTTCGCGGAGGCAAGCTATGAATGCACCCTTCCTCGCGCGCGTCCTGCGTAGCTACCAACAACGGGCGGCAACATACCTTTACGAGCGCGATGCTGCGTTCCTGATCGCGCCGTTGGGCGCCGGCAAAGGCGCCGCCGCGCTTACTGCGCTTGCCGAATTGATCCGCGACAAACACCGCCGGCATGCGCTGGTAATCGCACCGAAACTCGTCGCCACGACTGTATGGCCGACCGAGATCGCGTCGTGGCCGCATCTTCAACGTCTGCGCGTTGCCGTTCTCGACAGCGCGCCCGAGAGCCGGCGGGCGCTGCTAGCTACCGCACATGAGCGCGAGCTGATGGTGATCGGCGTCGATCTCGTGCCCTGGCTCGTCGGTGAGCTCGTCGCCTTTGCAGACGATCACCCGCTTTTTGACGTGCTGATCATCGACGAGACCTCGCGGCTCAAGGACCCAAGCGGCAAGAGATCGCGGGCGCTGGCGAAGACCGCCGGGCGATTCAAAACCCGCTGGGGCCTGACCGGCACCCCGCGCCCGAACTCGAGCCGGGATCTGTTCATGCCGGCGGCCATCATCACCGACGGCGCGCTGTGGGGCCGCGCCTTCGTGCCTTGGCAGAAACGGCACTTCCGGCCGCGCGATCCGTTCGGGCGTGAGTGGGTGGCGCTGCCGGGGGCGGAAGAGCAGATCGCTGCCGACTTCGGCGCCGTCGCGATGACGGTTGCCGACGAGGACATGCCCGACCTGCCGCCGCTCAACGTCGTGGTGACGCCGCTCAAGCTGCCGGATGCCGTCATGGCGACCTACAAAACGATGGCACGGGAACTGTTCGCCACAATCGCTGGGCGCTCGATCGAGGCCGCTTCGCCACTGATCGCGACCGGCAAGCTGGCGCAGCTTGCGAATGGCTTCCTCTATGCCGAAGGCGCCGACGATCCGGTGTTCGTCCATAGCCTGAAAATCGACTGGTTGCGTGAGCTGGTCGAGAGCCTCGACGGGGAACCGCTCCTCATCGCTTACGAGTTCATCGAGGATCTCCGAACTATCCGGCGGGCCTTCGGTGAGGTGCCGGCGCTCGGCGGCTGCACAGGCGCGCGCGAGGCGTCGCGCCTCGTCGCAGAGTGGAATGAGGGAAAGCTGCCGCTGCTCGCCTTTCATCCGGCCTCGGCGGGGCATGGACTCAACCTGCAGCACGGCGGGGCGCGCATGGCGTGGTTGTCGCCGAGCTGGTCGGCCGAGCTTACCCAGCAGGCGATCGCGCGGCTCTACCGGCCGGGGCAGACGCGGCACGTGACCATTCATGTCTGCGTCGCCGCGGGCACCGTTGACGAGATGAAACGCGATCGGGTGATCGGGAAGATGACCGCGCAGGAGGCGTTCCGGCGGCATCTGGAGCAGATCTGATGCAGGAGCGCACCGCCTTTCGTCTTGCCATGTTGCGGAATGGCTTTCAGCCGCTGCTCAACGATTGCAAGCGGCCGATCGAAAAAGGCTGGCCGAAGCGGCGCGCCGATGAAGCCGAAATACTTTCGTGGGACCGTAGTGCGCTCGCCTCGACAGGCCTGAAGCTCGACGGCGATCTTGCGGTGATCGACGCCGATGTGAGCGAGGCGGCTCTTGTCGAAGAGCTGGCGCGCACCCTCGACAAGCGCTTCCCCGAGCTATTCGCCCACGGTCTCGTGCGCCATGCCGGCGGAGTGAAGGAAGCCTGGATTGCGCGCGTCGATGAGCCGTTTCAGCACTTCGTCTCGCGGCGCTGGTATCGCGGCAGCGATCCGGACAATCCCACGGTGCCGAAGCACATGGTTGAATGCTTTGGTTCGCTCGGGACACGACAGTTCGGGATCGACGGGCCGCATGCGCGCGCCGCGGGCAAGGTGATCAGCGTCTACCAGTTCACCGGCGGCGCCTCGCCAGCAACAACGCCACGGGCGTCCCTGCCAGTACTGCCGAAAGCAGCTTACGCGACGGCCTGCGATTTGTTCGACACCATTGCCGCGACGGCGGGGCTCACGGCCATCAAGGAGACCAGAAACAACCGGGGCGGGGCTACGCCTCGTATTTTCGAACTCGACGCCGACACCGAGATCGAGACGCAAGATTACGGCGTGATGACGGTCGCCGAGCTCGAATGCCTGATGCGAGCGCGGCAGGCGCGGGGCAACGCGCCAGCGTCGACTGTACGCTGCTCAGGCAGCTTTCACGACCGCACAAGAGTGCGGACGGACTCGCATCTCATCAACTGGGGTCGCCGCTACGGCCTCGGCATCTGGGACACGATGACTGAAACGACTTGGCATCGGCGCGAGCGGGCGCCGTCCGCGCGGTTTGAATTTTTGGGTCAGTTACAAGCAAGGAACCCCTTCCTATGAATGAGCAGTTCGACGGCGACGCTATCAGCCGAGCCGACCGGGAATTCCTGGCGAGCCTCGACGATCATCCTTTGATGCGGCACCCGCTCTACAGCGTGCCACCGCCGCCGCGGCCCAATTACGATGGGTGCACCACGATCGCCGAAAAACAGACGGCGCAGGAAATGTGCTTTCCGGCCGCCCTCGACTGGATACTGGTGAATTACGCCTACTATTCGGGCGCCTTCATGGGCAAAGGCGGCATCATATCGCTGGTTGACGGCAAGATGGGAACGATCGCAAGCCTAAAGGGTTTCATGCAGCCCTACGTGATCGTGGAAGAAGGCCCGAGAGGCGGGCTCAAGAAGATATCCGTCGTCGATGAATGGATGAGACATCCACGGCGGGCGCAGATCGATGCGGTCCAAACCCGGCCTGATAAGCCGCGGCCGACGTTCGTAGAAGATGGATTAACTGTCTTCAACCGCTACTGGCCGCCAGTACACCCGACGAGTGGGGGCGAGATCGAGACGTTCAAAACCTTTTTCGCGCAGCTCGTTCCAGACGAGAAGGAGCGAATGTGGCTGTGGAACTGGCTCGCCCACAAGGTGCGCCGGCCATGGGTGCCAATGGTCGCGGTCATCATGGTGGCGGAGGAATTCGGGTCAGGTCGCGGGACGCTGTTCGATATCCTCGAGTTGTTGTTTGGGGAAGACTACGTCGTGCCATGCTCGTTCGGCGAGCTGACGGGGGCCACGGCAGGGGCGCGCTTCAATGCGCGGCTAGCCGACGCGCTCGTCGCCGTCGTCAACGAGGCGGTCGCCGAGGACGGAGAGCAACAGGCGCAGCGGCGGCTCAACTACGAAGCACTGAAGAATTCTGTTGATCCTTCGCCGACAGCACGGCGACGCTTCGAAGCAAAGGGAGAGCACGCCTACGCGCAGAGGTCCGCGACGAGCGTGATGATCGCGACAAATCACCGGGACGTGGTGAAGCTGCCATGGCGCGACCGGCGGTTCAGCGTCATCACTTGCGGCAAGCGGATGACAAAAGAGGATACCGCGAAGATCAGGGCGTGGATGGCCGCGCCGGAGAATATTGGGGCGCTCTACCGGACGCTCCTCAACACGCCGGCGGTACCAGTGACAGAATTCGACCCCTTTGGTGAGCCGCCGCCCTTTGCGGGCCGGCGCGAGATGATCGGGATGGGGAAATCGCGGCTGGAGGATTCCTACGAGGCAGCGATCGACGCGCTCGAAGGCTGCCCGCTGTTCACGATGACGCAGGTGCAGAGGCTGATCAACTATATCGGAGCATATACCAGCGGCGGCGATGGGGACCGGGCCAGGCACACGGTCGCCAAGAACGCCTACCGGCTGCGCGAGCGGGACGAGGCGGACAACCGTATCAAGTACCACAAGCGGCAGGAAATCATCTACGCCCGCACGGACGCCGAACGGCGGCGCTGGCGCGAGGCCGATACGAGGATGATCGTCGCAGCGCTCGATCGGACAGAGGAGCGGGTGACGCAGGTGATCAACGCCGAGCGTGACTTGCTCGCCGATCTCGCGCGCGTGTTACGGCCGGAGGACGAAACAGGAGGAGCGGAATGACGGCAGAAGAACAGTGATCTGGGAGTGCTTTCTCATGCGGCGCGATCGCGACCTGGAGTGGCGGTAGCAGAGAGCGCAGGCAAGAGATCCGCTCGGCTGCAAGTTTTTTGATGGAATTGGCGAGTGGCTGGAGAAATGCCGGAAGGCGCCTGCCGATAAAGCGCCGCAGTGTCTCACCTGCGAGCAAACCTTCCGCGACCCCGCGCAGCCGCCGCTCACGTTTTTGGTCACTCACAGCGAGGACCCGCGGATCAACCTAATGCTGCTGACTGGAGTGTGCTGGCGCTGCGCGGAGAAGAGCGACACGGAGCTGCTGAAACGCGGTACCGAGCTGACGGCGAAATTTCTCAAAGGCCGCGCGTATGGCGAGCGCCACCCATTGGCAGAGACTGCGCACTGAGTGTGCAAGGGGCATGCAAGGTTTGCGCGGTTTTGGCTGCCTGCCTATAGCAAAATACCATTCGGCGGCGGGTGGACCTACACAGCCGTACACACTGTTTGCGGGTGTGCAACACTATTAAGTGGTTGGCGGGTTTAGATTTAAAGCTCTAGCTTGCACAGTGCACACTTAAACCTACGAGTTAGAAAAAATTGGATAACGAGTACATAAAAAGAACAAATATAAGAGTTGCCTAAGTGTATAAGGGTTAGGGGAATCTCTGTGCACTGTGCATACCGCTGCTTCTTTGCCCCCGCGACAGGCGTGGTTCCACCGTCTTACCCCTTCGGCGGCACAGGACGCGGTTCCCTAACGGCTGCGCCGTAACTCCTGCCGCAGCTGCTTTCCCTTTATTTCCTTTCGCGCGCGTTGGTTGCTTGTTGCGTGTGTTTATCGGCGTAACGATATACGGGTTGTGTGGTGCTTTCATACTGTTGATGAACCGGTGTTTGCGGCCTGTCGTACGCCTGCCGGCCGCTGGTCGATCGTCGCGCCGTGCTGCCGGGACTTGAGCGGCCGTATTGGTGTGCGCGGGATTGCCGTGCTCGACGAGCCTGTTGCTGCTGGCGGGGCGAAGGTAATCAAGTTGAAGGAGCACGCTGGGATCGATCGGCGAGCCTAGAGGTAGCCTGTCGGCTGCAAAAATATTATTTTCGAATATTTCTGATTAGCAACCGGGCGCGTCGGCGTGGTTTGCGGCATTA
>Ga0306922_10004258_pt1 | contig 13536 bp, 14 predicted proteins | sample sta12Cox44000082_FD_203758 | JGI IMG/M metagenome (GOLD analysis project Ga0306922, IMG submission 203758) | Lab enrichment of tropical soil microbial communities from Luquillo Experimental Forest, Puerto Rico - statoxic.12C.oxic.44.000.082 (v2)... | ecosystem: Environmental > Terrestrial >... | reverse complement strand
ACAAAGGCCTCGTTGTCGTCTTCAGCGTGAATGGAACGAACCTCACTAAAGTCGCCGAAGCCAGGGTTGGAAAATGGAATCAAGGTGTGGTCTGGAGCCGTGATGGCAAGACCTTGCTTGCGCAGAACATGGCCGAGAACGCGCTCTCGATCTTGAGCTTCGACGGTAAGACTCTAGGGGTCACAGGCGAGATCAAGGTCAAGGGCGGACCGGCGGGCCTGCGGACCGCGGAGCGCTAAGGAGATCGAATAACCTATCGCAACCCTGACGCGCCTACTGTGGTATTGGATGCGCGTGGTGCGAAACAATAAGCCACTGGCCATTCTTTTTCTCATAGATGTTGGTGACGAAGTTCTGAGTATTTTGCACTTCTCCATTTTTGAGTGTGCGTTGCACGGTCTCGATACCCACCTCCCAGGCGAGCTTTCCATCGGTTTGTATTTGAGCCTGTGACAAAGTAACCTTTCTCGCTGACAAGGCGCTGTTGGACGCCTCTAGAGTTTTTTTAACCTCGTCCCAGCCAGCGGAAATGGCTTTATTGGTCGGCCCTATGTACCGGATGTATGGCTCGCGAGCCCAAGCATTCTCCACTGCCCCAATGTCCACCGTCGATAACGATGCATAAAGTGCGGAGCTGGCAGCTTTCACGTTCTCTACGTCGGATGATTGCTCGGCAACAGTGCCAACTCCAGCACGGACAATCCAAAAGTAAGACAGTGCCGCAGTGGCTGCCAAGATGCTGCGTCGATTCATGATTTCTCTATAACCTAGTTGCAGCTCTATCGCGAACCCTGATCTTCAAGCGGCGGCGCAGATCGGCGCCCTCGTTGGACGACCACCGTTGGGATGGCGGTCAGAACGCCGGCTACGACGGCGAGCACTAGCCGCTCGTGTTGGAACATAATTCGGTTCTGTTGCATCGTTTGACCTTTCTGACTTGCCTGCCTCAGGCATTCGCCTGCGCCAAGACCGTTTCGCGCAGATCGAAGGAAGCCGGGCTCGCGGGCGCGGTGCGCACCCAATGCTCCATCTTCCGCACGCGATCGAAATAGGCGTTGATGTTCGAATAGGGCGACCAATCAAAGGGCACGGCCGGCCTGTATGACTCGAACGGGATCATCGAGTAGTCGGCAATGGTGATATTCTCGCCAACCACATACTGGCGGCGTACAAGATGGCGATCGAGCACAGGCGCAAAGCGCGCGAGATCGGCCCGCACCATCTCGACCAGCGAATTGTTTGTCGCTCCGAGCTTGAGCTTCGGTTTGGCAACTGTTTCGAAGGCGAGGAGACCGAACGCCTTATTGAAGTGTGCTACTTCCCAGAACTGCCAGCGCACCACGTCGGCGCGTTTCTGGGGATCACGCGGGAACAGGGCATCGCTGCCCACTTTGTCCGCAAGGTATTGCATGATTGCGTTCGATTCCCACAGCCAAAAGGCGCCGTCCACCAGCAGCGGCACCATCCCATTGGGGTTGAGCGCGACATAATCCGCTGTTCTGAGATCGCCGCCTACAAAATCGTGATATTCGACCTGGATCTCTAGACCTAGGTGACTGACGACGGCCTGGACCTTATGGCTGTTCGGCGAACCAACAAACGTGTGCAACTTCATTGCGATCCTCCTCAAGGCCTTGCGATCGGAATCGCGCGGCGAATGAAGAATCGCGTCGCCACCGTTCCGCGATACTAAGACGAGTGGGGATGGCAAAAGGATTCTCAGAAAAAAAGAATTTTTTGGCCGAATGCTTTAACCGATGCTGGACATCCTTGGCGAGGTGGCCGGCAATTGCGAGGTTCGACCGGGCCGATGAGGGACCATCGGATGATCAGTAGCGAGTTCCACGACGTTCGCGCGCCTGGTCTGTTCATACGGCAATGGTGACCGTCACAGCTGACACATCATATGTGCTTCCTTCCCCTTCCATGTCCCGGGACCAGATCACTTGGCCATTTTGCGGCTGTGGGGATCGTAACCTGATCAATCCAGCATCAACAGCTCCGCGCCTTCGGTCGCGTAGCGCGCGAAACGAAAATCTCGGATGTTCGCGACTCTATCGCCTTCCCACTGCAGCTGAATGAAATACCCCACTTTCCCGGTCGGATCAGACGGGTTGTGCACCAGCACCGCCGGGCGCCCGTCCACCGAACCCGGAACGAAATGCCAGTCCTCGAGCCGGGCATAGTTATCAAAATAGTTAGCCACCTCGGTCCGACCCTTCCTTTGCAGCTTCGCAACGAGGTCGAGCCGCACCTCATTGGCGAGCATGTCGCGTATGGCATCGAAGTCGCGCGCGTTGAAGCGCTCGACGTAAGCCGCGAGCAGTGAGCGCTCGGGTTCTCCCAGAATGGGCAGCGGAATATCGTCGGGCTCCCGTGCCAACTCGCGCAGGCGGGCGCGGCCGCGATGCAGGGCCGCCTTCACGGTCGCAATGCTCACATCCATGACGCTGCCGATTTCCTCGAGGGAATAGCCGAGCACGTCCATGAGGATGACGCTGCCGCGCTGCGCCACAGGAAGGCGCATGAAGGTCTGGAGGCTCGCGGCCGTGGCCTGCCGATCTTCCGCGACGGCTAGCGGGTCGATGATCATGTCCGGGTCTTCGTCAGCGTGGGCGGCGTCCTGTCGGGCGCGGTGCCGCAGAAAATCCAGTGCCGCATTGTGAGCGATGCGAAACAGCCAGGCCTCTGGATGCGCGATCGATCCCGTCTGGGATGATGCCTCCAGCGCTTTGACGATCGCCTCGTGGACCACATCCTCGCCGTCAAGGACCGAGCCAGTCATACGCGCGCAGTAACGATGCAGCTTTGGCCGCAGTTCGCCGAGTAGCCGGTCGAAGGCCTCGCGATCCAGGGGCTTGCCAGCCGTAAAGGCAGTCATGGACCACTCCAGAGTGGTCACCTGGATATAGGACGTCCGGGATCGGCCCAAGGATTCGGCAGAATAAAAAATTTTTCCTGAGAATCTTTTGGATACCCCCATTCGTCTCTCGGTCGTAGGCAAGTGGCGACGCAAATTCGCTGCGAGCCCACGAGGAACGCGAGTGCCTCGCTTTGTCGCCGGGAAGCCTCCTCTTGGGAGACTTCAGGACCGGACCCCATGTGGGAAGTTGCGTCCAATTCCCAGGTGAGGGCGAATTCCGCCGCAACGCTGACGTGTGAAGTTGTCATGAGGAATCATCCGATCGTTTCGCAACAGGCTTGGCTCGGGATGATTGTTGCGATGGCGGTGACCATCCTAGCGATCACGACACGGGCGACTCCGTGGAATTGTGAGGACGATTCGGTCGCGCCGATCTCCCCGGAAACGATCTACCGGCCTCAACACTGGAATGCGTACTAAAGGCCGGCAATTACGCCGCAACGCTGACGCGTGAGGTTGCCATGAGGAGTCATCCGATCGTTTCGCAAGATAAATGGCTCGCTGCCCGTGCGCGGCTTCTGGCCAAAGAGAAGGAGTTTACCCGGCAGCGCGATCAACTGAGCGAGGAGCGCCGCGCGCTACCGTGGGTGAAGGTGGAGAAGGAGTATGTCTTCGACGGGTCGAACGGCCGTGAGACCCTTTCGCAGCTTTTCCAAGATCGTAGCCAGTTGCTGATCTATCACTTCATGTACGGAACGGATTGGAACGAGGGCTGCAAGAACTGCTCGTTCTGGGCAGACAGCTTCAATGGCATCACGGCGCATCTGAAACATCGCGACGTCACGATGATCGTGATGTCGCGTGCGCCGTATTCGAAACTGAAGACCTTTCAGAACCGGATGGGCTGGAGCTTCAAGTGGGTATCGTCAAGCACTACCGATTTCAGTCGCGACTTCAACGTCTCATTTACGCCCGAGGAGATTAAGGGAACGGTCTTCTACAACTACGAGCACCGTAAATTTCCAATGACCGAGGCACCGGGGATCAGCGTCTTCTACAAGGACGACGCGGGTACGATCTTCCACACGTACTCGTGTTACGGCCGTGGGCTGGATGCCGTGAACTGCGCTTATCAGCTGCTCGACCTGGTGCCCAAGGGTCGCAATGAAGCTGATCTCCCGAATCCGATGTCGTGGGTGCGCCATCACGACAAATACGACGACTCACCATTCGAGACGTCCGAAGCGAGACTTTCCGTCTGACGCAAGTCGATGGGTAAACCGGGGCCAACGCCCGCAGCAAGGAAAGTAGCAAAATAATGAAAGAGCCGACCGAAAAAGGGCAGAAGACCTGGGTGCTTGCACTGACCTCGGTGGCGTCGTTGATGGTCGCACTCGACGCGCTGGTCGTTACAACAGCCCTCAGTACGATCATCGAGACGCTACAGCGGACAATGAATGCCTACAATCTGAGCTTTGCGGTACTGCTCTTGACCGGCGCCGCGCTCGGCGACCGCTTCGGCCGCCGGCGCACCTTCGTCGCCGGCCTCGGCCTTTTCGTGGCGGCGTCGGCTGCATGCGTGCTGGCAGGGAGCGCGGGCTGGCTGATCGCCGCGCGCGCCGTCCAGGGAGCCGGCGCGGCGCTGGTGATGCCGCTCGCCATTGCGCTCTTGAGCGCGGCATTTCCGCCGCACGTAGCGCGGCAAGGCGCTCGGGATCTTCAGTGGCTTGACAGGGCTGGCTCTCTCAACCCGCTCGGCACGCGCGGCTTTGGCGCAAGTGAAGGCGAGCGCCTGAGATAAGCCGGTTGGCACCAAGGTGCACTCATGCCGCACGAACGAATCGTGTGTCCCGTTGACCGAGAGGCGAAGCACCAGTTCTGGGATACGGCGCTCAAATCGTTCAAGGCTTACGTCGAATCCGTGGAAGCGAGCGCTCAGCGACTGTCAGCGCACTTCGACGTTCAACGCCCTTGAGACCGCGCTGAAGGAGGAAAATGAGATGGCGTTTCCTCTCAATATTCGATCGATGGCGGTGCGCTATCGGCTGAACACCATTGCGGCCTCGTTAGCGCTGGTGTTTGGCAGCTCCTTGCCATTGAACGCGCAATCGAAAGCACCGGAGGTCATGGTCGCAAATCCAGTTCTAAAAAGAATCGTTCAGTGGGACGAATACACCGGTCAATTCGAGGCCGTGCGGCGGGTCGAAGTACGCGCGCGCGTCTCCGGGGAACTGGTGAAAATCCATTTCACGGACGGCCAGACGGTGAAGGCGCGGGATATACTTTTTACCATCGATCCCAGACCGTTCGAGATTGCGGTGGAGGCAGCCCGTGCGGAGGTCGCTCGCGCGAGAGCGCAAATCGCGGTAACGGGCAATGACCTTGAGCGCGCCGAGCAGCTGACGCCGTCAAAAGTTCTCACGCAGCGCGACTTCGACCAGCGGAAAGCCAACCACGATGCGGCCAAGGCGCAGTTGCAATCCGCCGAGGCCATGCTTCGCAACGCGGAGCTCAATCTTGAATGGACATCGGTACTCGCGCCAATCGATGGCCGCATCTCCGATCGAAAGGTCGACGTCGGCAACCTCGTCTCCGGCGGGCAAGTCGGTGCTTCGCTGCTAACGACCATCGTCAGCCTCCACCCGATCCATTTCGTGTTTAACGTCTCGGAACCGGACTACGTGCGCTACTCGCGTCTGGCGGCGAACGGCCAGCGACTGTCGTCAAGCGTGCCCGGCAACGTCGTTCAGATCCGTCTAGCAGATGAGAAAGAGTGGATACGAAACGGACGGATGAACTTCATCGACAACCAGCTCAACGGCAAGTCGGGCACCATTCGCGCTCGGGCCGTGGTGGACAATGAGGATTTCTTCTTGACGCCCGGGACATTTGGGCGTCTGCGCCTTTTCGGTGGCAACGTCGAAGCCCTGCTCATCCCGGACGCCGCCGTGACGTCGGATCAGAGTCGCAAAGTCGTTTATACGGTTGGGCCTGATAACAAGATTCAAGTCAAGCCGGTGACACTGGGACCAATCGAGGAAAATCTTCGCGTCATCACGGGCGGCTTGTCCAAGGATGACCGGGTGGTGATTTCCGGTCTGGCAAATCCGGCTGTTCGCTCGGGGGCGATTGTGTCCCCGATACCGGGCAACATCGTGCTGGCGACTAACTAGTCGGCCTCGGAAAGTCGGATCTCGATGCGGCTCTCCCATTTCTTCATCGAGCGCCCGGTCTTCGCGACGGTGCTTTCGCTGATTCTGATGATCGCAGGAGCGATCGCGCAGCAATCGCTGCCAATCTCGGAATATCCGGAAATCGTGCCGCCGACGGTCAACATCAAGGCGACGTATCCGGGCGCCGCCGCCGAAGTCATCGCGGAAACGGTGGCCGCCCCGATCGAGCAGGAGGTGAACGGCGTCGACGACATGCTCTATATCAGCTCCCAATCGACCGGCGATGGGCAGCTCTCCATCAATGTCGTGTTCAAGCCCGGCGTGAATATCGACCAAGCCCAGGTTCTAGTCCAGAATCGTCTTGCCGTCGTTCAACCGCGGTTACCGGACGAGGTCACGCGATTTGGCATCACTGTGCGCAAATCGTCGCCCGACCTTATGATGGTCGTGCACATGACGTCGCCGGATGGCTCGCGGGATCAGCAATATATCGCGAACTATGCATCACTCTACATCAAGGACGCACTCCTTCGCATCGAGGGCATTGGCGACGTGTTGGTCTTTGGCGCTCGCGACTATTCTATGAGGGTCTGGCTTGACCCTGCAAAGGTTGCAGAACGCGGGTTGACGGCGGGTGAAGTCGTTACCGCCCTGCGTGCGGCGAATTTTCAGGTTGCCGCCGGCGCCATCAACCAGCCGCCCGCCAAATCGCCCGGCGCGTTCCAACTCGCCGTGCAAACGCTTGGTCGGCTCTCGGAACCCCGTCAATTCGAAAACATCATGATCAGGGCGGATGCTGATGGCGGTTATGTTCGCTTGCGGGATATTGCTCGCGTGGAGCTTGGCTCGCAGGATTATACTCTCAACTCTTATCTCAATGACAATATCGCGACGGCGCTCGTCATCCGACAACGTCCCGGCTCGAATGCGCTGGCAACCGCAGCCACCATCAAGAATACCATGCAGCAGCTGAGCCGCACCTTTCCCAGCGGCATCGGCTATGTCATCGCCTACAACCCGACCGAATTCATTCAACTTTCGATCGATGAGGTGAAAGAAACGCTTCTGATCGCCGTTTTCCTTGTCGCGCTGGTTGTGATCCTGTTCTTGCAGACTTGGCGCGCGGCCGTCATCCCGGTACTTGCCATTCCCATCTCGTTGTTTGGCTCCTTCCTCGTGATGCGTGCCAGCGGCATCGGTCTCAATACGTTATCACTCTTTGGCCTGGTGCTTTCGATCGGAATTGTGGTCGACGACGCGATCGTGGTGATGGAGAACGTTGAGCGCTATCTGCGCCAAGGCTGTTCTGCGAAGGAAGCCGCGCACAAGACGATGGACGAGGTTGGAGGCGCGCTGATAGCGATCGCACTGGTCCTGTGTGCCGTGTTCCTCCCGACGGCCTTTATAAGCGGGCTGCAAGGAACGTTCTACAAACAATTTGCCATCACTATCGCCGCATCAACGATGATTTCGGCATTCGTCTCGTTGACGCTTTCTCCAGCGCTGGCGGCCGTCCTGCTCAAGCCCCATCACGATCAGCCAAAGGCTGCGTGGCTGCGGCTCTTGAGCGCGCCGATCGTTTGGGTGTTCACGAAATTCAATTCCATCATTGCAGCGCTGTCCGATAGGTATAGCTGGCTGACCAGACGGCTTGTTCGAATTGCTTTCGTCGTCCTAATTATTTATGGCGGGCTGATCGCGTTCGCGTATCGGCAGCTGAGCACGACCCCCACCGGCCTAATCCCGCAGCTCGATCGAGGTTATCTGATTGCGGTGTTTCAGCTTCCGCCTGGCGCCTCGCTCGATCGGACCGATGGAGTTATTCGCGAGGCTATCGGGGAAATTCTCAAGCACCCCGCTGCGCTGGACGCGACCGCGTTTGTCGGTTTCGACGGTGCGACATTCACGAACGCACCAAACACCGGCGCGATTTTCTTTACTCTGAAGTCGTTCGAGGAACGGACTCGCCGGGGTTTCCCGGCTGCGCAGATTGTCGCCGACCTTCGCCGGCAGCTGTCCCGCTTCAAGGATGCTTTTGTCCTCGTCCTCGAGCCGCCCTCGGTCCCTGGCATTGGCACGGGGGGCGGATTGAAAGGCTATATTCAGAATCGTGCCGGCCAACCTTTAGCGGAGCTCGAGCGGGTGACGTGGCTCATGGCCGGCACCGCTTCTCAGACGCCTGGATTTACACAGGCATTCACGCTGTTCAACACACGCACGCCGCAGATCTACGCGGATATCGATCGTACCAAGTCAGAGCTGTTGGGGGTGCCGATCAACCGCGTGTTCGAGGCGCTTTCGATCTATATGGGCTCCACCTTTGTCAATGACTTCAACATCCTTGGTCGTACTTATCGAGTGACTGCACAGGCCGACAATGCCTACCGGCTCAACTTGCAGGATATTGCAAATCTAAAGACGCGTAACGCATCTGGAGAAATGGTGCCGATCGGCGCGACGGCGACATTCGACGATACGACCGGGCCGTTTCGAGTGCCGCGGTATAATCTGTTTCCGGCCGCCGAAATGCAGCTCAATTTGTCGCGTAACTTTTCTTCGGGCCAAGCTATCGCGACGGCCGAGCGAATTGCTAAGGAACGCTTGCCGGGCGGTTTCGCATTCGAGTGGACCGAGATCGCGCTGCAAGAAAAGCTCGCGGGAAACACTGCGATCATTGCCTTTGGCCTGGCGGTCGTGTTTGTTTTCCTGTTGCTCGCCGCGCTTTACGAGAGCTGGATTTTGCCGCTCGCCGTGGTTCTCATCGTTCCGATGTGCATCCTGGCCGCCATGATTGGCGTGAACATACGAGGCCTTGACCGAAATATCCTGGTCGATATCGGGCTCATCGTTCTGATCGGATTGGCTGCAAAGAACGCCATTCTGATCGTTGAATTTGCGAAACAAGCCGAAGGTCAAGGGATGGATCGGTTCGCGGCGGCGGTGCACGCCGCGCGGACCCGGATGCGGCCTATCCTGATGACGTCGCTGGCATTCATCTTTGGCGTTCTGCCGCTCGCGATAGCCGTCGGCGCCGGTGCAGAAATGCGCCAGTCGCTCGGCACTGCAGTCTTCGCCGGAATGATTGGAGTGACTCTATTCGGGCTGCTGTTCACCCCGACATTTTATGTTTTTGTCCGGTCGCTTCCCGCTCGTGTGACCGCAATACGGCATTGGATGGATCGCTGTTAAGAGGCCGCTGGGTACGCCTTACCACCAGTGAGCATTCGATTATGCCCTGACAGCGGCGGGGCCCTGGCACCCACGCTCGCGGAGGCTGGCTGGCATGACCGTGGAGGCAACCCTGCCGGACGACTGCGCGGCTCGCGTAACAAGCTAAGCGAGGAGGTCATTTGCGCGCTCTTGCGCGATTTCCGTGAGCACGGGCAAAAGGCGATTGCGAAAGTGCGCCGCACGCAGCCGGCGGCCTATCTCAAGGTCCTTGCTCTGCTGGTCCCTCGTGAGCACAAGGTCGAGTACAGCAATTCGCTGAAGAACTGGACGGATGAAGAGCTAGAGGCGGGCATCGACCTCGTTAAGCAGATGTTGGAGAGCCGGGCTGCGGCGAGCGGAGCGGTCATCGAGGGCACTGCGGAACCCGTTGGAATGCTGGGTCCAGCCGAGCTTGAGCAGCCCCAGCACAAGCGTCCGAACCGGCTGCTCGAACACGTCGACACCGCGGTTGCGCCGAAGGAGCGCAAGCCGAGGAAGCGCAAGGCGCCATCACCAACGGGTGGCTGATCTCACGATGTGGGCGTCGCGCCGTGAGGCGCGGCGCAATCCGTGCAAGGCCATACGATCGCGCGTGAATTAAAGCGTTTCGCTCGCTTGCGCATGGCTAGTTCACGCTCTCTGGCGCGCCGATCACTGTGCCCGCCGGCACGTGCTCAAAACAGCTCGCGCGCCATCGCCATTGCGAGCCCCAAAGAGTCGGGCGCTGCGAACTGTAACGGGACCTTTTCCTTGATGCGCGGCATTGGTCAGCTACGTCCTGGCCTCCGAAATCCACCGCGCATCATACAGGCGCTAAGCGCTTGTACTCAACAGTGAGCGAACCCGCAGTCGATACGAACCCGGCGTAGCACCATCTGCCGTCCTTCGCGTCGCAATTCGTGGGTATAGCTTTCATGGGTCGACGGCGCCGCGGCGCGTACGACCTCGGCCGCTGATTTAGCGGCTTTGGCCACCTTGAGTCGTCCCCGTCGCAGCAGATCCTCGAAGAAGGACTTGGCCGCCTGATCGTGGCCCGTCGACGGCGCCGGCCCGACGGCCAGCGCCGCGCCGGCAACCTGAAGGCGCTTGGGCTCGGCGGCGGCATAGACCACGATGGAGGGGACACCGAGGCCATACTCGGCCACTGAAAGCTGCAGCCTCGGCAGAGTCGCCGATTCCGTGCTTGCGGCGACGGCTGCCGCGCGCGCGGGCGCATGCGTCGCGGCCGCTGCCATCGATGGCGCCAAAATACCGTGGCGGACGAACCCGCTTCGCAGCGGCGCTTCATAGCCTTGAGCGGAGAATCGGGTTGCCGCAATACCGAGCATGCTGGCGGCCACTTGGCTGAAAAAGGTCGGTACGACGGACGCGGCGCGAATACCTTGGACCAGAATCGTACCCATATCCTGGCTGACTTGCAGCAATGCGGCCTCGTCTCTCGTCTCCGCGGTGGCCAGCATGCCGGCCAATCCTTCGAAAAACGCGCCAGTGAAGACGCGCGAGAATGAGTGCGGCTCCGAGCTGAGCGCCGTCGCCGGCGCCATGGTCGGAAGCGTGTCGGGATCTCGGTAGAAGAAGATATTCACCGCATTGCGCAGACAGTCAGGCTCGACCGCGGACGGAACGGATTGACGGATGGCCCAGCCGAGTTGTTCCGCCAACCGCGAGAGCCGCGACGAGCGGCGCAGCACGCCAGCGGTCTCCGCCAGTACCCCCTCGCGCACGCTCGGCAGCTGAAGCGCTGATAATATCGCGCTCATGTCGCCGAACGATTCGTGGAAGGCGGCGACCTCGATGCTGGCGGCGTCGAATAGTTGCGGCTTGAACGAATCGAGTAGGGCATGCCCGAGCTCATGACACGCGACGTCGGGACTCTCCCCGGAAAAGACCGTCCGCCCCGCGGCCGAACCATGGAAGAACTTCAAGCCCTGGCGGTCGTAGAAGGCGTTGAGGTCGACCCCGAAATCGAGATCCACCGGCAGTATGGAGCCCACCTCCCAAGACGATCCCGGGAGCAATGCCCCCCAGAAGTCGGCGCCGCGCCGCAATGCTTCAGCAGCCGTCCAGTACCGAAAGTCCGCAGTTCCAGGCGGATGAGGCTTGGCCTCCGGAGCAGAGGCCGGGTGGACAATTCGGATCGGTAGGGGTTGATCCCGCAAAACCGGGACAGGCCTTTGAATGACTTGGCCTCCGCTCGGTTGAGTACCGGCGCCGGGGTCGTCCTCCCAAGCGTTGATCACGCCCTTCGGCTGTGCCCTGCGGGGGACTGCCGCGCCTGCCTTGCCTTTGCGCTTGCTTCTCGGAGCTGACGTCTTCAACGTGCGTTTAGATCGCTTCTTTGCCATGTCATCTCTCCCGTTCCTGAATCATCGACGTGACACCCATCGGCGAGGCGAACTCGCCATGATGGCGGCCTCGCGATTATCGCTAGTTCAGTGGCGCTACCGAAGTGAGCTAGTTCACGTTAGCTCGACAATCCGAAGGAGGCGCTCATTCACTTCCACTGCTGACACTCCGTCGCTGCCTCGTAATCAGTGCATCACGCCGCTGCTCGGCAAACGCACGGTAAAAATTGATCCTTTGCCCGGCTCGCTCGTCACGGTCACGTCGCCGCCCATCATGCGCGCGAGCTTGCGGGAAATGGCAAGGCCGAGCCCAGTGCCGCCGTAGCGCCGCGCGGTCAGGGAATCGGCCTGGGTGAAATCCTGAAACAGTTTCGTCTGCTGCTCCGCCGTCATGCCGATGCCGCTATCCGCGACGGCAAGCTCGACCCAGTCGCGTCCGTCCGCCATCTTGCGCACCCGCAGGGCGACCTCGCCCTCTTTCGTGAACTTACAGGCATTGCTCAAGAGATTGAGCAGAATCTGCTTGAGGCGCATGGAGTCCGCGGTGAGCACGCCCAGGTTCTCTTGCGCTTCGACAACGAGGCGGTTCTTGTTCTTCTCGGCGAGCTGTCCCGCGGTGCCGATGACCTCGTCGATAAGGCGGGCCAAATTCACAGGCTCGGGATTGAGTTCGAGCTTGCCGGCTTCGATTTTCGAGAGGTCCAGCACCTCGTTGATGAGGCTCAGGAGGTGGGTCCCGGCGGCATTCACACGGCGCAGCGGCTCAAGTGCCTTTTCCGTGCCGAAGCGCGCCGCGTTGGTGACCATCATCTCGGTCAGCCCGATGATGGCGTTGAGCGGCGTGCGCAGCTCGTGGCTCATACTGGCAAGGAATTGCGACTTGCGCTCGCTCGCCAGTTCGAGCTGGCGGTTCTTGTCCTGCTGGGCTATCTGCAGCGCCATCTGTGCGGATCGACCTCTCAAAGCAAGGAAAGTCGTGGCGCCGATCGCCGATAACGAGAGGAGACGGTTGGCAATAGAAATCGCTGTCGACAGGTTCCCAGGTGACAGCAGATAGCCTGCCACGGTCAATACGGCACATCCCAGCGACACAACAAGAATACCGCGTCCCTCAAAAAGGCGCGTAGACATCAACACGACCGCGACGTACAGAACCGGGACGTCAATGTCGACATCGCGATGCCAAATTGAAAAGGCCGTTGCGCCTCGACCGTACGAGTTACCGCGCCCTATGGAGGACCTTGTCGGTCGATGCGATCTTGAAGGTGTTCTCGTCAACCTTATCGACGGGACTTCCGTCGCTTAGACAAAACCAGCTTTGTCCGGCCTTGATCCATTTGAGTGACCGTTTTTGTATGCCTTCCTGATATTCAAAAATAGTGTATTCGTTTCCATGATCGTCAATGAGTTCAAATTCGTTTACCTGCTCCTTTTCTCTATTCTGCATGATCCGCTCCTCTTTCTCGCATCCCCTCGCGCCGCCTTCCGGCGGAAGCATCTTACTCGATCACCTCGTCGGCGCGGGCGAGCAGCTTGTCTGGAATCGTGATGCCCCGCCGCCCGCTGGCGTGCCAAGCGACGGAGCGTCGGAACGGCACCAGGGGCCCGCCTTACTGGGCGGCGAAGCAATAGAACAGCCCGTCGCCGCCGGTGCTGCGCAAGTCGGCTTGGCTACAGCCGCCATCGGGCCCGCGCGAGGGATGAGATGAATTCCACGACCGCGACGCCGCATCGTCGCGCAATCCTTTGCGGTCGATATGGCCAACCATGGCTGCGCCCTGGGTGCTGCTCGTCCAGTTGCGACAGGTGCGATCGTCGCCGGCCGGAAAAGCGCGACCTTCCGGGGTTGAGCCGGTCAGGACGTCGTGACGGTTCGGTGCAAAGCCCACGCCAGGAATGATCTGGCCCCGCTCGGTCAGCGACGTGTTCATGCCAAGCTTGTTAT
>Ga0306922_10004256_pt1 | contig 13537 bp, 12 predicted proteins | sample sta12Cox44000082_FD_203758 | JGI IMG/M metagenome (GOLD analysis project Ga0306922, IMG submission 203758) | Lab enrichment of tropical soil microbial communities from Luquillo Experimental Forest, Puerto Rico - statoxic.12C.oxic.44.000.082 (v2)... | ecosystem: Environmental > Terrestrial >... | reverse complement strand
TGCCAGCCAGGGCCAGCTGGGGAGAAGGAGGGTGCCATGCGGCCGGTGAGCGATCTGCAGCGGCGGGTGGCGCCGTTCCAGGTGATCACCGACATGGTGCCGGCCGGGGACCAGCCGGCGGCCATCGATGAGATGGAGCGCCGGATCCGCGGCGGGGCCACCGACACCGTGCTGCTGGGCGCGACCGGCACCGGCAAGACCGCCACCGTCGCCTGGCTGGCCGAACGGCTGCAGCGGCCCACCCTGGTCATGCTGCCGAACAAGACCCTGGCCGCCCAGTTCGCCAACGAGCTGCGGGAGATGCTGCCGCAGAACGCGGTCGAGTACTTCGTCTCCTACTACGACTACTACCAGCCGGAGGCGTACGTCCCGCAGACCGACACCTACATCGAGAAGGACTCCTCGATCAACGACGAGGTGGACCGGCTGCGGCACTCGGCCACCAACTCGCTGCTCACCCGGCGGGACACGATCGTCGTCGCGTCGGTGTCCTGCATCTATGGCCTGGGCACCCCGCAGGAGTACGTGGACCGGATGCTCAAGCTGCAGGTGGGCGGCAGCGTCGAGCGTGACATGCTGCTGCGCAAGCTGGTCGGCATGCAGTACCAGCGCAACGACCTGGCGTTCAGCCGCGGCACGTTCCGGGTGCGGGGCGACACCATCGAGATCATCCCGGTCTATGAGGAACTCGCGGTCCGGATCGAGATGTTCGGCGACGAGATCGAGCGGCTGATGACGCTGCACCCGCTGACCGGCGAAGTGATCAGCGAGGACGACGAGCTATATGTGTTCCCGGCCTCCCACTACGTAGCCGGCCCGGAGCGGATGGAGCGCGCAGTCGCCGGCATCGAGGCTGAGCTGGCTGAGCGGCTCGGGGAGCTGGAACGGCAGGGCAAGCTGCTGGAAGCGCAGCGGCTCCGGATGCGCACCACCTACGACATCGAGATGATGCGCCAGGTGGGCAGCTGCTCGGGAATCGAGAACTACTCGCGGCACATCGACGGCCGGGCGGCCGGGTCCCCGCCGAACACCCTGCTCGACTACTTCCCCGAGGACTTCCTGCTGGTCATCGACGAGTCGCACGTCACCGTGCCGCAGATCGGCGCCATGTACGAGGGCGACGTGTCCCGCAAGCGAGTCCTGGTCGAGCACGGCTTCCGGCTGCCCAGCGCGATCGACAACCGGCCGCTGACCTGGGACGAGTTCGGTGAGCGGATTGGGCAGACGGTGTACCTGTCGGCGACGCCGGGACCGTACGAGCTGACCAGGACCAGCGGTGAGGTGGTCGAGCAGGTGATCCGGCCGACCGGGCTGGTCGATCCGCAGGTGATCATCAAGCAGACCAAGGGGCAGATCGACGACCTGGTGCACGAGATCCGGCTGCGCGCCGAGCGGGACGAGCGCGTGCTGGTGACCACGCTGACCAAGAAGATGGCCGAGGATCTCACCGATTACCTGCTGGAACTGGGCATCCGGGCGCGTTACCTGCACAGCGAGGTGGACACCCTGCGGCGGGTGGAATTGCTGCGCGAGCTGCGGCTCGGCGAGTACGACGTGCTGGTTGGCATCAACTTGCTCCGCGAGGGCCTGGACCTGCCGGAGGTGTCGCTGGTCTCCATCCTGGATGCGGACAAGGAAGGGTTCCTCCGGTCCGGCACGTCGCTGATCCAGACCATCGGCCGGGCCGCCCGGAATGTGTCCGGCGAGGTACACATGTATGCCGACAAGGTCACCCCGTCGATGCAGCGGGCCATCGATGAGACCAACCGCAGGCGCGACAAGCAGATCGCCTATAACACCGAGCGCGGCATCGACCCGACCCCGTTGCGCAAGCGGATCGCCGACATCCTTGACCAGCTGATGCGGGAGGACGCCGACACCGAGAAGCTGCTCGGCGGCGCCGGCCGCCAGCAGAGCCGGGGCAAAGCCCCGGTGCCAGGCCTGGCGTCCCGCGCCCGGGTGGCCAGGGACGACGGCAGGCCCGGCAGCGAGGCCCGCGGCGACCTGGTCGCGCTGATCGCCGAGCTCACCGACCAGATGCACGCGGCCGCCGCGGAATTGCAGTTCGAGCTCGCGGCCCGGATCCGCGACGAGATAAAGGAGCTCAAGCACGAACTGCGTGGTATGCAGGCGGCCGGGGTATAGGCCACCGGGAATGCCGGCCGGGACGGCGCGGTGCTGGCCGGGTGCGAGTCAGCTAACTGGCCCGTAATGTCGCCGGCTAGCTGGCGGGGAAGCGTCATCAGCCAGGCCCGGATCACCGGCACCGGCTGAGAACTCAGGCAGATAGGCGGAAACCAACCAGCGGTAGGGTCGTAGGGTGCTAATCAGTCTGGCGGCGGCCGTGGTGGCCGCGCTGTGCTACGGAGTTGCGGCGGTCATGCAGGCCATGGCCGTCCGCGCCGCGAGCCGCCGCACCGCCGGGACCGCCAGCAGGGGCAGTGCCGCTCTCGGCACCGTCGACCCCGGCCTGGTGCTGCGGATGCTGCACCAGTGGCGGTTCATCGCCAGCCTGGTGCTGGATCTGATCGGCTTCGTCGCCCAGCTCATCGCGCTGCGCCGGCTGCCACTGTTTGCCGTGCAGGCCATTATCGCCGCCAACCTGGCGGTCACCGCGGTAGTCGCCGCCTGGCTCATCCATCTGGAACTGACGTTGCGGGAGTGGCTGGCGGTGGCCGGGGTCGTCATCGGGGTGGGCATGCTCGGGTCATCGGCCGGCGCCCAGACGGCGACCGGCGTCAGTTACGACTTCAAGCTGGCGCTGATCCTCGCCGTGGCCGGAATCGCGCTGATCGGGGTGGTTGCCTCCCGGATGCGCTCGCCGGCCAAGACACCGGTACTTGGAGCCGTGGCGGGGCTTGGTTACGGTGTGCTCGCGGTCGCGGCGCGAGTCCTGCCCGGCTTCTCCGTGCACGAACTGATCCGGGATCCGGCCGCGTACGCGCTGGCCGCGGCGGGCGTGGTGTCATTCATGCTGTACGCCACCGCGCTGGAGGACGGAAGCGTGACGGTCGCCACCGCTGCCGTGGTGCTGGCCGAGACGATCCCACCCGCGCTGGTGGGGATCATGTTCCTGGGTGACGACACCCGGCCGGGCCTGCGCGGGGTGGCGGTTCTCGGGTTCAGCCTGGCCGTGGTGTGCGCGGTGGCGCTGGCCCGGTTCGGCGAGACCGACGAGGAGGGCCTGACCGCGGCCCAGCGCCGGGTGATGAAAGCCGAGCGCAGTCCCCACACCGCGTCCTGAGCCTGCCTGACCAGGGCGGGCGCGGCAGTCAACTGCCTGCCCGGCCAGGGGCCGGCCGGAAGCTGACTGCAGGCCCAGGGTGCGGGCGCTACCTGCCCGGACCGGGGCGGGCGCCGGGCGGCCGGCCACCAACGGTGCGTCGGCCTGTTTCCCCCGCCGCCGGCTGATATCCTGATGGCCCGTGGACCGGGCGGGATCGACCGTCTGGTACGACCACGGGAGCCTTATTTGGCTGCGGCACCATATTCCTCACGCCCCGCACTGACGACACATCTGTTCGTCACCGGAGGCGTGGCTTCCAGTCTCGGCAAGGGCCTGACGGCATCCAGCCTCGGCCGCCTGCTCCGGGCCCGCGGGCTGCGGGTGACCATGCAGAAGCTCGATCCGTACCTGAACGTGGATCCGGGCACGATGAACCCCTTCCAGCACGGTGAGGTGTTCGTCACCGACGACGGCACCGAGACCGACCTCGACGTCGGTCACTACGAGCGGTTCCTCGACATCCAGCTGCGCGGCACGGCCAACGTCACCACCGGGCAGATCTACTCGAGCGTCATCGCCAAGGAGCGGCGCGGCGACTACCTCGGCGACACCGTGCAGGTCATCCCGCACATCACCAACGAGATCAAGGCGCGGATCATGGACATGGGCGGGCCTGAGGTCGACGTGGTGATCACCGAGGTGGGCGGCACTGTCGGCGACATCGAATCGCTGCCGTTCCTGGAGGCCATCCGCCAGATCCGGCACGAGATAGGCCGCGACCGCTGCTTCTTCCTGCACGTGTCGCTGCTGCCCTACATCGTCCCCTCCGGTGAGCTGAAGACCAAGCCCACCCAGCATTCGGTGGCCGCCCTTCGCAGCATCGGCATCCAGCCGGACGCGATCGTCTGCCGCGCCGACCGGGCCATCAGCCCCGGGCTGAAGCGGAAGATCAGCCTCATGTGCGACGTGGACGAGGAAGCGGTGGTCGCGGCTGCCGACGCCCCGTCCATCTACGACATCCCGAAGGTCCTGCATTCGGAGGGGCTGGACGCCTACGTGATCCGGCGGCTCGGGCTGCCGTTCCGGGACGTGGACTGGAGCGACTGGGACGAGCTGCTCCGGCGGGTGCACCGGCCCGCCCGGACCGTCACCATTGCCCTGGTCGGCAAGTACGTGGATCTGCCCGATGCCTACCTGTCACCGGCCGAGGCGCTGCGGGCGGGCGGCTTCGCCAATGACGCCCGGGTCAACATCCGCTGGGTGACCAGCGACGACTGCCAGACCCCGGAGGGTGCCGCCCGCCAGCTGGACGGGGTGGACGGGGTGCTCATCCCGGGCGGTTTCGGGGTGCGCGGTATTGAGGGCAAGATTGGCGCGATCACCCATGCCCGCACCCATGGCATCCCGCTGCTGGGCCTGTGCCTGGGCCTGCAGTGCGTGGCCATCGAGGTCGCGCGCAACCTGGCCGGGCTGGTAGATGCGAACAGCACCGAGTTCGACCCCGATACCCCTTACCCGGTGATCGCCACCATGGCCGACCAGGAGGATGTGGTGGCGGGAGAGCGGGACATGGGCGGCACCATGCGGCTGGGCCTGTACCCGGCGGAGCTGGCCGAAGGCTCGCTGGTCCGGAAGCTGTACGGGACCGGTCTGGTGCAGGAGCGGCACCGGCACCGGTACGAGGTGAACAACTCCTTCCGTGACGCGCTGGCGGGGGCCGGGCTGCGCTGCTCGGGGCTGTCGCCAGATGGCCGCCTGGTCGAGTTCGTGGAACTGGCGCAGGATGTCCACCCTTATCTGGTGGCCACCCAGGCGCACCCGGAATTCATGTCCCGGCCCACCCGGCCGCACCCGCTGTTCCAGGGGCTGGTGGCCGCGGCGCTCGACCACTCCAGGTCGGCCCGGTCCGCCGAGCCGGCCAGCGTCCGCCCGGCCGCGGCCAGCGCGTGACCGGCGGCCCGGTGCCGGGACCGGATCCGGTGCTGCGTGACAGCGAGGAGCACTGGCCGGTGGTTGGTGAGCGGCGGCGCAGCCGGGGCGTGTTCCTCAAGCTGCGGACCGACCTGGTCCAGATGCCGGACGGCGAGCTGGCCGAGCGGGATCTGATCGAGCACCCGGGGGCGGTGGCCGTGGTCGCCCTGGACGAGGTGGGGCAGGTGCTGATGATCCGGCAGTACCGGCACCCCGCCGGGCAGCTGCTCTGGGAGATCCCGGCCGGGCTGCGGGACGTGCCCGGCGAGGAACCGCTGGTCACCGCGGAGCGTGAGCTGCTAGAGGAAACCGGCTACCGGGCCCGCGACTGGCATCTGCTGGCGGACGTCTTCAATTCGCCGGGCATGAGCAACGAGCGGGTGCTGGTGTTCCTGGCCCGGGACCTGATGTGGGTCCCGGAGTCGGAGCGGGCTGGCTTTGTCCCCCGGCACGAAGAGGCCCAGCTGGAGCTGCGGTGGGTGCCACTAACCGATCTGGTCGGTCATTTCCTGGCAGGTGACCTGCACAATGGGATCACGGCAGTCGGTGTCTTCGCCGCGCACGCCGCCCGCCAGGGCGGGTTCACTGCGCTGCGGGAGGCCGTGCTGCCCAGCGCTGACGGCCGGGCCGGAACCGGCGGCAGGGCCTGGACCCGGCGGCAACGGGGCCGCCCGGGACGGGAGAACGAGGAAGACGTGCAGTCATGAAGGTGGGCATCCCGAAAGAGATCAAGAACCACGAGTACCGCGTCGCGATCACCCCAGCGGGCGTGCACGAACTGGTCCGGGCCGGCCATCAGGTGTTCGTTGAGGGTGACGCCGGCATCGGTTCGTCCATTCCGGACGAGGACTTCACCGCGGCGGGCGCGGTCATCCTGCCCGGGCCCGATGAGGTCTGGGAGACCGGGGAGCTCATTCTCAAGGTGAAGGAGCCGGTTGCACAGGAGTACCCTCGCCTGCGCAAGGGCCAGGTGCTCTTCACCTACCTGCACCTGGCGGCGTCCCGGCCGTGCACCGATGCCCTGCTGGGGTCGGGCACGACCGCCATCGCGTACGAGACCGTGCAGGCCGCCGACGGCTCACTGCCGCTGCTGGCGCCCATGTCCGAGGTGGCCGGCCGGATGGCGCCGCAGGTCGGCGCCCACCATCTGCAGCGCGACGGGGGCGGCCGGGGCGTGCTGATGGGCGGGGTGTCCGGCGTGTACGCCGCCAAGGTGGTCGTGCTCGGGGCCGGTGTTTCCGGGATGAACGCAGCCGCGATCGCGCTGGGCATGCAGGCCGAGGTCCTGCTGGTGGACAAGAACGTCGCCCGGCTGCGCTCCGCCGACGCCATCTACCAGGGCCACCTGCAGACCATCGCCTCGAACGCCTACGAGATCGAGCGCGCGGTCATCGACGCGGACCTGGTCATCGGTGCGGTGCTGGTGCCAGGGGCGAAGGCGCCGATGCTGGTCTCCAACGAGCTGGTGTCGCGGATGAAGCCGGGCTCGGTGCTGGTCGACATTTCCATCGACCAGGGCGGCTGCTTCGAGGACTCGCACCCCACCACCCACGCCGACCCCACCTACCGGGTGCACGACTCGGTGTTCTACTGCGTGGCCAACATGCCGGGCGCGGTGCCGCACACGTCCACCTACGCGCTGACCAACGTCACCCTGCCGTACGTGCTGGAGATCGCCAACCGCGGCTGGCGGGACGCGCTGCGGGCCGACCCGGCGCTGGCTGGCGGCCTGAACACGCACGAAGGGGCACTGACCTGCCAGCCCGTGGCCGAAGCCCATGGGCTGCCCTGGATTCCGGCCGAGCAGGTCTACCGCTGACCGGCCGGCCGCTGATTTCGCCCGGCCCGGCGGGGACGGCCGGGCCGGGCGTGGCCCGGGCCACTGGGCTGGCCCAGGCGGCCCGGGCGTACCTGGACCACCTGGCGGTGGAGCGCGGCCTGGCCAGTCACACGCTGCAGGCCTACCGCCGCGATCTGGCCCGGTATCAGGCGGCCATGGTGGCCGGGAACCGGGCCACCATCGGTGACATCACCAGTGAGGATGTGGCTGGGTTCCTGGCCGGTCTGCGCGAGGGTGATGCGCAGCACCCGCCGCTGGCCGCGAGTTCGGCGGCCAGAACGGTCGCCGCCGTGCGCGGCCTGCACCGCTTCGCGGCGGCCGAGGGACTGGCCGCGGCCGACGTGGCCAGCCAGGTGCGGCCGCCCAGCCCGCCGCGGCGGCTGCCCCGGGCGATCGGGGTGGCCGAGGTGGAGCGGCTGATCGACGCGGCCGGCGCGGGCGAGGAGCCGGGCAATCCACGCCCGCTGCGCGACCGGGCCCTGCTCGAACTGCTGTACGGGACCGGCGCGCGCATTTCCGAGGCAGTCGGCCTGGACGTGGACGACCTGGGCCTGGCCGGCCGGCCGACGGCACTGCGGCTGTCCGGCAAGGGCGGCAAGCAGCGGATGGTGCCCATGGGACGGTACGCCCGCGAGGCACTGGAGGCCTACCTGGTGCGGTCACGGCCGGCGCTGGCCGCAGCGTCCCGCCGGGCCGGCGCCAGCCCGGCGGTATTCCTCAACGCCCGGGGTGGGCGGCTGACCCGGCAGGGGGCCTGGGGGGTGCTCCAGGCCGCGGCCAGCCGGGCGGGCCTGACCGGAATCTCGCCGCACACGCTGCGCCATTCCTTCGCTACCCACCTGCTCGACGGCGGCGCCGATGTCCGGGTGGTGCAGGAACTGCTCGGCCACGCCTCGGTGACCACCACCGCCGTGTACACCCTGGTCACCGTGGACAAACTGCGCGAGGTTTACGCCGCCGCGCATCCCCGGGCACTTCGGTCACCGCCTGACCGGTGAGTCGTCTTGCTGTTGCCCCAGGCAGCGCCTAGAGTCCGGGTTTCAGCGGAGGCATTTCTGCGACATCCGCAGGAGGTGCAGCAGATGGCGGCAGTGTCCAGGGAAGTCCATCCGATGATCGGGCCAACCGGGCGCCCGCTGCCAGTTTTCCCGGACCCAGAGCCACTGGTCCGGCACGGCCCGGCCCGGATCTGCGCGGTGTGTAACCAGAAGGGCGGGGTGGGCAAGACCACCACCACGATCAACCTGGGGTCGGCGCTGGCCGAGTGGGGCCGCCGGGTGCTGCTGGTCGATTTCGACCCGCAGGGGGCGCTGTCGGTAGGGCTGGGCGTCCAGCCGCATGAGCTGGAAGCCACCGTCTACAACCTGCTGATGGAGCGCGGGGCGAGGGCCCAGGAGATCGTCCTCAAGACCAACATCGCGGGCATGGACCTGCTGCCCAGCAACATCGACCTGTCGGGTGCCGAGGTCCAGCTGGTGCATGAGGTCGGCCGCGAGTTCGTGCTCGGCCGGGTGCTTGAGCCACTGCTGCCCGAGTACGACGTGATCCTCATCGACTGCCAGCCCTCGCTCGGGCTGCTCACGGTCAACGCGCTCGCCTGCGCCCAGGGTGTGCTGGTGCCGCTGGAATGTGAGTACTTCGCCATGCGCGGGGTGGCGCTGCTGATGGAGACCATCAGCAAGGTGTCCAGCAGGCTCAACCGCAACCTGGTGATGGACGGCCTGCTTGCCACCATGTATGACTCCCGGACCCTGCACTCCCGGGAAGTTCTGCAGGGCGTCGTGGAAGGTTTCGGCGATAAGGTCTTCCATACGGTCATCAGCCGCACCGTGCGGTTCCCGGACGCCACCGTGGCCGGGGAGCCGATCACGAGCTTCGACCCGGCCAGCGGGGGTGCGAATGCGTACCGGGAGCTTGCCAAGGAGGTACTGGAGCGGTGGCGGCAGGCAGGACACGCAGGACCCGGCCACGCCGGGTAAGCCTGCCTGGGGTCCATGAACTGCTCCGCCCGAGCGGCCCCGGTCCGGCCAGCGATTCCGGGCGGCAAGCCAGCGGGCGGGAAGCCCATTCCCAGAAGATCACGGTGTACCTGTCGGTGGACGAACTGATCGACTTGGAGCGGGCCAGGCTGACGCTGCGCGGCCGGGGCATCAGCGTGGACCGGGGCCGGCTGGTGCGGGAAGCGATCGCGGTCCTCCTGGCTGACCTGGAATCCGGTGTCGATGCCAGCGTGATCGCCCGCCGCCTGCGGGCCGCCGCCATTGCGGTGAACGGGAACGCACCGGTGACGGGTGCCATCCCGGTGGCCGGTGCTGTCCCGGTGACAGATGCCGTCCCGGTGACAGATGCCGCCGCCGCGATTAGTGCCGTCGCGGTCAGCTCCGCCAGCCCCGTGTCCGGCGGTGCTGGGCCCATCCGGCCAGCCGGCGCGACGCCGGTGACGGGCGCTGGCCCAGCGGCCGGCCTGCCGGCGGAAGCCCTGTGATCGCGGCGGTGACCAGCGAGCCAGATGGCATGGCCCAGCAACCGCCGGGACCGAGCGGCTTCGAGGTCCATCTGGACGTGTTCGAGGGCCCGTTCGATCTCCTGCTCGGCCTGATCTCCAAGCACAAACTTGATATCACCGAGGTCGCCCTGTCCCAGGTGACCGACGAATTCATCGCCTACATCCGGGCCCGGGCGGAAGGCTGGGATCTGGACCAGGCCAGCTACTTCCTGGTGGTGGCGGCCACCTTGCTCGATCTGAAGGCCGCGCGGCTGCTGCCCGCCGGCGAGGTAGAGGACGAGGAGGATCTGGCCCTGCTGGAGGCCAGGGACCTGCTGTTCGCCCGCCTGCTGCAGTACCGCGCCTACAAGGAGGCCGCCGCGGCCTTCGCGGGCCAGATGGCCGTGCAGGGGCGTCGGTTCGCCCGGCGGGTGCCGATGGAGCCCCAGTTCGCGCAGTTGCTTCCGGAGGTCCTGCTCGGGCTGGGCCCAGCAGAGTTCGCACGCATTGCCGCGCTGACGCTTGCGCCCCGCCCGGCGCCAGTGGTCGACACCGGCCACATCCACGTGCCCCGCACCAGCGTTCGCGAGCAGGCCGGCATCCTGGTCGGGCGGCTGCGCACGCGGGGCCGGGCCACGTTCGCGGAACTGACTGCCGACTGCACCGGCACCTACGAGGTGGTGGCCAGGTTCCTGGCCCTGCTGGACTTGTTCCAGACCGGTAACGTCTCCTTCGAGCAGCGGGTGCCGCTGGGCGAATTGGCGGTGACCTGGGCGGGCAGCGACAGCGGCCCGGTTGCTGGCGCCGGCGAGGAAGACGAATGGACATGATGGGCAACGACCCGGTGGATGAGGCCGACGGGGCCGCGGTCCAGCACAGCCCCGGGCTGCGGGCCAGCCTGGAGGCGATCCTGCTGGTGGTCGACGAGCCGGTGGCCGAGGTGATGCTCGCCCAGGTGCTGGAGCGGCCGCGGGAAGAGATCGCCAGGGAACTCGCCAGCCTTGCCGCCTCCTATGAGGTGGAGGGGCGGGGGTTCAAGCTGCGTGAGGTGGCCGGTGGCTGGCGGTTCTACACCCGCGAGGAATGCGCGCCGGTGGTGGAGCGGTTCGTCCGGGACGGCCAGGAGGTCAGGTTGACCCAGGCCGCCCTGGAGACACTGGCCGTGGTTGCCTACCGGCAGCCGGTCAGCCGGGCCCGGGTGTCGGCGGTGCGCGGAGTCAACTGCGATGGGGTGATGCGCACCCTGACCCTGCGCGGACTGGTGGAAGAGGCGGGAACCGAGCACGAGACCGGCGCCATCCTGTACCGCACTACCAGCTATTTCCTGGAGCGGCTGGGCCTGGCCAGCCTCGCTGACCTGCCTGAGCTTGCGCCCTTCCTGCCCGACGAGGTCGAGGACCGTGACGGGATGGAGGACGCTGACGTGGCCAGGGGTGGTGACGTGGCCGGGGACGGCGGGGTGGCCGGGGACGGCGGCGCGATCGGGGACGGCGGGGTGGCCGGGGACGGCGGCGTGGCCGCAGATGGTGACGTGGCCGGGGACGGCGGCGGGGGGAGCGAGCCGGAGCCTGGTCGCGCGGACGATGACCTGGCAGGCCCCGGCGGTCCGGCGGATACGGGCGACGAGCCAGCCGGCCCATGACCGCCCAGCCCCCCGAACCTGAGCCCGGCCGCGATTCGCTTACCGACGTGCCCGGCGGGGTCCGCCTGCAGAAGGTGCTGGCCGCCGCCGGGTTCGGCAGCCGCCGGCACTGTGAGGAACTGATCGCGGCGGGCCGGGTGGAGGTGGACGGGGAGATCGTCCGCAGGTACGGGGCGCGAGTTGACCCTGACCACCAGATCATCAAGCTGGACGGCAGGCGCATTCCCAGCCGCCAGGATCTGGTGTACCTGGCGCTGAACAAGCCCCCCGGTGTGCTCACCACCATGTCGGACGACCGCGGGCGGCCCACCATCGCCGACTTCCTTGGCGACCGGGCGGAGCGGCTTTACCACGTTGGCCGCCTCGACTACGACACCGAGGGGCTCATGCTGCTGACCAACGACGGCGACCTGGCCCACCGGCTGGCTCACCCCCGGTACGGCGTGGCCAAGACCTACCTCGCCGACGTCAGCGGTCCGCTGCCCAGGGATCTCGGGCGGCGGCTGACCACCGGCATCGAACTGGAGGACGGGGTGGCCAGCGCGGACCGGGTCCGGGTGGTCGAGCAGGCAGGCTCGCGGGCCCTGGTCGAGATCACCTTGCACGAAGGGCGCAAGCACATCGTCCGGCGGCTGCTGGCCGCGGCCGGGCACCCGGTCAGCCGCCTGGTCCGCACCCAGGTGGGGCCGGTCGCGCTGGGCGGCCTGCGGCCAGGCACGACCCGGGCGCTGACCGTCCGGGAAATCGGTGACCTGTACGCCGCTGTCGGCCTCTGACGTCCCGGCCGGATGCCCGCCTGCGCGCGATGCCATAGCCTGGGGCATTCCACGTGACACAACGGCCGCGGCCAGGCGGCCGTGGACGGCAGCGGTGGCCACAGCGGCGCCCGGGACTCAAGTGAAGGGAAGGGCCGTGTCGGTCAGGGCGATCCGAGGGGCTGTCCAGGTGGACGCCAACGAGCGGGCGGCCATCCTGGAGGCCACGACGGAACTGGTCAATGAGGTGATGACGAGGAACGGCCTGGTCACTGACAAGGTCATCAGCGTCGTGTTCACGGCCACCCCCGACCTCACGGCCGAGTTTCCCGCGCTGGCCGCGCGCAAGATCGGTTTCCAGGACGTGCCGCTGCTGTGCGCCACCGAGATCGACGTGCCCGGTGCGCTGCCGCGGGTGGTGCGGCTGCTCATGCACGTCGAGACCAGCCTGCCCCGGGCCCGCCTCCAGCACGTCTACCTGCGTGGCGCGGCCGTGCTGCGGCTGGACATCGCGCAATGACCGCGACGGGGGCGGATCCGGGCACACCGGCCGCGGGCGGGCCCGGCACCGGGCCGCCGGGCAGGCCAGCCAGTGCCGTGGTGCTCGGCACCGGGCTGATCGGCACCTCCATCGCGCTCGCGCTGCGGGAGGCCGGGGTGCCGGTCTGGCTGGCAGATCAGGATCCGGCCGCGGCCCGGCTGGCAGCCGACATCGGGGCGGGCGCACTGCTGCCGGACGGCGAGCCGCCGGGACCTGAGCCGCGGGCCGAACTCGCGGTGCTGGCCGTCCCGCCCGGCGCCGTGGCGCCGGCGCTCGCGGCGGCGCAGGGCCAGCGGCTGGCCCGCTGGTACACCGACGTGGCCAGTGTCAAGGCCCTGCCGGTGCGGCAGGCCGCCGCGCTGGGGTGTGACCTGGCCAGTTTCGTGCCCGGCCATCCGCTGTCCGGGCGGGAGCGGTCCGGCCCGGCCGCCGCCAGGGCCGACCTGTTCCTTGGCCGGCCGTGGGTGATCTGCCCGGGCCCGCAGACGGCACCGGCCGCGGTGGCGGCGGTCACCAGCCTGGTCGGCTGCTGCCGGGCCGAACTGGTGCAGCTCAGCGCGGAGGAGCACGACCAGTGGGTGGCCCTGGTCTCGCACGCGCCGCATGTGGTCGCCGCGGCGATGGCCGCCCAGCTGACCAGCGCCCCGGCCGGGGCACTCGGGCTGGCGGGCCAGGGATTGCGGGATGTGACCAGGGTGGCCGGCGGCGACAGCGGGCTGTGGACGCAGATCCTGGCGGCCAACGCGGGGCCGGTGGCCCGGGTACTCAGCCAGGTGGCCGGGGACCTGGCCGCCGCCGCCGATGTGCTGGCAGAGGCCGCGGCCGGGATGGGCGCCGGGACCGGGACCGGGCCGGGTCAGCCGGGCCCGCTCCAGCCAGGGCACCCTGCGCTCAAGCTGCTGGCCGGGCTGCTTGATGAGGGCTCGGCCGGGGTGGCGATGATCCCCGGCAAACGGGGCCTGCCTGCCCCGGACAGCGCCGTCGTCCAGGTGGTGATCCCCGACCAGCCCGGTGAGCTGGCGCGGCTATTCCAGGTGGCGGGGGACGCCGGGGTCAACATCGAGGACTTCGGGATCG
>Ga0306922_10004255_pt1 | contig 13537 bp, 16 predicted proteins | sample sta12Cox44000082_FD_203758 | JGI IMG/M metagenome (GOLD analysis project Ga0306922, IMG submission 203758) | Lab enrichment of tropical soil microbial communities from Luquillo Experimental Forest, Puerto Rico - statoxic.12C.oxic.44.000.082 (v2)... | ecosystem: Environmental > Terrestrial >... | reverse complement strand
TTGTTGATCCAAACAGGCAGCGCGCACGTTTGGCTAGGAACGCAAGAACGTGACGTCCACGCTGGAGCTCTTGTTTTTATCCCTTCTGATACCTGGATCAGCGTTAAGAACACGCTTCCACGCTGCTGACACATTCTCGAAGTGCTTCACCCATCGCACGTGCGAATCCGAACCCGTCTTTGTGGGGCACCCAGAGGCTTAGGTAGTTTTTAGGTCGGGTCGCTCTGCAGCAACTTCCACGGCATCCGCAAGAAAGTTTATCGAATCGGCGGCCTTTTTCGTCAATTCGCTTTGACATCATTTTCGGTTTATGGGAAACGAAGCTGTGCACGAACTTGACGCACCCAAAACACACTGAACTCGCGTTGGCAATCGGCGCCATCGAAGACCTGCTGAATTTCTTCTACGAACTGGGGATTACAAAGCGTCGCAGTTGCGAGCACTCCGGCGAGCTAACAAGACCAAGGATGCGGGTTGAGCAGCTAAGCTGAGTCCAGGTCTATTGGACTCACTCTTGAGCAGGCTTCCCCGACCTGCCGACGCGAACGTGCTCGTTGGATTTGAGACGAGTGACGACGCCGCCGTGTATCGTTTAAGCGACGATTCGGCGCTGGTTCAGACCGTCGACATCCTGACGCCCGTTGCGGACGATCCGTTCACATACGGCCGGATCGCAGCCGCCAATTCCCTGAGTGACGTCTACGCCATGGGGGGACGTCCCGTCTCCGCGCTTAGCGTTCTCGAGTATCCCGCATCTGGAGATTTTCAGGTTCTCGAAGAAATCCTTCGAGGCGGACTCTCCGTTATGTCTGAGGCCGGCTGCTCGGTAGTCGGGGGACATTCGGTTGCCGATGATCAGATCAAATTCGGTTACGCGGTTACAGGCCTGATTCATCCGCGGAAAATTTGGAAAAACGTCGGGGCACAGCCCGGCGACTTGCTGCTGCTGACAGAGCCTCTCGGCTCCGGAGTGATCTCTACTGCCTTGAAGAACGGAAGCGCCGAGGAAGCCTGGGTAAGCGGCGCGACGGCGATTATGGCGACTCTGAATCGACGCGCCGCGGAAGTGCTCTGCGAAGTTGATCAACTAGCAGAGGAAAAGTCGCCAGTACGCGCTGCAACGGATGTGACAGGATTTGGTTTGATCGGACATGCTCGTGAAATGGCGGCCGGCGGCGCGGTCTCCCTGCGGATCGACCACCAAAAGACTGATTATCTTCCAGGCGCAATCGAATGCGCCCGGCAGAAGTTCTTTTCCGGCGGGTTGAAGAATAACCGGAGCTATCTGCAAAACAGCGTCCGGTTCGCGCCGTCTGTGCCTGAAGAAGTCCAGGCGCTTCTGTTCGACCCGCAGACATCGGGCGGTCTGCTCGTCGCGCTCGCGCCAGAATTCGCGGATCGCTCCGTTCAATCGCTGAGGCAAAGCAACGTGCCGGCGCGTCTTATCGGCGAAGTCCTTCCCCGACAGTCGACGCTCATCGAAGTTATCTGACCGTTTCGATTTCATTGCCTATGGTTTCTCGGCTTGCCGAGACTGCTGTCAGCTTTTTCGTGACTGCGGCCCAGCAATAGTAGACCAGCCACAAGTAGACCGGGCCGTATTCGAGCGACAACATCAGCAGGGAATTCTTGAGGGGTTCCCCCGCGCCTTCGCTGATTGCAGGAGTGTATCCCAGGACGCAAGTTACGCTCATCAACAGCCAAGCGGCGTTGGGGTAGAAACATAGGAACGCGATCGCCCACGTGAAATACCAAGGATAGGCAGTCGGGGAAACCAGCAGCACGCCACCCGTGAGGATGAGACTGGACCACAGCGGCGGGGTACCCTTCTTCGCCAAATAAAGGCTCGCCCCCAACAAAAGCAGAGCGGCGAGCAACTCCGCTCCGACCTTCGACGACCCCGTGAGAAAAAATAAAACGTGAAAAAGCGTCGCGTTGTTCAGCCAGTCGCGCGCGTAGTTCCGCGCGCCATCGACCACGTGAATCCCAGCTCCAAGAAACGGAACATAAAACGCAGCTGCGACAAATACAAAGACTCCGGCAGATGCGAGGCGCAGGCGCTTCAAAAAAGTAGCGAGCAGCAGCACTGGGAAAAATTTGGAGACGAACGCCAAGGCCATGGCGGCCATGGCGGGTGCCGCCCGATTTTTCAGCAGGAAAAAGAGCGCCGTCAGAAATGTGACGATCGCCAGAGAATCAAAATGACCGGACATCGCAAACGAGATGAGGATCGCTGGGTTCCAAGCGTAGGCGAGCACGCGGTGGAGCGGCTGCTTCATCGCGGCAAGCAGCAGCAGCAAAGCGCCCACGCTTGCCAAATCAAAGATCGTGGAAACCCGCTTGTACCAGGGGACCGTCTCAATCTGTCGGTAAACCAGTTCAGCCAGCGGCGGATAAATTGTGGGCGTCTCTTCGCCTGGTGGTTCAGGGTGTTCGGGATTCTGGAGCCACTCGAGTCCGTCGTCGTCCGGGGATACGATGTACGGATTGAGACCCGCCCTCTGCACCCGGCCGTCCCATTGGTAGCGGTAAACATCGTCCGACGGCGTCGTCTTCGCGGGCAGCAGTTCCACACGGAACAAAACTGAGCCCGCTAGGATGATCACGAGACCGCTTATCCCCAACTGAAATCTTTCGGCGAGAAACACGCCCGTCACGTAGAGAATTCCTGCGAGCAGCAGGAGGCCGATAAATTGCGGCATGGACGCGCCAAGCTCTTGGAACTCTGCGACAGCGTGGAAGATTCCGGCCAGTCCTGCCGCGAGGACCGCCAGGGCAAACGTGACCGCGCCCTTCTGACCCCATGTGTCCGAAAATCGCATGTCAGTTCCGCGGGAAGAAAACTGTCGTCAGCATTGTTTTCCTCTGCTCCTCGAGCCGTCTGCCCGATCGTTCAACCACTTCGCCGTACTTGGCGCGAGCTCCGGTGCGCGCCGCAGCGCCTCCGCGAGCTGACTCAGATCTTCGGCAACGTCGATGTCGTAAAATTTTTCGGCAAGACCTATGGAAAGGCCAAGTCCTTCCGCGCGTCTCAGCAGCACATCAAGGGCACTTTCCGTTCCCATTCCCTCGCTGGCGAACAGACCGGGATGCGGCGTCTTTGCACCTACAAGATAGTAGCCCCCGTCGTGAGTAGGCCCCACGACAAGGTCGCACTTTTCGAGCATTTCAAATGCTCGCTCCAGCATGGCCGCCGGCAGATGCGGACTGTCGCTGTTGACAGCGATGACTCGCTGGCCTCCGGAATTTGTAAAGTGCGCGAACACGGAGGTGAGACCTGCGGCCAGACCCCGCCCTGTTTGCGGCACGATTCGCACGGCTCCCTTCACCGAACTTACCACAGCCTCTACGTCAGGCTCAGGGCACATAATGGAGACCTCAAGGGACGGAAGCGAACGAGCAAGTGCGACGGTGTCTTCCAGAAAGCATCCATACAACTCCGTCACCTCTTCGAGAGAAAAGGTTCCGGCCAGCCTGGTCTTCACCGATCCCACCCTCGGTGCTTTCGCCATAATCACGAGCGTACGATTCTTCATCGGAAGATCTTTGCATTCCTTCCAAGCTCTAAAGAATTTTTGCGGAAATGTTCACGCTGACTGCGGTGAACCACTCCCGCGCCGGCGGAAATAAAAGAGTGCAATCCGGCTGAGAATGAACCACGCCGCGCCCAAAGTTCCTTTGACCGTCCCGCTGATTTTTGATTTCCCAATCCGTGGGTGATAGCTCACCGGCACCTCGACGATGCGAAAACCGCCGATCGCTCCTTTCAGAATCAGTTCTACAGCCCAGCCGTAGGTGGTTTCTTCGAGCTTCAATGTCCGAAGCACTTCGGCGCGCACGGCCCGGAACGGGCCAAGGTCGGTGATTCTCAATCCATAAAGGCTGCCAATTAACGCAGCAGCAAGCCGGTTTCCCAGAGCCTGGTGCCATGGAAGTCCGTTCGGCGAGCCCGGACGTGCCAGACGAGAACCGACGGTGATATCAGCAGCGCCCTCGACGATTGGAGCGAGAAGAAGGGGAAGTTCCGCCGGCCGGTCGCTATAGTCGCCATCCAGAAAAACGACGACATCCGCGTCCTTCGTGTTAGCAAGCCCCGTCAAACAGGCCCGCCCGTACCCGCGGCGCGCTTCGGAAATAACCCGGGCACCCATGCTCGCGGCGATCTTAGCCGTTTCGTCCGACGAATGATTGTCAACGACAATCACCTCGCCGACCATTTTCGAAGGAAGGTCGGCGAGAACACTGCCGATTGCTTCGGCTTCGTTGCGAGTCGGAATGATGACGGAAACGCGCACTCGGCCTCCCTTACCAGAGCAACGCGTTCGGCCACTTGCGCGCCAGAAAAGAATCCATTCCCCAGGTCTTGCCCGCGCTCCCCACGGCTATCGAGAGGCAAGCCAGAACCGGAACCAGCAGCTCCCAGATCCACCCGCTACCCCATTCCGAAACCCAGAGACTGGCCAGGAATCCAAAAGCAACAAGCGCCGCAGGGCGCGTCAGCGCGCCGAGAACCAGGAGCACTCCGAGAGTGATCTCGGTGAAGCCCTGAAGAGGGGCGGCCACTGAGGCATGGCTTGCCATGAAGGCCATCACATGTTTCCATGCCGCAGGGGAGCTGCCGTTGTCTATATAGCCCTTAATAAGGTCCGCGTAATTTGAAGCGTGGTAGAGGTCCTTTCCCAAATTTTCGAAGAAGACCCACCCAAACATTGTCCCAATCGTGACCCGCATCAGGGCTAGACCGTATCGGGCAAAGGGCTGGCCGTCTTGTTGACCGCTGCTCCCCCGCGTTTGGGTCGAACTTGTCATCATCACGAACCTCCTCGTATCGAATCAAAATTGCAAAGTCGCACTTCCGCTGCGAACGAGCCTTGCGAAAACATCAGCCATCCGACTCACGCGCAATCACGATAGTCGTACACGCACTTTCACTCTTGGGAAGTTCCCGCGCGGGAGCCATGCGTATCTCGAGTTTCTGCGTTTCCCCGCGCACGATGGGGCAGTAAAAATCTGGTTGCAGCAGAGCGTTCTGGATACGGCGGCGACCTGCGCATCCGCCGTAGCACGCTTCGAGATGACGGCAGGAACCACACGCGTCGGGCACGCTTCGCGCCTCTTCGTAAGAACTGGTCTCCACGACGCGCGGCCCGAGCGAGAGCAAAAGCGAGAGCGGATCCCCCGCACCCGGCCAGTACACGCAGGGCTGCGTGCTGGCCCTGGGCGTGACGCGCACGGTGCTCACTGCGCAACCGCCGGTTCTTGCGGGAAGTCCCGCCATCGCACGAACCAGCGGCTCCCCAATCGCGATTACATCGGTCTGCTCGAAGAGAGTCTGAAAACCACGCCAATACTCTTCGTAGGTCAAGGCGTAGATGTCCGAGCGCACCGACTGGTAAACGTTCACACGAAGCGGCGCTTCGTAGCGTTTGGCCACGCGTGCTACGTTGGCCAGGCCAAGATAGTTGGACTTCATCATCACACTGATGAACGTGACGGGAACGCCCAGCCGGACACAGCGCGCGGCTTGTTTATGAATCAACGCCCAGTTGCCGGCTCCCCGCTGATCGTCCTGCGCGCGCTCGGTGGAATAGTCCAGTGAGAACTCGACATCGTGGAAGGCGCGCAGCTCATCGTCCGCAAGCACAGCGGCACTGTGGCCGTTGGAAGTGATCGTCAGCTTTACGGGCTGAGTTGTGAGGTACGCCAGGATTTCACGGAACTGGGGATGCATGCCGTTCTCACCTGTGCCGAGATTTACCGAACGCACCGGCAGGCTTTCCATTACGGATCGCACTTGTTCGAGATTCAACCGGTCGACCCGCGACGGATCCCGGTAGCAGAAGGAGCAGGCAAGGTTGCATTCATTTGTAAGGCCAAGTCCGAGGGCAAAGCCTTCAGACGCAGCCGGCCTGACAACCCCGGTGTTCGCCGTGCGGGAAAGCGGAGATGGTGTCACGGCCTTGCCCCTTTCTTCCGATCAGCCGCATCTGCGAACTGCAAGGCATCGAATGTTCGCATGCTTAGGCTCCTGCAATCCCTTTGGACATCTTGTCCCCAATCCAGTCGGACCCCATCACGAGGACGTACACAAGCAGCAACAAGGTGGCGAGTCTGGAATAGAAACCGAGCTGCACGTTGTTGTAAATCGCTTGCCCCAACCCGCCTCCGCCCACAATTCCCAGGATCGCGGAGACGCGGAGGTTCATCTCCCAGCGCAGAACTGTGTAGCTTGCAAGCATCGGCTTGGCCTGCGGCCAAAGCGCCCATGCGAGAAGCTGAAGCGGCCTGGCTCCGAGAGCCCGCAGGGCCTCGATCGGCCGAATCTGCACTTCCTCCAAGATTTCCGCATACAACTTCCCCAGTACTCCGGCCGTATGCAGACCGATCGCAAGCGTTCCCGCGAACGGACCGATGCCGACCAGCAGGATGCAGACAAGCACCCAGACCAAGTCGGGTATGGATCGCAAAAGGTTCAACAGAAACCGGGCCGTCCAGAACACGCCGAATCGCAAGCCCCGCTGAATCCGTGAATGGGCTCCCGGTGAGTCCGCGGCAACGAACACCAGTGTGGAAGTCGAGGGAACCGCCAAGATTCCCCCCAGGACCATGCCCATGACTGTTCCAAGAATGGAAATCGCCAGCGTCTGCATCAACAGTGGACCTAGGCCGCGCACGAACTCTTTCGCAAAATCGGGAGGCAGCATCCCCCGGCAAAACTGCAGCACATGTTTTGCGACGTTCGCCTCGCCGAAGTGCTCCGGCGAGAATCCAGCGAGATAGAAACTTCCGGCGACGGCCCCCAACGCAGTGGCATAGCCCAGCGTACGCCAACCGGATCTCCGCGTACCAACGCTCTCGCGCAATCGCATGCCCCCGGCATTAGGCCTCAATCGCGCACGCACTCGCTTGCTCGCCACATCCGTCAGGAACAGAAGTAGGACAAACGCGAAAATGAGAGTCATGACTTGACGATATTCGAACAACCGCATCGACAGGCTGATCTCGTACCCGATGCCTCCGGCCCCCACGAAACCCAGAACTGATGCCGCACGCACGCAGCACTCGAAGGAGTACAGCGTGTAAGCCGCCATGTTCGGAAGAGCCTGCGGCCAAATGCCGCGCAGAAAAATCTGCGCGTGCGTGGCCCCCGTCGCCTGCAGCGCTTCGAGCGGATTCGGATCGACTTGCGCGAACACGTCCGCGTACACACGCCCCAACACGCCGGCGTACGCCACCACCAGCGCCAGCGCGCCTGCGAGTGATCCCAGACCCACCGCGCTTACAAACAAGAGCCCCCACACCAAGTCGGGTACTGCCCGCAGAAATCCCAAGAAGGCAAAAACCGCACGGCTGACTGCCGAACGCAACGCCCCAATCACATTTCGGTTGTCCCCAGCCGTCAGGATCCCACGCCGCCACAGGATGGGCGTCGCCAAGGCCCCGAGCGGGACAGCAACCAACACCGAAAGAATTGTCCCCGCAATAGCAGTTGCAATTGTGGAGAGGAGTGCTCGAAAGACGATTCGCAGAAAGCCAGCCGAAAGATCCGGGGGAAAAAGTCCGCGCAGCAATCTCCAGAGAGCGGTGGCGGTAGCGGGCTGAAAGACGGTGCTTAACCGGACGCTATCCACCTGCCAGCAGATCACGAGGATAACAATCACACCGAGCGCCGTGGCGATGCGCCGCAGCGTCCAAATACCCTCGTAGCCGGCGCTACCGTGAGCAGCCGAATTCGCGTCGGAGCTTATCAATCTGAGTCCCTCGCTCTTGCCTGTAACCGGTGTATAACCCCTCCAAAAGATCTTCGTCAACACTCCTCGACGGACGGTCGAAAAAAACGGCGCCGCCCCGAAGCCCGATTACGCGTGGAAAACGCTCGAGTGCCAACTCGACCTTGTGCACTGCCACGACCAGCGTGCGATTTTCTTCCGAACCGACGCGCATCAGCAGAGACATGACCTCTTCTGTGAGTGCGGGGTCGAGCGACGCGACCGGTTCATCCGCGAGAATCACTTCCGGCTTTTGCATGAGAACCCGCGCGATCGCCAAACGCTGTTGTTGCCCGCCCGAGAGTTCATCGGCTCGGGCATTTCGTTTGTCGGCCAGCTCGACCAACTCGAGCGCGTGCACAGCTTCCTCCAAATCGTTTTTCGCCGGACGCAACATGCTGCGTATGGTTTCGGCCAGCGACCATCGTCCGAGGCAGCCGCAGAGCGTATTTTCCAAGGCCGTCAGCGAGGGGATTAAGTGGTGCTGCTGGTAGACGGTGCCGATGCGGCGGCGGGTGCGCCGGAGTTCCCCGGTCGACATCGTCCCGAGTTCGCGCCCATCCACATGGATGAATCCACTCGTGGGGCGCAGCGTGGCGTTGAGTAGCCGGAATAGGGTCGTTTTCCCTGCTCCCGAACTGCCAAGGATCGCCATCGCCTCTCCCCTGCCTATCGACAAGGACACGCTCCCCAGTGCGGGCACAGTTTGGCGGCGAAAAACATACTGCTTGCTCACACTGTCGAGCGAATAGTTCATTTCAAGAGTCCGGCCTCTTTAGCTGCCTGTCGGAGGATGTCGTAACTGGCATCTTCGGCCGGTACATACTTGGAAGCGTTTAGCAGCTGGAGCACGGCTTTGTGTTCCAAATTTGCCGAATCGAGTTTCAGCATGGCGCTTGCAAATGCTTTGGCTGTCGCCGGGTCCAATCCCTTCCGGGCCGCCCATACGTAATCGAAGAAGGGCGGTGTGGTGTAAAAGACCCTCACCTGAGATTCGGCTAGTTTCCCTTCCTTGATCATTCGCGTCAGCACCAGTTCATCCATCGCACCCGCGTCCACCTTCTTGTTGGCGACGGCCAGAGCTGTCGCATCATGCCCGCCCGTATAGATGGCTTTATCGATCACGGTCTGATCCACGCCCTGCGCGTGCATGTAGTACGCGGGCATCAAATGGCCGGATGTTGAATTCACATCGCCAAAAGCGAAGCTTCGGCCTTTCAGGTCCATGAGCGAATGGATGGTGGAATCTGGCTGAGTGATAAACAAGCTGTGGAAGGCCTGATCCCGCTCCCGCTGGACGAGTGGCACCGCGCCTGAGCGCGCGGAGGCCTGAACAAAGGTGAAGCCGCCGAAATACGCAATGTCCACCTGATCGTTGGCCACCGCCTCCACGACTGCTGCGTAGTTTGTCGGAACGGTCAACTCGACCTTTGTTCCGGTCTCTTTTTCCAGATAGTCGATGAAAGGCTTGCTCTCCCGAATGATTTTCCCGGGATCCGTAGTCGGAATCATGCTGAGACGGAGCGTCGCCGTTTCGTTCCTTTTGTTGGTGCAGCCCGTTATCGACGTCAGAAGAAACGCGAGTGCGCAACACGAAATCATTTTCTTCACCAGCATGGACAAGCGCCTCCTTGCTCTCGACTGTCGACTTGACTAACTCCTTCCATACTTCCCCTCAACTCGAGCTCGGCTAGCAGCCAGTCCTCCAGGTCCTGCCCATCTCCGCCGCCTCGCTCCTGGTGTATCTCAAACGCGCGCTCCTGAATTTCCTAGTGGCTGGGCCTCTCCCCAAGTCGCGGTTGAGTCCCATCCTGTGGAGCCGCCTCGTGAAAAACGCCCGCCGCCTTCGTTTTGGAGTTCATAACTTTTTGTTCCTCTCTTCTTTTCGATTTGAGACGAGCGGCGTGGACCATGCTTGAATGTCGGTCAAGGCTCGCTGCTGCGATCTGCCTCCGGCTGCGAAATCATGGGCGCCCGGATGTCGAGAAACTGAACCAGGTCTTTTGCAAAAAACCAGGTCGAGTGTCCAGTCGAAGGCCACGCGGAGTTTCTTTTCGAATCGGGGGAGTTTGCTCAGGTAGATCGTTCGCCAGAGCCACCATGCGACAAACCCGGAAAAATTGATGCCCAGGATATTGGCGACGCCCGTCCGCCGGCCAATCGTTGCGAGCTGCCCGATCGTGGAAAAGGTGAACCGTCTTTTCTGTCCGCCGCGCAGAGTCGCCACTATGTTGTGCGCTACGACTTTGGCTTCGCGAAGTGCATGCTGCGCCGTCGGTGGATGGAATCCATCCTTTCGTCCATCTGGTACAGCGGCGCAATCCCCTAACGCCCAGACACTCGGCCGGCCTTCGAGCTCCAGGTTTTCGTTGACCAGCAAACGGCCGCGTTCCTTCTTGCATGGGATGGTGTCGAGCAGCGGATTCGGCGAGGCACCCGCGGTCCAGACGAGCGTGTTCGTATCAATGGTAGTTCCGTCATTTAGCTGCACCGTCTTGCCGGAGAAGCTCTCCACCCTCGTGTTCAGGCGGATCTCCACCTTCCGCTCGGTGAGCTTACGCTCCGCATATGCCCCCAACTGTTTTTTCAACTCCGGCAGGATGACGGGGCCGGAGTGCACCAGTACAACGCGCACCATATCTTCGGCCAGGTTTGGGTAGGAGCGCAGCGCACTCCGCACGAAGTCGTTGATTCCGGCCACCGTCTCGACTCCGGCAAATCCACCGCCGGCAACGACGAACGTAACGCGTGGTTCTTTTACCTCGCAGCAGTCGCTGTCGGCTTCTTCGAGGTGCGCGATGAGATGGTTTCGCAGCCGCATCGCGTCTCCCAAGCTTTTCATGGTGAGCGCATGTTCCTGCAGTCCTGGAATACCGTACAGATTCGTGACGCAGCCGAGGCCCAGAACCAGCAGGTCAAATTCCAGTGTGTGCCGATGGTGATCGAACCCGTGCGAGACAACAGCATTCCGCTTTTCAATGTCGATTCGATCAACTTCACCGGCAAAAAAACGCACGCGCTGCAACATCTTGCGGGCCGGATTCACGATCGTCGTGAGGTCGAGGTCACTGGCCGCGACTTCGTGCAGCATTGGAGTGAACAGAAAAAAATTCTCCCGGTTCACGAGGGTGATCTCGACGGACGGGTCCCGACCCAGCTTCCGCTCCAGCTCCATAGCGACGGTAAGCCCCGCAAAACCTCCGCCGAGGATGAGTAGTCGTTTTCGTCGTGAGCTTTCCATAAAAATTCTTGATGGGGAGTTGCTCGAGGGACTCCCCGCTTGCCGACTTGCCATTTATAGGAAGCTGCGGAAACCAAAAGGTTGCAAGAAATCTTTCCAGTGCCCCCTCGGTACTCAGATTGTTCCGAATCACCCATGCCGCCCGAGACTCTTGGTCGCGAGACTCGAAACTCGGACCCCACCCGTCATGGCACGCCGGATTCTTCTCAAGCTCGAACGAATTCGACATCCAGCGTGATGGCAACCTCATCTCCGACCAAAAAACCGCCCGCTTCCAAGGCGGTATTCCAGTTGAGCCCGAAGTCTTTTCGATTGATTCGTGCGCTGGCCGAAATACCAATGCGCATGTTTCCGTACGGATCCTTGTGAGGTTCGGTGGGCCCCTCGACTTCGAAAACTACTTCGCGGGTCACTCCCCGAAGGCTGAGTTCGCCGGTCACAAGTAATTCGCCTTCTGTCTTTTTGCGAATATTCATCGACTTGAAGAAGAGGTCGGGGAATTTTCCAGCGTCCAAGAAATCTGCGCTTTTGAGGTGAGCGTCCCGTTGCGCATCACGGGTATTGATCGTCTTGGCCTCAATAAACGCCTGGACCTTCGACTTCGTAAGGTCGGCTTCATCGAGTTCCAGAGCGCCCCGAACGGCGGTGAACTCTCCTCTCACGTTGGAGATCATCATGTGCTTGACCTTGAATTGCGCGGTCGAGTGAACGGGATCGATTTGCCAGGTGCTGCCCAATGTGGATTGCATTGCAGTGCTCATCTCTGCTCCTGTCACATTTGGAAGTGAGTTGCGCAATTTGTTCGCTGTCCGCACGGTTCTCGGACTACGAAATCGCGAGAAAGTTTCATTTGGCAAAGTTATTTGAAACTCTGCCCGCAAAACCGCATCTCGATGGCGTGAGTGGAATCAGTTGCCCTGAAGTCTGGCGAGAGATCTCGAACTACATGGACCACGATGTGGAGCCAGAGTCGCGTTCTTGCATGCACCCTCACTTTCGGACGTGTGCGCATGCAAGGCCTTATTGGACAGTACATGGAACGTCATAAAACTGATCCAAGGCTGCATGGAATATCCGTCGCCGGAAGGGTTCACTGAGCGCCTGCACGAGAGGCTCAGGAAAGGGTATCTCGACGCGAAGCCCTTCTCGAACGCTCGTCCCGACGCGGAGCCTCAGCAAGACACTCCCGGACGTGAAACCTTTGTCGCGAATTCGAATCACACTCACGGAAATGGCCTAACGTTCCTGAGGTCGAACCTGAGAGTGGCTGTCGCGCCGATTGACCGCCGCTTCAGCCGACAAGGAGCTTCCGAATGGCGTGTGTTAAGTTCGTTGTAGCTTTCCCGATGCCGAAAGACATTCTGACCCAAGAACGTGCAAGTAGAGCGCGAAGTTCTGCTCGCAGCAGCGTGCCGCAACTGAGCCTGGGCAACTTTGAGAGATGCCCCTGCTGAATGGCGCAAGCTGCCGTGCGAGTGCCTGAATGCGTGCATCCCACAGCGCGGAATCGAAAGCGCATCCAGCGTTTTTTCACGGCGCCGCAGGTGAGGTCAATTCTCGATCCCAACGTAGCGTCCAAGTGTCACCTCTACAGCGAATACTTCCCTTCTGGTAGCGTCTGCGAGCCACGTATTCAGCTGAACGCGTGATCTGAAGGAGTTGAGGACTACCGGTTGTCGCGGTGACTTGAAACATAGCTACTGGATCGCACGAATCCGGCTATCGAAGAACTAACCGCAGCTGCTGCACATAAAACTGCGTCCTCAATCTGTCTGCCGGATACGCGACAGTCTTCGTTTGCACGTGAGATTTGGTTTTGAAGTGATGTTCGTTCGGTTGCTCATTTGCCGCAAACGCAAACAAAAGTGGGTTGAGAGGGAACACAGATTTGACAGTCGAGCCCGAGTTCCCTCTCGCCACTCCGGGGATGATCTAGTTGTTTCCAGAACTGTCGGAGGAACCCGTGTTACCGTGTGATCTTCCTGCGGCTTCCAGCATGGCCGAGCGGGGCACCGCGATGTCATAGACGTCCTGCAATGTTCGAATGCTGCTGAGGAAGAGCTGTTCTCCAACCCGCTGGAAACTTACCTCGGGCTTGTCCTCAGAAGCTCTTTCGACCCCCACTGGGAGTACAAACACACTGGTCCGGCTTTCGTGATTGCTCAGAATAAGTCCGCCGTGCTTGTCATCCGCAAAACGACTTACGGTGTAGGTGCCCGCGGGGAGGGTCCTGCCATCGACGACGAACTCGAACGGCACGGTTACCTCGAGCGCGCGTCGAATCTCGGCTTTGGCAGCCGTGCCCATCCCCAGAAACCCAATCAGTGCGAGCAGAATGCTCGTATATTTCTTTTTCACAATTTCTCCTTTTGAACGCTTGGGGGTTCGTTGCTGATCCGCGCCATGCTCGAGCTTCGACTGCCCGGTAGGCCTTTGGCACTCGTTTCAACACTCATCCTCAAAACGTGTACGGGAAATGAGATTGGCTTCTTGCGTCGAAGTTTCAGAAGTCGGTAAAAAGAGCTGG
>Ga0306922_10004253_pt1 | contig 13540 bp, 10 predicted proteins | sample sta12Cox44000082_FD_203758 | JGI IMG/M metagenome (GOLD analysis project Ga0306922, IMG submission 203758) | Lab enrichment of tropical soil microbial communities from Luquillo Experimental Forest, Puerto Rico - statoxic.12C.oxic.44.000.082 (v2)... | ecosystem: Environmental > Terrestrial >... | reverse complement strand
GGTCGGCGGCGGCGAACACGCCGCCCACGTCGCCGAACTCCCCGCGCCGGGGCGGGCCGATGATGTTGCTGCCCAGGTCGGCGAATACCGGCACGCTGGCCGGGTCGAGGGCGGATGCCGCGCTGGTGACCGGGGCCAGGTCCGCGTAGTCGACCTCGACAAGCTCGCAGCCGTCCTCGGCCAGGTACCGGCTGTCGGCGATCACGATCGCCACCGGGTCGCCCACGAAACGCACCTTGTCCGTGGCGAGCAGGCTGTAATCGGGTCCGCCTGCGCCCATGCCGATGTACGCGAGCAGCGCGTCGGGCCCGCGGACCGTCATCGCGTCCAGGTCCGTCCCGGTGAGCACCGCGACGACTCCCGGCAGCGCCTGGGCGGCGGTGACATCGACCGCGAGCACCCGCCCATGGGCCAGCGGCGAGCGCACGAACGCCGCGTGCAGCATCCCCGGCAGCTTGACGTCGTCGACGTAGCGCCCTGACCCGGTCAGGATGCGGGCATCCTCCGAGCGCTTGACGCTGGTGCCGGTGTAGCGCTGGGCCGCAATCCGCGACATCGTCGCTCCCTCGATCGCCTGCTCAGCCCCTGCGCAGCACCGGGATGATCTGCGGCAGGTCGACCGTGGTGCGGATGCCCGGCGGAGCCGCGCACACGTACGGAACGGCGTTGACGGCGCGGTTGGAGGTGTAGCCGGGGGTCATCTCGCCCATCCGCCCGGCCGGGATGGCGAAACGGATGTCGACGTCGAGCGGAGCGTCCCCGTCGACTCGGACCTGCCAGCCGTCCCACCCGGGCACGGTCCAGACCGGATCCAGGGCTTCCGTGCAGTACCAGGTCGCGGTGAAGGTCACCAGGGGACGGCCGGCATGCGTCCCGGTGACGATCGTCCGCTGGCCCGCCACCGTGCCCGCGTCCAGGGTGCCGGCCGCGATGGTGAGCTTCTCCGGCGTGACCGCCACCTCCCCGGTCGCGGTGACGGAGTCGAGCGGCAAGCCGACCGCCTCGGCGACCAGTCGCATCGACGGGCCGAACGAGTAGGCGCCGAAGCTGAACCGCTCTGGCGGGAACTCGTGCACCGGGTGGCCGAAACCCATGAGGTTGAACAGCATGTCCGGTGAGTCGCGGCTGGACAGGTCGGCGTACTCGTTGATCGTCAGAGTATCCAGGCGGCGCTGTATCGACGCCAGGACCAGCGGGATCGCCTCGCTGATGAACCCGGGGCTCGAACCGGTGCTGTGAATGGACGCACCGCGTTCGGCGCACGCCCGCTCGACCCGCTCCCGGTCGGCCGGCTGCATGCTGCCTGGGTGATGGAACTCCCCGCGGGTGGTGACGATGTTCGTGCCCGCGGCCAGCAGGGCGCACACCTGGTCCAGGTCGCAGGCGGCGGGCATGTAGAGCACGCAGTCCGCGCCGAGCGCGAGGATCTCGTCGGCATCGGAGGTGGCCGTCACCCCGGTCGGCGGCAGGCCGCACAGCTCGCCGGCGTCCCGGCCCGCCTTGGCCGCCGAGGTGACGTACACCCCGGCCAGGGTGAGATCAGGGTGCTCGATGATCTCCCGCAGCGAGCGGGTGCCGATGTTGCCCGTCGCCCACTGCACGACGCGAAGTCCGGTCATGACTTCTTCCTTCCGGAATCAGGTTGCCCCAGCGTCCCAGGCCGTGGAGGCGCGAGCAATGACGGCGTTCTGGTCAACGGAACGGGACCGGTCGAGCTCGATGCCATTCTTGGCCCGATGAGCATGGCGCTCCGGTAATCCCCTTATGGACGAAGCGCGTCATATGAATACGTTTGTGACTTACGAGGGGGTTGGCTGACAGTGGCGAGCCCGGTCCGGAGTCGACCCGGCACGGTCCTGGGAGAAGCCTGATGAGATGCCTGGAATGCGGGGCGGAGACTGCTGAGGTAGGTCAGTTCTGCGGCCGGTGCGGCGCGCCCACCGGTATGCCAGCCGCCGATCCCGTCCCCGCAGTGGACGACCGGCCGGGCTCTGTCGGCAGCGTCATCTGGCGGCGGCCGGGGATCATCGCCGTGGCAGCCATCGCCTGCCTGGCCACTACGATCATCATCATCTCCGGCAAGCCTGACACGCCGAGCCGGCACCGCGCTGCTGCCCCGCCTACCGCGCCTGCCGCACCGTCTGCGTCTACCCAGTGGACCTACGACACCGGCGCTGGCGTCATCCGCCCGGCAGTGACGGGCGGCACCGTCTACGTCGGCGGCGACGACGGCATGGTGCACGCGCTGGATGCCGCCACCGGCCGCCTCCGCTGGACCTACACCACCGAAAGCTACGTTGTCTCCGGCCCGGCGGTGGCGGGCGGCACGGTCTACGTCGGCGGCGTCGACGGTACGGTGTACGCGCTGGATGCCGCTACCGGCCGCCTTCGCTGGACCCACGCCACCGCAGATGCCACGGAAGGCAGCCCCGCGGTGGCGGGCGGCACCGTCTACGTCACCGACGTCGACGGCATGGTGCACGCGCTGGATGCCGCCACCGGCCGCCTTCGCTGGACCCACGCCACCGCAGACGCCACGGACTCCGGCCCGGCGGTGGCGGGCGGCACCGTGTACATCGGCGGCCAGGACGGCACGGTGCACGCGCTGGATGCCGCCACCGGACGCCTCCGCTGGGCCTACACCACCGGAGGCTATGTCGACTCCAGCCCGGCGGTGGCGGGTGGCACCGCCTACGTCGGCAGCGACGACGGCAAGGTATACGCGCTGGATGCCGCCACCGGACGCCTCCGCTGGGCCTACACCACCGGAGATGCCGTGGGATCCAGCCCGGCGGTGGCGGGCGGCACCATCTATGTCGGCAGGGACGACGGCACGGTATACGCGCTGGACGCCGGGTCGTAACATCCGGCAATTCCACACGAGCCATCAGGTGCGACACCTAACAACGTAAACATTCAGCCCATTCACGGGTAGTGATGGGTAGCGCGGGTGCCGGTAGCGGTTACGGGGAGAATGCGTGTGCTGGCGGTCGCCAGGGCCTGCCGAGCATGAGGGTCGTGCAGGACGTTGGTGGCGTTCTTGCCGTGCTTGCGGGCGGTGTCGATGTAGCTGCGGATGTCCAGGCGGTCCTGGGTCACGTCGTCGCTGGCCAGGCGCCCGGAGATCTTCTGCTGGGTTTTCAGGGGCCGGACGCCGCGCTCGCTGACGTTGTTCGTCGGCCAGATGCTGGTGTCGGTGGTGAAGCGCAGCACGTGGTCGCGGCGGTCGCGGCAGAATACGAGCAGCTCGCGGCCGGGTTTCTGCTTCGTGCTGTTCTTCGGCCCCGGGACGCGGGGAACGCTGGCCAGCCCGGCGAGGACAGCGTGCCGGAACTCGTGCTCTAGCGGCTTGAGGGCATCGGCGGGGACGGCGGGAAGTTGCTGCTCAAGGGTGGCGTGCCAGGCATGGATCATGCCGCGCAACGCCCGCTGGGCCTGCACGGGCCAGACGTCGCCTGGGTAGCTCTCGGCGCAGTCCTCGAAGTCGCGCAATAGGTGCGCCAGACACGCCTGGTTCCCGGCGATGTGCTTCCACCTGGGGTGGAAGTAGTTCTGGTACCGGTCGGAGACCACGATCCCGGCGAAGTCCGGCAGGATCCCGGCGTCATCCATCGCCTCCAGGCTCCGGGCGCCGAGCCAGAACGCCGAGTACTGCTCGGTGAACGCACCGTGCACGTATTTCTTCTCCCCGGCCGGGCCGGACCGCAGCGTGGTCTCATCGAACCCGGCGACCGGGGCGGCGGTGATCAGGGCGCGGATCAGTGCCACCACGTCCACGGCCAGGGATGCCGCCTTCGCCAGGCAGGAATGGATGAACCCGTCCGAGACGACGGCGCCGGTGACGTCGGTGATCAGCGGCCGGCACCGCTCCACCGGGACATACTGGAAAATGACCAGGTAGACCGTCAGGGCGCGCAGCCGCGGACCGATGGACAAGGAGGAATCCGGCACGTCCGCCGGGCGGGCTGCCACATGCGTCCGTCCGCACGCGCACTGCCCCTCGTGCAGGTCGTGCTGCACCCGCTGGGCCGGCGCGGCCGGGATCTCCTCCTGCTGGAACGACCGGGCGACCCCCAGATCAGCGGCATCGGCCAGGTCACGGCCGCACGGACAGCTGCCCTCCGGGTAGTGGTCCTCGATCCGGTCCGGGATCTCCCACGACATGGATGTCCCGGGGCTGCCCGGCTGCTTGCCCGCTTCTTCTTCTCCGCCCGGTCCGTGGCACGCCGCTGCTTCCTGGGCGGTTTCCGCCCCGGCAGGTCATCTGAGCTCGGCGGCATCGACGAGTTCCCGCTGTTCCGCGACGCCGCCGCTTCGCAGCCGCCAGCCGGTCCCGCAAGTCCGCGACCATCGCCTCCAGCGCCGCGATCTGGTCCGCCTGCGCCGCGAGCCGCCGCTCCTACTCCCCGAGCCGCTCCGCCTGCTCCCGGATCAGCGCATCACGCGGATCCGCAGGCAGCTCATCCGGCGACGGATCGGTCACGACACGCGATCATCCCGGAACCCGCGCCCGGCACTCACGGCCACACCGCACCTGACGCTGAAACGTAACTGGCGATCGCACACCTGCAGGGGTTCCGCGAAGACGCCGCTGTGCGCAGGCTTCCTGCCGCCCGGATGACTTGATTCCGTCCAGGACGTGCGGGAAGTTGTCATCTCCCTCATGCACGGCTCTCGGGGTAGTAGTCACGGTGCGGGCTGGATGGCGCATGCCTGTACCCGTCCCCGGGGATGGCAGCGCAGCGCCGGTCTCGCTTGCCGCGCACCGGGAGGTAACGCGGGGATTGCCGTAGACGTCGCTGTCACCTTGATGCCGCACGATCACCGCGGAGCCCGGCGCTATGCTTCTGGTAGATCGTGCTCGTGCGGAGGTGCCGGCGATGGCCAATCCCGGAGACGAGACAGCAGCAGGGGTGGAACGCCACGCCCTCCTGCGGGCGTCCGCCTCTGACCGCGAGCAGGTGATCGAGGTGCTCAAGGTCGCGTTCGTCCAGGACCGTATCACCAAGGACGAACTCGACCAGCGAATCGGCCAGGTGCTCGCGTCACGGACCTACGACGACCTGGACATCCTTACCGTAGATATCCCCGGCGCTCTGATCAGGGCCCGGCCAGCAGAACCCGCACGACCAGATGTCAGCAAGAAGAAGCTGATCCGGCGCACGAGCGCCGCTGTAGCGGGCACAGGCTTCGTGATCGCCGAAGCGGTGGCGCTTTCGCACCATCTAAATCCTGTTGCCGGCGTGATCGCCGGACTCGTGGCTGGCGCGTTCACGGCTGGGCTGCTAACGGTGCTCCTGACACTCATCGCATGGGCCATTGACCGGAGTGCTGGCAGGCAGCCGTCGCAGGGGCCACCACCTGGCGCACTCGATAACGCTGCTCAGCATCCCGCACCGGCCAGCCCCGCGAGACAGCCCCGGCAGATCAGCCGCCGCCCGCGGCCCGGCGCCGGTGCGGCACAGAGCCGTCTTCCCCGCTCGCCAGCGGCAGGTCTGCGGCCACCGCAGCGGTTGCGCCCGCTGACGACACTCCCCTGATTCCCAGCGCCCAGTCCTGCCGGGCGCGGGTGCAGCCGCGATTCCGTGCGTGGCGCGCGGGCAGCGCGGAAATCTTAACCGCCGGCGCAGACGCCACCACCAGGCTCCGCCCAGGCAGCCCCGGACCGGCTTCACCAGCAGATGACAACTACATAGCCGCACAAATGACATCCGAATAACAAGTAGGCGGTCCAGCTGACGTCTCCAGCGACCCCCTGCACACCGCAACACCGAGCGCAGGGCCTGAATGCTTACCTAACAACATCGCCAGCCATTCAGCTTGCATGAACGGGCGACAGCATACGGAATCTTCGATCGAAATAATCCGCCAGGCTATTCGCGAACAGAAGATGCCGGAGATTTCGGGACAGTCGGCGAGAAACCGGTACCACTCGTCATCCGTCACCCCCACATAACCCGCATGCCGGCATTGTGCACCTACGGCAAGAGGACGCGGGTGATATCGGCAGCATCTTGCTCACCTGTAACCGCTGACACATCACAAACGGTCGGCATCGATCTGTCGTCAATTGCTACGAGCCTGCGAAAGGTTAGGTGATTGTGGCGATCAGGAAAGCCTTCTTGAGCCGCTCATAAATTTAATTCGTGCTAGAATTCGAAGCATCAAGGTTTTATGATCGGATGTGGTCATATGTCGCAGCCGCAGGTTCCCGGACACGGGATGGGCGAAGAGCCCGCCCGTGATTCCGGGCTGCCCGGCGGCGGCCTCCCCCGTCCCACCGGCCCGGTCCGAGTGGCGGACCTGCGGCCGGGCGACTTCGCGGAGGGCGGCCGGGGAGATGCCTGCCTTCCCGGTCCTGGGCTGGTGGCCACGCTCGATGCGCTGTCGGGCCCTCAGCGGCGCTGTGACGGTGCCACTGATGAGGAGCTGGTCGGCCTGCTGGGCCGGTGGGCCGCCGCCGAGTCCTGGGCTGCCGCGGCGAAGCTGGGAGTGGCGCGGGAACTGCTCCGCCGCCGCGCCGTCCCGCTGCCCGGCACGGTCCACCCGGGCGGGCTGCCGGAGGTATGGGACGAGGGCACCGGTCACGAGGCCGCCATGGCGCTCGGGATCTCCGTGACGGCCGCCGACAAACTGCTCATCCTGGCCTGGACGCTGGAGGCCAGGCTGCCCGGTACCGGCGCGAAGCTGGCCGACGGCACCATCGACTTGCTGAAAGCCAAGATCATCGCCGATGAGCTGTCGGTCCTGGACGATACGCAGGCCGCCGCGGCCGAACAGCTCATCCTGGACCAGCTGGCCGGCAAGACCCCCGGGCAGATCGGCAAGCTCGCCGCCCAGGCCGCCGTCACCATCGACCCCGACGGCGCCCGTAAGCGCCGCGAGCAGGCCGAGAAGGACGACGCCCGGGTCCGGTTCTGGCGCGAGCGCACCGGCACCAGCGCCCTGGCCGCCTACGGGCTGCCCACCGACGCCGCCCTGGCCGCCAACGCGAACATCAACCAGCGGGCCGGCACATACAAGAAGTCCGGCGCCTTCCCCGACGCCACCATGGACCAGCTACGCGTCCTGGCATTTCTGGACATCATCAACGACATCACCGCCGAAGACAGGATCGCCCAAGCTCAGGCCGAGGCCGACCGGCCGCAGGCCCCAGCCGACACCCAGCCGACGGACGACAGGCCAGCCGACGGGTCTCCGGCCGACGCTGCCCCGGTCAACGACGGCCAGTCTGATGACGGCGCGGCTGGAAACGATCCAGGCGACAGCGATGCCGGCGGCGGTCCCGGCGGCAGCGGTCCCGGAAACTCGCCGGGTGCCGGGGACGGGCCGAAGGCCGGGAACGGCGGCACCGGACGATCAGACGGTGCAGGCCCCGCGCTTGCGGCTTGGTCCAACCTGACGCTGCCGCTGGCTACCCTGCTCGGCATGGCTGAGCGGCCCGGCGCCGGGCACGGCCTGGGCCCGCTGGACCCGGCCCTGGTCCGCGACCTAGCCGCCGTGGCGGCCCGCAGCCCGCATAGCCAATGGTGCGTCACCATCACCGACGCCAACGGCTACGCGATCGGCCACGGATGCTGCAAGACGGTGCGGTCTAAGCGAGCCAAATCCCCGCCAGCCAATGGCCGGGACGGCCCGTGGACGTTCACCCGCCAGGACGATCCCGGCCCGCCAGATGGATACGGCACCTGGAACCTCGCCTTCCCCGACGGCCGGCAGTTCACCGTCAAGCTCGGCCCCATTCCAGTGACCGACTGCGACCATCGGCACGAATCGCATGCCTACGAGCCCGGCGACACCCTCCGGCACCTGGTGGAGATCAGGGACGGGGAATGTACGTTCCCGTCTTGTTCGCGGCATGCCCGCAACTGCGATTTCGAGCATGCGATCCCCTACGACAAGGGCGGGCGGACGTGTGGCTGTAACGCGGGTGCGCGTAGCCGCCGCTGCCACAAGGTGAAGCAATCCAGAGGGTGGAAAGTTACCCAGCCGCGCCCTGGCTGGCACCAGTGGACCACCCCAAGTGGCCGCACCTACACCCAGGGCCCGATGAAGTACCCCGCGTAAAAACCAGCGTCCACGCGGACCTGTCCGGCGCGCTCGCCTTGGAACGGCATGAGGCCGCCGGATCAGCACCGGCCCGGGCGATCCTGTTCGCGGCCGGGTGACGCTTCCTCCCGGCAGGGGGAGCGCCGCCGCCCGCCGAGGCATGCGCCATCCGAGCGGTCAGTAAAGGCCCCCGTCGACCCGGATCAGCGACCCGGTCGTAAAGCTGGAGGCGGCCGACGCCAGGTACAGCGCCGTGGTCACCACCTCCTCGGGTTCCCCCGCGCGCCCAGCCGCGTTATGCCAGGACCGCGTGCTCTCCTCCGACCAGTGCTTCGAGATGTCGGTGAGGAAGGGGCCGGCCGACAGGGTGTTGACCCGCACCTTGGGCGCGTACTCGCGGGCGAAGACGGTGGTGAGCGCGTTGAGGGCCGCCTTCGCGCCCGCGTACGGCCCGAACCGGGGCGCCGGGAACAGCGCGCCGCTCGAGGAGATGTTGATGATGGAGCCGCCGTCCCCGTCGTACATCCGCTGGCCGATCACCGCGCTCAGCCGGAACGGCCCCTTGAAGTTCACCCCGATCACCTTGTCGAACAGCTCCTCGGACGTCTCCGCCGACGACGGCGCCAGCGGTGACATGCCCGCGTTGTTAACCAGGATGTCGACCTTGCCGAAGTGCTTGTAGGCGCGGTCGGCGAGTTCGTCGCACTCGTTCCAGTGGCCGACATGGCACGCGACCGGCAGCGCCCGCCGGCCGGTCGCCTCGATCTCGTCCGCCAGCGCCTTGCAGTTGTCCAGCTTGCGGCTGGCGATGACCACGTCGGCGCCCGCGGCGGCGAAGGCGAGGACCATCTCGCGGCCGAGGCCGCGGCTCCCGCCGGTGACCAGGGCGACCTTCCCGGTGAGGTCGAACAGGGCCGCGGGGCCGGTCCTAGCGTCGGTCATACTCCATGCTCCTCGAGGACGGCCGCGTACCGGGCGCGAGCCGCGGCCCGGCGGGTGGGGATGTGCTCGGTCGGGAACAGGCCCGGAGCCGGCTGGTAGCCGCGCAACATCTGCTTGGCCACTGCCGCCTTGTGCACCTCGGTCGGCCCGTCGGCCAGCGCGAGCTGCGGCGCGTAGGCCCACCAGGGGCCGAGCGGGGTCTCCTGGGTGGTGCCGAGCGACCCGTGCAGTTGCACCGCCCGCTGCAGGACGTCGTGCAGCACCGCGGCGAGTGCCACCTTGCACATCGCGATGTGGGTGCGGGCGGCGCCGTGCGGCCGGTTGTCGATGATCCACGCGGTCTGCAGCACGAGCAGCCTGAACTGCTGCAGCTGAATGGCCGAGTCGGCGATGAAGCCCTGGACGAACTGGTGCTCGGCCAGCAGCTTGCCCTGCGTCCGGCGCGACAGCGCGCGCTCGCACATCATGTCGAAGGCCCGCTGGCACTTGCCCACCACCCGCATGGCGTGGTGCACCCGGCCGCCCCCCAGCCGCGCTTGGGCGACCTTGAAGCCCTCGCCCGGTCCGCCCAGCATCGCGTCGAGCGGTACCCGGACCTGGTTATAGCGGAGGTAGCCCTCAGTGCCTTCGTCCATGTCGTCGCGCTCGTTCATGGTCGCGACGTTGCGGATGATCTCGATCCCGGGTGTCTCGGTCGGCACGATGAGCATCGACATCCGCTCGTACGGCTTCGCGTCGGGGTCCGTGACCACCATGACGATGAAGAACGAGGCGTAGCGGGCGTGGGACGAGAACCACTTCTCGCCCTCGATCACCCACTCGTCACCGTCCTTGGTGGCCTTGCACACGAACTCCTTGGGGTCGGAGCCACCCTGCGGCTCGGTCATGGAGAAGGTGGACACGATGTTTCCCTCGAGCAGCGGCTGGAGGTAGCGTGCCTTCTGCTCCTCGGTGCCGTACAACGCGAGGATCTCGGCGTTGCCGGTGTCGGGGGCAGCCGTGCCGAAGACCGTCGGCGCCCAGCCCGAGCGGCCCAGGATCTCGTTCATCAGCGCCAGCTTGAGCTGCCCGTAGCCCTGGCCGCCGAGCTCGGGGCCAAGGTGGCAGGCCCACAGGCCCTGCTCCTTCACCTTCTCCCGCAGCGGGGCCAAGATCGCCCGGGACGCCTTGTTGTGCACGTCGTAGGGGTCACCGGGGCGCGGGAAGAGCAAGTCGAGGGGCTCGCACTCATCACGCACGAACGCGGTCATCCAGTCGAGCTTCTCCTGGAACTCAGGCTCGGTGAAGAACTCCCACATGTGCCACTCCTGCCACCGTCTCCGTTGAATAGTTTACTGAATAATAGAAGACATATGTTTCGCTGGCCAGGGGAGGTGCGTCAGCCGGGTCGCGAGCCGGGCGCGCCGCCCCGCCTAGCGCCCGCCGCGGGAGCCGGGTATCGTCGATCCTCAGACATAAATCATCTTACTAAGATAGCTGTTTCGAGAATGTAGGGAGAGCGTGATGGCCGCCAGCCAGGCTGACGAGAGACTGCTGGCTCAGCTGCGGGACCGGGTAGCGCGGCGGGTAACCGACTGGCGTCCCGGCGCGCGGGTCCTGCGCGTGTCCCCGCTGACCGGTGGTACTTCCAGCCTGACCTTCCTGGTCGAGCTGGCCGGCGTCGCCGAGGGGGAAACCGCGGGGGAGACCACGGTGGTGCTCAAAGTGGCGCCGCCGGGACTCGCCCCCGTCCGCAACCGTGACGTGCTGCGCCAGGCGAGGCTGCAACAGGCGGTCCAGAATGCCCGGCGGCCGCTGGCGCCGGACGTGCTCTTCTCCGACCCGGGCGATCCGCCGGAGGTCTCGCCGTTCATGGCGATGAACCTGGTCCCGGGCGAGTGTGTGGAGCCGGTGCTGAGCGATATCGCCGAGCGGCCCCCGGCCGCCCAGGTGCGGGCACGGTTCTTCGACGCCGTTGCGGTGCTGGCCCAGCTGCACGGGATCGTCCCGGACGAGGCGGGACTCGGCGACGAGCCGGCCGTCGGGCTGGCCGACGAGGTCGACCGGTGGACCCGCGCGTTCGCCACCCTGCCCAGCGAAATGGCGGGCGACTACGAGCGGGCCGCCAAGGCGCTGCGGGCGAGCATGCCCGCGCCGCTGCCGCCGGCGATCAACCACGGCGACTTCCGGCTCGGGAACACACTGTGCGAAGGCGACCGGATCAACGCGGTCATCGACTGGGAGATCTGGTCGGTCGGCGACCCGCGCATCGACCTGTCCTGGCTGACCTTCTTCACCGACGACGCCAGGCATCCCGCCGTCGCGCCGGGTACGGTCGCGGGCACCCCGGCGGGCCGCGAGATCGTCCGCGCCTACGAGGACGCGCTCGGCCGGAGCGTGCCCGAACTGGGCTGGTTCGACGCGCTCACCCGGTACAAGGAGGCCGGCGTGACCGGGCTGCTGCTCAAGCGGGCGATGAAGCTCGGCCGGCCGGTGAAGGAGTCGATGGCGCGGATGCAGCCGGAACTGCCGCGGATGGTCCAGGAAACCATCCGCATGGTCAGCGGCTGACGGCCGGCCGCGGCGGCGTGCCTCAGATGAGTTTTAGCCGGCCCCGGCGGACGACATCGATGAGCAGTCCCGGGTCGACACCCCGCTCGGCCGCCTGCTCCAGGCAGATCGCCACGTCCTTCCTCATGAAGGGGCCGATCCGGGCGGCGAACTCGGCCATGTCGGCCCGCGCCGCGGCGCGGTGGCTCGCCTGGCTGCCGCCGCTCATGTGCTCGAGCGCGCCGAGCAGCTCCCCGGGCGCCACCCCGAGCGCCTCGCCGAGCCGGACCGCCTCCGCCGCCAGCTGCGTGTTGGCGGCGAACAGGAAGTTGTTGATCAGCTTGACCGCCAGCGCGGTGCCGAGTTCGCCGGTCTCGATCACGGGATCGGCGTACGCGCGGACAACGACGGCGGCCCGCGCCCGGGCAGCGGGCAGGCCACCGAGCAGGACGGTCAGCCGGCCTGCCCTGATGTCGTCGGGGGTGCCGCTCACCGGCGCATCCACCACGTGGATGGCCGGGAAGCGCCCGGCCACCGCCCGCAAGGTCGATTCCCGGCCGGTCACGTGCGAGGCGAAAACGGCGCCGTCCGGCAGGGTGGCGGCCAGCGGCCCGGCGATCTCGGCCAGCTGCTCGTCGGTGAAGACGCACAGCAGCAGCACGTCGGCGTCGGCGGCGGCCTCCGCCAGCTCCGCTGTGGTCCGGACGCCGAGTCCGGTCAGAGCGGCCTGGGTCTCCGCCCGGCGCGCGTACACCACCAGGTCATGCCCTGCGGCGGCGAGCCGCTCGACCATCGGCAGGCCCATCCGCCCGGCACCGACAAACCCGATCCGCGAGGAACCCATCGCCGCCTCCTGCTGCCCCATCTGACCATAGTAGATTATTTAGTTATACGATTAGATTCAAGCTTGGCCGTGCCGCTGGCACCAGAACGGCTGGAGGTCTCATGTCCGATGCCGCTAACGGATCCGCCCCCACCGGATCAGCACCGCGCCCGCCCGAGGGCGACTGGCTGGGGACCCCCTACCTGAGGTTCGAACGTCACCTCCCGTTCGCCCACCTCACCGTCGACCGCCCGGAGGCGAGGAACGCGCTGACCCAGGCGATGTACTTCGGCATCCGCTACGCGGTCCGCCGGGTGGACGCCGACCCGGAGCTGGCGGGACTGCTGATCACCGGCACCGGCGACGTGTTCATTCCCGGCGGCGACCTCGGCCAGCAGGTCAGCGACAAGTGGGCCGACTTCAACGCGGCGCCGGGCACGTTCGATGTGCTGCCGTTTGACATCCTGCGGCAGAGCGTCAAGCCTGTCGTCTGCGCCGTCAACGGGATCTGCCAGGGCGGCGGCCTGCTGATCGCGATGTGCTCGGATCTCGCGGTGGTGAGCGAGCGCGCCACCTTCCGGGTGCCGGAACTCCTGCGCGGCATCTCCGACACCTACTATGCGCAGCTCCTGGTGCGCCTCATCGGGCCGGTGCGCACCCGCGACCTCATGTTCACCGGCCGCCGCCTCACCGCCGCCGAGGCCCTCGACTGGGGTCTGGTGAGCCGGGTCGTCCCGCACGACGAGCTGCTCAAAACGGCCACCGAAGAGCTCATCCAGATCGTCCAGACCGCGCCCGAGGCCCGCCGCGACATCAAGCGGGTCCTCGACCAGTACGTCGGGCTGCAGGACCGGATCGCGATGTTCGACAGCCTGCAGCGCCCGGAGTCCAGGGAGGGCTTCGCCGCCTTCATCGAGAAGCGGTCGCCCAGCTGGGTGCCGGAGTCGCTGCGCCGCGACACCCGCGCCTGACTATCCCTACTAGATAAATTAGATTACTAATATCTGTGTATCAGCGAGTGGATCGCGAGGAGCCATGACCACAGCCGTCATCGTCGATATCATCCGTACCCCCTCGGGCAAGGGCAAGCCCGGCGGCGCCCTGTCCGGCGTGCACCCGGCTGCCCTGCTGGCGCAGACGCTGACCGCCCTGGTCGAGCGCAACGGCCTGGACACCGCACTGGTCGACGACGTCATC
>Ga0306922_10004252_pt1 | contig 13540 bp, 12 predicted proteins | sample sta12Cox44000082_FD_203758 | JGI IMG/M metagenome (GOLD analysis project Ga0306922, IMG submission 203758) | Lab enrichment of tropical soil microbial communities from Luquillo Experimental Forest, Puerto Rico - statoxic.12C.oxic.44.000.082 (v2)... | ecosystem: Environmental > Terrestrial >... | reverse complement strand
CGGTCCCATATCGACCGAGACCCGACCGTCCGGCAGGGCTTCCGCTTCGAGCAAGCCCGCGATGGTTTCGATCCGCACCCTCGAGTCGCCGGTCTCGCGCCGCAACACGTCGGCAATGCATCGCGTGGCGTTCCCGCAGGCCTCGGCCTCGCCGCCGTCGGGGTTATGGATGCGCATCAGAACTTGCGCGGCCGGATGGCGCGGCGGCTCAAGCAGGATCACTTGATCGCAGCCGATGCCGGTCCGCCGGTCGGCCAGCGCGCGCACCGCCGCCGCGTCGACCGCAATCGCGCTGCCGCGGCCATCGAGCACGACGAAATCGTTGCCGAGGCCGTGCATTTTGAGGAACGGGATCTTGCCCATCGCGCCCGCTTATATGGCGGGGTGGGTACTGCTGTCCAACGCCCGCTGCAGGCGTCCGGACGACGCCTTGCACGATCGGGCGGCGCATGAAACCATCCGACACCGACCAGGAGGGAACGCACGACATGAAGCTAAGCACCGACCGTATCCTGACGACCCATGTCGGCAGCCTGCCGCGGCCACCCGATCTGCTAGGCTTTCTGGAAGCGCGAGAGACCGGCCGGGAATTTGATCAGACCGCGTTTGAGGCGCGCCTCGCCATCGCCATTCGCGATATTGTCGCCGAGCAGGTCGCGGCCGGCATCGACAGCGTCTGCGACGGTGAATTAGGCAAGATTTCCTATACCACCTACGTTCGGCACCGCTTGTCCGGTATTGGCGCATTGCGCGGCGGCGACAACGACAAGCCGCCGCAGACCGCCGCCCATCGCGACCTCCTCGACCACCCCGATTACATGAAGCGGCTCAATCAGGCGCGTGGCGGCACGTCATGGTTCAGCCGGGAGGCGGTTCCGTGCTGTACCGGGGCGGTGGCCTACAGCGATCGGCGGCCATTGGAGACAGACTTGAAGAACTTGGCCGCCGCTTGCGCCGCGGAAAAACCGATCGAGGCTTTCATGAATGCGGCGTCGCCCGGGGTGCTGACCAAATTTGTGCCCGACCGCTATTACTGCGACGAGGATGCCTATGTCGAGGCATTGGCCAATGCGTTGAAGGAAGAGTACGAGGCCATCGTCAACGCTGGCTTCATCCTACAGATCGACGCGCCCGATCTCGGCTCGGCCCGCCACAACCAGTACCAGCACCTTTCGGACGAGGAATTTCTGCGCATTGCCGAGCGCAACATTGCGGCACTGAACCATGCGACCGCCAATATTCCGCCCGAAGCGATGCGCATGCATCTCTGCTGGGGCAATTACGAAGGGCCGCACACCCACGACATCCCGCTGGCTAAGACGTTCGACCTCTGCATGCGCGCACGTCCGGCGGGCTTGTCGTTCGAAGCGGCCAATCCGCGGCACGCGCATGAATGGGAGGATTTGCGCGAAAAGAACATACCGGACGACAAGATCCTGATTCCCGGGGTCATCGACTCGACGACCAATTTCGTCGAGCATCCCCGGCTCGTCGCCCAGCGGATCCGCCAATATGCCGACATCGTAGGGCGCGAGCGGGTGATCGCCGGTGCCGATTGCGGCTTTGCGACCTTCGCCTTTGTCAACAACCCGGTCGCACCCTCGGTCGTCTGGGCCAAGCTCGCCGCCCTCGGCGAGGGTGCCAAGCTCGCCTCTGCACGATTGTGGAATTAGGGGAATCCAAATGCGCTGCAAGACGATGTTGTTCGCAGTGGCGCTGTTCGGGGTCGCAGCCGCTGCCGGAACGACGACCATGGCCGCCGATGTGCGCCACTTCAGCTTTGCCTACGACCAGCCGCACACGACGGCATACGGTATCGCCGCCGACACCTTTGCCAACAAGCTCGCAGAGCTGAGCCACGGCACATTGGTCATCGACCAGTTCCCGGGCGCACAGCTCGGCCAGGAGCCCCAGGTATTGCAGAAACTGCGGACCGGCGATGTCGACTTCGCGATCACCTCGACGGCGAATTCGGCGACCGTGCAGCCGGAATCCGGAGTGTTTTCGATCCATTTCGTCTTTCGCTCGGAGGACCACCTGAAAAAAGCGCTAGCCGATCCGGCGGTCGTGGCGGCGTTCCGCGACATGATGAATTCGAAGGTCGAAGGTGCGCACACCTTGGCGCTAGGGACGATGGGTTTCCGCGACATCTACAGCAAGCGTGAGATCCATCGCCTCGAAGACCTGAAGAACGTCAAGGTCCGGGTCCAGGCGACGGCGACCGAGGACACGATGTTTCCGGCCTATGGCGCGCAAACCATCCACATGCCATTTGGGGACGTCTACACCTCGTTGCAGACCGGCGTCGTCGAGGCGGCCGAGAACGGCATCAACGTCTACCAGATGAACAAGCATTACGAAGTGGCGCCGATCATGTCGCTGACCGAGCACGAGGCGAACAACAATGTGGTTTGGGTCAGCGACAAGGTCTGGAACAGTTTGACCGACGAGCAGAAGGGCTGGGTCCAGGCGGCGGCCGACGAAGTCGGACGCACGATGCCCGCAAAGGCCTTGGACCTCGAGCACCAGTCGATGGCACGGCTCGAAAAAATCGGTGTCAAATTCGTCAAGGACGTCGACAAATCGGGCTTTGTCAAGGAGGCGGAGCCGTTGCAGGACAAGCTGTCCCAGCAGCTTGGTCCCGGTGCCGTCAAAGTTCTGCAGCTCGTCAGAAACGTCCAATAACGCTGAAGCCGCGAAGAGGCGCTAGGGAGGTTATGCAGCGCCGAACATTTATTGGCGGATCGGCCGCGATCCTCGCCGGCCTGTCACCTTCGTGCGGCGCGCTCGCCGAGCAACCGGCAAAGCTACCGGTCGTCGGCTATCTGATCCCGACCGCGCCGCTCATGGCATCGGTTGCGACCGCGTTCCGTCAAGGACTGAGCGACGCCGGCTACTTCGACGGACAAAATGTGTCCATCGAAAACCGTTGGGCGGACGGCGACTATGATCGGTTGCCCGCATTGGCCGCCGACCTTGTCGGTCGCAAGGTCGACGTGATCGCGGCTGTCGGTGGGATTTCGGCGCTAGCGGCGAAAAACGCGACCTCGACGATCCCGATCGTCTTCATGGGCGTCGGCGATCCAGTGGGCGAAGGCCTGGTCGCAAGTTTGGCGCATCCCGGCGGTAACCTCACGGGCTTCAGCAACCTCTTCGTCGAGCTGCATCCCAAGCGGCTCGAGCTCTTGTGCGAGCTGGTACCGCAGGCCAGAGTGATCGCCCTGTTGGTGAACCCGAACACTCCGAGTGCCGAGCACATCATACGAGATGTGCAAGAAGCGGCCCGCGCAAAGGGGGTGCAGCTCCTTATTCTAAAGGCCAGCACCGAAGGCGAGATCGACGCTGCCCTCACCTCGCTCGGCGAACTGCATGGCGGCGGGCTAGTCGTTGCCGGAGATGCGTTCTTCGCCAACCGGCAAGAGCAACTCGTGACCCTGGCATCACGATATGCCATTCCAGCGATCTATATGTGGAACGACTTCGCGGCGGCCGGCGGTTTGATCAGCTATGGAATTGACAATCCCAGTATGTTTCGCCAAGCGGGCATTTATGCCGGAAAGATCCTAAATGGAGCAAGGCCGGCCGATCTGCCGGTGCAGCAGCCAACAACATTCAAACTCGTCGTCAATCTGAACACTGCCAAGGCGCTGGGCATAACCGTACCGCCATCGATCCTCGCTCGCGTCGACGAGGTCATCGAGTGAAGCAGCGGCGCTTTGCGCTGGTGCTGGAGCGGGACCGCCATTTGAAATGGCGAACGCTCGACCTGGTCGAGCACATATTGATGATCCTCTGCGGCCTCACTCTGGCCGGGTTCAGCGCGACGGTCTTTCTCGACGTTGTCACCCGATCGCTCGGTCACCCGTGGCTGTGGCTGCAGGAGGTCACGATGACCTTCTTCGTCTACGGCATCTTCACTGGGGCAGCTGCCGCCACGCGGCGCAACGACCACCTCTGCCTGTCGGCGATCACCGAGGCGATGACCGGCCGGATGCGGCGCGTCGTCGAGACCTTCAACCGTCTCGTCGTACTCGGCGTGGCACTGTGCATGGTCTGGTTCGGCTACCTGAATTTCCTCGCCGGGTTTGGCAATTTCCGTATGCCGTCGATGACGCCACTGGCCTCGCTATATGCCGCGATCCCACTTTCGGGTGCGTTGATCGCTCTCTTCACCGTCGAGCAGCTCGTCAACGGCTGGCGCAACGGCTTTGCCGCCGAGCACCATGTCGAGGAGCAGTTCGTGCTTTGACGCAGAACGGCCTCATCGTTTCGCTGATGGCCGCGTTGTTCCTGGTCTTCGGCTATCTCGGTGTGCCGGTAGCGTTTTCGCTGATCGCCGGGGTCGTGATCGGCACACTCTTCACACCGGTCAGCCTGCCCTCGATCATCGCCCAGTTGTTCAACGGCATCGATGCCGAGCCATTGATGGCGGTGCCCTTCTTTCTGCTCGTCGGCGAATTGATGACCTCGGCCAATGTCGTCGTCCGCATCGCCAATCTGTCGCAGGCGCTGGTCGGCCACCTGCGCGGCGGGCTGGCTCAGGTGGTCACGGTCTTCAGCATGTTCTTCTCCGGCATGTCCGGCTCCTCATCGGCCGATGTCGCGGTATTGACCCGGACGATGGCCCGGCCGATGGCCGAGGAGGGCTATGACGCAGCCTTTGTCGCGGCATTGATCGCTGCGGCGGCGACGATCGCCAATCTGGTACCGCCAAGCATCATGGCGGTGGTCTATGGCGCCATCGGCAATGTCTCGATCGCTGGGCTGTTTCTCGGCGGCATCGCCCCAGGGCTGATGATCGGCCTCGGGTTGATGATCTATTGCTATTTTTTCGGACCGGTGGGGTTTCGCCGGCCGCGCTCGTCGTTCTGGAATTTCGCCGAGGCTACGAAGGCCGCGGCCTTGCCATTGATGATCCCGATTATCCTACTGGGCGGCATCATGACCGGCTGGTTTGCGCCGCGCGAGGCCGGGGTCGTCGCGATCGCCTACATCCTTGTGGTCGTCATCCCGCTGCTCAATTTCGGGCATTTGCGCAACCTGCCGCGCGATTTTGCCCAGGCCGGGCTGATTTATTCGCTGCCGATGATCACGATCGGCGCCGCCTCGGCCTTCGGCTGGATGCTCGCCTATCTGCGCGGTCCGATCGTGGTGTCGGGCTGGATCGCCGGTGTCGCTGGCAACGACCCCTACAAGATCATGTTCGCGCTCGTGGCGCTGTTCACGATCGTCGGCGATTTCATCGAGCCGATCCCGTGCATCGTGATCTTTATGCCGATCGTCGCGTCTCTAACCGAAATCGGCGGGATCAACCCGGTGCATATGGGCGTCGTGCTGATCGTGACCCTGGCCTTTGGCCTGATCACTCCGCCCTACGGGCTGGCGCTGCTGATGGCCTCGAAATTCGTCGGGGTGCGGTTTTCCCAGGCGTTACATGCCTCGCTATCGATCTATGTCGTGTTCTTCGCGACGATTGCGGCGGCGATTTTCCTTCCTGATGTGGTGCTGTGGCTGCCCAAGCACCTCTTCCCGGAGTCGGTCGGTTGCTTCAAGAACCCGAGCGGTGCGGGCTACATCTGCCCGTGACCGGGCGCTTCACCCGACGCCGACGTCGATGGCTAAGGAAAAACCATGCCGTTCTCCCGGCTGACCAGGAAGAGATCGCGCCGTTCGAAGAATTCGAGCGTAATGAAGGCGAGCGCTTCCGGCCGCTCGGCGGCGATGGCGGGGCCCGCATCATAGACGAACATGAAGTGGCAATCGGGCAGCAAGGTGCGCCAGCGATCGCCGGCATCGGATGGGTCCTTCGTCCCGGAGAGCACGAGCACCGGCCGATTGATCTCACGGAAGGCTTCGTCGGTCAGGCCAACGGGTGCTGCGAGCACGACGGAACCGATCTCTGCCTTGGGTGCCAGCGCAAGCCACATTGCCGCCGCAGCCCCGGTGCCCTCGCCCATCAGGTCAAAGCGCTCGATGTCTAGCGCCATCAGTGCGGCGCCGATCCGTCGCGCTGCCTCCGGCGGCGACCCGGCGTCCGCCGTCATCGCGAAGACGATGACCCGCCGCCGCTCGGCCAACAGCGCACGGGCGCGCGTGGGAAGACCTCCGTCGCCGGTGATTGCGACGATCGGCTCCCCCGAGCCCGCCTCGCAATTAGGGGAGGCCGCGGTCTTCGCCCGCCCAGCGTTGCGCGAACATCCTATCGCTCATTCTCTAAAGCTCCCGCATGCGCGGCAGAACTTTCGTGCCGAACAACTCGATCGAATGCAAGGTCCGCTCGCCGAGCTGCGCGCCGACGACGAGGTCGAGAATGCCGGCGCCGAGGTCGTCGCGGATGCTCCTCACCTGAGCAAGTACGGTGTCCGGACCGCCGACGATCACCTGGCCGAGCGCGATGCGGTCGGCGAGCTCGCGCCGCGACGTGCGCTGCCGCTGCGCCACGGCATCGGCGCCGTAATAACCCGATTGCCGTACGCCTTCGGCGATGGCCTTGTTCTGGTCGACGAGGCTGATCCGCGGCGGCAGCGTGCTTATGTCTGCAAAAGCCTCGTCGTCCGTGTCGGCGACATGGAACACAGCGCGGTAGATGACGTCGTCTGCCGCGGGCTCCCAGCCCGCGTCGCGGGCGCAGGTGCGGTAGTGCTGCACCGCGCTGTTCGCGAGCGGCACGGTCGTGAAGGCAAAGCCGATGCCGATATGATTGCGCGCCGCGAACTCCCCGGCCTCGGGGCTCGAGCCGGACATGTAAAGCGGCGGGTGCGGCTGCTGCACGGTAACCGCTCGGTGAGCCCGCCTTGATGTAGGGTGGCGGGATGGCCAAGGTTCTAGAAGTAGCGATAGGCGGACTTCTAGGACGATGCATCGGGCCGAGGTGATCACGGTCGAACGCCGGCGACGCTGGAGCTGGAGCGACAAGCAGCAAATCGTGGCGGAGACGCTGGTGCCGGGAGCGAGCATTAGTGCGGTGGCGCGCCGCTACGGATTGCACCCGAGTCAGGTCTTCGCCTGGCGCAAGGCAGCGCGGGAAGGCAACATCGAGGAAGCGGGCTTGGGGTCGTTCGACGGCGCGTTTGCGCTGGTTGTCGTGACCAACGAAGCACGCCTGCTGCCGTCCGGTGCGATCGGATGCGGCCGCATGGAGATTGTGCTGGGCAGCGGCCGCCGGATTGTGGTTGACGCTGGTGTCGATGCGGCGGCGCTCGCCCGCGTCGTCAACGTGCTGGAACGGCGATGATCACGCTGGCTGCCGGGACGCGGGTGTGGCTGGCGGTTGGGCGCACCGCCATGCGCAAGGGTTTCGACGGGCTTTCGGCATTGGTGCAGCAGAAGCTGGCGCAGGATCCGTTCTGCGGTCACCTGTTTGTGTTTCGCGGGCGCCGCGGCGACCTGCTGAAGGTGCTGTGGTACGACGGGCAAGGCCTGTGCCTGTTCGCCAAGCGATTGGAACAGGGCCGCTTTGTCTGGCCCTCGCCGGCCGATGGGAAGGTGGTGATCAGCCCGGCGCAACTGGGCATGCTGCTCGAGGGCATCGACTGGCGCATGCCGCGGCGGACGTGGCAGCCGCAGCTGGCCGGCTGATCCGGCGCTGCGACAAATCGACTCAACCCATGGTTTAGTGATGCCCGTGCCCTGTCGATCTGTTCCAATGCGCGCATGACGATCGCCAGTGAAAACCTGCCCGATGACATTGCCGCGCTGAAGCAGATCATTGCCGATCTGTCGCGCGATGCGGTGGTGGCGCAGGCCGAGATCGCCAAGCTGAAGTTCCAGCTGGCGCGCTATCGGCGGGCCGAGTTTGGCCGGTCCTCGGAGAAGCTGGCGCGCGACATCGCCCAGCTCGAGCTGGCGATCGAGGCGGTGGAGACCGACCAGGCTGAGCGGCTGGCGGCACAGCCGCCGGCGGTGGCGGCGATGATCGAGGCGGCAGCCGAGGCGCAGAAACCAGCCCGCCGGCCACTGCCCGAGCATCTGCCGCGGGAGGAGGTGGTTCACCTGGCGCCGTGCACCTGCCCAAGCTGCGGCGCGGCGTTGCGCAAGATCGGCGAGGACGTGACCGAGACGCTCGACTATGTGCCCGGCCGCTTCAAAGTAATCCGCCATCGGCGCGAGAAGCTCGCCTGCCGGGCCTGTGACATGGTGGTCCAGCCGCCGGCGCCCAATCACCCGATTGCCCGCGGGCGCGCCGGCGCCGGGCTGTTGGCGCATATCGTCGTCTCCAAGTACGACGACCATCTGCCGCTCTATCGCCAAGCCGAGATCTATGCACGCGAGGGCGTCGAGTTGGAGACTTCGACCCTGTCGGGTTGGGTCGGCGCCACCGCGGCGGCACTGGCGCCGCTGACCAAGCTGCTCGTCGCCGATGTGATGGCCTCGGAGACACTCTACGGCGACGACACCCCGGTGCCGGTATTGGCGCCGGGCAGCGGCCGGACCAAGACCGGTCGGCTGTGGACCTATGTTCGTGACGAGCGGCCGTTTGGCGGCGCCCGGCGGCCGGCGGCCGTCTTCTTCTATTCGCCCGACCGCAAGGGCGAGCACCCGCGGGCTCACCTCGAGCCATTCACCGGTGTGCTGCACGCCGACGGCTATGCGGGCTTCAACGGATTGTTCGAGACCGGGCGGATCAGCGAGGCGGGCTGCTGGGCCCATGTCCGGCGCAAGTTCTTTGATGTCCATGCGGCGATCGCCTCGCCGATCGCCAAAGAAGCGCTCGATCGGATCGGCCAGCTCTACGCCGTCGAGACGACAATCAACGGCGCACCGCCAGTCCAACGGCAGCAGCAGCGTCAACTCAAATCAAAGCCGATAGCCGAGGCATTGGCAGCTTGGGCCGAGCAGACCACACCCAAGCTGTCGCGCAAATCCGAGCTGGCGGCGGCGGTCCGCTATATGCGGGCGCGCTGGACGGCACTGACCTGCTGCTTCGAAGACGGCCGGCTCGGCCTCGACAACAATCCCGCCGAGCGCGCCCTGCGCGGCGTCGCCATCGGCCGCAAGAACTATCTGTTTGCCGGATCCGACGCGGGCGGCCGGCGTGCCGCGGCGATGTACTCCTTGATCGAGACGGCAAAGCTCAATGGCGTCAATCCGCAGGCCTATCTCGCCGACGTCCTCGCGCGGATCGCAGACCACCCGGCCAAGCGCGTCGCCGAACTGCTGCCTTGGAACTGGCAGCCCGCCAACTCCATCCGCGCCGCCGCCTGAGCCATTCACCAAACTCGCGATCGCTGAGCCTGGGCTGTTCGCGCTCGGGCGATGCTACCCTGTCCTCAGCGAGCGCTTACGCTGCACGGGCCGTGGCCAGATCGAGATCATGCGGTACTGGTAATAGCGGCCGAGCCAGCCGAAGGGCCGCGTCTCGGTCCAGGTGCGGCGGATCAGATGCAGCGCCTCGGCGAAGCGCTCGCGCGATTCCGCCGGATTGATATTGTAGGTGACATATTCGTTCGGCGTGCCGCGCATCATGCCGGCAACCAGCCGGCCGCCGGACATCGTGTCGAGCATCGCGAACTCTTCGGCGACCCGCACCGGGTTCAGGATCGGGAGGGTCGGCCCCAAGACTGCGATCTTGGCGCGGCGCACGATCTGGCTCAATGCACCCGCCATGACCATCGGGTTTGGGGTGAGCGAGAAGCCCGAAAAATGGTGCTCGGCGACCGTCACCCAGTCGAAGCCGAACTCGTCGGGGCACCCGAACTGGTCGAAGGTGGTTTGCATCGAGTGCACCGCCGCCTCGCTCGAATAATACTCACCCGAGAGCGGCCAGATGTCGTGCGGTGCGGTACCGATGTAGCGCGCGGTGCAGAAAAGCGATGCCTTCATTTCGAACCACCCGTTTTTGCCATCGAATTGGCCGTCCCGCATTCTTCCGCAAGTGACAGAGCTCGGCAATGGTTTCCCGGCGCACCTTTGGCGGCGACGGCGAGTTCGGAAGAGCCGGCCTGACCCACACATTGGTGACGGCAAGAAGATCCTACTCAAAAGCCGCCCGCCGTTGAACTGGTGCAGTCGACGAAGCCAGCCGCGACAAGCAAATTCTATTCTTCCCGAGACGATTGACGGCTTTTGGACGTGGGCTGTGCGAGCATCAAACCCTTGCCAATTAGATCAAGAAGGAGTTGTCAACCGTGAGAATTGCTTTGAGTGCTGTGGCGACTTGGATGGTCACGATGCTACTTGTCGCGTCGCCAGCATCCGCTCAGGCGACCCGGACCTGGGTTTCCGGAGTGGGCGATGACGCCAATCCGTGCAGCCGCACGGCACCTTGTAAGACGTTCGCGGGCGCCATTTCAAAGACGGCAGCCTTCGGGGAAATCAACGTGCTGGACCCGGGCGGCTTCGGCGCCGTCACGATTACAAAGTCGATCAGAATTATTTCTGATCACATCGAGGCTGGCGTTCTCGTGTCGGGTACAAATGGTATTGTAGTAAACGTTGGATCGACAGACAACGTTCTGCTTGAGGGCCTTGATATTGAAGGTTTGGGGACCGGTTTGAACGGTGTCCAAATTATTGGGGGCGGGAATGTAGTGATTCGTAGAACATCGATCAATAATTTTACAGGAAATGGTGTCAATCTCATCGGCACCGCTAACGCGAAGGTCTTGGTACAGGATTCTGTTATCTCAAATAACGCCGGTGGTGTGAATGTACAAGGTGCGGGCGGAGCGTTAAACAATGGGGTCATCGATCACACTACGATAGATAATCATACAAATTTTGCAGTCAAAATAGTGGGGCCTGGCGACATTTACCTGTCATCTTCACAATTGATCGGCGCCGGCCCAAAACTGGCAATTTCAGGAAGCGGCACAATAATTTCATATGGCAACAATGTAATTCGTGGGGCCGGGGTGCCGCCGAGCTCAACCTTGCCATTGGAATAGACCAACCTTGAATCCTTGCCCAGAATCGGATTTGGTTTCAGAACACCCGTGAAGGAACGGCTCACCGGAACGGCCCCCTGGCCCCAGCGTAGCGGAGACGTTTACCCCTAAACACCATCTAGAAGGGTGGTAACACACTCGCAGGCGCAAGAGGTCCAATGGGCGGCAACGGTTTTGCCGCCCATTGAGCGGCCATCTCGTAGAAACGATCAAGAATGTCGAGCTTTCTGTCGCTGACATCGATGGGCTCCGGTTCCCAGTTTATATTTTCAATTTCGTCGAACCGATGAACGCGTAGGAGCTCTTCAAGAGATGAGAATCTCTCTCGATCAGAGTTGTGAGCTGCCTTATCATTTAGAGGATACAGTACGACAACCGGGATGCCCATAGCAATTGCCGGCAACGCGCAATGCAGAAGGGTAGTAATTATGAGCTTAGCGCGCGTTCGGTAGATTTCGAGAATCCCCTGAGCCTGCACCAAATTTGCTGAGAAATCCCTCGATCCCGTATAATGGCTGAGAAACGTGTAGGGCCCTATCGAATGAGGAAGATAGTTTGTTATTCTCTCGTCGCGTGAAACAACAAACACTTCCGTCTGTAATGCGGGATTGCCGATCCTGCGAGGAAAGATTAGAGAAAGACAATTACTAGTAAACGCCTCTACACCTTTATCCTGTAATAGGCCCGTTGTATACACATCACGGCAGCCAACCGGCTGGTGCCGCCGAAAAAATTCGATCGAGGCTTCGGAAATCAGTTCCGGGCACTGAAAGAGCCGAATGTGAAGTCCAAGAATAAGAGGCAAGAGCTTCGGATGAGGAGGCCACTCTCCTCTATTGGTCTTAAACCAGCCATTCAAAAGGATACCGATCGGGCCCAATTCTTGGTCGAGACACGGCGCCGAGTGGATTTCGTCGTCACGATCAATATATTGTTCCGGTTCGATACCCAGTCGGGCAAGAAGGCGGAGACCAGCGATGATCTGAATATGGTCTCCTAGATTTTCTGTAGAGACTTTCAGGGATGCAAAGCTGCGCGGTGTCTCGACGATTATCGGATTAGAAATTGCGTGAGTTTTATTGGATGGTTGGCCCTTGTCGTCTTGGTCCAGAAGGTATTCAAGGAAGCTCCCGGACGGCAGACCTTGTTCAGGCAGCCGATGAGACAGCTTAAATACGGGCGTCGTCCAATCTACAAAGCCTATAACATCGGCTTGGGGTCGATACATCAGACCACCGAACTGCAAGGCATGCGGTCCATCGGCGCTAATCTTCGGAACGCGTGACCACGCCTCCGCTGCGTTTTCGTCCGAATCGTACAGCTCGTTGAAAAGATTATGGAACCAAAAATAATTCTGCGAATCTGGTCGGTTTGACCAATACTCAACTGTACGACGACACCAGGCCGAGACGAGATAGTGGTCAGGTCTAGCGCTCAAAAACCAAGATGATAACAGCCGGTCATGAGCCGGGGCAGCAAACGCAAAGAACCCTTCGGTCATTGAATTGGGCAACCATTCACCAAGGGGACGGTTACACAACAATGTGGCGTCGACCCACACGCCTCCAAATTCATGTAATAGGAGAATGCGCACTATATCGGAGAGAGATGCCGCGGTGACAGACTGGCTTTGAAGATCGACCACGCTCTGCAAGTCGACGTAACGTTGAATTGAGACCGCATCGACACAGCGAAAGTGCCAGCCTGGGTTCTTTCGCTCCCAGCTGGCAAAGCACCGTTTAACGACGTAGGGTGCGGCATCTCGCCCCTGAAACCAGCAACTCCAGATCGTGTTTTTCATGGGATCGACAGCTCGCGCGCGGGTGCGATACACTTACCGAGGCAAGACCCATGGCATACTGCGCCGGACGTAGGGGATGGGGATCACAGGCGCAGTCCCAAAATCACTCTGCACGAATTGAATCAGTGCTCGGCAGTTTAGCACATCTTTGAAAGGCGACTGGGGTCAGCATGAGGTCGGGGTTGTATTCGGTCGGTGACTGCTCGATGACCCGAAAGTTGATGGGCGGCTTGAGGGCACGGCGCTCATGACGTCAGGAGTAGCATTACGGGAGGTCGAGCAACCATATCGTCCTGTTCTCAAGGCAGTGAATAACCGGGACGATCCCGATCGGGGTAAAGCCAGGTCCCACTGGATGAGGTACGGGTTGAAGCCGAGCGACGCGCTCAATGCAACGCTGACGCCACACTCTGGACTCTGCTGCGGTCTGACGCAACGCGTCGAAAGCGCAACCTCCATGCGATCAAATTCGTCTCCCGAGTCCCGAACGAGCCGGGGCGCTGAGTCGATGATTCCGGTTCCCTCTGGGGGGCAGATGTGACTCGCCACCGGCCACACCGATTTGCGGCAGCGTCTCGGACCATTAACCAATGCAGCTAGAACTTATACTCGGGGCCGTCGACGTACCGGAACTGCTCCAGCGCGTCCCTACGCAGGGTGAAACCGAGGCCCGGGCGATCGGGCGCATGCACCATGCCGTCCGGACGGATGTCGAATGGCTCGTTGAAGAGCTCCCACATCATCGGCATCCAGCCTTGGCTTACCTCAAGGATGTGGCAATTGGCGGCGGCCATCGCGACGTGAATGCTTGCGGCGAATAGAACCCCGCTGCCCCAGGCATGCGGGGCCAGAC
>Ga0306922_10004251_pt1 | contig 13541 bp, 11 predicted proteins | sample sta12Cox44000082_FD_203758 | JGI IMG/M metagenome (GOLD analysis project Ga0306922, IMG submission 203758) | Lab enrichment of tropical soil microbial communities from Luquillo Experimental Forest, Puerto Rico - statoxic.12C.oxic.44.000.082 (v2)... | ecosystem: Environmental > Terrestrial >... | reverse complement strand
GCTCTTGAATGTTGGCCGCCATTCCCTTGCCAATGCCGGGGATCTGGAGCAATTGCTTTACATCATCGGAAAGGGCGGCTACCTGTTGTGGATATCCTTCGAGCGCTTCGGCGGCATTGCGGTACGAGCGGATGCGAAAGGAGTCATCCCCATTGATCTCCATCAGATCGGCGGTCTCGTAAAAAACACTGGCGATGGATTTGTTATCCACAGTCCGACCAAGAAAATTGTAACGTGGGCGGACGCGCTGAACGGATTCGATCCCGCACTGGCGTCAGAACCGAATAAAAAACCCAGCCACCCGAGGCTGGGTGATGCCGCCATGCGAAGGGTTTACTGGGTCTTTACAACGTTCGCGGCCTGAGGGCCTTTTTGCCCTTCGACGATCTCAAATTCGACGTTATCGCCTTCCTGCAAGCTCTTGTACCCCTCGGCAATCAGGGCACTGTAGTGCACGAACACATCGGGTCCGTCGTCACGGCCGATGAACCCAAAGCCTTTTGCATTGTTGAACCATTTTACGGTTCCTTTCAGTTTCACGTTCTGTTCCTCCGGGGCGCGGCGGCACGTGACGATACTTGCGAGTGCCGTCGATGAATTACGTCAAGCAGGTTTAAGCGAACGAGCCAGTGTCCGGTCGAACGGGCCTTGCCTTCCACAGGTCTGGCGCATCGGAGTCTAGCCTGTTGAACATTGTGAGTCGATTGTTTAGGAAATTCGTGGTGTTGTCAATACAGTATACAGTCCTGGGTGGTGGTGCCAAACTGACGGGAGGAGGGATGACTTAATGCCGAATTAATGGCCACAGCTGCAAAATGCATCGCAAGCAGCAGAAAATTCTGGTCTCCGTTATGTTGATGAATTCTGGAGGCAGATGAACCAGAGCACGCTTGCAATCGTCTTCACATCTTGAATCCGTCCGGAGAAAATCAGCTTCGTTAGGATCGAGAGTGGAACAAGATTGTGCTCAATCTTCTCGTCAGCCTCAGGCTGAGCTTTGCCGGCCGTTAATCCCTGAGCCAGATACACGGTCATGGTCTCTTCCAGAAAGCCGGGGCTGGGATAAAAGAAGAGGGCTTTCTTCCACCGACGGGCGGTATAGCCAGTCTCTTCCAAGAGTTCGCGCTTCCCGGCAGCAAGGGCGGACTCGCCCCGATCAATACGGCCGGCGGGCAGTTCGAGCATGTAATCCTCCGCGGCATAACGATATTGCCGTTCGAGGAGTATTCGTGGCTCGTCTGCGGAATTGTCCACCGCCAGTATCACTACCGATCCGGAGTGGCGGACGACTTCGCGGATGGCAGTGATTCCGTTGGGTTCTCGAACTCGGTCGCGAGTAACTTCGAAGACTCTTCCGCGGAAAACGATCTGAGATGATAAAACCTCAAGTGGAACTTTAACAATACGCTTGGTGGGCGCGGACTTTTGGGATGAATGCTTCCGGTTTGAATTTCGCACGGGCATAGACGTTCACTATAAAACAGGCGAACAGCTATATCGGGCAAGGCGACGAGCGAGCCTCTGGTATGCTGCCGCCATGCCGAGAGCAAGTGGCGTTCACCGGACTGTCAGCATCGTGGGTCCAGGGAGACTGGGTAGCGCATTGGTAATCAATTTGTATCGCGCAGGCTGGAAGATTGATGGTCTGGTCGTGCGGGCAGAGACTCGGCGCTCTTCAGCCGTTCGAAGACTCGCGCGACAGGTAACGTCGACTGTGATGGTGCTGGGACAATCTGCGCTGGATTCTCGCTTGGTCTGGATCACCGTTCCGGACGACGCGATTTCGAAAGTCGCGGCTCGGCTGGCGAAGAGACAAGATTGGCGCGACCAGTTTGCCTTCCATTCCAGTGGGGCGCTGACAAGTGATGTGCTCTCTCCTTTGCGCGATAAGGGAGCGGGCGTGGCATCGGTGCATCCGGGCATGACGTTTGTGAACAAATCGGCGCCGAGCATGGCGGGCGTCCCGTTCGGAGTGGAAGGTGATCCCGGCGCGCTGCGATTGGCGAAGAGGATGGTCGCGGAACTCGGCGGGACAGCGATCACGATTCGCAAGGAGAACAAGGTCCTATACCACGCGTTCGATACGTTCGCTTCGCCCATGTTGATCGGGTTAATGGCAACTTTGCATCAGGTAGGAGAGGCGGCTGGTATCCCGCAGTCGCGCGTGAGAATGATGGCGGGGCCGCTACTGCGGAGGACGCTGGAGAACTATCTCGAGCACGGGGCAGCCAGTGCGCTAAGTGGCGCGTTGATTCGCGGCGACGTGGCGACCATTCGTCGGCACCTTGAGGCCTTGAAAGCCACACCCCATGCTCGAGCTGCGTATATTGCCCTGGCGAGGATTGTGGTTAAGGAACTACCGGTGGAGAACAGGGCGCAGTTGGAGCGGGCCCTGAAATAAAGCGGCGCTAAAAGCTATCGAAAAGGTGGCCCATGCGGTCTTTCTTGGTCTGCAGGTACTTTTCCGCATGTTCGTAAGGTTCGACTTCCGCCGATATGCGCTCTACCACATCGATGCCCGCGTTTTCCAGTGCGGCGACCTTATCAGGATTGTTCGAGATCAGCCGTACTGCACGAACGTCTAACTGCTTCAACATTTCGGCGGGCAGAACGTATTGACGGTAGTCCGAATCGAAGCCGAGCTTTTCGTTGGCCTCGATGGTGTCAAGACCGCGGTCCTGTAGCTCGTAGGCTTGGATCTTGGCCATCAAACCGATGCCGCGGCCCTCCTGCTGCTCATAGATCAGGATGCCAGCGCCCGCGTCGGCGATCATCGAGAGCGCCAGTTCAAGCTGCTGCCGGCAGTCGCAGCGCATGGAGGCGAACACGTCTCCAGTGAGGCATTGCGAGTGGATGCGCACGAGCGGCGGCGTGGAGTGGATGTCCCCCATTACCAGGGCAATAGCCTCTTCCTTGTTCCCTTCGGCTTGGCCATTCGTGCCCAACTCGCCTTCGAAGCCATAGATACGGAATTGTCCCCAACGGGTAGGAAAGTTGGCTTCGGCGACCTTCTTGATCTGTGGCGTTGTCACCTTTTGATTATATGCGGCTGCTGGAATCACATTTGTGACGGCACGCACACATTATTTGATGCATGACTGCCTCAGCAGGAACCAACAAGGCAGACGACATCCATAATAAGAAGGGGCGACCCTCGAAGCCGCCCGCCAGAAATTGCTTTACTTTTGTTATGAATTAGCGGCTGTGGCCTCCGCTGTGTCCGCCGGACGAATTGGAGTGCCCTCCGTCGCTGCTTCCGCCACCGCCGGAGTAGTGCGGAGCACTGCCTCCACCGGAATAGTGGGGAGCAGCGGGCGCCGAGTAGTGCTGCGGAGCAGGGGCATACGCACGGGCCGTGTACGTCGGCCCAGCGCTATAGCCTCCGCTGGGACGGTACGCGGTTGCCGGTGATCCATGTGCGCTTGGGCTTGGCGAATACGACCGGGCCTGCGAGCTGGAGGCACGTGCTCCGGCGTTGTACGAACTGCTGCCGGCCGCGGACGACGACCCGGCATTCGCCGGTGCGGCATGGTAGCCGTAGCTAGCCGGCGGCCGTGGAACATTCGACGCCGTGCCGGGATTCGACTTCGGAGCCTCCTTGGACTTGTTCTCCTTAGAGTTGTTTGCCGGTGGCGCGCTGTGATTCTGCGACGCCGGAGGCTGCTGAACATGGCTGGCCTCATGCGCCGGCTGTTGAACTGCGTGCTGGTTCGAGTTCGCGGACGGATTGCGCTGCGCTGCTGAAGCCGAGTTGGCCGCAGGAATCGGTCCACCGGCGTACGGCGGCTGCGGAACGACGTGCTGCGAACCAGCTTGTGGCGTGTATCCCGAAGCTGGCGCGGCGTTCGCTCTGGCGTTGCGCTCGGGCGGACGCGAAACGTTCTGCGAAGGGTTCCCGTTCATCGTGTTCGGGCTGTGCGCACCCACGTTAGCAGGCGACTGCGGAGCATTGTGGGCCTCTAACTGCGAAGCCTGCCGTGCAGGCGGCGTGTTCTGCGTAACAACTGGGCGATTGAAAGCTCCGCGAGGAGGAGTCGCGTGCGTGGACGCTACCTGTCCACCCAGCATTGCCTGCCGAGTTGGAGTGACGTCGGCGCCACGAAGTATTTCACCCTTGCCAAGTTCGGAGCGGGGAACCGTGACTCCGACTTTGGCAATGTTTTGTCCGTTGGCCAGCGCGGATTTCGGCGCGGCCGTCACGGCTCCGGCAACGTTGCGGTTCACGTAATGCGTGTTGTTGATGTTGTTGTTGTAGTAGTTGTTGGTAACGTTCGTGATGTTGGTGATATGCGTGTTGGTGATATTCACATTGCGAACGTACGTGTTGCTGACCCAACCGCCGCGAAAACCGTGGTACCAGGGATAGTACGGCTCACCCCAGCCGAGCGGGAACCAGCCGCATCCGCCACCGAACCCAAAGCCAATTCCGAACGATACGCCGAAGCCCCATCCCCCACCCCCGATCCAGCCTACCAAAGCCGGAGCGTAGTAAGGACGCCACCCTACGTACACAGGACCGGGAGCCCAGCCCCAATATCCGCCGTAAGAGACCCAGCGGCCATAGTGGAAGGGTGCGAAGCCCCAAGGCGCATCATCGACCCAGGTCCATCCCCAAGGTGCGACCCATACCCAGTGGCCGTAGCGATAAGGAGCCCATCCAACCGGAACGCTATTCGGGACCCAGATGGGGCCATATTGGGGAACGGTCTGCCATCGGCCGTAGTAGTCGAGGTCCTGATAGCCGATGACACCGGGGGCGACATATTGTGCTGATTGCGAGCCATCAAGACGCTTGTCGCGAACCTGGGCCCAGTCGTCAAAGCCGTCAGGAGCAGGAGACGCGAAGGCCTCATGCTGCAATGTTCCTTGGCCCGTAAACCGTACTTGCTCGCCTGCATTGACTTTCACCGCAGCGCCGTTTCCGGTCGCCTGACCATTGCCCTTGCGGACGGTGACGAAAGTTTGATCATCGCTGGGTCGCACGTCGAAGCGGTACACACCGGGCTTCATCACGGTGAATGCCAGATTCGGCGTGTCGATCTCATAGACTTCGCCGGGTTCGAGGTGCAAAACTGTAACCTCAAGCTCGCCCTGGTCAAGTTCGGTTTGAATGGCATTGTCACCGACGTTGGTCAGCGTCAGACTGCTCTCGGAATCCATGCGGAGAAAAGCGGAGCCGACGTTAAGCTCGGCGCGAGAATTCTTGTCGGTCCAGACGCGATCCGAGGTGGTCAGCGGACGATTCAGACTGGCCGCGACCCAATCATTGACTCCTCCCGGTTGCAGCGACACTTCACCCGAGATGTACTGGATGCGCGCTACGCGAGCCGGGGGATCGTTGCTGGGATTTCCGGGAACAGGTTGACCGGCTTGATTGTTCGGAGAATTGATCGTGGTGGGGATCCCGGAAGTCTCCCCATCCTGTGCAAACAGCGTCGCAGTACCGGGCGCTACAACCAATAGCGCGACGAGAACCCACCCCACCTGCCGCCGCGATTTCATGTTCATGCTCCTTTGCAGCATAGCACCCCGGCAAAACCCCGGAAGAGCTACCAGCATGCAGCCCATCAGGCTGCCACTACTCTAAACCCGACCCTCCAAACCGTGTTTCGGGAAGTGCTCGCTTGGTTAACAAAACGCTACACATAGGCCCGAATATGAAGAAAAGCTGAAACCATCGCGGACGCCGCCGCTAGTCCCATATCGGGTGATTGTCGCAGCGGGCTCTGGTATCCTCAACGGTTCTCAGGGAGGACTATTTGTCATCTATAAGAATGTTGACCGCTGTTGCAGTGCTCGGAGGGGTTTGTACGGCGCAAACTGTTCTTCCGGTGCGGACTGAATCGCCGGTATCGGCCGGCGGCCCAGGCCCGGCTTCAGAGCCGGCGCTGCCGTATACCCCCAGCCTCGATGTCGCGGCTATGGATAGGTCTGTCGATCCGTGCGTCGACTTTTATCAGTACAGCTGCGGCGGATGGGTGAAGAACAATCCGATTCCGCCGGACCAGACTTCGTGGAGCGTGTACGGGAAGTTATACGTGGATAACCTGACGTATCTGCGGCGAATTCTGGAAGAGGCCGCCGCTGCTAAAGACCGCGATCCGGTCACCCAAAAAATCGGCGACTATTACGCTTCGTGCATGAACGAGACGCTCGTCGAAAAGCTTGGCGCCAAGCCGATGCAGCCGGATCTGGCTGCGATCGAAGCGATGGAGAGTGTGAAGGACTTGGCTCCGACGATTGCCAAGCTGCAGATGCAGGGAATTGGTGTGCTGTTCGACTTTGGGCCGCTGCAGGACCCGGACGACTCGGACAAGATGATCGTGGGAGTGGGGCAGGGAGGACTCGGGCTCCCCGACCGCGACTACTACGTGAAGGACGATGCGAAGTCGAAGGAGACCCGGGTACACTATCTGCAACTCGTACAGAAAATGTTTGAGCTGATGGGCGACTCGCCCGATGTAGCCAAGAAAAATGCATCCGTCGTGATGCGAATGGAAACCAGCCTGGCGAAGGCGTCGTTGACGCGAGTGGAGCGGCGCGATCCATATAAAGAGAAGCACAAGATGACGGTGCCCGACCTCTACAAGATCGCTCCGGACTTCAACTGGAACGCATTTTTCAGCGATTCGGGAGTCCCCGGGTTCGAAATCCTCAACGTTTCCTGGGAGGATTTCTTCAAGGATGTGAATGCGCAGCTCAAGTCGGCGTCGCTAGAGGACTGGAAGACGTACATGCGGTGGCATGTGGCACACTCACGGGCTCCCTATTTGTCGTCGCAGTTCGTCAATGCGAACTTCGACTTCTATCGCAAATATCTGCGCGGCGCGAGCGAGCTTCAGCCGCGTTGGAAGCGCTGCGTGCAGTATGTGGACAGCGATCTGGGAGAGGCGCTGGGCCAGGCGTATGTGCGGAAGACCTTCGGTCCTGAACTGAAGGCGTCGACCGTGGAGATGACGCAACAGATTGAAGATGCGATGGCAGTACGCATTCAACAGCTGGATTGGATGAGTCCTGCTACCAAGCAGCAGGCGCTGGTGAAGCTGAAGGGAATCCGGAACAAGGTGGGGTATCCCGACAAGTGGCGCGATTACAGCGCCGTGGAGATTTTGCCGGATGATTTCTACGGCAACAATATTCGCGCGACGGAATTCGAGCAGAAGCGGGAAATCGCGAAGATCGGGAAACCAGTCGATCGCACAGAGTGGGACATGACTCCGCCGACCGTGAATGCGTATTACAACCCACAGATGAACGACATCAACTTTCCGGCGGGAGTTCTGCAGCCACCGCTGTACGACGCGAAGATGGATGCCGCGCCGAATTATGGTAATACCGGCTCCACCATCGGCCATGAGCTAACTCACGCATTCGACGACCAAGGGCGCCAGTTTGACGCCAAAGGCAATCTGAAGGACTGGTGGACCCAGCAAGATGCCGATCAGTTCGTGAAGCACGCCGATTGCGTTGTCGATCAGTACGGGCAGTATGTGATCGTGGACGATATCAAGATCAATTCCAAGCTCACCGAAGGCGAAGATGTTGCGGATCTGGGGGGAACGATTCTTGCCTACGCCGCCTGGAAGCAAGACACGAAGGCTCAGAACCTCGCCGATGCCGACGGATTCACGCCCGACCAGCGATTCTTTATCGGCTTTGCACAGTGGGCCTGCGAGAATCAACGGCCTGAGAATTTGCGCGCAAACGCAGTAACTAACCCGCATTCGCCGGGTAAATACCGCATCAACGGTGTTGTGGTAAACATTCCGGAGTTTGGACAGGCGTTCGGCTGCAAAGCGGGGCAGCCGATGGTGAAGGCGAGCGATAAAGTGTGTCGCGTGTGGTAGGGGCTGTTGATCCCACAATTGGCAAGGGAAGGCAATTGTGAGCCACCTGCGGTCTACTGCGACTCAATCCATACGAAACGAAACACTGCGAGAGGATCCTGCTCGAAAGAGGGATCGAGATCGATGTGCGCATCGGCAACAATCCAATAGTACCGCTTTATGCAGTCGACAAGCAGATCGAGCGCGCGATCGAGTTCCCGGTTCGCTGAGGTGAGCGCGGCTGGTGTCCGTTCGCGACTGATGAAGTGGGGATCCAGGTGCTCTTTCAGTTGGGTCGCTGTGCGATCGAGGTCAGCAAGATCGGAGGTCAGTTCTTTGCAGGTGAGCTTGTTGTGCAGAAGGTCAGGGTAGTCCGAAAACTGGGCGACGATGCGGCGTAGCGACAGATTTCGATCGGGCGCATAAAGGCGGCGAAGCCGCATCGTGGTGGCGTCGGTGTACGCGGCGCGGATGGCTGCAAGAAAAGTCATGCCGCTGTCAGAAAGCCGCGCGTTCGGCGCGACTACGTCAGATTCGAGTTTCCGAAAAAGATCGCGGTCGGTGACGAGCGTCTGCACCTGCTTGCCAATTTCCCGCAGTTCGCGCGTTGCGCGATCGCAGAATTGCTTTTCAGTGAGCATATGTCGGTAGTTTATCGGATACGCCCGTAGCCATCTGTGAGGGCGATCACTGAAAAGACGAATAGGCGACGCGGAGGCATCGCCTATGGATAGCATCTGAAGCGGCAGTTTTAAGGCCGCGAGTAAATGGTGAAGTCGGTTTGCGAAGCGGTCAACGCAGACCCGATGGGCTGGAGCGACTACACCGGCAGCAGGCTGAACTGCCTACTTCTTTTTCTTCTTCGCGGCCGGCTTCGGCTTGCCGGTCTGCTCGCCGATGCCGCCTTTTCTCTTGAAAGGATTACCGGCCTGTTCCCCAATGCCGCCTTTCTGTTCGCCAATACCTTTCGATGGCATTTTGGTCTCCTTGCGTGATTTAGTTCTCCGCAGGCTCGCGGAGCGCACTACTGACGCACGATACCACGATTTAAAGCCCAAGAGCGAAGTTTGTGGCCAGTCGCGCGAATAGGCGGCATCACTTGCGCTTTTGTGCCTTGCGAAGCGCTTCGATTCTTGGAGTGCGGCTCTTGGGACTATCCAGGCTGAACGAACGGGCATCGCCGAGTTGCTCGCGGATGTAGTCTTTGGTTCGAGCTATTGCGTTACGTAGGCCCTTGTCGCCTGGTACGAATGTTGCCCAAACGATCGATGCGGCTTCTGAATCGTATTCCCAGAGACCGATGATGGCGCCGCGGTCCAGGATGGCGTTGCTGTACAGGTCCGACAGACCGCCCAATTCGACGATGCCCTTATCGCCGCATACCTTGGCCTTCGCGGCTTGAGGTGTCATCAGCTCTGATAGACCACGGCGAAGCAGGAACATCGAATCCATGCAACTGACCAGTGCGTAGATTGGCTTTGCCGGAGGCTTGAACTTTGCGAACTGGTCGCGATCGTCTGGGAACATAAGGCGGTTGCTTCCTGGTTCGGCCGGAACGAGCCCAAGCGGTTCGACCGCCGCTTTCGCCGCTTTAACGCCGAGCCCTGAAAACCACTGAAACTCGGCAAGCATTGCCGGGCCGATCCAGCGAAAGTATTGGCGCGCCAGTTCGGTAAAGGACTCCTCGGCGGTCAGCTTGAATTTGTCGAGCGGGTTCGGTTTCCAAAGCACGTAGCGGTAGCGCTGCTGATCGAGTCGACCGTTGCTCGGAACACGCCGGATCTGTCCCTCCACCTGAAGTTTGCCAAGCGCGACGGGCAGAGTCGTCGTCAAGCCTTTTTTTGCACCTTCCGGGCCGAGGTTGCGGGAGGCGTTGCCGGTAGCGGCGCGAATTTCGTCCGGTGAAAGCTGTCCTTTGCCGAGCACGTCAAGAACCGCATCGCAGAGCCGTGCGATTTCGTCATCGCTTACGCCAAGTTTGCGGGCGAGCGCGAGTTCGCTGCCTGAGAATTCCTGAGCAATGCGGAGTGCGAGAGCAAAATCCGACGCCGGAACAACATAAGTGCACGCGCGCGCGGACGGAAGCTCATGAATCGCCAGTTCGGCCACGGCAGCGTCAACGGACTCCCGCGAAATTCCAGCGCGAGAGAAAAAAGTAAGGTACGGCCCCGATCCTGCAACCGATCGGGCCCAACCAGCACGCTCCAGTATTTCGACGGGCGATTGCGTTGTAATTGTCCCGTCAAGACCCTGACGATGAAACCACCACGCACTGAGTTTGGCTTCATACATGGCCGCACAAGCTTACCGCGGAGGAGACACGTGCGCTACTCGAGCGGCGAAGCTCAGCAGCATGCGATCGATTTGTCCTGACCGCTATTTTGCGTTGGCCTATTCTCGTCGAAATCTTGGCTGACATCTATTATTCACAAACTAGCTTGGTCACCTGCATTCTCGTCAACTGGACCAGGCATCCCGAGACGATCGCATGTTTCGGGGCGTTCAAGATAACGTCTTACTGCGCGCTCAATATCGTAGTTGTCGATACCGCCTCGAACGATGATTCTGTTGACCAGATTCGCAGCACGCATCCTACCGTAAAACTGATCGAGACAGGACGAAATTTGGGTTTCGCCGCTGGGTGCAATCGCGGAATTCGATACGCTATTTCTCTGGCGCGGAGTACGTATTGCTCTTCAATAACGACACGCAGCCGAATCCCAGCGCTCTGCAGAATATGGTGTCGGTCGGGGAAGCGGACCCTCGCATCGGCGCAGTCAGCGGTGAGAAGGGCGCGCCCCTCGTTATGTAGGGTTGTGGCATAGTTTACACGCCTCTTGACAACGAGGCCAGATTACCCTAGCGAAGTTAGCGAGGTGAACTTCCAGGACCAAATCCTTTTGTATGCTTGTAGGCGAGGGTTGTGTCGGGATCGTTCGGCAATCGAAACTGGTCCATGGTAACTAGATTGCCGTTGTCGGTCTAACTTTTGGGCCAACACTCCAGGAGCGCTTTGGAATGATGGCGGGGTCGACAGGACTCGAACCCGCGGCCTCTGCCGTGACGGGCTGGGGATTTCTACGCTATTCACTGACCTAGCAAGTCTAATAACGTCAAACTTCGCATGATAAGTCAATAACTCGCACGACTTCGTCGGTTCCAATCGCCCACGTCTAACCACCACATTGTAGTATTGAGATAGTACACTCCTTCTCTTTCCCTCTCTCTATTCGCTTAGAACTCGCTTGTTTATTGGTGATTCCTGCATTATTCAATCCGCTACAGCCTAGTTGCTCACTACGCTGTTTTGCCGGAAACCAACGGAAACGAACCCCGGGCATCGCGTGAGCTGACGCCACCTGTGAAGCCAAAATTGAAGCAGCGTGATGCAACTCGTATCGCTTTATGGCGTTGGCAACCAGGCAAAAGTGCGAATCCGGGTGGTGTGCCGAAGCAAACGGCGAGATGTGGCCACCAGCCGAAATCAGGGGAGAATCTTGCCACTGGCTTTGAATTCGTGATAGTTGCGGAAGTCAATGATGTTGTGGGTGCAGAAGCTGCTACCCCGTTGGCACCCCAAGCTCTCAGCATGGACAGGCAGCAGAAACGATTTACCCTCAATCATCACGTACGCATAGTCAATCGCGGACTCGACCGTATCGATCGGGAAATCTGACGGAATATTGCGGGCCTGGCTCTCGATGCGGAGGACGCGCGCGGTGCTGGGATCGACCCATATGGAGCCTGTGTATGCCGTAACCACTTCTCCAGACTGCGAGGCGACCGACAACCTCCAGTGTGAATTGGCAGCCTGCACTTGAAAGTCGTAGACCTGCGCAGGGATACCCGAAGCGGCAGACGCGCGGCCGGAACTGAAGTGCGCCTTGGAAGCGGGATCAAAAAGGTCGAGTAGAGCGGAGGCGAATTCTCCGGTGGACCAGGCCCCCTCGATGTCCTGCAGTTGCTTGTTCGTCTGGCGGTTATTGATCTTCACGTTGCGATACGTTTCCCGCCCGTCCTCGTAAATGAGCTCGGCCGAAACGATGTCCTGGGGAACTTTCTCCCCCCGGCCTTGCTGGGTAAACCGCGACATGAACTCCTGACAAATGAAGTTGGGAAGCTTCTGTGAAAACTGGAGCGCCGCGACTCTGGCCCGTTCGATCAGGGGCGCGGAGTGAGGCAACGAGGGTATGGAAGCGGAGTCGGAAGAGCCGGAGTCGTCCTGCGGGGGTTCAGGACAGGGAGGCAGAGACGGCTGTGCGTCTCGTTTCAAAGTGGGAGGCTCGTCGGAGCAAGGAGGGGTGCTCGGTGCTTGGGATTGTGCCATGGCCTGCGAGGTGGCGAAAGCCAGCGCGAAAACTGCCAGGGCACCAGCGAGGCCAAGCCAACTCGCATGGCAAAGGGGGCATTCCTTCACAGAATCACCGTATTTCGAATCTAGCACAATAGGACGGATCGGACACCGGACTCAATGTTTCTCGGAAGTGTGGGAGCGCAGGGTGGGATGCTGCTGGAACGTATGCACCAGCTCGAACGCGAGTTGGGTATACCGTCGACTAGGAACCAAGAAGACCGACAGCCCGTGCAGTGCCGCGAGAAGGGCGGAAAACGGAGCTGGAACCGCTTAATGTTCCTTTTGTTTCTTCGGTGCTCTGCCATAATCTCTGCAAATCATTGCGAATATGGCCGGGTCGAAGGGACTCGAACCTACGGCCTCTGCCGTGACAGGGCAACAATGAGATGTAACTAATTGATATCAAGCGGTGTCGGCGGACCTCGTTTGATACAAAACGGAGCCACATGTCACTTCTTATCGTCCCTAAATTTTGATGCTCCCAAATTCCGTGGGCGCAAGCGAATTCCCCAGAAAACAGCTTCAGACGAAAAACCCAATGGCAGCACTGTTGCCTGCGCTGCATGTTTGGCCGGCGTGATCGCCTGGGTATAGACATCCAATGTGGATCGCAGCGTCGAATGCCGCAGCAGTTCTCAAAGCTGCGAGTGATTCGATGCACTCGGGGCAAGCGTTCACGTTTGACGACGGGCACCAGAATTTCGCTGGCGCGCTGGGTCGCCAGCTTTGGCGACATCCGATTGCAGGAGCCGCCTGATAACGCCTACGGTGCTGTCGTAAACAGCCCCGTTCTTATTGGATATCAAAGGCAGGATGAGGGCCGCCATAGATCCCACGCAAAGATTTCGGCTCGTACCCGTCCAGGTCCGATATGCCGTAACGCTCAGCCGCCTCGGCGGTGATGATCGTTTTTCCAGAGAGTGTCAGCAGGTTGGGATCATCATAGAGAGCCCGGATAACGCGGCCGCTCAATTCTATGCTCTTCAAATCCCATCTTCTCCCTGAGCTGCTTGACGCCCTGATCGGTCTCCATGAGTTGCGTCATGCATTCCGTGGCAACATATCCAGGCCATAGAGAGATCGCGGCTACGTTGAAAGGCGTGAAATGCTCCGCATAGACGGCGGCCAATTTGTCGAGTCCCGCCTTGGATGCGTAGTATGCAGGGTCGTGAACCTTAGCATTGCCATAAAAAGAGATATTCACAATAAGTCCACGCCGCTGAGCGATTAGAAGAGGTGCTGCGTAGTAGGTTGCTAATGATGGCACCGCAGTCCGACATCGATGATGTTGGCCAACTCCACCGGAGCTTCCCAAAAGGGCCTGACGAACATTTTCTCTTTCGCAAAGAGTGGGTGGTCTA
>Ga0306922_10004249_pt1 | contig 13544 bp, 14 predicted proteins | sample sta12Cox44000082_FD_203758 | JGI IMG/M metagenome (GOLD analysis project Ga0306922, IMG submission 203758) | Lab enrichment of tropical soil microbial communities from Luquillo Experimental Forest, Puerto Rico - statoxic.12C.oxic.44.000.082 (v2)... | ecosystem: Environmental > Terrestrial >... | reverse complement strand
CCGGCTTTCTCGCCATCCCGACACCCGGACACACGCGCGGCCACTGCGTACTGCTCCACGATGATCAATTCCTCTTTACGGGCGATCACATCGCTTGGAGTCGTGAGCGCCAGTGTCTGACAGCTTCCCGGGATGTGTGTTGGCACTCCTGGCGCGAGCAGGTCAAATCCGTGGAAAAGCTGGATCGGTACTCGTTCGAATGGGTGCTGCCTGGCCACGGCCAACGGGTACGCCTGCCGCGCAACGAAATGAGACACGAGATGGCGCGGTTGATTCAGGGTGTTGCCCGCGCCTAAGCGACAGCGGCGGTTTCCCCAGCGACAGGTCCGGAAAAGGCCTGCGACCCTGCCTATTTTTCGTGCATGATAAGGAGAACCCACTGATGACCGCAATCAACACGCTGACTCCCGCATCCACCGCTGAACTGTTTGCGCCGCTGACCATTCGCGGCGTGACGCTGCGCAACCGCATCGGGGTTTCTCCGATGTGCCAGTATGCGTGCGAGGATGGCTTTGCCACCGACTGGCACCTAGTGCATCTCGGCAGCCGAGCCGTGGGGGGCGCCGGGCTGGTCATGGTGGAAGCGACCGGTGTCGAGCATCGCGGCATGATCTCGCCCTTCGATATGGGCATTTACAAGGACGAACACATCGAGCCGCTGGCCCGGATAGCCGCCTTCATCAAGCAGCAGGGTGCAGTGGCCGGTATTCAATTGGCTCACGCAGGGCGCAAGGGCAGTAGTCGCCGCCCGTGGGAAGGCGGTGCGGCAATTCCCCGAGCCGAGGGGGGCTGGCAGACCGTCGCTCCCAGCCCGGTGCCTTTCCGGCGCGAAGATCCGCCGCCCGCCGAGTTGTCGCGGGCCCAGATTCGGGAGATCGTCGAAGCGTTCGCGGCGGCCGTGCGGCGCGCCCACCGCGCTGGTTTCCAGGTGGTGGAAATCCATTCGGCGCACGGCTACCTGCTGCACCAGTTCCTCTCGCCGCTCAGCAATTTCCGCAGCGACGAATATGGCGGGGCGTTCGAGAATCGCATCCGCATGGTGCTGGAGGTCGCCACGGCGGTACGGGCGGCTTGGCCGGAAAACTCCCCCCTGTTCTTCCGCATCTCTTGCACGGACTGGATGGAAGGAGGGTGGACGGTTGAGGACTCCGTCGAGCTCGCGCGTCGCTTGAAGCCGCTCGGTGTCGATTTGATCGATTGCTCCTCGGGCGGTGCGGCACTGCAGGCTCAGATCCCGCTGGCGCCCGGTTATCAAGTCCCATTTGCGCGCCGTATCCGTGGTGAGGCAAAGCTCTACACGGCGGCGGTCGGTATGATTACGACGCCGCAACAGACCAGTGAGGTGATCGCCTCTGAAAGCGCCGATCTGGTGTTGCTGGCTCGAGAGCACCTCCGCGATCCCTATTTCACGCTCCACGCGGGGCAGGCGTTGGGAGCCGCGATCCAGCCGCCGGTGCGCTATGGTCGCGGCTTCGCCAAATGAAGCCCGCCTATTTGCCTGCCACGTTCAGCTGCTCGAGCAGGCGCCGTGATTTCACGTTCTGACGCGCCGGTGGCCAGGTAGTTGTTAAGCCACTGGCGAGCCCTCGTCCAGTCGCCGATCGGTGTGAACATTTCCCCGAAGGACTGTGCGCCCAATATGGGCAGACCATGCGCGAACGTTGTAATTGCGCTGCTCTTCGAGTGTCGTCAGCGCATCGAGTGGCGCAAGGGCCTGCACCCCTGGCGAGGCCTCGCGCATGTGGATGAGCGATTTAACGCCGTGATAGACCCGCTTCCATAGCTTCTGGCTCGGGTCGGCCTGTGCGGCGGGCAAGAAGGACACGTGCCCTTTGAAATCGAAACCGTTTATCAAGATGACCTTGGTCCAGCAGTCGGTCAGTTTTACCGCCTTGGCCATGTGAATGTAGTCGTACCAGACGGTTCCAGTAAACGCCCGCAATCGCCGAGCCCATCACGTAGCCGCCTTGGCCGTTGGCCCAAAACAAAAAGCCGGGGGCAGCAGCCACAGGCCGCGCCGCGTCTCGAAGGCGGCTGCCGCGAGCGTTACCATCACAAACCGTGGCCGGCTACGCGCGGTCTGCCGCAAACAAAAAAGCGGCCAGCGTCGTCGCGATTCAGCCAGTCATCCCGCAAAAAGAAGGTCAGCAGGCAGGTGGGGAACACGACCAGCCCTGAAAATCCGTCCGCGACAGTACCAGGTAGTAAATCAGCTCCATGCCCCATTCGTGCGTGAGGTTGAAATGCCGCGTGGTCAGCTCTCCCGCAAATCCCGGAGTACCCAAATCCGTGGTGTGCGAGAACGGATCGGGGAGGGGCGACGGTGGTGCTGCCCAATCGACCGGCCTACCGCCAAGGGCACAACATGTCGGAGTCGCCGGTCTCCTGCGAGAAGAAAATCAACAAATAGATGGCCGCGAGCACGACCAGCCCGGGTTCTAACCACCGTGGCTGAGCGGGCCGCGATGTGGGCTTCGGCGGCGCAGACCAGGCTGCCCTGCGCGAAGGCACAGGGAAAATATCGATTCTATCAATCGAAGTTGGACGATGGCGGCGGTTCGAGCCCTGCCTACGGCGCGATCAACCCGGAGCGAATCGCGTATCGCACCATGCTGGCAGTTTCATGGACGCCGAGCTTCTCAAGGATCCGGCTCCGGTGCGAGTCCGCGGTTTTGTAGCTGATCCCCAGGTGGGCGGCAGCTTCTTTGGTCGATTTGCCTTCGGCAATCAGCACCAGCACTTGTCGCTCCCGCTCGGTGAGCGCGAAAACCATGCGAACCGCTTCTTCGTCCGGAGTGAAGATACCGCGCTTCCGCGTTGAGACGTCCATCGTCGAGGCGATGAATCCCGCGAAAGTCCGATCTTCTTCGAAGCGGGGAACGCCTTGGTCTTCGACCCAGCGGTATTCGCCATCCCGCCGCCGAAGGCGGTATTCCAGGCGGTAGGGTTGCCGCGCGCTGAACGATTTCAAATAGGTCTCCATGCACAGATCGTGGTCATCCGGGTGCAACCCCTCGGCCCAGCCGTTTCCCTGTTCCTGTTCCACCGTACGTCCGCGAAATTCGAGCCAAGCCCTGTTAAAGTACTGGCACAGCCCATCCCCGCCGGTCATCCGTACCATCACCGGCGCCGAGTCCATCAGGAACCGGAAGCGGTCTTCACCACTCCGCCGGCCATTGAGCTTGTGCAGGACCAGTTCGTTTTCCAGCTGCACCACCCGTTCACGCAAAGCCTGAACTTCATCTGCGGTGTTTCCCGGTGCCATCTCCGCTCCTAACATGCATATCCGACTATAGGCCAAATAGTACTACTGGTAAAGTACTAAAATAGCAAGATGAGCAAATTTTGCCCCAGGGGAAATGCCTGATATCACGAGTTTAGTGGAACTTACGGGCGAAATTGGGCAATAAATGAAATGAAGGGTAGTGATGAACTCCACTCCGGAACCCGACGAAAACCTGGTGGTGGCTTTACGATCCGGAAAGGAAGAGGCTTTTGTTGCTCTCTACGGCCGGCGACGGGGGGCGATTTATCGTTTCTCGCTTCATATGACTGGATCGGCGACGCTGGCTGAAGACATTACCCAAGAAGTCTTCCTGACCCTGATTCGGGACCGCTGCGGGTATGACCCTCAACGTGGAACCCTGGCCGGCTATTTGTTTGGCATCGCCCGCAAACTCGTGCTCCGCCACCTTTCGCGAAACCGGGCATTCGGAGACGCGGAGGCGAAGGATCGCAAGACGCTCGCCAACTTCGGCGCTTCTGCCGACCCCATGGTCGACTTGATGCGCCAGGAGGGCATCGAAGAATTGCGCCGGGCGGTGCTGGCGCTGCCTAAACGATATCGGGAGGTCGTCGTTCTCTGCGATCTGGAGGAAGTGGACTACCTCGAGGCGGCGCGCTTGTTGAACTGTCCCATTGGAACGGTGCGCTCGCGGCTGCATCGCGCCCGAGCCTTGTTGTTGGAAAAGCTGCGCCACCGCATTGAACCGCCTTCTCGGCTGAAGGTGCTTGACCCTGCCAGGAGCCTAATATGACCTGTCACGAGTTTTGGGATCGAATGCCTGAGTTGGAGCGAGACCCGGTACGGCTCGAGCATGAGCACCAGTGTTCATCCTGCGCCGCCCTGCTGGCCGACCAGCGTGCACTGGCTGCCGGGTTGAGGCGGCTGGCGCGGGAAAGCCGGTGCCAGTCGCCACCGGTCGCGATCGAAGCCAAGCTGTTGGAAGCATTCCGTCGACAAACCGCAGCTCGGGCCGGTTCGTTGGCGCGGCCGTGGGCCACCGGATGGCGCATGTGGGCACCGGCCACCGCTCTGGCGATCGCGCTCGGGGTTTACCTGGTCGGAGGGTACCGACCGAGCGCGACCGGGATGCGGGACTTGACTACCCCTTCAGTCCGTTCAGAATCAGCGAACCACGACCTCCTCGCTCTCGACTCCGATTTCATCGCAGCACCTTATGCCTCCGGTGCCGTTCCCGCCGAGGACACCGATTGGGTGCGCCTCGAGGTACCTCGCTCGGCTCTGATTGCCCTCGGCCTCCCGGTTGCGGTCGACGCCGGCTCGGGCCGCGTCGAGGCGGAAATTGCTCTTTCCGCCAACGGGGTCGTCCAAGGGGTTCGCTTGCTTCAGTAAAACCTTCCATCCGGAGCGCTATCATGCTGAAAAGCAAATTCTTCCTATGTGCCGCAACGCTGGTTGCAGCAGCCTTCGCCCAGGGGCCCGGACCCGGAGGGCGTGGAGCTCGGGGGATGGGGCCGGGAGTGCGATTCCTCGGTGGGGAAGCGGGCAGACCAGGGCCGGTGGTGACTGGCGCCCCCTACTCGGCTGAAGCCGTGACCGAGGTCACTCAATCCCTGGCGGACGGCAACAAGATCCATCAGATCAATACCACGCGGATCTACCGTGATAGCCAGGGCCGCACCCGGCGCGAGCCCGCTTTAGACGCTCTCGGCTCTGCCGCCGCCGGCAGCAGCGTGCCTCAACTGGCATTCATCAACGACCCGGTTGGCGGAATGAGTTATGTTCTGGATCTGGCGGCCCATACTGCCACCAGCACGCCCTTGCCGCCGCAGGGGGTGCGCGGCCCACGGGACAATCGCCCGCCGCGACCGCCGAGCGGGTCCGCTAACGTCAAGAACGAGTCGTTGGGCCGGCAAATCCTCGCCGGCGTGCCGGCCGATGGCCAGCGCATCACAGTGACGATACCGGCTGGTCAGATCGGCAACGCACAGCTCATCCAGATCGTCTCGGAGAGCTGGTACTCGCCGGATCTCGAAGTCATCGTGCTCTCCAAACGCAGCGATCCACGCTTCGGTGACACCGTCTTCCAGTTGAGCGGTCTCAGCCGGGAGGAGCCTCCCTCCACGCTCTTTGTGGTGCCGGCCGATTTTCAGATCAGCCCGGAGACTCGCGGTATGAGAATGCGCAACCGCATCGGCAGGCCTCCGCAGTAGGCGCCGGCCGTCACCTCACTCCGAGGTAGATGTCGTGGAGCCGCACGAGCCCCAACACACCGCCGGACTCATCCACCACCGGCAGTACGGAAATCTGCGACGCGCGGTGCTCCATTTTTTCCAGGGCTTCGGCCAGCGTGGCGTCCGGCCGGATCGAGACCGGTGATTTCGTCATTACGTCCTCGGCGCACAATCCGCGGATGTCATCGTGGGTCGTGAGCGCGCGCCGCAGATCGCCGTCGGTGATCAGGCCTTCCAGCTCGCCGGATGGCGAGACGACACAAGCCGCGCCCCACGGGCGCTTGGTCATCGCCACGATCACTTCCCTCAACGTTGCAGCCGACGCCATCACCGCGGTCTCCTCGCGGGCGCACATCACCTGGCACACGCGCAGGCGCAGATTGCGGCCGATCTGCCCGCCGGGATGATACCGCCCGAACTCTTCGGCCGTGAAGTTGCGCGCCCGCATCAATACAATGGCGAGAGCGTCGCCGATCGCCATGGCCGCTGCGGTGCTGGCCGTGGGCGCGAGGTTGTTGGGATCGGCTTCGCGTTCGACCGACGCGTCCAGCAACACGTCCAGCCGGGAGGCGAGAGGCGCCGCCCGGTTGCCCAGAATGCCGATCAGGGGCGAGTGAAATTCGTGCAATAGCGGTACCAGCGCCAGCAGTTCCGCCGAAGTGCCGTCTTTGGAGAGAAGAATGGTCGGATCGCCCGGTGTGTAGATGCCCAGGTCCCCGTGGACCGCTTCGGCCGGGTGCAGAAAGACCGCAGCCGTTCCGGTGCTGCACAACGTCGCCACCATCTTGCGCCCCACGTGGCCGGACTTGCCGATGCCCGTGACCACGACCTTGCCCGGATGAGCCAGGATCAACTCCACCGCGCGGATGAGTTCACCGTCCAGACGGCAAGCCGCCTGTACCACCGAGGCGGCTTCAATCTCCATGGCGGTGCGCGCGGCGGCCAGCCAGTCCTGTTTGTGCGCGGTAGACATCGAACCCTCCATGATCGCACTGGCGGCAACTGTGGCGCACGTTACAATCGGGGATATGGTGCGTGCTCAAAGACGCGTTCCAGCATGTGGAAGTCCTGTCCGGGTAAGCGCTGGAGCGCCCGGTAGCAGCCCGAGCGAGAGATTCTTGTGAGCCGAGCGGGGTGTCGAAAACCGTTCAAAGAGAGGGAAACAAACTGGCATCGCCGGTTCCGCGCGCTTCTACCAACGCGGAAGTGGACGCCGCGCCTGTTGGCGCTCGAACTGCTGCTGGCAATGCCGTTGGTTGCGGAGGTCCGGTCGCTGACCATCCTCCATACCAATGATTTGCATGCGCGCGTAACCGCGCTCGATGACGGCCGCGGCGGCTTTGCAGCGCTCGCCGCTGTGATCCGGAAGCAACGCGCCCAGTGTTCCGATTGTGTGCTTTTAAACGCAGGTGACCTCGTCCAGGGTTCTCCGATCTCAACGGTCTTTCACGGCCTACCGGTGTTCGAAATCGCGAACTTGTTCGGCTTCGACGCCGCCACCCTGGGTAACCACGATTTTGACTATGGCTGGATCGAGGCCCGCAAGTTCATCGACACCGCCAACTATCCCATCGTCTCCGGCAACCTCGTGGGCGCCGGCGGCCGCCTCTTCACCCCGAAGCCGTATGTGATCCTCCGCGTCAACGGCCTGCGCGTGGCGGTGATCGGCGCCATGACCGAAGAACTCCGCACCCTCAGCACGCCTAAACTGATGGAAGAGTGGCACGCCGTTTCCGTGATCGAGGCGGCGCGCAAGTACGCCGCGGCGCTTCATGATCGCACCGATCTGGTCGTCTTGTTGGGGCACATCAACGAGGTTGAAGAAGACCGGTTTCTGAGCCAGGCCACCGAAATTCCGGTGCTGGTGACAGGCCATATCCATGGCGGGCTCGAACACGAGGTCTCCCGGAATGGGCGTGTTCTGGTGCGAGTTAGGGGTTATGGCGAGGAACTCGGCCGCCTAGAGCTCGCGGTGGATACCGAAAAGAAAGCGCCCGTGAGCTGGACCTGGAAGCGGCTGCCAGTGGACGGCCGCGAGATCGAGCCTGCCGGGGATGTGGCGGTCCAGGTGAACCGCTGGGAAGACGAAGTCTCCAAGCAGGTCGATCAGCCGGTCGCCGTCTCCCTGCGGCACTTCGAGTCCTCCGAGATCAAGCGCCTCATCGAACAGGCCATGCGCGACGAGACCGGCGCCGATTTTGCGTTTATCAACCAAGGCGGCGTGCGCGACATCCTGCCGAGGGGCCAGCTGCTGGTGCGACACATCTGGAACATCATGCCGTTCGACAATCGCGTGGTCTTCGGCAAGTTCAAAGGCCGCGATCTGCCACCCGTGGTTTTAGGCGACCAAAAAGTCGACCCGGAACGCGAGTACACTCTCGCTGTGAGCGATTTCACTGCGGCCAATCAGAGCGCCGACGAACAACTTCGGTCGAGCGGCCTCAGATTCTCGGGCGATGGTGGGTTGCTCCGCGATGTGCTCGTCGACTGGTTCCGCAAAAAGAGGGTTATCGACTGAGGCTTGGCTACCCGTGGCCGAGGTACATCAGCCACCCCAGGCCGAATAGCGCAACGAAAAAGCAGACGAACACGTACACGCCGTAGTGCAGCCGGTCGCGGTCGGTCCTTTTGGTGACCACGCCCAAGACTACCGAAGTAAAGAGCGAGAACAGGAAAGCCGCCTCGAAGTGAGTCAGGTTCATCTTCGGCATTCAGTCTTTCCTTCCCGCAGCTATCTCAAACGCGTCCACCATCGCTAGCACGTTGAGCAGTCCGGCCGTTACCAGAAACTTGGTGCCGTAGTCGTGAACGTGGCCGGCCGTATCGGGCTGGTTGTAACCGAGCCAGACGCTCAGCAGATATAACAGCCCGGATGCGATGTCTCCGATAAATCCGCCGGTGTTGATGACGGTCGTGAGCAGGTCTCCGCTCTCCGGTTGGAACATCGCGCCGCGCATCATCAAACCGCAGGCGAACATGCCGGTTACCGCCAAAAGCAGGAGCATCCCGCGTCCCGTCCGCTTCAACATCAGGTGCCCGGCTCCCGGGATGAGCCAGCTCAGCGCCAGCACCGGCGCCAGCGCACCGAAGGACGGGCCCGGCTGCCTGGATTCCTTATCTTTGGCCATTTCCTTTGAGTTTAGCAGTTGCGGCCCCTACCATCATGCCAGCGGTATCGTCCCGGGGATTTGACGGGCGAAAATCTCGTCGAAGCGATCGCCGGTTTTCGAAACCGTCTGCCCAGGAGGAGCCAGTTTGACAAAGCGCGTACCTTTGGATTGCAGTTGAAGCGATCGCACGACACGCCCGAGCGCGCGGCCGCATCTTCCAGACGCCTTTGACTCGTTTCTCACATACCACCCAATCGGAGCGTGAAGACAAACCGCCGCGAGTCGACGTGAACCAGAGTCACGGTTCGCTTCGGGTTGAAATTGACGTCGGGAGAGCCACCGATGCTCGGCTCCGGAAAGGCGTTCTCGGGTAATCGGGAACCGGATGGCAGGGCCGATTTCAATCATTCGTTCGCCACATTCGGATCGAGAATGACGTCGGGCTTCGGGGTTGGGCAGCGCGCCGGGGTTTTCGGGCGCGCTTGGTCATTTAGCTTCCGGTAAGAAGAAGGCGTGCGGGTTCACCACTCGACCTTCGTCGCGGTCTCGGTTACCGGCTGGCCTCGTTCGGTCGATCCTTTACGGCAGCCCCTGGTCTCGAACTCCCGCCCTCTAGGTGAACCCGGTCCATGCCCCGCCGGAGCAGGGCGCCAAAACATGGAATTCCCACCGAGCCCAGTGCCGAATCCCCCCGGCACTTTAGTCCGGGTGGGTGATTGAGCGGCAGCTCGTGGCGGGGGCCGATGCGCATGTGGAGGAGGGGACGGTGCAAAATTGGACCGGTCGCCGAGTATAATCGAGGAGTGCGAATTGGTTCGTTCCTGCTTTTCATCCTGGCCCTTGCCGGCTGCCATCGCGGGGCTCAGGCAGGTAAAGATGCGGTCCGCGAAGGAGTGCTTGACTATCTGTCGGGCCGCAAGGATTTGAGTATCGGCTCGATGAACGTGGAGGTGACTTCCGTCCAGTTCGATGGCAACACGGCGGATGCCACGGTAGCGTTTTCGCCAAAAGGAGTTCCCTCGAGCCAGGGTATGACCATGCGCTATCAGCTCGAACGGCAGGGGAGCCGATGGGTGGTGGTGTCGCATCAGGATTCCGGCCACGCCGCCTCGGTTGCGCCGGGTGGGCCGAACCCCCACGGCGGCGGCGCGGTTCCCCAACCCTCCAATCCCCACGTAGGCGGCGGGAGCGGTGCCGGCGCTCACATGCCCTCGCCTGAGGATCTTCCCCCAACTGGCGGCAAAAAATGAAGCGCGTCGCCATCCTGGGCGGCGGTCCGGCGGGCGCGTTCGCAGCCGAGCAGTTGGCATCGGCTGGGTGGCAAGCAGTGTTATTCGACGAAAAACTGGCTTGGGAAAAGCCCTGCGGCGGCGGCCTGACCTACAAGGCGTACAGTCACTACCCTTTCTTGCTTGAGAATTCCACTCCGAAACGATTCGTCACCGAAACCGTGCTCGCCGCACCCCGTGCCGGTCGCGTGAGCCTCCAGCTCGATCAGCCGCTTCTGATTTATTCCCGCTTCGACCTCAACCGGCTCTTGCTGGATCGCGCAGAACGGGCCGGCGCGCAAATCGAACAGGCCCGCGTGCTCGAAATCACGCGGCAGGGCTCGCGCTGGCGGGTCCTAACCAATCACGGGAGCGCCGACGCCGACTTCTGCATCGTAGCCACTGGCGCGCGCAACCCGCTGCGCGAGGTCGGAACACAACTCACTCCCTCGGACACCATGTCGGCGCTCGGCTACTACGTGCCCGGCGAGCAATCGATGATCGATATTCAGTTCCTGCCGCGACTGGAAGGCTACATCTGGATCTTCCCCCGGTGCAGCCACCTCTCGGTCGGCATCTGCGGCAAGGGGGAACCTGCCGGGGCCTTGCGCAAACGCCTCGAGCAATACATGACCGAGCGCGAGATACCCTGGAAGCACGGGTCTTTCTACAGTCACCTGCTGCCTTCGCTTCATACAGCTTCCTGGCGCAGGAACCGCGTGACCGGCGAGGGCTGGCTAGCCGTCGGTGACGCTGCGGGCCTGGTAGATCCGATCACCGGCGAAGGCCTGTATTACGCCATCCGATCGGCAGACTTGGCGGTCCGCGCACTGCTCTCGGAGGTGACAGGACTGGCCGAGAAGATGAACCTGTACCAACGACTGCTCCGGCGGGATTTCGCCGGCGAGCTGGAGTTCGGCTCGCGGCTCGCCCGCCGCGTTTTTCACGGGCGATTCCTGTGGGCCTCGGTGCCTGCGCGCATGGTGCAGTTTACCCGCCGCAGCCCCCGGTTTTCCGCCATCATGCGCGATCTGTTCGCCGGCCGGCAGTCTTACCTCGATCTGCGCCAGCGGCTCCTCAAGAATCTGAATGGCAGCCTTTACGAGATGTGGATGAGCCTGGGCTTCCGCCGGCTGGTTCCGCGCAAGGCGGCCTGATGCCCCTTGTGAACCGCTCCCGATCCGAAGACCTATTTCGCCGCGCGCAGCAGATCATCCCCGGCGGCGTCAATTCGCCGGTACGCGCGTTTCGGAGCGTCGGCGGCACGCCGCCCTTCCTGGCACGGGGCGAAGGTTCCCATGTCTTCGACGTCGACGGCAATGAATACATCGACTACGTCGGCTCATGGGGTCCGCTGCTGCTCGGTCACCGCCATCCGGCGATTCTCAGTGCCCTCGAAAAAGCGCTCGAAATCGGAACCAGTTTTGGCGCTCCCACCGAAGCCGAGGTCGAGTTGGCCGCCGCCATTTGCGACGCTGTGCCGTCGATTGAGATGGTCCGGCTGGTCAATTCGGGAACCGAGGCCACCATGGCGGCCATCCGCGTGGCGCGCGGTTTTACCGGCCGCGACCTCATCGTCAAATTCGAAGGCTGTTACCACGGTCACGTCGATTCGCTGCTGGTCAAGGCCGGTTCCGGCGTCGCCACCCTGGGCATCGCCGACACGCGAGGCGTGCCAAGGGCTTTCTGTGACACGACGCTGGCATTACCATACAATTCGGCCGAAGCCGTCGAGCAAGCCTTTCACGCGCAGGGCGACCGGATCGCCGCGGTTATCGTGGAACCCGTGGTAGGCAACATGGGATGTGTGCCACCCCTTCCCGGGTATCTCGAATCCCTCCGCGAGATCACCACGCGGCACGGCGCGCTGCTGATCTTCGACGAAGTGATGACCGGCTTCCGCGTGGCGTTTGGCTGCGCCCAGCAGCTCTTCGGCATCCGGCCCGATCTCACCACGCTCGGCAAAGTCATCGGTGGGGGGTTGCCGGTTGGGGCTTACGGAGGCCGGAAGGACATTATGAGCCAGGTCGCCCCTGCCGGCCCGGTCTACCAGGCGGGGACGCTGTCGGGCAATCCTCTCGCCGTAGCTGCAGGCTCGGCCACGCTGCGTTATTTGAAGGCTCATCCGGAAGTATATGGCCAGCTTGAAGCCCGGGCCGCGGAGCTCGGCGCGGCCCCGCCGGCCAGGGTCACCGTTAACCGGGTCGGCTCCATGTTCACATTCTTCTTTACTGCCCAGCCTGTGACCGACTACGAGTCGGCGAAGCGTTCCGATACCGCGTGCTTCGCCGGTTTCTTTCAAGCCATGCTGGCCGAGGGCATTTACTTGCCGCCTTCTCAGTTCGAAGCCGCTTTTGTCTCGACCGCCCACACCGACGAGGACGTGCGCCGGACCGTCGCCGCCGCCCGTAAAGCCCTCAGCGCTTGATGCCGCGCAGCAGACGGCGTGCCGAATAGCTCACGATTCCAAAAAAGACGACGAAACTAATCCCAATTACCGCCGCCTGCCGCTTCGGAGACAGGTGCGTGACCGCCGGAGCAGGCTGAAGTCCAAAATCGAGGCTGACCTGGACATGTGCCTCCGCCGGTTGGTCTTCCTGGTTGTCGATCACCACTACGTAGTCGCCCGCGATAGAGACCGGGTATCGTAGGCGGCCGGTAGCGGCGGCTTCGGTCGCGGCTAAAACTCCGTATGACCGCTCGGTGCGCATGCGCTCGAGGTCTTCGCGCCGCATCAGCTTCAGCCGAAGGTGGCGGGAGCCTGAGCGCACTTCGAAATCCGCCGCCACGAATGCCGCTTTCTGCTTGAGGCCCAGTTCCAGGTAGCGCCACTGTCCGGCCGGGATCCGATAGACTTCGTCCACGAGGTCCACCCGCGTGCTGGCGGCAAAAAAGAATAACGCAATTGGAATCATCGAGCTAGCGAAGGGACCCGGCCCTCTCCCCTGCCGGAAGGGGCTAAAATGGGGTCCATGAACGACAGTATGGCACAGGCGCGACCGGGCTTTGCTCCGTTGGATCTCGCTGGGTGGAAGACCGCTCTGAACTGGGTAGGCGCTTGCGCGTTGACAGTTCTGTTTCTCGCCTCGGGTCTATGGAAAATCACCGATCCTCAAGGCTGGGCGGTTCGCCTCACGCAGCTGAAGTTCCCTGAGGCCCTGAGCCTGGCTGGGGCACTCGTAGTTGGGATCACCGAGACGTTGGCCGCTGTTTTGGTGCTGGTGCCGCGCTTCCGCCGATGGGGGGCCGTTCTGGCCGGGTTGTTGCTGACGGCCTTCATGATCTACATGGGTGTGAACTATCATGCCCTCAAGAGCGCGGACTGCAGCTGCTTTCCTTTTCTGAAACGCGTGGTCGGTCCGATGTTTTTCGCCGAAGACGGGGCGATGCTTCTGGCTGCGGTGGTGGCTGGGGCCTGGTCCAAACCGGCGAGCGGGTTGCGCAGCGTTGTGGTGATACTCGGTGCCGTTGCGGTGTTCGCGGGCGTGTCTTACGGTGTAAACGAGGCGCGGCAGACGGGCGCAAAAGCGCCGGACACGATCACCGTGGACGGCAAGCCATATTCGCTCCAGCAAGGCAAAATCCTGGTTTTCTTCTTCGACCCGGAGTGCATCCACTGTCTCGACGCCGGCAAGCGGATGTCACACTACAACTGGGGCGAGACGCGAATCATCGCCGTTCCGATCCA
>Ga0306922_10004248_pt1 | contig 13545 bp, 9 predicted proteins | sample sta12Cox44000082_FD_203758 | JGI IMG/M metagenome (GOLD analysis project Ga0306922, IMG submission 203758) | Lab enrichment of tropical soil microbial communities from Luquillo Experimental Forest, Puerto Rico - statoxic.12C.oxic.44.000.082 (v2)... | ecosystem: Environmental > Terrestrial > Soil... | reverse complement strand
TCGACTCAGGAACGATTCAGGGCGGAAAATTCTGGCGCATCACGCCAATGGTGAGCTGGTATCTCTCAGACAATGTCCGCATGGAGTTCACCTATGGATACGGCGTGCTGGACCGTTTTGGCCTGAGCGGCGCCACCCAATTCTTTCAAACACGACTTCAAATCCTGCTGTAAAGAACGATCATTAGCAGCTATGACGGGAGAAAACAGATGAATGCCAGACCAATTCCGCCTCTAGCCGTACTCCTGGCATTGACCAGCACGGCATTCCTCCTCGGATCTGTGGATGCCGAGGCGCAAGCGGCACCCAAGGCCTCCGGCGCGAAGACCAGCCCGGTCGCGCCAACGCGTCAACGGATCCAGGCCATCGTTCAGGAGGCCTACGACAAGTTCAAGAGCGATACCCGGGGCAAGAACGCCGACTACATTCCGGCGCTTGCGCAGGTGAATCCCACCCTGTTCGGTATCGCAGTAGTCAGTACCAACAATCAGGTGGTTACCGTCGGCGATGTGAAGACCTCGTTCTCCATTCAGTCGATCTCCAAGGTCTATTCGCTCGCGCTCGCCATGGAAGAGCAGGGCGTCGACAAGGTGTTCGAGAAGATCGGCTCGGAGCCGACCGGACGCCCGTTCAATTCGCCGCTCGCGGTGGTCGACATGCCGACGCACACCGGCAATCCACTGGTGAACGCGGGTGCCATTGCCACGGTGAGTCTGGTCTCTGCAAAGAGCGCCGATGAGAAGTGGCAGAAGATACTCAACTTCTACAGCAAGGCGGCCGGCGAGCAGCTCACGCTCATGGACGATGTCTACAAGTCCGAGGCTGCTACCAACACCGGCAACAAGGCGCTGTCGTATCTGCTGGCGAAGTACGACCGCATTTACTCCGATCCCTTCGAGTCGGTGGACGTCTACACCAAGCAGTGCTCGGTGGGCGTGAATGCACTGCAGCTCGCCAAGATGGGCGCAACGCTCGCCAACGACGGCGTCAACCCCGCGACCGGCGAGCGGGTGATCAAGGCTGAGAATATCCCGGAGATTCTGAGTACCATGATGATGGCCGGTCTCTACGACGGCTCGGGCGGCTGGTCCTGGCACGTGGGCCTGCCCGCCAAGAGCGGCGTCGGCGGCGGCATCGTTGCGGTAGCGCCGGGCAAGGGCGCCATTGCGGTCTTCTCCCCGCCGCTGGATGAGGCCGGCAACAGCGTCAAGGCGCAGGAGGTGATCCAGTACGTCGCTACGAAGCTGGACCTGAATATCTATACGCCCGCCTCGGTGGGGTTGAAATAACTCGCGCAGGCGACAGCCGTCAGACTGCGGGACCCGAACCGCGGAGGACCCTCATGCCCGTAATGCGCATACAGGGACGAGCGATCTTAGGGCAGGGTGCGCCGCGCACCGTGCGCCGCGGCGTGCAGCGTGCGCTCGCCTGCTTCCTGTCGGGATCGGCGCCGCTGTTGGCGCTCGCGCAGAACGCACCGGCGACCGATCCACCGGCGCAGACGGCCGCACCGGGGGCGGCGCCCTCGGACATGCAACAGCGGCTGCAGCGGCTGGAGCAGAATCAGCAGGCACTCCAACGGCAGCTGCAGGAGAACGCCGCCGAGATCGAGGCGCTGAAAAAACAGGCGAACGCGGCAGCTGGCACGACCGCCACCGCTCCGCAGGCCGCGCCAGGTGCCGCGGCGCCAGGCGCGGCGGCGGCGGGGACTGCGGTGGCCATCGCCGAGGCGACGAGCGAGGAGAGCGGCTCCGGGCTCGATAACCCGCAGCCTGCTGGCGCCAAACCGCCGGAGAAGTGGGGCAATTACACTGACTTCCTCGGCTTTCAGGTGGCGAACACCGATAAAGGCAGCATGAATGTCGCCATCTACACCTACGTCCGCTACCTCAACCAGAAGGGCCTCGATCCGACCTACACGGACGCGTTCGGCAACACGAAGAACGTCCAGCAGCGCCAGGAGGCGCAGATCCTCAAGGTGCAGATCAAGTTTCTCGGTTGGCTGTTCGACCCCAGGTTCCGCTATTTCCTCTATGCTTGGAGCTCCAATGCCACCCAGGGCCAAGGCGCGCAGGTGGTGCTCGCCGGCAATCTGAGCTACGCCTTCAACGAGCACCTCGTCCTCGCTGGCGGCATCACCTCTCTCCCGGGCGTGCGCACCACCGAGGGCAATTTCCCCTTCTGGCTGAGCGTCGACAATCGTCTGATGGCCGATGAGTTCTTCCGGCCCTCCTACACGAGCGGCTTCTGGGTCAAGGGGGACATCACCTCCAATCTGCGCTACCAGGCGATGATCGGCAACAACCTGAGTACGCTCGGGGTGAGCTCCGCGCAGCTCGACAATCACTTCAATACGATTGCCACGGCACTGGTGTGGGAGCCCACCACGGGCGAGTTCGGCAAGGGTTTCGGCGATTTCGAGGACCACCAGCAGGCGGCGACGCGCCTGGCCCTGCACTACACCCGCAGCACGGAGGACAAGCAGAGCCAACCTAACTCGGATGCCTTCGAGAACACGCAGATCCGGCTCTCAGACGGTACCGTGATCTTTACTCCCTTTATCTTCGGGCCCGACGTAGCGGTCGAGGAGGTGCGCTACCAGATGAGCTCGCTGGATGGGGGCATCAAGTACAAGGGCTTCGCGCTCGAGGGCGAGTACTACATCCGCAAGCTCGATCGGTTCGAGGGCCCCAACACCAGTGTCGTTCCCAACCAGTGGGATCGCGGCTTCCAGCTCCAGGGCTCGATGATGATCGTGCCGAAGACCTTCCAGGCTTATCTGGCGGGCTCCTATATCGACGGCAATTACGGCAAACCCTGGGACATCCGCGCGGGGGTGAACTGGCACCCGTGGCACAACCGCGTGTTCCGCTGGAACACGCAGGTCATGTACCTCAACCACTCGCCAGTGGGCTACACCTCACTCACCTACAACGTGGGCAGCAAGGGGGTCGTGTTCAACACCGACTTCGAGCTCGCCCTGTGAGATAGACCATGACGAGCATCGTGCCAGCACTGCGTGACCTGTGGCGCGCACTGATGATGGGGGCGCTCATCGCCGCGGTGGTCGGCGGCGGGAGCCTCGCGCTGTCGGCGGCCAAAAAAGGCGCCCCCGATCCCGACTACCTGTTCAACGATTCGCATTTCCACCTGACGAACTACATCCAGAAGGGCACCGACATCCACCGCTACCTCGAGATCATGGGCGACAAGGTCGGCCGCTCGACGCTCTTCGGCATTCCGCTGCAGCAGCAATGGTCGTACGCAAACTCGGGCGATTTCGCTCCCACCTACTACCTGCAGTCAGACGCGCCGCTCTATTACTACTCCTTCACCGATGCCTACATCGCGCGCGTCTACCAGGCGCTGCCGAAGGAGCAGCAGGCGCGGCTCGACCCGATGATTACCGGCTTCAATCCCGCCGACATGTACGGGGTGGATCACATTCGGCGCGTGCTCGAGCTCTTCCCCGGCGTATTCACCGGCATCGGTGAATTCTCCATCCACAAGGAGTTTGTTTCTGCGAAAGTGGCGGGCGAGACGGCGAGCCTGAGCAATCCGGCGCTCGATCGCATCCTCGACTTCGCAGGTGAGGTGGGGCTCGCGGTCATCATCCACAACGACATCGACATGCCCTTTGCCAAACAGGGGACCGAACCTGTCTACCTCAAGCAGATGAAGGACGTTCTGCGTCGCCACCCCAAGACAACCATCATCTGGGCGCACATCGGGCTCGGCCGGGTGGTCCATCCGGTGCAGGGGCAGGCAACCGAGAACACTGAGGAGCGCAGTCCCGCGTATCAGCAGATCGTGGAGCAGCTGGTGGATGACCCGACTCTCAGCCACGTGTACTACGACATTTCCTGGGACGAGGTGGCCAAGTACGCCATCGCGAACCCGGAGGTCGAAAAGCGCGTCGCCGACCTGTTCAACAATCATCCGGACCGGTTCCTCTTCGGTACCGACAACGTTGCGCCGCCGGACCAGGCCGCGCAGCTGCGCGTCTATCACCTGTGGGACCCGGTGTGGGCGCTGCTGACTCCCGAAGCGAGCCTCAAGATCCGCAAGGGCAACTACGAGCGCATCTTCGACGCCGCCCGCACCAGGGTACGCTCCTGGGAGAAGGCCAACGTAAAGCCGCTGTAGGCGCCGGCGTGGCGGCGGAACCTCACGATTGATGCGTACTCGCCGTTCATGCACCGCTCTGACGATTGTGCTGCTGCTCTGGAGCACGCTCAGCTGCGGCCTGGCCTGGGGCTACGCGCGCGACAAGAGCGATGTGGTCATCCTGCGCAACGGCGACCGGATAAGCGGTGACATCCACTCGCTCGAGTTCGGCATTCTCACCCTGAGCACCGACAACATGAGCACGCTCAGCATCGAGTGGCCGGCGGTGCGCTCGATCGCGAGCAAGTTCGAATTCGCCATCGAGCGCGACGACGGGAGCAAGTACCACGGCGTAATCGCTACCAGCGAGGACGGTGCCGATCTGGTGGTGCAGAACGAGCAGGGTGGTTCGGTGCGCATTCCCATGGCGGCGGTTGAGCGGATCTCGCGCTTCTCGCCGCGCTTCTGGGATCGCATCAACGGAGGGCTGTCGGTCGGTTTCAGCTATACCAAGTCGAGCGCGATCCAGGTGAGCAATGTCAACTTCAATGCCAATTACCGCTCGACAAAGATCGACAGTTCGCTGTCGTTCAGCTCCAACACCACCAAGGACTCATCCGGTACCACTACCAATCGCGAGCTGCTCTCCACCAACGTCCAGTTTCTCCAGCAGAGCCGCAACTTCTGGGGCCTGCTCGGCTCGCTGGAGCGTGACCAGTCGCTCGGCATCGATGCACGTCTCGTGGCCGGTGCGGGCATCGGCCGCCGCTTCCTGCAGACCACCTTCAGCGAGCTGACCGGCGTCGTGGGCCTCGTCGGCACCGAGGAGTGGATTGTTGATCAGTCCGAGCCACGGGCCAGCCTCGAAGCGGTGGTGGGGGGCTCGTGGCAGGTTTTCAGGTTCATCGACCCGAAAACCCGGCTCAACCTGAGCCTGTACGTGTTTCCGAGCCTCACCGAGCAGGGTCGCTATCGCAGCACCGGAGATCTGAGTCTCACCCATAAATTCCCGCACGACATCACGGTCGGTTTGACCGGGTATCTCAGCTACGACAACCAGCCGCCTGAGGCCGGAGCCGAGAAAAGCGACTACGGGGTGACGTTCAACCTGGGCTACACGTTCGGACAGTAACCTGCCGCGAAGGGTTGCCGGCGCCCCGCCAGCCCTGCCCCAAAGGGCAGTAGGCGCCGGTGGGTGCGCTTGTTAGCGTGCGCCCGACAGCCGGCGGTGGCATGCCCGGGGTGAACAGTGGCGATCAGCGCAAACGTCTTGAGAGCCGATCTGACGCGGACCCTGCCGGACCGGCGGCGCGAACCGGTGCACGTGGAGGGGTCCGTCGTCTGCGCACCCGCACGGCCAGTGCCAGCGCCGGTCATTACGCTTCCCTCGAGTCTGGATCTGGAGCAGCCGCAGGTTTCCATACTCGACAGCGATCAGATCGGCGCACAGTCGATGGCGCGCATGCTGCAGGCGGAGGGTTTTGCGGCTCGCGCCTGGGCGTCGGGCAGGGAATTCATGGCGCAGCCCGAGCCCGCACTCGCCGGGTGCCTCATCGCAAACACCGTCATGCCGGATATGAGCGGGCTCGAGCTGCAGCGCGAGCTGGCGGCGCGCCAGTGGTCGGTCCCGGTGATCTTCCTCACTTCGGCGACCGACATCGCTACCGTGGTCCGCGGCATGAAGGCCGGCGCCATCAATTGCCTGCCGAAGCCGGTGCAGCGGCGCGAACTGCTCGAGGCGGTACGCGAGGCCTGCTCGGAGAGCCGCGCGGTGCGCGCGCAGCGTGCGACGCAACTGCGCGTGCGGCAGATGCTCGAGCGCCTCACTCCCCGCGAGCGGGAAGTGCTCGATCTCGCCGTCACCGGGCTCCTGGTGAAGCAGATAGCGGCACGGCTCGGTACCGCGGAGAAAACCGTCAAGACGCACAAGGGGCGTCTGATGCGCAAGATGCAGGTGCGCTCGACGCTCGCCCTCGTGCAGCTGATGATCACTGCCGGACTCTCGCCGCTGATGTCGGCGCGTTATCCGGGCGTCTGAAGAGGCATCACCGGCGAATTCAGCGGCTGCGTCCGAGAACCTCGTTGATCGGCGGAGCGGCGGCCGGCACGGCCTGGCGGAAGTCCTTGCCGAGGAGCGCCGCTACGGTTGCGGCAATCTGTGCCTGGTGCACCTCTGCAGTGTGGCTGCGCTCACCGAGCGGTGGTGTGTCGGGCCCCAGTACCGCGATCCAGATGTTCTCCGAGCCCTGCTGCTCGATGCCGTGTTCCTTCCACTCCACCGGATCTCCGCCCCGGCCGTGATCGGTGGTAATGATGAAGGTGGTGCTGTTGCGGTAGGCCGGCAGTGCCTGCATCCGCTCCCACAGCTCACTCACGAAATGATCGAACTGGTGCGCGCTGTGAAGCACCAGGTCGTAACGGCCGGCGTGCGCCCAGTTGTCGGTTTCGCCATACCCCACGAACAGCACGCGCGGCTGTTGCTTGTCGAACGACTCGAGCAGCGATACCTGCATGAACGCGTCGTACACGTCCTCATCGTCGAGACGTGTGATCGACTGGTAGAGCCGATTCAGGAGCTCCTGCCGTGGGGTGAGCGTACCGCGGTAGGGCAGGTCCCACCCCGCCTGCAGCGGCAGGTGGCTGCGTGACACGTTGAGGATGTCCTTGAAGGTCGCCCAGCTCGCATGGACGCTCACCTTGCCATGCAGCTCCGGCAGCGTGTTGAGCCACTCGAGGACCGACACGTTGGGATTGGGGCCGTACTCATTGGAGTCGATGCGCGCGTCGGGGTGTCCGGTCAGCATCTCGTTGTATCCAGGGTAGGAGAACGCCAGTCCATTGGTCACGCGTGCAATGCTCCCCAGGGCCTGGTTACCGAAGATCTGCCCGCGTACGGCCACGGTATTCCACAGAAATGGCAGCAGTGCCCGGCGGCGCTCGCCTGCATCCGCACGCCAGAACTCCCGCCGCAAGTCCGCCTCCTTGTCCCAGATACCACCGTTGGCTTCGTTCAGGAGCGTCTCGTCGGCTCCGTTGAACACCTCCTGCCAGCGAAAGCCATCGCTCACGATGAGGACCACGTTGCGCGTTTTTGCGGACTGCGCGTGTGCCGGCTCCACTGCCAGCAGCGTCAACAGCACCGCCAGGAGGGCAGCGGGAATGATAGGAAGGGAAATGCGGTACGGCATGGGCGCTCCGGGCCGCCATGAAGGGGCCGCTACAATAGCTGGGCAATACCTGGAGGATCTACCCTTCGACTCAAAACATCCTGTCCCGGCGGCACCGGCGATGAGGGCGGGCGCGCCGCATCGTGCACGGATCGCATGCGCGGCGCTTCTGGCGGTGGCAGGGCTGCTCGTCTGCACGATTGCCCTGTCGGCGCCGCCATTGCCCTCCGCTAACCGTACGGTCGAAGTTGGAGGGGTGACCGTGCATCGTTGTCAGGGTCACGCCCTGTGTGGAATCCTGCCGCGTCCCCTCGATCCCGCAGGCGTAGTCGACGGAACGGTGCCGATCTACTTCGAGTTTTACCGGCACACGAAGCACGCGCCCGCCAAGGGTACGCTGGTCGCCGTCGAGGGGGGGCCTGGCTACCCCACCACCGATTCCCGCGACGACTATCTGGCGCTCTTTGGCCCGCTGCGCGCGAGCTACGACGTGCTGTTGATGGACCATCGCGGAACCGGCCGCTCGGGAGCGATCGATTGCCGGGAGCTCGAGCGCGCCCGGCAGCTCACCGAAGAGGCCATCGGTGCGTGCGGCCGCGTGCTGGGAGCCGCGGCGCCACTCTATAGCGCCGCGCTCGCGAGCGATGACATGGCGGCGCTCCTCCAGACGCTCGGTATCCAGAGCATCGTCCTGTATGGCGACTCCGCCGGCACTTACTTCGCGCAGGTATTTGCGCTGCGCCATCCCGATCGGGTGCGTGCCCTGGTGCTCGATGGAGCGTATCCGCTGTCCGGGCCCGACTACGGCTGGTATCCGAACTACGCACCGGCAACGCGCCGCAAGTTCAACACGGTGTGCGCACGCTCACCCACCTGCGGTGCGCTCCCCGGAAGCTCGCTCGAGCACATCACGCCGGCGATCGAGCGGCTGCGCGCGCAGCCGTTCGCGGCGCACGTGCGCTACGGCAATGGCCGGACACTCGATTTCACCGCCAATGCGAACGCGCTCGCCACCGTCATGTTCGCCGGCTCGCCCGCCTACGCGAGCTTGCGCGAGCTGGATGCGGCGGCGCGTGCCTTCGAGGGAGGAGACCGGCTGCCGCTGCTGCGCCTCATGGCCGAGACCCTCGGCAGCGTCGACTCGCGCGACCCGGAGCACGATGCGAGGAAGTTCAGCGCCGGGCTCGCGGCGGCGGTGTTCTGCGAGGACTATCCGCAGATCTTCGACATGCATCTCGCTCCCGAGGCGCGCCTGGCGGCACGTGACCGGATCATCGCCGCGCGCAAGGCGAGCGCGGTCGACACTTATGCGCCTTTCACCATCGAGGAGTACCGGCGCATGCCGCTCGACTATTCCTTCATCGACCAGTGCGTGCGCTGGCCCACGACGGGCAGCGCATCACCGCTCACTTTCGACGCCGCGGCATATCCGGCAGTCCCGGTGCTCGTGCTCTCCGGTGAGCTCGACAACATGACGAGCATCGCGGATGGGGATGCGACCGCGGCGCAGTTCCCGCGCGCGCGTCACATCGTTCTGGCCAACAGTCTGCACGTCAATGCGCTGCCGCACGCCCGCAGCGAGTGTGCGGCCGATCTCGTGCGGCGCTTCATGGCGGATCTCCCGATCGGGGATGAGCAGTGTGCTGCCGCAATACCGCCGGTTCCGCTCGTGCCGCGCTTCGCCAGGCATGCGCGCGAGCTCGCCCCGGCACAGGCGCTCGCAGGCAACCAGGCGGAGGATGAGGCGCTGCGCCTGGTGAGCGCGGCGCTCTTTACTTCTGCGGATGTCATCAGCCGCGCCATGGAGATGGGCGCGGGAAGCGGAATCGGCTTGCGCGGAGGCAGCTTTACGATTGCGCGGCTGGGCGCAGGCTACCGGCTCACGCTCGAGAAGGTGCGTTGGACCGATGACCTCGCCGCATCGGGCCAGATCGACTGGCCGGGCCGCAGCGGGGTGGTGCGCGCACAGCTCGAGGTGCGCTCGGGGGTGTTGAGCGGCCGGCTCGAGCTCTCCTGGCCGCAAGGTGTGAACGATGCACGTGCCAGTGCAAATGGGACACTCGGCGGCCGGCTGGTCGCCGCTGAGGCACCGGCGCCTTGAGCGCCTCGAAGGGAACACCTGGCGCGCGACCTCAGCGCCGCGATATCACCCGCTCGCGGCTGCGAGCCTGGCAGCCGCCGTGTTGGGGATGGCGGCGCGGCTTGGATCCACGACCAGCCAGAGCGCCGCGCTCAGGGCGGCGAACGCGGTACCAATCAGGAATGCGGTTGTCCACGCGTGATGGCCGGAGAGGTAGGCGACGATCGGCGTGCAGATGAGGCCGCCCAGGTTGCCACCGGTGTTGAGGAGCCCCGAGGCCGACATCGTATCGGCCCGCCCCACGTGCATGATGGCGGCCCAATAGGGGCCCTCGTTCAGCTCGACGGCAGCGAAGCAGAGTGCCAGCGCCACCACTGCCACATAAGCGTTGCCCGCATCCACGGCGGCGAACTGCAGGAGTCCCGCTGCCGGGAGCGACAGCAGCGGAATGATTCGTAGCCCGGTGCGCACTCCGTAACGCTCACCGAGCGTGCTCGCGAGCTGCCCACCGACCCCGGCACCGATCGCCGCGGCAAGCGGCGGTGTGCTCGCCAGCCAGCCGCCCTCGAGCACCGTGAAGTGCCGTTCCTGCACCAGGTAAAGGAATGACCAGTTGGCGAGCAGATAGAACACGTAGTTCATGCAGGTATAGGAGGCGGTGAGCGCCAGCACGTCGCGGCTGCGGATGAGCTGCCACAGTCCTCGCCAGGAAATGGCCTCATCGACGCGCGGCGCGACCGGCGGATCGAGCTCGGCGAGCTCGGCCGGGGAAACGCGCGGGTGTTCCTCCGGTGTGTTGCGACCGTACCAGGCCCACGCGCCGATGAGCGCGAGTACCGGCAAGGTGCTCCAGGCGAGTGCGCGCTGCCAGCCGAAGCTCGCCATGAGTGAGGCGATGAGCGGGGGGGTGAGCGCAGCGCCGAGCCCCAGTCCCATGCTCTGCAGCCCCTGCACCAGCGGCCACTGCCGCGAGGGAAACCACGCCTCGAACACACCGGCGGAGACCGGAAAGATGGGCCCCTGGGAGGCGCCGAGCAGCAGCTGCGCGGCGAGCAGCGCCGCAAACAGTGCCGTGCCGGTGAGGAGCAGCGGAGCGAGGGGCGTGCCGAGTGTCGCGGCGAAGGCCACGAGGCCGATGATCACGAACATCCAGCGCGCCCCGACGCGCTGGCCAATCACACCACCGGGGAACTGCAGTGCCGTGTAGCCAAGGAGCAGCGACCACTCGAGCCAGCCGATCTGCATCTGGGTGAGATGCAGGTGCGGCATCATCTCGTAGCTCGCGACCGTGATGCCGCGCTGCTGCAGGTAGGCGACGAAACCGAAGCCGAACAGGAACAGGAAGATCTTCCAGCGCACGCGCACGCGCGGCGGAGAGCTAGCCGGGGATGCGGAGTCCGGTGTGCCGCTCACGCGGCGTCGACCGCGTCGCCGATCCGCTCGAGGACGTAGCGACGGATGTCGAGGTTGTAGTCTTCCATCGGCGCGTAATAGCCGCGCTCGTGCACGCGGGCGCTTATTCCCTGTTGCACCGCCTCGCAGATGGCCCAGTCCTGGCGGTTGACCAGATCCCAGAACTCCACGGTGTCGAGCGGATCGAACCCGGGCTGTGCGATCTCGTGAGGCTCGAACAGGAAATGGCAGTCGATGCGCGTATGCGTTGCATCGCACGGCTGCAGGATGAAGGCCGCGACGTGATCGCAGGCGAGGCTCAGGAAGAGATTCGGATACACGAGCTCACCCTTGTGACGCACGCGCTCCTCCTCGCTCAGTGTCGGGAAGGGCCGCCGGTGCGTGGTACCGGAGCTGGTGAAGGTGTAGGCGCCGGTCCGATGAGGAATTCCGCTCAGCCAGTCAAGACCGGCACCGCCACGCTCGCGGAAGGCCGGCACCACTTCGCACAGCTCCGGGTGCACTCCGGCGCAGTGATAGCACTCATTGTAGTTTTCGCACAGCACCTTCCAGTTGGCTGCCACCTCGTAGCGGATCGAGTGCCCGATGCGCAGCTCCTCGAGCGGGTAGCGTGCGATCCGGGCCGGGATGGGCCCGAGCTGCTGCGGCAGGGTCGCGGATGTTGCCGGAGTGAGATTGAGGAACACGAAGCCGCCCCAGCAGGCGATGCCCACCGGATACAAGCTGAAATGCGCTTTGTCGAAGCCGGTGACGCCGGCGAGATGCGGAGCGCCGAGAAGCCGCCCCTCGAGATCGTAGCTCCACTGGTGGTACGGGCAGGTGATGCGTCCGCCGCGAATGCCACCGCCAAGGCGCGGTACGGCATTGCCCGTGGCCGGCGCACCGCACAGGCGCGCGCCCCGGTGGCGACAGGTGTTGTAGAAGGCCCGCAACTGCCGTTCGCGGTTGCGCACCAGGATGATGCTTTCCCCGAGTAGGTCGAGCAGAAGGTAGGCGCCGGGCTCGTGGGCGAGCTCCTCCTCGCGTCCGGCGCACAGCCATTCGCGGCAGAAGATGAGCTCCTTCTCGGCGGCCCACACCCGCTCCGAGCGGTACCAGCTCGAGGGCAGCGCCGGCTCGAGCGGCGGAAGCGCCGGGGCCTCGGACGGGCTCACACTGCCCTCGGCAGTGGCGCATCGCGCCGGTAGCGCCGCGCGGTGGGATCGGTATCGAGCTCGCGGGCATAGCGGTGGCCGCTGTAGACCGCGTGCACGATGGCGCCCGGCGCCAGCGCATCGCCGATGCGGGTGACCGAGCGGATCGCGGCATCGGCAAAGTCTGACTCGCGCAACATGAGCTCAGTGTACAGCGCATCGTTTCCGAAGCGGGTGCCGACGATGACGAGCGATGCGCACGGAAGAAGCGTTTCGGCGTTGGTGAACTGGTTGGCGAGCGTGACGCTTCCCTCAGCGTATGCCGTCACCCGCGAGAGCGTGTGCAGCGCGATCCCCGAGGAGGCGAGCGCACGGTGAACCTGCGGCTGCTCATTGCTCATGATGCCCCACGCGGAGGCGTGACCCGCCGGGGTCACATAGCTCACCGCGTGTCCGGCCTTCGCCAGGTGCTCAGCCAGAGCGCTTCCCATGTAGTAGTTGTCGAAGTCGTAGACCACCACCGGGCCTGTCAGATGCGCGCCGGCCGCGATATCGTCAGGAGTGAAGACCCCCGGACCTGTCAGCGCGCCCACGGGAATCTCGAGCGCCGAATACAGCAGCCGGGCCCAGCGGGCACCGGTCGCGATGACGACATGCGTGGGCTGCAGCTCGAGGATGTCGGCCGCGGTCAGACGATTGCCGCGATAGATGTTCACGTTCGTCAGCCGCTCGAGCTGGCCACGGCGCCAGTCGAGCACCCGTCCCCAGCCGGCAAGGCCCGGGAGGCGCGTCTCGAAGCGCAGCCGCCCCCCGATCTCCTCGGTGGCCTCGGCGAGCGTGACTTCGTAGCCGCGCCGACCGAGTGACAGGGCGCACTCGAGGCCCGCGGGTCCGGCCCCGACGATGAGCACCGTTGAGGCGCTCGCGGCAGGCTCGATGCGCTCGGGATGCCAGCCGCGGCGCCATTCCTCCCCGGCCGTCGGATTCTGCGTGCAGCGCACCGGTACGCCGTCGTGCCAGCTCGAGATGCAGATGTTGCAGCCGATGCACTCGCGGATGTCCTGCTCGCGCCCGCTATCGATCTTCTCCGGCAGAAACGGATCGGCAATCGAGGGCCGCGCCGCGCCGATCAGGTCGAGCACGCCGCGGCGAATCTGACCCACCATGGTGTCAGGAGAGGTGAAGCGGCCCACGCCGACCACCGGCCTGCGCGTGATCTTCTTGACGAAGTCGATGACCGGCTCATGGCTCCCTTCGGGTGCAAAGCGCGATGGCGCACAGTCGGTAGGGGAGGAGTCGAGCTTCACATCCCACAGATCCGGGAGGTCCCCGAGAAGAGCCACGACCTCGTGTGCTTCCGAGGGCGCGCGCTCGCTCGGCCGCGCGCGCAGCTCTTCGAGGCTGATGCGCAGCGCCACCCCACACTTGCCGCCGACCGCCTCGTGCGTCACCTCGAGGAGCTCGCGCACGATGCGCACGCGATTCGCGACGCTCCCGCCGTAGGCGTCGGTGCGGAAATTCCACTCCGGCAGCAGGAACTCGTACGGCAGATAGCCCATGCCGGCGTACACGTACACGATGTCAAAACCCGCCTGCCGCGCGCGCCGCGCCGCGGCCGCCTGGCAATCGAGCAGCAGGCGGATAT
>Ga0306922_10004247_pt1 | contig 13545 bp, 15 predicted proteins | sample sta12Cox44000082_FD_203758 | JGI IMG/M metagenome (GOLD analysis project Ga0306922, IMG submission 203758) | Lab enrichment of tropical soil microbial communities from Luquillo Experimental Forest, Puerto Rico - statoxic.12C.oxic.44.000.082 (v2)... | ecosystem: Environmental > Terrestrial >... | reverse complement strand
ACATAGTGCCGTACTCACCGCGCCAGCGGCTCACTCCAAACGGCTCTATCGAAAGTGCTCCGGAATCAGACTTGCCCTGCTATCTAACTTTATCTGCCGGAGCACTTCCGATAGAGAACTAGCGTTAACCAGGACCCGCCGCAATTTCTAAACTACCGTCAGCGCTGTGCGACTTCGGGCCACTTTTTAAGCAACGTTTCTAGCCAAGCGTCCTTCAAGAATTCGTCGCCTTCCGTGAGCACCTTGTAGCATCGCGCCTTGTATTCTCTTGCCACTTCAAGCTCACCTTGCACCTTTGCAACGTCGGCTAGTCCGGAGAGCGCGGCAGGATTCTCTGGATTGAGGTCCAGCGACCGTTCGTAATAATTCTTTACTTGTGGCCAGTCTCGAGGAATCCTGCGATGATGGCAGCGTGATGACTGAGGGTAAGCACCCATCGATTCTCGTTCTCTGCAATAGCCATCGCAATCGCGCCATCGAGCAATCTCAAAGCCTGTTCGTTTTCGTTGCGCTGCATTAACTCGGTACTCGCGCTCACCGCGTCGCGGTAACGGTGCCAAGATTTGTCTTCTTCTGCGTTTGACATCCGACGAGCTTAAACGCGTGCAGGGATTGCAGTCAAAAGCTATGCAGGTGTCATCGCAGGACCCAACTCCTGGTTCGTCGCGTAATTGGTAACTTGGATTCACTCTTCATTTCGCTATGGATCATGACCTAATCCGGCCGGAGACAATAAGCGCCGCAACGGATTGTTGTATCGCCTCAAGACTGGAGAATCGTGGGCTGTATCCAAGACGCTGGCGGCTCTTCTCGATGGAAACGCAGGAACTGCGCATGATATGTCCCCAGGATGTTTTGGCGTCGCTTTTCTCTAGGCCGAGCTTCCACTGATCGAAGGGCGCGAAAGAGAGTCGAGGCTCCCGCCCGAACCAGCGGTACATTGCTTCGGCATAGCCCCGCAGAGTGAGAGCCTGCGATGATACGGTATTGAACACTTCACCGATCGACGCCGCTCGTTGTTCCATCGAGCAGATCACCCATTGCGCGACATCATCGGCATGGACGTGATGCAGCATCTCTAGCCCTAGATTAGGTAGAACGAGTTCTTCACCTCGAGCGATCAGGGAAAAGACACCAGTATTGAAATTGCCCTGCGGATTAATTGGCACCCAACCCTCGCCAACGATGTGGCCGGGCCGGAAGCATGTCGCAGGAAAGCCGTCTCTCCTCGCCTGCTGCAAAAGCCAAACCTCGATCTTTGCTTTGTTGATCCCGTATGTGTCGATCGCGTTTGTAGGGTCGGTTTCTGTAGATGGGACCGAGGTTGCATGTCCATACACCCAAATGGAACTGCAGAACAGGTAGTACTCGATCTTCCCTCGCAACGCCTCGACTAGCTGCTGCGTTCCTTCAAGCTCGAACGAGATCATGTCGATGACAATGTCTGCGTTAAGACTAGCAATCCGCGAGCCAAATTTGCCCTCCGCTTCTTCGGACTTGCGGTCAACAACCACTTGTTCGATAGCCTTCCAGGCCGGATGCGACCGGTAGGGTGCCGCTGTACCGCGACTGACATTTACGACTTCATGTCCACGCTCAACAAGTGCGGGCACGAGGTAGGATCCAACATGCCCACTCCCTCCAATGATGACGACGCGAGCCATAGTTTTCTCCTGCGCGCCTTCTGTGTTCGAGATCGAACTGAAGATCCGCCGAGAAGAATATCGGAGCAGGTATCCTAAATCCTAGGACTCGTCTAAATAGCCTTCTCGGACTCCGGAGAATCTTCACAGGCGCCGACCGTTTTCCTCGATTTCCATCACTCAATAGATTCGATAGTCGGCTTAAGTCCTTAAATTGACCTGTAGCAACGACACCGATCTTTGTTCATGCGATCTTAAACGGCCGCCTGCAATCCGAGTAGCCTGAGGCTTCACGACGCAGTTCGCGTCTGCGAAGGGATTGAATCCTGTCAAGGAGTCTCCATACAACGATTCTGTTTGAGTTCTTTCGCGACAAAAATCAGAGTTTTGGAGCAAGAATGAAAGTTATCGACAAGAAAAGCTTTTGCTCGGCCAGTGACGAACAGATGGAAGAACTCCGTAAAGAACTCCGCGAAAGAATCTCATGTGAGGAGTTCAATGCTTTCGAGCGACTCGACACTCTAGAGGAGATCGTGAAGTATTCAGGCGTGGATTCGGCAATCTTCCACCGACTTTGGATTAGACCGCTCCTGGCAGCGGGCTTAAGCCTCCAGGTCGCAATCGCCCGTGTCGTCGATTCCTACTGCCAGCCAAACTAACTTGCGTTCGCGCCTGTTCATTGGCCTTTGTTGGGAAGACAAGCCCGCAGCCATCACCCCACAGCGAACTTGATTTCGTACACCCATTCATGGCAATCGGGGAACCTTCGGCACTGCGAGGTATTCCCATCACCTCAATGAAGGTGTCGGGACGCAGCAGAAGAGAGTCGAACCGTCGTCTCACGCCCAAAAGTATACCTACAGCGTTGCCCAATACTCCCGGATTAGGTTCCAAAATCCACTGAATTTTGGAACCCTCTCCAGCGTGCCGAAGAACCGTTCCGACCCCAACCCCCATGTCCGCCGCGATCGCCTTCCAGCCGAGGCCCCTGGGCGCGAGGGGTCAAATTCCCGACGGCGATGGCGAGGATCGACCGCACAGTGTACTTTGAGCCGTTTGCTATTTATGGTGCAGGGCCGGTCCAAAAGGCTCCAGAAGCCTGAAAACCAGCTATACCGATGTGGCGCCCTAAGAATGCTCAAAATAGTGCTCTACTGGAAGTCAACCCCATGGTAGCCGAAATGCGTGGGCTGGTTGGGCTTCCGATGGAAGCGTTCGAGACGCTAGACCGAAAGTACGACGGGGTTCTGGCAGACCTTTGCAGTTCTGGATGTGGCGCCAGATGGCCCGCAGTCCTGCGACGCAACGTAGCTAAGTAAGATCTCGGATAACGTGCTCGACACCGGCAACGGCTGAGAGCGCGGTCGCACGATCGCACTTCTGGCCAACCCGCTGCGCCTTGCCGGGGTGAATCAAGTTCCTGAACTCTCTCGCCAGTCTCACTTGTTGGATTGTGTCCGGCGCGACAAGACGCAAAGCGTCAGCGACTTCAGTGTACTCGTGTAAGACCCATTTTTGGAGGTCCGGACCTGGATCTTTCCGGAAGGTTTTTGCAGCCGTCAACGCTGTTGCTGCAGCCGCAATGCGTGCCGGCCGCTCTAGCTGCAGTTTCCACAGCAGCAGCGCTTCAATAACAGAACCGGCTAGAACCGTTGTGGCCTTCCATTCGCCGTTCGCCAAAGCCCTATTGATCGCGCCCATATCGTTTCGTAGAACAGAACGAAGGTCTGGATCAGAAATGAATTTCAGTTCTGACGCCGAGGGCGATGGCGACTCATCCTGGCAACTGACCAGCAGGTCTCGAATGGTGTAAAGCGGATTGCTCGCTTTCTGAACGTCAAATCCAAATAGATTCTGGTTGGCAGTCCTGTTGTCGCGCCATGTTTTGAGCATTTCCCTAATTTGCTCCTGCGCGGTTGCGAATGAGCCGTACTCATCTCCGTCCAATGTTAGAAGCTCATCGGGAATGCCTTCAGTTAAGCGCAGCAATGTCGAAAGCGGCGCCGCACCTATGCTGCTCATTCGCATCAATCCGTTTGGCAACTCCTGGGCTCTGATTTCCTTTATGTATTGAACTACTTGGCTTGGCACTATCCTCGGCATGCCCCACTCCTCCTGATGAGGATGAGGAATCATACCGCGGGTCGCCTGCCGGCCATGTGCCCCTTCGCGAGCTCAAATCGTCAAATCATGAACGCGGCGTTTGTTCCACATTGACGGTAACCGCATGACTAACGCGAGACAAACTCTTTACCCTTCGTTGCATGACTTGTACGCGGCAAACGGCATCTTATTTTCCAGGAAGGGAAAAGATAGATGTTCTTGAGCTCCCAGCAATGTTCCTACTGCGGGTCGACCATCGAGCCGGGAGAGCGATGGGTTCGGGAAAAGATTTTTGAACCCACCCTCAATGCCCCCGAGCCGCGCTATCTTCGCTATCACGCTGACGTTTCCGACGGTCAGGAATTGAGCTGTTGGGAAAAGCACCTCGTGGAAAGGGAAATTGTCCGGGCGACTACGCGTGCCGCCTGAGATCCGCAGGACTCCTAAGATTGGCTAACTGGCACGCTCGGGGACGTGTACTTCGAGGCAGTCTGCGACGTAGAAGATTTTGCCGAGGCTCTCGTGGTCTTTCCTAAGGTGCTTTCCACAATCTGCGCAGACAGGAACTGGATCCCCGGGTTCCAACCATGCGTGGGGCGCCAAAACGAATCGCTGAAAGCCCTTTTCTGAATCTCCCGCCCAAGGGCTCACGTGATACCGCAACGGCCCCTGTTCTAGCAATGGTCTGTACTCCCGAAAGCCCCCTTCAGGGTATCGAGGATCGCCCGCACGATGTAGCTAGAGCCGTCCGCTATCCATGGTGCTGGGCTGGTCCAAAAGGCTTCAGAAGGCTGCAAACCAGCTACACCGATGGTAGAGGTGCCTATTCCATCAGAATGAGGCTTGATTGGCGCCGGGCGCCATTATCCTGTTTGAGGCTCGTTGATATTCGCGATGGGCTCCGCACCTTCAGGGTCGAGCTTCAAGTTCGCTTGATGCTCAAGACTAGCTACTTGGCACGTTCTGGGAGGTGTACTTCGATGCAGTCTCCGACGTAGGAGATTTTGCCGAGAACCTCCTGCTGTTTTCTAAAGGACTTACCACAATCTGGGCAAACAGGAACTGGATCTCCGGGCTCCAACCACTCAGTGGGGACAAAAACTGTTCGCACAAAACCGCTTTTTGCATCTCCGGCCCAAGGTGTGAAGTAATAACGCATCGGGTCCTGTCCACGACAGGGCATATACACCAAAAAGTTTAGACGAGGTTGTGCTGTCCTGATCTTCGCCAGTTTCATTCGTACCGCGGCTCTGGATTGAGGCGATCCAAGCGGGAAATCTCCAGGTCGGGGAGTAGCGGTCAGCGGCAGCGTCTCTTGCGGTTTAATCGGCATTTCTGTCATCCGGACTGCCTACCTATGATTGCGTCAACTGATTTCTTGCATCTCTTTCTTTTTCTCTGATTTGCTCAGTTCTGCCGTGACGCGGGTGCGGAAAGGTGTCTGTAGTTCGCTGTAAAAAGTGTCCAAGCGGTTTCGCTCCAGCATCCCTCTTTCACCCCGGGCGAGAGTTGCAGGTTGAGGCAGGCCGTTTTCTGCAAAGACCCAAAGACCTGAGGAAGGGAGGGCACTGCGCGCGTTCTTCAGGCGGTTGCACAAGGATATCCGCGAACCGCAACAACCGCGTAGTGTTCATTGAACGGGCGGACTCCTGTATCGTCTGCATTCGGGAAACTAACCCGTTACCGCGGACCATCGACCTTTGGCTCAAAAGGAGTGCTATTTATGATTGGACCGACTGTGCGCAAGCTTCCGTCCTCGCGGCGAGTTCTGCGGCGGCTGCCCTTCACGGATAGAAGCTTTCGAGTCCCCAGGTCATGGGACTATTCGACGACGATCTTGGTGCCCCGCTGGCCAGCGTTAGACAGGTGCTCGATGCGGCTGTCGATGACCGCACGAATCCCCTTGAGGAACTCGATCCTGGAATTGGTGAAGTGTTCCTTCACCTTGGGAGACACACCGAAGGCTTCACGGAACTGGTTCACAATTTCACGGCAGAGGCAGCCCTCTTGACGAAGAGGCGTGGCCGCATTTTGCGGAGTTTCTTCTTGTTCGCTCATTGTGGCTCCTTCATTTCCACCGTAAGAAGTCGATTTTCAAGCCGTGCTCGAGTGGGCACCAGCGTGGCCATCGAGCGAGGCAAACCAATATGGCGCCGCAGGGTCCCGATCTCTACAACTAGTTCGTTGCCTTTCTTGAACAGCCCTATATCGCCCTTGGTCGCGAACGGCAAACGAAGCCGAACTTCGTACATCCCGTCTTGTTTTCCGAACGCGTAAGGTTTCTCAGTCCGGGTCACGGCGGCTGGGTCTTCCCCTTGAGCATACAGCACTTTGGCCAGTTCCTGCAGCCGCTGTTTACCGAACACCTCGCGCGCAAACAGGGGCACAAACCTCACCGATACGGGTGCAAAGTACTCTTCAAGCTCGCGCGATACATTGTCCTGAGAGTTGTGCCACTCGTTAAACCACGAATCCCGGATTTCTGGCGGAAGGACGCGGTTGACTATGACATTGTCCACCGTTAATCCATGCAACGAAAAATACACAAACGCACGCTGCGTCTCGCGGAGGACCATCTTCTCAGGATTGGTGACGAGCCTTACGGAGGTGGTGCGTGGATCCTCCATGATTTCGTCAACGCCTTCCAGCTTCTCGAAAAGATCACGGATATTCGCGAAATAACTGTCGGTGGGCAGTTCGAACGGCGCGACACGATTGGCAATCGGACGCACTGCTTTGAGTAGGTTACGTTGGAACGGAAAGATATGTTTCATGTACCAGTCTAGCGTCGTGGGCATGCTAATGAAGCGCATGGATTCAGCGGTCGGCGCTGCGTCCAGTACGATGACGTCGTAGCTGTTCTCGCGGCGATATTGGTTGATGTACATCATGGCGCTGAGTTCTTCCATACCGGGCAAAATGGCCAATTCTTCTGCCTCTACGTCGCTGATGCCTGTCGTACGCAAGACCGAGATGACGTAGGACGAAATCTGCTGCCAGTGCCGCTTGATCTCCTTCTGAATGTTCAGTTCGAAAATGGATAGTCCATCCTGAATCGGAAATGGATCCGAGGTCTGAACCTGAAATAACTCGACGTCCAGGTCGAAGGAATCTGCCAGGCTGTGAGCGGGGTCAATGCTCATGACCAGGGTGCGGTACCCCAAATCAGCCAGTCTCAAGCCTGTTGCTGAGGCAAGGCTCGTTTTGCCCACGCCGCCTTTGCCGCTGAACAACAGAATCCTCATACACGGATTGTACGCAAAACCTGGGCTTCGGATTACATTGGTTGAGGGTTTGCCTGCCGGCGGCAAACCTTGCTGAGGCACTACGAAGTACTCGGCTGGTGTCGGGGCTGCGCCAGCGGCATAGAAACCTTCATAAATCCAATGAGCTAGGTCTTGGTAAACGCCCATGTGTCCAGTTGATGCGACAACCACTCCTGGATGTTCGGCAAACAGAAACTGAGAATCGATAACTTCAGGATTGCCCGTCACTCGGGAGGAGATGGTCACATCCTGGTTTCGGTCGCTCGCGGTGGAGGCCTGATCTCGCCACAAACCGTCAGGCCAATGGCGCGAGATTTTTTAAATAGCGGTTCACGATGGCGTCGGCTGTGCGATACGTCGGAGCTAGGATGGTGGGTGTGGGATCGCAGAGGCATTCTGCGGAAACGCCGACGCGTAGCACGGCATCAGCGACCATTTCGCCCATCACTGGTCCATGTTTGAAACTGCCTAGGCCGCGGCTTGCTGAAGGCCCGGAATCGAACTTGCGAAAAGTAACGCATTTTCGTCATAGGCGTCTAATAATGTAGTCTCGGACGTCCCCTCGCTTTTGCACAGAACCAGGCGTCACAAACTTCAGAGATACTGGGGTTTGGGGCTTGGCCCGCAATATAACGTTGGCCTGTAGCGTATAGAAAGACGAGGGGAAGGCGAGGATAAAGTTGCAGCTCCGATTTTTGTATGGCCTGCCGCTGTTTGCCTTGCAAATGGCAGTGTTGGGCTGTAACCGAGGGAATCCTCAGGCTGCAGGCCCCCAAATGCCGCCTCCGCCCCTGGTGAGTGTGGCCAAGGCGCAAGCCCAAGATGTGCCAGTTTACCTCGAAGAGATCGGCAAGAGCTACGCTTTCGAGTCCGTTACCGTAACCCCGCAAGTCGGCGGACGCATTACACAGAGGCAATTTCAGGATGGCGCGAATTTGACCAAGGGGCAGTTGCTCTTTGTGATTGATCCGCGTCCGTATCAGGCCCAGCTCGATTCGGCGAAGGGCGCTCTGGCCCAGGCAAAAGCGGCACTGGAACTCGCCAAGGTGGAGTTTGCGCGCAGCTCGGAGTTATTCAACTCGAAGGTCATCGCAAAGCAGGATTATGACGCCAAAAAGAGCACCGTCGAGGTTGATCAGGCACAAGTGGAATCGGCGGAAGCGGCTGTCGAAACCGCCCAGCTCAACCTGGAATATTGCTACATTCACTCGCCCATCGAGGGGCGCGCTGGCGCACGACTCGTTGACATTGGAAACGTGGTGCAGGCGAACACAACTGGGTTGTTGCTAATCCAGCGCTTGGATCCGATTTATGCGGACTTCACGATAACCGAGCGCGATCTCCCCAATGTGCAAAAACAGATGACTCGCGGAGCGCTAAAGACCTTCGTGAGGCTGCCCTCCGATCAGGAAGAGCACGTCCGCGGAGGTAAGCTCACATTTCTCGACAACACCGTCCAGAACGGCACCGGCACAGTCTTTTTGCGCGCCACCATTTCCAACCCCGATCATCATTTCTGGCCCGGGCAATTTGTCAACGTCAGGCTGGTGCTGGCAACGCAAAGGGGAGCGGTGCTGATCCCCATCCAAGCCACGCAAATCAGCCAGAAAGGTCCATTCGTTTACGTGGTCAAACCCGATAATACCGCAGACCTGCGGCTTGTGACCTTGGGCCAGCGGCAAGGCGATAACATCGTGGTTAGCCAAGGTGTAACCCCGGGAGAGAACGTCATCGTCGCCGGCCAGATGACCGTAGTTCCGAACAGCAGGGTGCGAGTGGATACCGGCGGCGCTACCCCGGCAGCGGGCACGCAGCCGAGTGCGCCAGCGAAGGCAAAGTAACGCGTTCGAAGAGCGATGAATCTCTCTGAACCATTTATTCGCCGCCCGGTGATGACCGCGGTGCTCACGGTCTCGGCCATTGTTTTTGGCGTACTCGCTTATTTTGCGTTGCCGGTCAATGATCTGCCCGCGGTTGACTATCCCGTCATTCAAGTAAACGTCGGCTATCCCGGCGCAACGCCAGAGACAATGGCGAACAACGTGGCTACTCCACTCGAGCGTCAGTTCATGCAGATTCCCGGACTTCAGTTGGTGACCTCCAACAGTGGACAGGGGCACTCGAGTTTCGTTTTGCAGTTCGATCTCGCTAAGAGTGTGGATGCCGCGGCAACTGACGTTCAGGCAGCCATTACGCGCGCGACGGCGCAGCTTCCCGTGGATTTACCGAGCCCGCCCACGTTTACCAAAACCAATCCGAACGATCAGCCCATCATGTACGTGGGGATCACTAGCGACAGCGCCACGCAGGGCCAGCTATTCGACTACGCCAATACTCAAGTCGGCGAGCGCATTAGCATTCTCCCGGGCGTGAGTCAGGTCGCCGTCTATGGCGCTCAGTCGGCCGTTCGCATCAAGGCGGACCCTTCCGCGATGGCCGCGCGCAATTTGACCATCGATGACTTGGCCGCGGCGTTGAAGAACGGAACTAGCTATACCGGCGCCGGCCAATTTGACGGCGAACACCACACCTTTCTGCTGCAGCCCGAAGGACAGTTGAGCGAAGCCAGCCAGTACGAGAACTTAATCGTCCGCCAAGGCAACGGCTCTCCGGTCTACTTAAGAGACATCGCCACGGTAAAAAATGGATTGCAGGACGAACGCATCAGCATGCGCTTTTGGTACCGCGGACACGAGGTTCCGGCCGCTACGGTCGTCGTTGCCGTTTTCCGGCGTGCGGGCTCAAACGCCGTCGAGGTGTCCAAATCCATCCGCAACCTCCTTCCCACCGTGCAAGCCCAGCTCCCCAGTTCTGTTGGAATCGTTCCCATTTATGACCGTTCTCAAGGCATCGTGAACAGCGTCAAGGACGTCCAGGAGACGCTGTTCGTAGCGTTCGCCTTGGTTGTCCTGGTGATTTTCTTTTTTCTAGGCCGCGCGCGCGACACTTTGATTCCGGTTGTGGCACTGCCGCTTTCGCTCCTGCTCACGTTCGTGGTCATGGACATCCTGGGCTACAGCCTGGATAACTTGTCCCTGATGGCCCTGACGCTGGCCATCGGATTCTTGGTCGATGACGCCATCGTCTTCTTGGAGAATACCGTTCGCCTCATGGAGAGCGGGCTGGGGTCCCTGCAGGCCTCTCTGCAATCCGCCAAGGAAATCAGCTTCACGATTCTGGCCATGACCGTTTCCCTAGCCGCAGTGTTCCTTCCGCTTGTTTTTATGGGCGGCCTGGTTGGGCGCATCTTTCGAGAATTCTCGATCACAATCATCGTTTCGATTTTTGCCAGCGGTATCGTCTCGCTGACGCTTACACCGCTCATGTGCTCCGGCCTGCTCCAGGAACGCGGAGAGCGCGCGAAGAAGAACTGGATCGAGCGCGTCATCGGCGGCACAGAAAAAAGGGTGCTATCGGTCTATGGGCGTTCGTTGTGGTTTTTTCTTCGATATCGCTGGATTTCCCTGGCGATTTGGGTGGTTTGTCTGCTAGGAACTGTTTACTTTTTCTATATCGTTCCCAGGGCCTTCCTCCCCATCGGCGATAGTTCCTTCGCCCTCGGCGTCTTCGTTGCTCAGGAGGGCACGTCGCACTACGAAATGCATACTCACCAGATGCAGGTGGAGGAGGTCCTCCATACCAACCCTGCGGTAGACATGACCTTCACCATGAGCGGCAACAATTCATTTTTCCCCGCCAACCAAGGCCTAGTGCTTGCCTTTCTGAAACCTCCCGATAAACGTCCTCCTATTCAAGCCGTGGCCGGGCAATTGATGGGGCAGTTGAACTCCAAAGTCCCCGGCCTGATGACATTTTTGAAGCCCCAACCCGTATTGCAGATTAGCACCGGAGCCACGGCGCAGCTGCAGGGACAGTTTGCTTATTCGATTTCCGGGATCGATCCGAACGAGGTCTATGCCAGCGCCGGAACGCTGATGCGCAAAATGTTCGAGTTCCCGGGATTCCTCTTCGTCAACTCCGACCTGTTCAACCATACGCCGAATCTGCAGGTCGGCATCCTCCGCGAGCAAGCAAAGACTTACGGAGTCTCCGAGACTCGGATTCTTAATCTTCTGCACCAGGCGTACTCGCAGAACTACGTCTATCTCATCAAGAAGCCCACCGACCAATACCAGGTGATCCTGGAGGTTGCCGACGACCAGCGTTCCGAACCTCAGGATCTGCATCTGCTGTACATCAAGAGCGACGACGGCTCGCACATGGTTCCACTCAACGCTCTAGCGACTTGGCATCCGATCTTGGGCCCGCAGTCCGTCAATCACATCAACCAATTCACGAGCGTCACACTGTTTTTCAACCTTAAGCCCGGCTATTCCATCGGGCAGGCCACTGATTTCGTCGAGAAGGCTGCGAAGCAAGTCCTGCCACCAGGAATTCGCGGCGAGTTCCGGGGCGAGGCGCTTACGTTCCGAGACACTGTATCGAGCCTAACCATCCTGATGTTCCTCGCAGTCTTTGTCATGTACGTGATTTTGGCCATTTTGTACGAGAGCTACCTGCATCCGATTACCGTGCTCTCCTCGTTACCGGTTGCGCTCGTAGGCGGGCTCTTGACCCTGTGGTTGTTCGGCGCTGAGGCTTCCTTATACGCGTTTATCGGCATGTTCATGCTCATGGGTATCGTGAAGAAAAACGGAATCATGATCGTGGACTTCGCTCAACAGCGTGTCGAGCATGGCGTCCCGGACGACCAGGCGATTCACGACGCCAGCATGGAACGCTTTCGGCCCATCATGATGACCACCATGGCCGCGCTCATGGGCGCGTTGCCGATCGCCCTTGGCTACGGGGCGGATGGTGCTTCACGACGGCCGCTGGGACTCGTTGTGGTCGGCGGGCTGATTGTGTCGCAGTTCATCACCCTTTTCATCACTCCGGCCATCTATCTTTACCTCGAAGAGTTCCAGGAGAAGGTCCTGGATCACTTTGCTTTCTTCCGGGCGCGACATTCGCGGCCGACTGCCGAGGCACCCGTGCCGGGACACACAACCGCGGACTAAGGACAAAATGCCGCCGTAACGAAAAAATTCAGGGATTCCCTGAAATCGTAAGCGCCTTCGAGGTCAACCGCGCTACGCGCCGTGGCCGGAGCCAGGTCCCCTCGGCAACCGTAGGAACGGAAGAGCCTCCGTGCGATGTGTTCCACTCGGTCGTATTCCTTCTGCTTCTGCTCGCGGGCAAATTCCGCCCGTATATCCTCGGGAGAGTAGGCGTGCGCGTAAAGAGGCTTCGGAGCCGCGCCCGGAGAGAGCAGACCAAACGGGAAGAGGCCCACAGTGATCAGTAGGCTGCCGAACGCTAATCCGTGAGCCTGTCTGATTTTTCTCAATTTCGGAACTCCTGTACCACGCTCATAAGCCTGGATTTTGCAAGCACACTGGCCAATGGGTCAGCTGTACCTTCGGGTTGGGCTGGGCGTACCGCGCCGGGAGTAGTACCCTGTTTTTGACGTTGGCGACGAAAGTTTCCCCAGGCGTGCCTTGACCGGCGGGGACCGTAAATGATTGTGCTTACAGTCGTTACAGCCCTGAGGCCGGAAAGGGTAGGCTTACGCCCCTCGAAGGGTGGATCGGCTGGGGAAGGGGTTCATTCCTCGGCTGGGAAGTGCAAGACATCAAAGCCGTGCAGCCTGGCTTACGAGCAGAGGGGTTGTTATGGAGAAATATCCCAGTTCAAGATCGTGAGCTCGGGATTTGGACGACGCCCACCGGTGACAGGCAGAGTGGTTTAAGGAACCCGGTGGCAACATCCTCTCGATAAGCCACCATCCTTCGCGGAGCAAGTGAATAAACGAGACTCCGCAGCGTCAAGGCACCGCCAGCAGAACCGCGCTGGACAACGAGCGTCGAGTTCATGGTGGAGCGTCGGCAATCCGGAAGTAAATGACCTGTTCGGTGATAAGTTCCGAGTGGCCCGTTCGGGAGCGATTGAATATCTCCTCAGCACACCAACGGTTTGGCGAGAAACCGTCACTTGGATCATTTCTGCATGCCCGACAAAACCTAATTGAAGTGCAGGCATTTTGTTTACCCGATGAACCGCGCTTTCAAACGATCCTGCGCATCAGCACATTGCTTTGCCCGAGAGACGCTATAACTTTAAACCCTTCCCTCTCGAACATCGAAACCGTTCCTCGGTACTTCGAGTAGGCACCCCAACGCCGGACTGGATACGCTTCTACCAAACCTCCGCCCCTGCTTCTTATGGCGGCAAGGGCAGTCTTTAGTGCGGTCCTCGCGACGCCACAGCGCCGGTATCTGTGGTGAACGACAAAGCAGGTTATTCTCCACAGCGGCATACGGTCGTTTTCAGTGCCGAGGTTGCGGTAGTAAGGATTGTTTTCAATACGCGGCAGTTCCTGCTTCATGCCATATTGACACCACCCTACGGGTTGTCCTTGGGCGTAAACGATTATTCCGTGGGAACATCCACGCTCAACGAGGGCTTTCTTTCGCTGGTGGTTTCGCTCGACTCTCGACGCATGCGACCCAGCGTTCGCCTCGTTCGCGCGA
>Ga0306922_10004244_pt1 | contig 13549 bp, 11 predicted proteins | sample sta12Cox44000082_FD_203758 | JGI IMG/M metagenome (GOLD analysis project Ga0306922, IMG submission 203758) | Lab enrichment of tropical soil microbial communities from Luquillo Experimental Forest, Puerto Rico - statoxic.12C.oxic.44.000.082 (v2)... | ecosystem: Environmental > Terrestrial >... | reverse complement strand
CAGGCGCCAGCGCTGCTGGATCGCATCGAGCAGGCGCTGCGAGTGCGTCCCCTTGGCGAAGACGCGTAGGACCAGCAGGACCGGTGCCGGCGTGCTTGGCGCGCGGTGGCCCAGCACGATTGCATACGTCGCGAGGGTTCCGCCGAGTACCGTCAGCGCCTGCAGGGTGCCGAGGGCCATTCCGCCGTGGTCGTATTCGATCGAGACGCCGAGCATGTAACCCAGCATTGCGACATCGGCGGCAGCGGTCAGCGAGATGTCGCTCGTGAGACCGCGTCGGTAGAAGACCACCAGGCCGCGCAGGAGCTGGATCCCGAGCCGCACGAAGGCCCAGGCCAGCAAGGCCAGCACGCTGCTGAACAAGAGCCCGTGCATGAGGCCCGATCCCGGCAAGGCGTCTCTGATCGTGGGACACGGTGGCCGCGTCGAATTGATCGAAAAGAAGAACAAGCAGATCCAGAACGCCACCAGGGTGGACGGCAGCAGGACCGCGCGCAATCGCCGCTCTAGTCCAGCGGCGGTTAGAGCCGACACAGCGGCGACACCCCCCAGCGTCTGCGCGACCGGCAAGGTTCCGGTGAGCGGCTGCAGCGCCCGCACGTCGACGTAGTGTGAGACCCAGGTGAACAATCCCTGCAGCAGGAGCAGTGCCGGCAAGGGCAGCAGCGTCACCCCCAGGTTCCGGCGGGTGATCTCGGGGCGCAGGTTGACAGTGACCGCTCCCAGGGCGAGCACAGCGGCGAGGAAGGTGAAGCCAGTGATGGGATGTAGGTCCACGCGCACTGAAGCGAGCGCGATGGCCGCCGTCAGCAGGACCAGGGCCGCGTAAGCAGCCCAGGTCGCGCGCACGATCCGCTGGCGGCGGGCCTGCATCGTTTCGCGGAGGCCCGTCTGCGGCGGGCTGGCAACATCCGGTCCATGGGGCGCGCCGTTCCTGCTTCGCGATGCCGCACGCCTCTGCCACCAGGCAGCCGGCACCGGCGCCAACTGCCGCAACCGCATGCCGGCCAACATCCGCCGGCGGAACAGGCGCAGGGCCACCCAGCCGATCGGCGGCGCGAACAACAGCGCGCCCATCGCGGCATTGGACAGGGTGGAACCGAGCGCATCGGCCTGGAAGAGCGCGGCCCGGTAGAAGCAGTCAACCATCTCAGGGGAGCTAGTGATCTGCGGCGGCGCCAGCTGTAGGCGGCAGCGTGGCGCTCACTGGCTCCTGCGCCACCAGCAGATAGCCCCGGCGCAGCAGGTCGTTGCGCAGCCACTCCCGCGCCCGCGATCCCGTCAGCCAGGCCTGGATCGCCAGCCAGGGCAGCTCCAGCGTCACGCGTAAGGAACGAAACGGGATCGCCGCCTCGAGCGCCAGCATGACAACTGTGGACGCCAGCAGGGCGAGCCCCATGCGCAACTGTCGATGGCGCAGCGCCCAGTACCACGGCAGAAGGGCCGCCATCCACGAGAATCCACCGACCCACAGCGCGCTGCGGCCACGCGGATCGATGTAGAGGCAGTGTGGCCGCGGTTTGCGCGGAGCCGAACCGCGCGTCACGCCGATGCCAAGCGGATGGAGGCACTCACCACGGGCAGCAGGCGTACCCCGGACGCTTCGAAGATCGCGCCGAGATCGTTCGCGGAAAGTTGCGTGAGGACGATGCTGGCGGTCGTCGCGCCAACCGTCAGGACGGGCGAGTCATGCAGCGCCCCCAGTGCGCCGTCGAGCAATGCGAGCCAGTCCGCGCCCGTCGCCGGCTCCACCAGCACCAGGATATCGACCACCTTCCGGACCGATGTCCGCGGTGGCCCTCCGGGGCCTGGCCCAGGTGGGATCGGAGCGCGCACGGTGTCATCGACACCGAACGGCCACGGCCAGACGTAGATTCCAGACTGTCGTCCATCTGGCACGCCCACGACCACCGGATGGCGGACGGCCTGCGCCAGGCTGACGCGCAGGGCCTCCAGCACGCCGGCCAGGTCAACCGGGGCCACGGAAACGGCAGACCTCGGATCGCCGGGCAGCGCCGGATCCGGCTGGGATGGGTCTCGAGTGGGGTTCATCGCGGTGCCTCCTGGTCTTCATCCACGATCGGCTGTCGTACCAAGCGGTGGCGCCGCCCGGATGCCGGAATATGGCACCTTCACGCGGCTAACCGCAACGTCAGCTGTCCCTTCCCGGACCACTCCCACGAAGGCGTCTGGCGGCAACGCTCGCAGTTACAGAAAGCACACCGGACAAGACCATTGGGCGCCCGTTTGCACCGCTGCAGCGGCGTCGGCGAATCTTACCCTTGCCGAGCGACGACCCGGCGAGGCTGATCTAAGACATTGACTTGATGCTGCTACAGAGTTTGGCGCGGCGCTTGCTCTCGAGCTACCCATTGGGTCGCCATCACGTGGGCCTCAAAGGAGACTCGAGTAGAGCGTGCCGATGGAAGCGTCCAAGAGCGCGAATACCGGATACAAGCGAGAGTCGTCCCTCTATCAGGAAGTCCGCGAGCGGCTCGAGCAGGGGACACTCCCCTCTGCGCCCAGGCAGGTGCGGGTCGGGAGGGCGACCCGAGAGCAGACATGTGTCGTCTGTCAGCGAGTGATCCGGCCTGGCAAGATTCAAAACGAGTCGATCCTGGGCGGCGGAGTGAAGGCATATGCGCACGGTTTCTGCCTGTGCCTGTGGGTCGATGCGAGCCGCGTCGTGAAGGGATCCGATGCGGTGAGGTGACGAGCGGAAGGGCGCGTGCCTAGCGAGGCGGAGTTCGAATCGCGGGAACAGCGCTGCCGCGAGTGCCCTTCATTCAGAGAGCAACTTGTCCGCCCACTCGATGAGCTGAACGAGAATTGCAGGATTGGCGAAGGATGCTTTCTTCCCTTCCAGACCCGCCTCGAGGACTCCACGAGCCCTCGAACAGGCACCTCAGACATGAATGGGAATGCCGAGTCCCACAGTTGCTCGAAGGCTCTCCGCTAACGGTGGCCAGCCCACCGGCACCACCGCGTGTGCCACGGGATCGCGCATGAGCGAAACGGCTTCGCCAAGCAGAAAGATCTGGGCGTCATGGCCGGCCTCCGCCAGCGCGTTCGCATGCAGGAATGGGAAGGCCGCCTTGGTCGGATCATCAGAGCCCCACGCGCTCTTCACCAGTACCTTCATGTTCACCTCATGAACGGGGTATTCACGCTGCCCGAGAAATGAAATGACCCGATGGTCTGACGGACGTGAGAGGGAACGCACGGCCATTCCTTCGGTCTCGTGCCGGTCGGGATCATAGGTGATCGACGCCCCGACAGCAAGGTCAGTCTGTCCGTATTGCTGAGGGATTCGCCCACTGCCGGTGGCGATCCCGAGCCCTCGCCATCGCCTCGCCTCATTGATCTGATGACTCCGGCTGACCGCCCACTCGACCAAGCACTCGGTCGAATGGCGACACTTCTTCGGCCCTAGTTATACCCGAGGACGTGTGACAGGCTTCCCCTGCGGACGAACGTGAATCGACCAAGGTCGCGGTTGAGGTCGGTGGTCGCCCTCGGGCCGTCTCGGCCTGATCGACGAGCCTAAGGGATAAGAAGCCGTGTACTCTGCTTCCATCTGGCTCCACGGGTAGCTGCGGAGGCGTTCATGGGATCCGCAGGAAAATGATCCGGGTGTGGGTTGGCCGGCGGCCCAGGCGGTGGGGCGTGCTCGCGGTGGTGTTCGCCGGCGCGATCCTCATGAGCGGTTGTACGAGGCTGGGCACGGTATGCGCTCCCGGGACCTGGGCCCCGGCGACGGCGGAAGTAACTTGGAGTCCAGGGCCGCACGGAACAGGGTCTGTGCCCGCGGTGTCGTGCGAGTCAGCGCCGAAGTGAGAGCCCTGAGTGACGAGCAGCGGCGTCCTCACCGCAGCGCCACGATCAAACGGACGCCTGCAAGACTCCTCGCGCTGCCACCAGCTCCTCCGCGTCGTCTGCCGCGCCCACCGCCTCCGCGCGCTGTACCAGCTGGCGACAGGCCTGACGCTGCCGCGCCGCGTCTCCCGTCTCTTCGTAGGCCCACGCCATCGCGGCGAGCGAGGGCACGTGGTAGGGATTGGCGAGCAGGCGCTCCTGCGCCAGCGCCACGACGACATCCGCGCGCCCGAGACGGCGGTGCAACTCCATGAACACGTCGCGGAAGATGTCCTTCTGCTCCCGGCTGCCGCCACCCAAGCTGTGGATCTGTGCCACGCCCGGCGCCATCTGCTCTACCGCCTCCGCGAGATCGCCGCGAATCATGGCGAGCTCGCCCTCGAGAATCGACGCGCCCAGCGTCGACCAGTGGCCGCCGGCGCGCCCCTCCGGGAGCCGGCGCAATCGCTCGATCTGCCGCAGGGCCTTGTCCGGGTGCCCGGCCCGACCGAACGCGACGCCGAACCAGTGGTGCATCCACGTCGTCTGGACCTCGGGATGCTCCAGCGCGCGGTCGGCCTCGCGGGCCAGGTCCCGCCATGTTGCGTCGTCGGTGGGCCGTCCCCGCAGCACCTCGAGCCGCCACAGAAGCTCGATGCGCTCGTGCAGCGGCAGCGGCGGACCTCCCGATAACCAGTAGTCGCGGGTCAGCCTCTCGTGGCCCAGGATCGCCTGCGCCTCCGCGAGGTGCCAGACCAGGTGCACGTAGCGCTCCAGTGACAGGGCGCGCTCGAAGGTCTCCAGCGCGTTCCGGTAGTCGCCGCGCGCCTGATACGCGTGGCCCACCGCGTGGTACGTGTACAGGCTCGTCGGATCGCGCGCCAGGGACCGCCGGCTCATCTCGAGGCCCTCGTCGTTGAAGCCGGACTGCTCGAGGAAGAAGCCGAGCATCGTCTCGTACTGCGGCTCGCCCGGATCGGCGGCGAGGCTCTGCCGGGCGATGTCGATGCCCCCGCGGTAGTCACCTCGCGTGATGCAGTTCAGCCCTGCGAGGCGCACGGCGATGCGGTCGCGCGGATACTCGGCGGCGATCCGCCCCAGGGCGTCGTGGGCCGCCACCTGGTCGCCACGTTGCATCGCCGCGACGGCGCCCACGTGCAGCCGCTCGCGCTCGTCGCGGGCGCCGTCGGCGAGGGCCAGCGCCGCACGTCCCGCGGCGGTGGCCAGGTCCGCCCGCCCCATCCGCGACGTGATGTAGGCCTTCGTGCAGTGGACCAGCGCAAAGCGCGGATCGAACTTCGCTGCCGCGTCCAGCGCGTCGAGCGCACCTCCGCGCCACCGCAGGAACAGATCGACGCCGCGCTCGTAGGCGGCGATAGCGTCCGCCGACGTGGTCGAGAGCGCCAGTCCCTTGAGGTCCGCGTTGCTCATGCCGTTTTCCCCCCGAGAATCACGACCGCCGCGGCAAGGGACCGAAGGCCGGCGGCGGGATCCGGCGCCTCGACGCCGCCTCGTAGGCCGAGGCGATCTTGAGCACGACGTCCTCCTTACCCGGCTCGCAACGGAAGACCAGCGAGAAGGGCAGCCCGGGCTCCGGGATCGTGGTGGGTGTCCGCGAGGGCGCGGGGACGTATCGCATCCCGTCGGGCGACAGTGCGAACACCGGGTCGTAGACCGTGGTGACGTAGCCGGCGGGGACGAGCACCTCGGTCAGTCCCGCATTCGGGCCATAGAGCGACTCGCGGCTGAGGTTGCTCGGTCCCCCACGGGGTTGGTGCGCGCCGCCGATCTTGCCCGGCGGCCACGGCGTGTGCAGGCGTACCAGGGCATCGAGGCGGTTCTCGAGGATTACCATCATGTCGACCCGCCGTAGCAGCTCGCGCAGCATGATGCGCTCGTTCACGCCCTGGCGGCCGTCCAGCGGATTGCGCGGGTCGGCCAGCTCCTCCCAGTTTTGGAATGCGGCACGCTGATCGTCCCCCCAGAACTTCGAGCGCGCGTTGAGCTGCGCGAAGTCGACGAGGGTCTCGCGGAACCCCCGAGCCTTCCAGTCCGCCGCGCGCCGGGTCAGATACTGCGGGACCTGGAAGCGGAACATCGGCGCGAGCTCCTGCTCCTGGATCGTCGCAATGTCGAGGTTCGCGGGGGGCTCGGTCCGACCTTCGGCCAGCGCGACACAGTAGTCAATGGGCTTCATTGTGCCGCTGCCAAACCGCTGGCCCGGGAGGAACTCCGTGGGCTCGATCGCTGCCGCGAACTCTTTGAACAGCGGCCGGCCGTCCGGCCCCAGACGGAACAGCAGGTCCGGCATGAAGAGCGGCACGAGCCGTGCCAGCGCGCGCCGGAAGTCGGTCTTCATGACCTCGACGTCCGGGTCGTGAGTCCAGAGGGGATCGGTCGACTCCACCAGCGCCGCGCCGAGCGTGCCGCCGAGGACGGCCTTGATCTCCCTGGCCGCCGCCGTGACGATCGGCACCTCCGTCAAGGAGTTCGGCGGATGGACCATCGACTCGCGAACGACGCCCAAGCGCAGGCCCGCCAGAGTGCCCGGCGAGCCCGGCATCCTCGCGTGGCTCGCGTAGGGTGTAGGGAGGATGGACGAGCGTGGGACCGTGGTGAACGGGTCGCGCGGGTCGTAGTAGCCGTCCACGGGATCCTTGAGGGCGTCGAGCACTTTCGCGCAGTCGGCGATGGTGCGACAGAGGATCCCGGTGCGGTCACAGTAGATGTCGGCGCCAATGGCGCCGCCGACGAAGCCGAGCATCGCCTTGTGCGGCAGGATCAGAGCCACCGCGTTGTGGTTGGCGGGGCCGCGGGTCGAGGCGCGCGTCTCCTCGCCCAGGCTCACCATGACGAGGTTGGTGCTGACGGACACGCCGGAGCCCGAGCTCGATCCGAGCGAGGCCGAGCGCGTGGTGTCGTAGGGATTCGCGGGATTGCCGCCCCACGTGCTGCGCTGGTAGCCCAACGTCGAAGGCAACACGGCCCGCGGCTCATGCCGGCCGCCAGGGTTGCCGGCGCGACCGTTGTACTCGGTGGCCAGCGCCTTGGCGTAGATGATCGCGCCCTTGCTTCGGAGCTGCTCGACCAGGACGTGGTCGCGCGCGGGGAAGTCGATGTCGTAGGCGGCATCGCCGCCGCTGGTGCTGCGCATGTCCTTCGTGTCGAATGGGTCCTTGAACGAGAAGACGACGCCGTACATTGGCATCGTCGCAAGATCGGGATTCCGCCCGTACGTGGCATCGAGCTCGGCCGCGCGCTCCAGCGCGTCCGGGTAATGACGGAAGATCTCGCAAACGGGGGGCGCGCCGATCGGCAGGGGACCCACCGACGGATGCCGATCGAATTCGCCGCGGCAGGTGACCGATCGCTCGCCCCGGACGTTGAGCGTCGCCAGCGCGTTGACCTGTCCGGCGTCCCGGATCCCCGTGATCATGCCGTACTGCTGTTGGACCGTCGGATCCGACGCCGTCGCCTCCATGCGGCCCAGCTCGAGCGGCGTGCCCCGGTACTTGTCCAGATCGGGAAGCAGCGTCCTCGCGGCGACTGTCTCGGTTGGAAAGAGGAGCGGCGCGCCCGCCCGCACGACACCCGTTGCCTTGTCGACCGGCATGCCATCCTCGGTGACCAGGACACTGGCCACGCCGTTGTACGCGCGGGCGCGGTCGAGGTAGTGCTGGACGACCTGCACGCAGCTGATCTCGCCCGCCCTGATCGCCGCGTGCAAATCGTCGATCGTCGCCTCTTCGAGACGGAATGCCATCTAGGCGGGCAGCGTGAACCCCTGCCGGGCCAGCAGCTTCCAGGCGCCGTCCTGCTTCTGCCAGACCTGCAGCACGCCGATCTTGGTGTTTGTCGTCTTGCCGTCGAGTTCGGTCTCGGAGAGCCAGATGTGGCGCGCGATGGCCGCATTGCCGGCCACCGCCACCTTGAGCTCGGGGAAGGCCAGCGACTTGACGACTCCCTTGCGCGTCATCACGCCACTGATGAATTCCGCCTGGGTCTCGACCCGTCCGCCGGAGTGACCGTAGCTGAGCTTGGCCGACGTGAGCTCCTCGAGCTTTGCCTTTTCGCCTACCTGCGTGGCCTTCCGCAGAACCTCGATGGTATCCGTCACAGCCACCTCGTCGCCGGACTGCGCCCCCGCGGAGCCGCTGAACAGAAACGCTGCACCGACCGCTCCGAGGGTCACTGCGCCTGCCGCGATCGCCTCACGTCGCGTCACGTCCATGGGGCTCCTCCTCTGGAGTGGGATTGACTGCCGTTAAACAAGCGGGCTCTGCAGCTCCGGAACGACCCAAAGCGGCGCCTGGCCGGCCTCCATCCGCTGGATGTTGTCGAACCCGTTGCGGTACGCCTTCGCCCAGTTGTCCCACGTCGGCCCGGCGGAGTGCGGCGTCAGGATGACGTTGGGGAGCTTGAAGAGCGGGTGGGCGGACTTTGGCGGCTCCTCGACCATCACGTCGAGGCCGGCGCCGGCGATCGTGCCCGAGGTGAGGGCCTGGTGGAGCGCCTCCTCGTCCACCACCGGGCCCCGGCATGTGTTCACGAGGATCGCCGTCTTCTTCATCATCGCGAACTGCCGCGTCGACATCATCTTGCGGGTGACGTCGTTCAGAGGCACGTGGAGCGTCACGATGTCGGAGGTGCGCAGCAGCTCGGCGAGCAGCGCGAAGCGGACGCCCAGCGCATCCTCCTGGTCCCCGCTGAGCCGCACCACGTCGTAGTAGCGCACGTCCATGTCGAAGCCGCGCACGCGGCGCGCGACCTTCTTGCCGATGTTGCCCAGGCCGATGATCCCGAGGCGCTTGCCCTCGAGCTCGTACGTCCGGATCAAGGCGAAGTCGCTGGCGCGCCAAGTACCGGCGACCACGTTGTTGTGGTGATAGACGAGCTTCTTGAGCACGGCCAGCATCAGCATGACCGCGTGCTCCGCCACCGCGACCGCGTTGGCGCCCCCGTTGTTGGCGATGGGCACTTTCGCCTTGCGCGCGGCCTCGATGTCGACCCGGTCGTAGCCCGCGCTGGTCAGCTGCACGAGCTTGAGCTTGGGGGCGGCGCGGAAGAACTCGTTGCCGATGCCGGCGCGTGGCGAGCCCAGGTAGTACTCGGCGTCGGCGGCCGCATCGTAGAACTCGGGCTTGCTGGGATCGGCGACGACCAGCTCCATCCCGGGAGGAAGGAGCTCGCGGGCGATCTCCATGACGGGAGCCTGCTGCGGGGGCGTGAGAATCTTGGTCACGATCTCCTCCTGGCGCTGGAATGGGTGTGGGGCCGCCGCCGTCGACCGTCAGCTCGCCGCGAGGTTGTAAAGGCGCGCGCAGTTGTCCCAGAGGATCTTTCGGCGCACCTCATCTCGGAACGGCAGCCCGAAGAACTGCTCCATCGCCTCGGGGAACGCGCCGTCGGAGTGCGGATAGTCGGTGGAGACCACGAAGTAGTCGGCCCCCATCTTCTCGACGACGTCGACCGCCGGCTCCTCGTCCACGTCGAGCGCGATGTAGCACTGGCGCTTGAAATACTCGCTCGGCGAGAGCTTCAGCTGGTGCTCGCAGCCCGGACCGAACTTCTCCCACTGATCGTCCAGCCGCCAGAGCCACCAGTGGAGCCATCCGGCCGTGCCCTCGAGGAACGCGCAGCGAAGGCGCGGATGCCGCTCGAGGATGCCGCCCGTCGTCATGCTCGCGATGGCGCCCATCAGCTCGACCGGATTGCGAATGGCGTGCGCGATCGGATGGAAATTCGTGTGGCCGACGTAGCGCCGGCCCGCGTCGTCCTTCAGCGAGGTGTTGCCGGTCGGATGGAACCCGATCGGCACGCCGAGGTCTTCGAGCGCGCTCCACAGTGGGTCGCAGGCCTCGTCGTGCAGGTGCTGGCCGTTGACCGGATTGGGCGTGCCGATGACGCCGACGGCGCCGAGCTCCCTCACGCACCGCCGGGCTTCCTCGATCGCCCTGGGGATGCTGTGCATCGCGATCTGCGCGGCGAACTTGAGCCGCCCGGGCCGGCTCTTGCAGTAGTCGTACGCCCAGTTGTTGTAGGCGCGCGCCAGCGCCGCCGCGTAGTCGGGCTCGAGGTCATCGTGCATCAGGATCTGCCGGCCGCGCGTGCCGTACATGACGGCGACGTCGACGCCCTCGATGTCCATCGCCGTGAGGGTCGAGTCCGGATCGAAGCCGCGCCCGCGCGCGACCTGGAAGTGCGGATGCCGCGCGCGGCTCCGCCGCCGCAGCTCGCGGCTCGACGCGGTGGCGCCCGCCGCGTTGGCGTGCGCGGGGATCGCGAGCCCGGCGACTTCCATCCCCATGATGGCGTCGGCGTTGCCCTTGTCGTCGGAGCTCGCGGTGAGCGTTCGCTGCTGTCCGCCGAAGAACTTCGGCGGGTTGGCCCGGTGCGAGCCCTCGAGATAGCGGCTCCAGAGATCGTCGGGCTCCATCATGTGCAGGTCGCTGTCGAGGATCAGGAATCCGTCGCGAGCCATGTCGCACCTCCAGCGGTTTCGAGAGCCTGAGTTCCCGGGTTCTGGCGCCCGCAGATTATCTCCAGAAGCGGAGCCGAGATAAAGGCCCCATCCAGCAGGCGCAGGTCTCCGCGCCAATCGCTTTAGAGGGTTCACCCGATTGTCCCGAGGGTGGGCGGGAATCAGATTCAGAGAGGGCTTGGTGGGACAACACTGCCGGCCACTCGAACTGGGGGTACCCGCAATGATCCGCCCACTCCGCGCCTCGCGCGCCTGCGCCGCCGTTTTCGTGCTCGTTCTGCTGGCCGCACCGCTCGTCGCCGTGATTCCGCTCGTCTCCGACGTCGGCATCGCTCTCGCCAAAGGGGGCGGCAGCGGCGGAGGTAGCGGCAGCGGAGGCGGCGCGAGTGGCAGCAGCGGAAGCGGAACTAGCGGCGGCAGCGGCAGCAGTGGTGGTAGCAGCGGCGCAGCGGCCGGCGGGGTCGGGGTCAGCGGCGCCGCCGGGCCCGGTGGCGCCGGCGCTTCGGGCGGGGCCAGTGCTGGTGGTGCCGGCGTCAGCGGAGCTGCGGGTTCAGGCAGCGGACCCGCTGGACCCGCAGGCGGAGCCGGGGCCGGTGGTGCCGCCGGAAGCGGCAGCGCGGGTGGACATGGTGCTCCATCGGGGCCCAGTGGCGCGGCTGGATCGGGTGGTCATGGTGGACCTGGAGGAGCGGGCACCGGGGCTGCGGCCGAGGCGGGAGTCGGCGGCAGCGCGGGTGGACACGGTGCTCCTTCGGGGCCCACTGGCGCGGCTGGATCGGGTGGTCCCGGAGGACCTGGAGGCGCGGGCATCGGGGCTGCGGCCGGGGCGGGAGTCGGCGGCAGCGCAGGAGCGGGTGTCAGTGGCAATGCTGGTGCGGGGGTGAGCGGCAACGCGGCCGCCGGCGCCAGTGTGAGCACGCCCGGGCCAAGCGGTAGCCCGGCCTCCGATGGAGTCAGCGCCTCGGGCGCGAGCGCCGGAAGCAGCACGGGCGTCGGAGAGACCGCCAAACTCCAGCGGATGTATGACCTGTCGGAAACCCAGAAGGCCGCTGACGTAGCCGCCAAGGGCGCCGCCGAAGCCTCGCGGCGCGCTTCGCTCGCCGCGGCCGCGGCGCAGCAGCGCTCCGGTGCGCGGCAGGGCCGGACGGAGCAGGACGGGCGTCTGGACATTGCGAGCTCGATCGCCGACGCGTCGCGAGAGGCCGCCCGCAGCGCGGCCGAAGCATCGCGCGATGCGGCGCAGGCCGCCGCGTCGGCCTCCCGAGCCGCGAACACGGCGTCACCAGACGCCGCGGACGTCGTCCGGCGCGAGACGATTCGCGCGCGCGACGCGGCCGAGCGTGCGTGGGAAGCCGTCGACGAGGCGGCGGATCGCCCGGCTCGGGCGCCGTCGGCGTCGTCGGTCGTTCTGACTTCTTCTCCGGGGTTCTTCCAGGGAATCCGCCAAAGTATTCAGGCCGAGTCGAGCTTCGCGCGTGGCACTAACCTGCTCGAGGAGCGCAAGTATCAGGAAGCGCGCGATCAGTTCGCCGAGGCGGTCGCGCTCTACCCCGAGCACGACCAGGCGCGGGCGATGCTCGGGTGGTCCGAGTACTTCATGGGAGATTTCCGCGGAGCGACGGTCGCGTTCAAGAGCGCGGTGCGGCGTCAGCCGACGTGGGAAGGCCTCTACAACGGTCTGGGGTGGAGCCGGCTGCGCCTGGGCCGGAACCAGCTCGCCGCGTCCGCATTCCAGGCCGCGCTGCACAAGAATCCCGACTACATCGACGCGCTGAACGGCCTGGGCTCGGCCCAGTTCGAGCGGGGCCACTACGAAGCGGCGCTGGTTCCGCTCGACAAGGCGCTGCAGGGCTCGCGGCGTGCGCTGAGCGCCGAGCCTCCGGAAGTGACGACCTTGAGAGGCAAGATCGCGTGGAGTCTCTACTACCTCGAGCGGTATCGCGAGGCGCTGGCGATGTTCATCCGGGCCAGCCTGGCCGCGCCCGACTCGCACCAGTACCAGGTGGGCATGGGGTGGTGCTACCTCAAGCTCGGCCAGAAGGACGACGCGCGCGCGGCATTTCAGAGGGCCCAGAAGCTGGGACCCACGGACGACACGGTCCGTGAGGGATTGCGGCGCGCCGACCTGTGAGGTGATCGCGGCACGACGCTGAGACGGTGAGATGAGAACGAAGGCGAAGCTGATCGGGCCGCGCGAGTTGGAGCCGCGCGCCGAGCACCCGCATCGCTGCACGGCCGGCCATCGCTGGCAGCACGACGGAGCGGCAGCGACCACGTGCACACTTCCGATTTACGATGCGGTCTCGGGCGATATTCCATTCGTCGGGCCCGAGGACTGTCCCCTGTGCTCGGGCCGCAATGACCTGCTGATCAGGCAGCGCCACACACACTACTGCAACATCTGCGACGGCGACTGGGAGCACGAGGGACGCTGCCTCGACAGTCTCTCCGCGTGCTGCCCCTGGTGCTTTCCCAAGCCTGACGCCGAGGCGAATCCGGGAGCGCGGTCGGGTCCGCATTTCCACGTCTGCGCGGAATGCGGTCAGAATTGGCGACACGCGACTGGATGCGGTGAGCCACTTCGCACGGCGTTGCCTGAGTGCCCGTGGTGTCGAAGCGCGGGCCCACCGATCGAGGCTGACGCCGCCGGAGTCGACGTGGCCAACGCCGATACGGTTGAGGTCGACGACGCCGATCCCGAGGCCGTTGAAGTCGCGGCGGCTGAGGCCAAGGCCGCTGACGCCAAGGCATCGCTCCGGGAGCCGTCCCCGACGATTCCGTCGTTCGGCGCGAGACCGGAAAGCGTCGGTCGGCGCATCAGGCCAATGGCTCGCGCGGTCGGCATCGCCGCCCTCGTCCTCCTGCCGATCGCGATCGCGATCGTGCTGAGGGGCCCCGCGGCGTTCAAGAGCCCGGGCGAGGTTGGCCAGGAGCCTGCTCGAGAAGAGCGACTCGCCGTGCCGGGCCCCGCGCCGGCGCCATCCTCGCCGGTGTCACCCGTGCCGGCGTTACCGACACCGCCACTGCCGCCCGCACCCGCGCCAGAGCCGGCGAAGCCGCCGGCGGAGCTTGCCCCGCCGGCGACGCGTACTCCGCCGCACGACGTTCCCACAGTACCGTCGGCGCCGCGCACGCCCGCACCGACGAAGGGACCGAACCGCGCTCCCGCGGGCGATCGCCTCGTCGAGCCGCGGATGCAGGAGCCGAGACCGC
>Ga0306922_10004243_pt1 | contig 13549 bp, 12 predicted proteins | sample sta12Cox44000082_FD_203758 | JGI IMG/M metagenome (GOLD analysis project Ga0306922, IMG submission 203758) | Lab enrichment of tropical soil microbial communities from Luquillo Experimental Forest, Puerto Rico - statoxic.12C.oxic.44.000.082 (v2)... | ecosystem: Environmental > Terrestrial >... | reverse complement strand
GAGCGCGGCTCCGCCATGATCGCGGCCGGCGGGCCTTCGGCGACGAGCTGCCCGCCGGCGTCGCCGCCGTTCGGGCCCAGGTCCACGACCCAGTCGCTCTCGGCGATCATGTCGAGATTGTGCTCGACCACGATCACGGTGTCGCCGCGCTCGGTGAGCTGATCCAGGACCTCGAGCAGGCGCTGAACGTCGGCGTAGTGCAATCCGACGGTCGGCTCGTCGAGCAGATAGAGCGCGGGGCTCTCCCCGCGCTCGGACAGCTCGCGCGCGATCTTCAGGCGCTGCGCTTCGCCGCCCGAGAGCTGGTTCGCGGCCTGGCCGAGCGTGAGGTAGCCGAGGCCGACGCGCCGCAGCCACTGCAGCGAGCGCGTGACGCGCGGCTCGCGCGCGAAGTGCTCGAACGCCTGATCCGCGGTGAGGTCGAGCGCTGCGCGGATGTTGAGCCCGCGATAGCGCACTTCGAGCACCTCGCGGCGGTAGCGCGCGCCTTCGCACACTTCGCACGGCACGAGCAGGTCAGCGAGGAAATACATCTCGACCGTGACCCACCCGGCGCCCTCGCAGCGCTCGCAGCGGCCGCCGGGCGCGTTGAACGAGAACGCGCCTTCGCGCAAGCCCCGCGCCAGCGCCGACGGGAGCTTCGCGTACACCTGGCGCAGCGGGCCGAACGCGCCGAGGTAGGTGGCCGGGCAGGAGCGCGGCGTGCGGCCGATCGGCGACTGATCCACCATCACGACACGCCTCAGCTTCTCGAGCCCTTGGATCGCGCGGTGCGCGCCGACCGGCTCGTCCTCGCGCGACTCGAACCGCTTGAGCGCGGCGCGGTAGAGCACCTCGTCCACGAGGCTGCTCTTTCCCGACCCCGACACGCCGGTCACGGAGGTGAGCCGGCCGAGCGGGAATCGCGTCGTCACGTTCTTCAGATTGTGGTGCGTCGCCCCCTCGATGACGAGGAATTCGGTTGCGGGCTTCTCGCGCACCTTCTCCGCCTCCGCTCCGCGCGTCACGCGCAGCTCGCCGGAGAGATACCGGCCGGTCTCGCTCGCCGCTCCGGCGATGCCCTCGATCGGCCCGGCGTACAGCAGCCGCCCGCCCTGCTCGCCCGCGCCGGGGCCGAGATCGACGAGCTGCGCGGCGGCGCGGATCACCTGCGGCTCGTGCTCGACCACGACGAGCGTGTTCCCGCGCTCCGACAGCTCCTGCAGGATCTCGATCAGCCGCGCGGTGTCGCGGGCGTGGAGACCGACCGTGGGCTCATCGAGCACGTACAGCGTGTCCGCGAGATTCGCGCCCAGCGCGTTCGCGAGCTCGATCCTCTGCGCCTCGCCGCCCGAGAGCGTGCGCGCCAGGCGGTCGAGCGTGAGGTAGCCGAGATCCACGCGCTCGAGAAATCGCAGGCGCGACTCCAGCTCGCCGAGCACCGGGCCGGCGATCTCGCGCTCGCTCTCGCTGAACGCGAGCCCGCGCACGAACGCCGCGGCCTCCGCCACGCTCATCGCGCACACCTCCGCGATGCTGCGCTCCGCGAGCTTGACCGCGAGCGCTTCGGGACGCAGCCGCGCGCCGCCGCAGGAGGAGCAGCGCCGCGGCACTTGATATTTCTTCACGATGAAGCGATTGCCGGCCTTGTAGGACTTCTTCTGCAGCCGCTCGAGGAACGGGATGACGCCGCGGAAGCCCCCGCCACCCTCGATCAGGATTCTGCGCTGGCCCTCCTCGAGCCGGTTCCACGGCTGGTCGACCGGGATGCCCTGCTCCTTCGCGAACTTCTCGACCCGCGGCCAGAAGATGCGCCGCCACGAGCCGGCCCAGGGGCGCAGCGCGCCCTGGCGCAGGGTGAGCGCGGGATCGGGCACGATGAGATCGGGCGAGAACGTGAGCACGTCGCCGAACCCGCGGCAGGCCGGGCAGACGCCGAGCGCGCTGTTGAACGAGAACAGCGCGGGCTCGGGCCGGATCGCGGGCGCGCCGCAGTTCGCGCATTCCCAGCGCTCGCTCTTCCGGGCCGGCTCGGCCTCGCCGACCACGAGCTCGAGCACGCCCTCGCCGCGGCGGAACGCCTGCTCGCAGGATTCGATCAGGCGCGGCTTCTCCGCCGCGCTCCAGCGCAGGCGGTCGACGACGACGCGCACGGCGCGCACGCGGCCGATCGCGGGCAGCGGCTCGAGCGGGATCAGATCCCCCGCGCGCCAGATGCGCGTGAAGCCGGACTTCAGCAGCTGCTCGGCGAGGTCGGCCCACTTGAGCCCGCCGAGCGCGACCGGCGCGAGCACGAGCACCTGGGCATCCGCCCGCCACGCGTCCGCCTCGGCGGCGATCGAGCCCGGGCGATCGACGCGCACCGGCCGTCCGCAGTTGCTGCAGTGGACGACCCCGAGCCGCGCGAACAAGAGGCGCAGGTAATCGTGCGCCTCGGTCGCCGTCGCGACCGTCGAGCGCGCGCTGCGCGTGGCGTTGACCTGCTGGATCGCGACCGCCGGGGTCAGGCCGTGGATCACGTCCACGTCGGGCCGCGGGAGGCGCTCGAGGAATTGGCGCGCGTAGGCCGAAACCGATTCCACGTAGCGCCGCTGCCCCTCGGCGTAGAGCGTGTCGAACGCGAGCGACGACTTTCCCGACCCCGAGACGCCCGTGATCACGGTCAGGGCGCCGCGCGGGAAGTCCACGTCGAAATTCTTGAGGTTGTGCTGGCGCGCGCCGCGAACGCGGATCGCCGCCGCACCCGCATCAACGGGTTCGGCCACGAGGGCTCAGGACTCCTGGAAGATCTGCGGCGGGGATGACGGAAGGATTCGGGCGGACTATATCACGCGCCGTGCGGCGCCTCGTGCAGTGCCGGGCGCTGGCGCGAGGGCTCACGCCGCTCGGCCGCGCCCCGGAGTGCGAGCGGCTCGCCCATCCGTGGGCGAGCCGCCGCGGCGAACTGAGGGAAGACGGCCAGCCCTAGCGCGATGCCCCCAGTCACGGTCTCACGACCTCGGAACACGGTCCCGCCGCGTTCCCCGGCCGCGAGCGCATCGCGGGGTTGGCACTTCCTCCTGTGGTCGCGGCGTCCGTGCCGCGTTCGAAGTTCATTTAGTCGGGGACTGGCCGACAGGGCGCCGACCAATCCCCTAAGGACGTGCCAGGTCCAGAAGTGTTACTTCTTCTTCTTTGCAGCCTTCTTCTTCGTGCCCTTCTTCTTGGCAGCCTTCTTCTTCGCCATTCCGAATCACCTCCTTGGTGGTGATGCAGTGGGCGGCTCAGCATCGAGCGCCCGCGACGAATCATTCGACCGCTCGGAGACGCGGCCTTCGCGGCCGAAGCGCGGAGCTCCCGAGTGCTCTGCGTGGCCTCGCTTTCGCGAGAAGCACGCGACGTGCCATGCGTGATGGCGCGACGCGCTCGTCCCGATCCAAGTCGCAGTGAATAGTAAAGATGAGTTCGAGAATTTCGCGCGCCTCGCGCGCGCGCAGCGCTTTGGAGAGCTGTGGAGAACCGCTCTAAGCGTCAATTTTCTGGTGAATTACGCCGCACGCAATTCATAACGTCCAGTGAAAATGCGGATTGCGTGCAGCTGTCCATATCTTTGGGGGTGTCAAGAAACTTGGCGACCGACCTCGGCTTCGGTGCGGGCGCGGCGAAGTTTTTCGATGAGTCCCTGGCGCGAGATTCCGAGCACGCGCGCCGCCTGACTCTTGTTTCCGGCGGTCAGCCTCAGCACTTCCGCGATGTGTCCGGCCTCGATCTCGGCGAGCGTGCGCAGCGGACGATCCGATTCGCCGCGTCCCTCAACCGCCGCCGCGACGCGCCCCAGCACCTCGGGCGCCAGGTGCGCGATCTCGACCGTGCGGCCCTCCTCGAGCAGCACCACGCGCTCGACGAGATTCCGGAGCTCGCGCACGTTCCCGGGCCAGCGGTACACGGAGAGCGCCTGCGCGGCCTCGCGCGAGACGTCGGAGAAGCGCTTCTGGAACTTGCGCGAGAACTCGCGCACGAAATGGCGCGCGAGGAGGAGCACGTCGTTGCCGCGCTCGCGCAGCGCGGGCAGGTCGATGCTCACGACCTTGAGGCGGAAGTAGAGATCGCTCCGGAACCGCCCCGCACGCACCTCGACGTCCAGGTCCTTGTTCGTCGCCGCGACGATCCGTATGTCCACGCCGATGTCCTGGGCGCCGCCCACGCGCTTGAAATTGCGATGGTCGATGAAGCGCAGAAGCTTGGCCTGGGTCGGGAGCGACATGTCCGCGACCTCGTCCAGGAACAGGGTCCCGCCGTCGCACAGCTCGATCAGGCCCTTCTTCGTCTCGGTCGCGTCCGTGAACGCCCCGCGCTCGTGCCCGAACAGCTCGTTCTCGAGCAGGCTCTCGTGGAAGGACGAGCAGTTCACCTCCATGAGCGGGGCCTCGGCCCGGTCGCTGCGGTAGTGGATCGCCCGCGCCACGAGCTCCTTGCCGGTCCCGCTCTCCCCCGTGATCAGGACCGAGGTCGCCTGGCTCTTCACCACCTTGTCGATCAGGTCGCGCACCAGCCGCATGGGCTCGGAGGTCCCGATGATCTCCTCGTCCGAGTACTGCCGCCACGCCTGGCGGCGGTAGAGGTCGAGCTCGCTCGCCTGGCGGAACGTCTTTCCCGCCGACTCGACCGCGAGGACGATGTCCTCCATCTCGTAGGGCTTTCTGAGGAAGTCGCAGGCGCCGAGCTTCATCGCGTCCACGGCGGACTGGACGTCCCCGAACGCCGTGATGACGATCACCTGGATCAGCGGATCCATCTCCCGCAGCTTGCGGAGCACCGAAAGCCCGTCGGTGTCGGGCAGGCGCATGTCGAGGATCATGACCTGCGGGGAGATCTGGCCGGCCTTCTCGAGCCCTTCGGCGCCGGTGCTCGCGAGATCCACGGAGAGTCCGCGCGCCCTCAAGACCTTCGCGAGCGACTTCCGGATCAGGAGCTCGTCGTCGACGACCAGCACGGAGTTCTTCACGCTATTCCTCCGGCCGGTCCGGCGTCTCGGCGGGCACCGGGAGCGAAACGCGCAGCGTCGCGCCGCCGCCGGAGTTGTTCTTCGCGGTGATCAAGCCACCCGCGTCGCGGACGATCTGGACCGAGATCGGGAGCCCGAGCCCGGTCCCCATCGTCCGCGTGGTGAAGAACGGGTCGAAGATCTTCTCCATCAGGTCGCGCGGGATGCCGACTCCCGTGTCGTGGAACGAGACGTCCACCATCGATCTTCGCGTGCGGTAGCGCCGCACCGCGGTCGTGACCGACAGCTCGCCGCCCTCGGGCATGGCCTGGATCGCGTTCAGGCAGAGGTTCAGGAACACCTGCTGCATGAGGTCCGGGTCCGCGACCACCTCGGGCACGTCCTCGGCGTACTCGCGGGTGAGCCGGACCTGCGCCTCGCCGAGCTGGGCTTCGAGCAGATCGAGCGTCTTGTCGATCACGCCGTGGAGGTCGCAGGGCTGGGAGCGCGCCGCCGGAGGCCGGGCGAACAGCAGCAGCCCGGTGATGATCTGCTCGATCCGGTCCAGCTCCTTGATCACGTCGTCCAGGTCCTCGCGCCGCGCGTCGTTCGGGCGGAACTTGGAGCCGACGAACTGGACCGTGGTGCGGATCCCGGTCAGCGGGTTCCGGATCTCGTGCGCCACATAGGCGGAGAGCTCGCCGAGCGAGACCAGGCGGTCGATCTTCTTCTGGAACTCGCCGTCCTCGGTCTCGGAGATCGGGTCCGAGAGCACGACCGAGCCCACGACGTCGCCATCCGGATCCCGGAGCGGCAGGGATTCGGCCTTGATCGTGAGCTGGCGCCCCTCGGCCTCGAGCCGGAAGTCGCGCGGCTCGCGGGCCGTGCCCTTGAGCCAGCGCGCGTCGGCGCCCGGGAAGAGCCGGCCGCCCGGCAGGCCGAGCAGGGCGCCGGACTCACAGCTCAGCATTTCTTCCATGCGGCGGTTGTTGTAGACCACGCGGCGCTCGCGGTCGAGCGCCACCACCCCCTGCTCGAGGGCATCGAGGACGTTGTCGGCGATCGGGGCGGGACGGAGCGCCGTCTCGGCGTCCGCGTGACGGTTGAGCGCTTCACTGCGCACGAGCGACTTCCTCCTCGGGATCGGAAGGCGTTCGCTACTGGTAGCACAGGCGCCCGGCAGTGTCCATGAGAGCCGCGTGAAATTTGTCCCGCCGCGCCCCCGCTGCTAGACTCCTCCGTCCTTCTCTCGGCCCGTTCATCGTCACGCGGAGTCCTTCATGCTTCGAATTCTGCGCAGCGGCAACAAGCGCACCAAGATCATCCTGTGGGCCGTCGCGATCGGCACCATCCTGAGCTTCGTCGTTGGCTTCGTGTTCCTGTTCGGCGCGCGCTTCGACCCGAACGCCCGCACGACGAGCGGCAACAACGTCGGCCAGGTGAACGGCATGCCGATCACGAACACCGAATACCAGAACGCGCTCGTCGACCAGCGCGAGAACTACAAGAAGCAGTTCGGCACCGACGCGTCCGACCGCGACCAGAAGATGCTCGAGGTCCAGGCCTGGCGATCGCTCGTGGCGCAGCGCCTGATGACGACGCAGGCCCAGGCCGCCGGTCTCGGCGTGCACGACCGCGAAGTCGTGATCTCGCTCGAGAGCTCGCCGCCCCAGCAGGTCGTGAACCTCCCGGTGTTCCAGACCGACGGCAAGTTCGACGTCAACAAGTATCGCCAGGCGCTGCGTGACCCGAACCAGAGCTGGGCTCCGGTCGAGGACCTCGTGCGCCAGCAGCTGCCGATGCGGAAGCTCCAGGAGCGCCTGATCGCCTCGATCAAGCTCACCGAGCCCGAGATGCTGCAGGCGTATCACGACCGCTACGACAAGGCGGATGCGACGATTCTGCAGATGATGCCGCCGCAGGACCTGAAGCTCCCGCCGCCGACCGATGCCGACCTCAACCGCGTGTACGAGAAATACAAGGGGCGCTTCAGCTCGGGCCTCAAGGTCCAGCTCGAGGTGCTGACCGCGCCGCGCAAATACGGCGCCGAGGAGGTGCGGACCGCGCGCGAGCTCGCCGCGAGCCTGGTGCGCCGGATCCGCGCGGGCGAGGATTTCGCGCAGCTCGCGAAGGACTATTCGGAGGGGCCGGGCGCGGCGAACGGCGGCGAGGTCCCGCGTGTAGTGATGGCGCAGGATCTCGGCCAGGAGCTCGCGACGCGGCTCGACGTGCTGAAGCCCGGCGAGGTCACGGACCCGATCCAGGACCAAGGCCATTTCATCGTCTTCAAGGTGATCGACCGGCCGTCCGTGCCGGGCACGCCGCTCAAGGGTTACAAGATCGCCGAGCTCATGGTCCGGGTGCACCCGAACGAGGTGAGCATGCACGACCAGGCGCAGGATCTGCTCAAGCTCCGCGCCCGCGCCGTCTCGCAGGGTCTCGGGGCCGCGGCAGCCGAGAAGGGTATGGTCACGACCCGCACCCAGTTCTTCGACTACAACAACGCGCCGCCCCAGCTCTACTCCAATCCGGAGGCGGCGGACTGGGGCTTGAGCGCGAAGCTCCACGAGGTGAGCCCGCTCTATCAGGGGCCGGACGACTTCACACTGGTCCAGGTCGTCGCCCGGCATGAGGGCGGCGCCCCGGCGCGCGAGGACATCGCCGAGCCGCTGCGCCAGATCGCCGATATGGACGCGAAGGTGACTGCGATCCAGCCGCGCGCGGATTCCGTGGCGGCGGATCTCGCGAAGGGGATGACGCTCGAGGCCGCGGGGAGGGCGCACGGGTGGACGCCGCTCACGCTCACCGGCCTGACGCGCGCGACGCCCGATCCGCGCCTGTTCGGGACTCCGGAGATCATCGGCGTGATCTTCGCCGCGCAGCCCGGCAGGGTGCAGGGCCCGATCCGAGGGGTGAACGGCTGGTACTTCGCGCGCGCGGATCGCCTGATGCCGGCGAGCTCGGCGGGTTACGACTCGACGCGGGGCCGGATCACGAACGAGATCCTGCAGAAGCGCCAGCAGAGCTTCTTCAGCGGCTTCGTCGCCGACCTCCGCCAGAAGGCGAAGGTCTCGGACAACCGGACGAGCACCGCGGAATAGCGCCGGCTACTGGACGGGTTTGTTCTCCGGCGGCTTCGGCGGCACGGAATCGTCCCGATGGATCTCGTCGTTGATTTCGCGCTGCGCCTTGCGGAATTCCCGCATCGCCTGCCCCAGACCGCGCGCCATCTTCGGAATCTGACTGGGCCCGAAGATGAGCAGAATGAGCAGGAAAATGATGGCCATCTCACCGCCACCGAGTCCGAACACGTTTTCCTCCCTTGAGGACCGGAATCACTCCAGGCGAAGCCGGCTCCGATCACTGCCGAGCACCACCGTCACTTCCGCGAGATCGCTCTCCCACGCCTGCCGCACGATCGGCGGCCCGCCGAGATAGCGGGACACCACGCGGGCCGGCTCCAGATCGCCGCGCCGCGCGACCACCAGCGTCGCGAAGTAATCGGAGCGATCCGCGTTCCTGACCTCCACCACTTGAAACCCCCCGTCCCGCAGCGTGGAGGCCACGCGCGAGGCGAGGCCGCCCTCTCCCGAGCCGTTCAGCACCTGGACGCGGATCACGTGATGCTCCCGCCCCGTGACCGGCGCGCCGCCCGGCGCGAGATGGCTCCACACCAGCGAGATGCCGAGCGCGGCGACCACGAGCGCGAGTACGACGATCGCGAAGCGCATCGCGTCAGCGCGCCCGCCGGCGGACGGCGCGCGGCGCGCCCTCGATCCGGCGCACCGCGGCGCCGAGCCGCGCCCAGGTGCGGTCCAGCGACTCCGGGAGCACGCGCGTCTCCCCGACCACCGGCATGAAATTCGTGTCCCCGTTCCAGCGCGGCACGATGTGAAGGTGCAGGTGCCCCGGCACCCCGGCGCCGGCCACGCGGCCCTGGTTCACGCCCATGTTGAGCCCATGCGGCCGGTATTCCGCGGCCAGCGCGCGCTCCGCGAGCGCGATCAGCGCGTGAAAGTCGTCGCGCTCCCCGCTCTTCAGGTCCTGGAACTCCGCCGCGTGCCGCGCCACCGCCACCATGAGATGGGCAGGATTGTACGGGAAGCGATTCAGCATGAGAAGCGCGCCGGGACGGCGCGCGATCACGAGCGCGGCCCGGTCGTCGCGCGAGCGGCGCACCCGGCAGAACAGGCAGCCGCGCTGGGCGGAGGCATTTCCGACGTACCGCATCCGCCACGGTGCCCACAGCCGGCCGGGCCCCCGGGATTCGCGCGCCATCAGCTTCCCCCTCCCGCCCCGCCGAGCCGGTGGTAGATCTCCTCGGCCTCGCCGAGCTGCTCCACGGTGTTGATCCCGAGCAGCTCGCGATAATCCGGCGCGCACACGCCGCACGCGCCCTTCCCCGCGCGCGCGAGCAGCGCGACGGTGTCGGTCAGATAGTATTCGCCCTGCGCGTTGTGCGCTCCCACGCGTGCGAGCACGGTGACGAGCTCGGGATACGAGAACGCGTAGATCCCGGAGTTCACCTCGTCGATCTTCCGCTGCTCGGGTGTCGCGTCGCGATGCTCGACGATGCCGAGGATCGGCCCCGGCTCTCCGGGCTCGACCGGATGCTCGCGCAGGATGCGGCCGTAGCCGGCCGGATCCGGCAGGCGCATCGAGAGCACGGTCACCGCCGCGCCGCTCGCCGCGTGACCCCGAAGCAGCTGGTCGAGCGTGGCGGCTCTGAGGAGCGGCGTGTCGCCGCACACGACCAGCAGCGTGCCGGTGAATTCCTCGAGCGCGGGGCCGGCCATGAGCACGGCGTGGCCGGTGCCCATCTGCGGCTCCTGCACGACCCATTCGACCTCCGCCGCGGCGAACGCGGCGCGCACGCGCTCGCGCTGGTGCCCGATGACGACCAGCGTACGGCCCACGCCGAGCCGCTCCAGCGTCTGCAGCACGTACGCGAGCAGCGGCTGGCCGGCCATCGGATGCAGCACCTTCGCGAGATCGCTCTTCATGCGCGTGCCCTGACCGGCCGCGAGCACCAGCGCGGCGACGTCGGGATGCGACGTGCGGCTCATCGTGCGGCCTCCATCACGGCTCCCATTCGAAATTGTCGATCAGCCGCGCGCGCCCGACGCGCGCCGCGACCGCGACCAGCACGCGCCCGCGCACCCGTGCGACCGGCGCGAGCGATCCGGCGTCCACGACCGCGACGTAGTGCTCGCGCACGAGCGGCTGCCCGCGCCACGCGCCGCGCACCGCGGTCTTGAGCCGCGCGCTCGAGCGCTCGCCGCGCCCGAGTGCCGCGCGCGCCGCCGCGAGCCCGCGCGACAGCGCGCGCGCCGCCGCGCGCTCGGGCGGCCGGAGATACGCGTTGCGCGAGGAGAGCGCGAGCCCGTCGGGCTCGCGCACCGTGGGCGCGCGTCGGACGCGCACCGGCAGGAAGAGATCGCGGCACATCTGCTCGATCAGGCGCGCCTGCTGCGCGTCCTTCTGCCCGAGCCACAGCGTGTCGGGCTGGACGACGTTCAGGAGCTTCAGGACGACGGTCGTCACGCCCTCGAAATGCCCGGGACGCGCGGCGCCCTCCATGCCCTGATCGAGCCCGCTCACGCGCACGCGGGTGTGCTCGCCGGCGGGATAGAGATCCTGAACGTGCGGCTCCCACAGCAGGTCCACGCCCGCGGCCGCGAGCAACGCGCGGTCCCGCCGCGCCGGTCGCGGGTAGCGGCGGTAGTCCTCGTTCGGGCCGAACTGGAGCGGGTTCACGAACACGCTCGCGACCACGCGGTCGGCGCCGGCGCGCGCGCGCCGCACCAGCGCGAGATGTCCGGCGTGGATCGCGCCCATGGTCGGAACGAACGCGATGCGCTGGCCGGCGCGGCGCCAGCGCGAGGTCACGCGGCCCACCGCGGCGTTCGATCGCACGCGGCGCATGACGCGCCTCAATAGCTCTCCCGCTCGTCGGGGAAGCGGCGCGCCCGGACATCCGCGACGAAGCGCTGGTACGCGTCGCGCACGGTCTCGTTCAGCTCGGCGTAGCGCCGCACGAACTTCGCCTGGTGCCCGTGATAGAACCCGAGCAGGTCGTGGCTCACGAGCACCTGCCCGTCGCACCCTGGGCCGGCGCCGATGCCGATCGTCGGGATCGTGAGCGAGCGCGACACCTCGGCGCCGAGCTTCGCCGGGATCCCCTCCAGCACGAGCGAGAAGCAGCCCGCGGTCTCGAGCGCGCGCGCTTCGCGCGCGAGGCGCTCCTGGTCCGCCTCTCCGCGCGCCTGCACGCGGTAGCCGCCGAACGTGAGCACGGACTGCGGCGTGAGGCCGAGATGCCCCATCACCGGGATGCCGGACTCCACGAGCTTCTTCACGATTTCGGCCACGCGCTCGCCGCCCTCGAGCTTCACGGCGTCGGCGCCGCCTTCCTGGATCAGGCGGCCGGCGTTCCGGATCGCGTCCTCCAGGCTCGCCTGGTACGACATGAACGGCATGTCGGCGACAACCAGCGCCCGCGGCTTCGCGCGCACCACCGCCTTCGTGTGGTGGACGATGTCGTCGACCGTGACGGGCAGCGTGCTCTCGTATCCCAGCACGACCGTGCCGAGGCTGTCGCCGACGAGCAGGATGTCGATGCCGGCCTCGTCGGCGAGCCGCGCGGTCGGGAAATCGTACGCGGTCACGGACGTGATGATCTCGCCCTTGCGTTTCATCTCCACGATGCCCGGCGCCGTGATCCTGGCGCGCGGCCGCGCCGCCCCCACGTCCGGCGTGTCCTTCATGGCGTGTGTCCCCGTTCGATCGGCGCGTAATAGACCGTGCCCTGGCGGTGCGAAACGATGCGCTTCAGGAGATCCTCGAAGTCGTCGGAATTGTTCACGAAGTCGATCGCGTTGGTGTTGACCACGAGCAGCGGAGCGTCCACGTAGTGGAAGAAGAAGTGATTGTACGCCTCGTTGAGCTGCTTCAGGTAATCGCGCTCCATGTCGCGCTCGAACGGGCGCCCGCGGTGCGTGATGCGATCCAGCAGCGTCTCGGGATTCGCCTGCAGGTACACGACCACGTCGGGCTTCATGACCTCGAGCTCGAGCCAGCCCACGAGCTTCTCGTACAACGCGAGCTCGCGATCGGAGAGGTTCAGGCTCGCGAAGATCCGGTCCTTGGAGAACAGGTAGTCCGCGACCATGCGCTCGCTGAACAGCTCGAGCTGGCGCAGCGAGCGCTGCTGCTGGTAGCGGCTGAACAGGAAGTGCATCTGGGTCTGGAACGCGTAGCGCTGCCGGTCGCGGTAGAAATCCTTGAGGAAGGGATTCTCCTCGACCTCCTCCAGCACGAGCCGGGCCTGGAGGCGCTCGCTCAGGAGTTTCGCGAGGCTCGTCTTGCCCGCACCGATCGCGCCCTCGACCACCACGTAGCGGTTGTCGGGCATCCTAGTTCCAGAGCCGCGTGCCCCGCTTGACCGGCGGCCGCGCGCCGAGACGCGAGAGATGACTCACGAGCGTCTCCCCGGTGACCGGGTGGATCAGCAATGGATCGAGCTCGACGAGCGGCACGAGCGCGAACGAGCGGTGGATCAGCTCGGGGTGCGGCACGCGCAGGTCCGGCTCCTCGATCACCTGCAGGCCGAACAAGAGGAGATCGAGATCGATCGTGCGCGGGCCCCACTTCTGCGTGCGCACGCGGCCGAGGCGCTTTTCGATCAGCAGCAGGTTCCAGAGCAGCTGGCGCGCGGTGAGCGCGGTGTCGAGCTGGGCGACCGCGTTGAGGAAGTTCGGCTGGTCCACCTCGCCGACCGGCTCGGTGTCGTAGAGCGAGGAGGCGCGCACGAGCGTGGTCTCGGGCAGGCGCGCGAGGTCGTCGAGCGCGAGGCGGATCATCGCCTCCCGCTCGCCCAGATTCGACCCCAGTCCCACGAACGCCTTCATCCCGCTCCTGCCCTCCCGGCTCGCCACCCGCCGCGCCGATCGTCCGCGCGCCCGCGCCGCGCGCTATCCCTTCTTGGTCCGCACCACCTCGATGATCGCGCGTCCCCCGGTCGTCCACCCCAGGTTCTGCTTCGCGATCCTCACCTTCACGCGGCGCACGTCGAAGCGCTGGAGGATGGTCTCGGCCGTGGCCGCGGCCAGCGCCTCGAGCAGATGGAAACTCTTTCCCTCCACCACCTCGCGCACCGTCTTGTACAGCTCGTCGTAGTCCACCGCGTCAGAGAGCTTGTCGCTCTTCTCCGAGCGGTCGTCGGTCGGCTCGAGCTCGAGGTCGACCTCGAGCCGCTGCCCGGCCTCCTTCTCGTAGGGCCGCGCGCCGTGGTGTCCGAACACCGAAAGGCCTTCGAGACGGATCAGGGCCAAGCCTTCGCCTCCGACACACTCCCGGCCGGGCGAGTGCGCCCGGCCGGAGGGGAACATCGCGAGTCTAGGAGCCCCCTTCGGGGCGGTCAAGGCGCGGAGGGCGCAGCGGACTGCGCGCGCCGCCCGCGCAGCGCCACGAACGTCGCGGCGAGCGCGGCGACGATCAGCAGCACGAACGCGATCGCGCCCGACTCGAGCCCCGCGCGCCAGCCGGACGGCTCGTACGTCATCTCGAGGCGATGCCGACCCGCCGGCACCACGACGCCGCGCGCGA